>Ga0207698_10001891_pt1 | contig 12262 bp, 6 predicted proteins | sample KBSCornC22_FD_184298 | JGI IMG/M metagenome (GOLD analysis project Ga0207698, IMG submission 184298) | Corn rhizosphere microbial communities from Kellogg Biological Station, Michigan, USA - KBS Corn C2-2 (SPAdes) (version 2) | ecosystem: Host-associated > Plants > Roots > Rhizosphere > Soil ...
GGTCTGGAACGTGCAGCCGAAGCATTCGCGCTATCGCTATCGTTACTTCGCGGACAACTGCACCACGCGCGTGCGCGATGCGCTGGACCGCGCGCTGGGCGGCGCGCTGCAACGACAACTTGCCGGCCCGGCCGCCGACGGTGAGACCTATCGCAGTGAAACCGATCGCCTGATGTCCGGGCAGCCGTGGCTGATGTATCTGCTGGATTTGGGACTGGGCCCCTACGCCGATCAACCCGTGACCCGCTGGAGCGGTGCCTTCATTCCGGCGCGGCTGATGAACGAATTGCGCGATGCGCGCGCGACCGATGGGACGCCGCTGGTGCAATCGACAACCTTGTTGTCGCCCCAGCGCCTGCCCTCCCCACCGGCTTCGCCCCCCGATATGCGCTGGCCGCTGCTGATCGCGGGGCTGGTACTCGGCGCGGCGTTCTTCGCTTCGGCATGGTTGCGCAACCAGTACGAGGTGGACCGATGGTGGTTCGCCGTGGTCGGCAGCTTGTACGCGCTGCTGGCGGGCCTCGCCGGCGCACTGATGCTGGTGCTGTGGTTCGGCACCGCGCATCGCGCCGCCTGGGCCAATGAAAACTTGTGGTTGTTCAACCCGCTCGCGTGGTTGCTGGTTCCGGCGCTGCTGCGGGTGCGCAAACACGGCGCCGCCGCTTCACGCTTCAGCCTCGCGATCGCGGCGCTGATGGCGTTGCTGGCACTGTTCGCGCTGGTTTCCAAGCTTTTGCCGGCATTCCCGCAGCAGAACCTGCCGTGGATCCTGTTCGCGTTGCCCGCGTGGCTGGGGCTCGCGGGTGGCATGGCGCTGATGCATGAACGGCGCCTGCCGCGCATGTGAAGGCACATACCGCTAAAGGAAACCCTCCACCGGCCGATAAACACCATCGATCAACCGTGATTGCCCCGGTGACGAGGCCTCCATGACACAAAGCGGCGATTTCTACACCCGCATCGACCATCCCGCGGAAATCATCGAGTTGCTGGAAACCCTGCGCCAGCCTGGCACTGCTTGCCTGGTCCTGGAGCAGGACCAAATGGTCGAGTTGCCCGTGACCGTGGCCACCACCAACGCGGGCGAGGCATTGCACCTGGACGTCAGCGCCATCGCCGACGGCGCCACGGCGTTCTGCGAGGGTGCCGTTTTCCGGCTGAACGGCCAAGGGTCGAGGGGCGTCCTGCGCACGCCGATATTGACGGTCCAACTGGTCTGGGAAGAAGACCAGCGACGTCTTTGCAGGTGCGAATTCCCGGGGTGGCTCGAAAAGCACCAGCAGCGCGACACGTTTCGTGCGCGGCTGCGCCGCGGCATGAAGGTGAGGGTGAACCTGCAGGATGCCGGCGCCACCGCGACCGGTTATCTGCGCGACCTGTCGCTGCACGGCTGCATGGTGGAAGCGGAACCCTCGGCGGCGGCGCTACTGGACGATCGCAGCCGCCCGCTGCAACTCGAAATGACTTTTCCCGACGGCAGCCGATTCATCGTCCCGGGCTGGCCGCGTCACCAGACCTTCCGCAACGACCGCATCCTGTGCGGGTTCCGGCTCGACGTGGGCGGACGCGACCAGCAACAACGGCTGTGGTTCCTGGTGCGCGAAACCGAACGCGAGTCCGCGCGCCATGCCGCTTCCGACAAGAGCGATTTGCGGCCGTCGCCGTTGTATCTCGGCAGCACCATCGACGATGCGGCCGACGAGTCCGACACCTATCGCAACCCGATGGCCCGGCAACTCGCGGGCGGCGCGTCGTTCCTCGCGACCCAGATCATGAAGTTGCGCCAGGGCGGCCTGATCGACCAGAAACTGCTCTCGCAGCACGCGGCCAAGCTGATGGCGTTGCACGCGGAAGATCGCGAAGCGCTGCTGTTTGCGCTGACCTGCCTGCATCGGGAATTGCCGCTGATCCGGCACTGTCTTGCGGTCGCGGTGCGGCTGGTCGATCTCGGCACGGCGCTCGGCCTGAAGCCGGACGTGTGCCGGGCGCTGGCGGCGGCTGGCCTGGTGCACGACCTCGGCAAGGCCCTGCTGCCCGCGCCGCTCCGCGACGCGACACAGCTCGATGCGGAACAGCAGCGCCAGTTCCGACAACACGTGGCGCTCATCAAGGATCGGCTCGCCGCCTGCCACTGGCTATCGCCGGTGGCGATCCAGACCGTGGTCGAAGGCGGCAACGAACGCTTGGACGGCAGCGGTTATCCAGGTCATCGCAGCGGCGACAAGTTGCACGCGCTGATGCGCGTCGCGGCCATCGTGGACGTGGTGGATGCGATGGGACGCGACCGCGCCGACCGCGCCGGACTGCCGATCGATCGCATCTACCAGCACCTGCGGCGGTCGCCGACGCAATTCGATCCGCGCTGGGTGGAGCGCTACGTCGATCATTTCGGCATCTGGCCAGTGGGCACGCTGCTGCGCTTTCCACGCGGCGAGCTCGGCTGGGTGTTGTCGCTGGACGCCAACCGCGCCGTCGCCGCGGTGCGCCAGGTGGACGAACCATCCTTCGATGATGCGACCAGCGGCATCCTCGTTCACGGCCGGGACCTCACGCGTCTCGGCGAACCGGTGGAAGCCTTGCTGCCGACCGCGTGATGCGCGCGGCTTGCATCCATCCTGCATAATCGGTGCATGGACACGCCCGAAGCGAAATCGATGGTCGCCAACTGCGCCGCCTACGGCGCGGACGGAAAAAAGATCCGCGACATCACGCTGGATGAGATCAGCGACTTCCTCGCGCCGGCGCAGGGCTTCGTATGGGTGGGCCTGGTCGAACCCGACGAGTCGTTGCTGGAAAAGCTGCAGGTGGAATTCGGGCTGCATGAACTGGCGGTCGAGGACGCGCACAGCGCGCATCAGCGGCCCAAGATCGAATCGTATGGCGACTCGCTGTTCGTGGTGGCGCAGACAGCGCAGATGACCGAGGGCAACATCGCGTTCGGCGAAACCCACATCTTCGTCGGCAAGCATTACCTGCTGTCGGTGCGGCACGGCGCGTCGCAGTCGTATGCACCGGCGCGGCGCGCCTGCGAGCAGACGCCCGAGCACCTCGCGCTCGGCCCCAGCTTCGCGCTGTATTCGATTCTCGATTTGATCGTCGACAACTACCTGCCGATCGTGCAGGACTTCAAGCAGGAGCTGCAGGAACTGGAACAGGACGTCTTCGCCGACCTTGCCAACCGCGATGTCACCCGGCGCCTGTACGGCATGCAACGCGAACTGCTGACGCTGAAGCTGGCAGCGACGCCGTTGCAGGACATGCTCGGACAACTGGTGCGGCTGCACCCGGAAGTGATCCGCGACGAAGTGCGGCCCTACTTCCGCGACGTGCAGGACCACGTGACCCGCGTCAGCGATGCGATCAATTCGATGCGTGAAATGCTGGGCGCGGCGATGAACGTGAACCTGTCGCTGATCACAGTGCGCCAGAACGAAGTGGTGAAGCGCCTGGCCGGCTGGGCGGCGCTCTTGGCCGCGCCCACCCTGCTGGCAAGCTGGTACGGCATGAACTTCCACGACATGCCGGAACTCGCCAGCCGCTACGCCTATCCGGGCATCATCACCGCCACCATCGTCATCTGCATCACGCTCTACGTGGTACTCAAGCGGGCGAAGTGGCTCTGAACGGGCGCACGCGAAGCAGCTTCACTCGTGCACGTGCAGGTTCTTCATCAGCAAGTCCAGTTTCTCCCGCATGTAGGCTTGCGGATGTGACCCATCTTCCGCGTAGAAGGCCGTGTAGAGTACCTGCGGATTCTTGCCGGGCGCGTCCACGACAGCGTTGATTTTCATCACGTCGTTGCCGTCACGCGCGACGCCGTCCATCGGATGCTGGCGGGCCACGACCTTGTGCCACATTTCCTGGAAGCCCTCGCCCAGATCCGGTGCGGGTGCGAAATTCCGCTGCACGTTGATCCAGTCCTTGTCGTTGTCGTCCACCCTCAACTGTATGTCGCCCACGTCCCAGACCACCTTGTCGTGGTCGGGGAAATACATGAATTCCAGCGTAAGTTCGCTGTCGGGCTGGATCTTCTGCACCTGCGGCGTGATCGAGAATGCAACGCGCGGCGAAGCGTAACTGAAACGTTTGCCGTAATCGGCGTCGATATGGATGGTCTTGAACGCGGCAGGCGACAGCGCGGTGTTCTCCAGATAGTCCTTCCACTGTGCCAGGGAGCCGCGATAGGACAGATAGAAAAAATCGGTCATGGCTTCCAAGTTGACGAGGTAACCGTGCCTCTCGCCCGCAGGAAGCTCGCGCATGAAGCCGTCATAGCCATCCGGCACGGGCAGTGCGAAAACCATCATCCGCCGATTGGCGAACGGCATCGGCCAGGTCAGCACCTGCCAGATTCTCTGCCAGTGATCGGTGTATGTCGTGTCGAGTCCGGGCTTGCCGAATCCGGTGATCTTGATACGTTCCGATGCAACGTCGCGACGAAACAGCCCCGGTTTCGCCAACGCATCCATCAACCGCGCTGGATCGCCATAGAGCTGCTGGTCGCTGACGTCATCCGGCTTGCGCAGGTGGAACAGCAGGTCGTGTCCGACCAGGCCGATCGCCAGGTATCCGTTGTCGGGCAACGGCACTTTCGCGGCCCGCTTCCCGCCAGGCTCCCACTCGCCCGCGCTGTTGCGCCTGAGCAAGGTGGGGAATGCAAAAAACCCGGGCACGCCATACAACACCCGATGCGAACCGGTGCCATGCGGGAAGACCTGCTCCGCGTCCTTCGCGAACACCGCCTTCAACTGGCTGTCCTCGTAACCGTGCAGCAGCGCCTGCAACTTGGCGTAGAAATCCGCCAAGCTCGTGGGCAATGCGAATCGTGTGTTGAAGGTGCCGGTGATGGTCGTATCGAAGAGGTCGAATCCTGACGACATGCGCTTGTCGATCACGGCCGCGTTCGCCGGCGCGTTCAACACCTCACTGATCGGCAGCGCGTAGTTGAGGTTTTCGTTGGGCGATTTCATCAGCACCACGCCGATGATCTTGCCGTCTTGATCGAGCAGCGGACCGCCGCTGTTGCCTGGCGATGCCGCTGCGGAGAACCGGATCCATTTCCACTGCCCATCTTGCTGTTCCGGCGTGTCAGATGTGTACAAACCGTCGCGGACCACGACGCCAGTGCCCAGCGCATTGCCAACGGCGTACACCGCTTGATCGAGGACGGGTTTGGCATTTGTCGACAGCGTGGTGACGTTTGGGGGCTGCGTCACCAGCGAGAACACCGCAAAGTCGCGGCGCAATGCAAACTTCTCGATCTTGTCAATGGCATACACGTGACCGGAGGCATCACGCAGTTCCGGCGGTCCCCACAGGCTGTCCATGCCAATCAGGAGAACGTGCGCCGCCGTCACGTAACGATTGCCGCCCAACGCGAAGGCCGTGCCGATCGAGTAATACTTGTCGGTGCGCTGCTGATACGGGAGCAGGTCCAGCGGCAGCGCCTTCTCGTAACTCAGCGGATCATGGACGGGTTTGGCAGCCACCACTTCGAAAGTAACCGCATCGATCTTCGGCAAGATGGATGGACCGAGGTCCGCCGCGCAGGCCATGCGTGGCGCGACCATGCCGATACAGAGCAGCCAGCCACCCGCCCGGCCATAACGGGCAAACCGCTCCGCAAGGGAATGCAAAGTCGGCATGTGGATCCTCCTCGCAACATCCCGTCCATCAACCCAGAGGTTGGGGTCGCAAATGCAATCCGGCGAGAGGAAACTTCACCCCGCGCGCGCAAGGCTTAGCACTTCAGCCTTTCGCGAAGCTTTCGACAGGCACCACCGGCCGCGGCTGGATCACCGGCGTGCGGCGCGACATCCACAGCAGCACGAGCCCGACCACGATCAGCGGCAGCGATTGCACCTGGCCCATGGTCAGCCAACCGGTGTGGAACAGGTACCCGAGTTGCGGATCGGGTTCGCGGACGAACTCGATCGCGAAACGGAAGCAACCGTACATCAGCGCGAACAAGCCCGACACCGCATAGCGGTGCCGCGGCTTGATCGAGAACACCCACAGCACGGTAAACATCACCACGCCTTCCAGCAGGAATTCGTACAGCTCGGAAGGCTGGCGCGCGTAGGCATCCAGCACGCCACTCGGATACAGCGCATGCAGCTCGGCGACGCTCATCCCGGCGAATTTCGGATTCTCCTGCAGCGCGTGCGGGTAGATCATCGCCCACGGCAGGTCACTGATCTTGCCCCACAGCTCGCCGTTGACGAAGTTGCCGAGCCGCCCAAGCCCCAGCCCGATCGGCACCAGCGGCGCGACGAAATCCACCACGTCGAAATAATGCGTGATCGCGGCGCGATGCCGCCACCACCACCAAAGGCTCGCCACCAACACGCCAAGCAGTCCGCCGTGGAACGACATCCCGCCGTCCCACACGCGAAAGATCTGCAGTGGGTCGGTCCAGATCCAGTTGATCGGCTGGTAGGTCAGCATGTACCAGATGCGGCCGCCGACGATGACGCCCAGCATGCAATAGAACGCAAGGTCGAGGAACGAGTCGCGATCGACCGGCAGCCGTCCACGCCGGCGTCGATATTCGCCCAGCAACAGTCCGCCGATGAAACCGCCCAGGTACATCAGCCCGTACCAGTGCACCCCGAACGAACCGATGTGGAACGCGATGGGATCGATGTCGACGAAGAAGGGATGGGTCATGTTTTGCGCCCTTCTCCCTTCGGGAGAAGGGCGGGGATTCGGGTTCGGTTGAGACGAGAACGCGGCATTATGCGCGAAATCGCATCCTCACCCCAACCCTGGCTACGCTCGGCATCCTGCCTCGCCAAGCCAACCCCGCTTGGATCATCCCTGACCCAAGCGCTCACCGACGCAGGCGATGCCATTCATGGCATCGCCTAAACGCGTCGGTTCGCCCCGATGGGAGAGGGGCTTTCATGCCGGCAGCACGCGACAGATGAATCCTTTCAGGTAATCGGTCTCGGGAATCGCCGGATGCACCGGATGGTCCGGCGCCTGCTGCAACTGCTGCAGCACCTGCACGTTGCGATCGAGATGGCGCGCCCCACGCTGCACCGCATCCAGCAATGCCGCGCGCGGCAGGTGATACGAACACGAACACGTCACCAGGATGCCGTCGGGCGAGAGCACCTGCATCGCCAGTTCGTTGATGCGGCGATACGCCAGCGCGCCCTCCTTCAGATCCTTCTTGCGCTTGACGAATGCGGGCGGATCGAGAATCACCACGTCGAAGTGTTCGCGGCGTTCGCGCAAGTCTTTCAGGAAATCGAACGCGTCCGCGCGTTCGGCACGCACGGGTTCGGCCAGGCCGTTGCGCTCGGCATTCATGCCGATCAGTTTCACCGCCGACGCTGATGCATCGACGCACACGACTTCCTTCGCACCCATCGCCGCGGCGCGCAACCCCCAGGCGCCGAGGTACGCGAACATGTCCAGCACGCGCGCGTCCTTCACGTAAGACGCCAGCGCGTCGCGATTGGCGCGCTGGTCGTAGAACCAGCCGGTCTTCTGCCCGCCGATCGCATCGATCGCGAATTCAACGCCGCCTTCGCGCACGCGCAGCGCACCGGGCGGATCGCCAAAACCGACGTCGGCATAGCTCATCAGGCCTTCCAGCGCGCGGATGCCGGCATCGTTCTTCCAGATCAAGGCACGCGGCTTCAACACCTTCTGCACCGCCGCTTCGACCTGCGGCTTCAGGCGTTCGATGCCGGCGGTGGTTGCCTGCGCGACGATCACGTCGTCGAAGCGATCCAGCGTCAGCCCTGGCACGCCATCTGACTCGCCGTACAGCAGGCGATAATACGGTTCAGCATGCACGCGTTCGCGCAGCGCCAGCGCCACCTGCAGGCGATGCGTCAGCAGTGAGGCATCCAGCGGATGCTCCATGCCGCGCGCCACCAGGCGGGCACAGATCAACGAATGCGGATTGACGTACCCAACGCCGATCGGCTTGTCGCGAGCATCCACGATCACGCAGGCGTCACCCGGTTGAAATGAAGTCAACGGCGAACGGGCGACGTCCACCTCGTTGGCGAACACCCACAGGTGGCCGGCGCGCAGGCGCGCATCCTCGCCGCGCTTCAAATACAACGCGGGATATTCGACGCCTTCATCCACGACTGCATTCCTTCGAACCAACGTGCAACAGTATCGGCGAACCACGCGCCTTAACAAGGCCGCATCGCACTGGCATACTCGGGCTGGGGTTTTTCACACGGGGATACATCGATGCGTTTTGCAAGCCTTGCCTGCTGGCTGCTCGTCGCCGGCATGTCGTTTTGCGCAACCGCCGTCGCCGCGGAACTGCCGGTTTCCGACTTCGTCAAACATCCGACGCTGACCAATCCCGTCATTTCGCCGGACGGAAAATACCTGGCCGTCACCGTCAACGAAAACACCAACAGCACCGATGCCAGTTACCAGTTGGCGGTATTGAGCCTGCCCGACCTGAAGCCCGTCAGCCGCCTCGACATGGCGCCGCGCTTCATGCCGTACAACCTGCACTGGGTCAGCAATACCCGACTGATCATGGGCCTTGCCCGGGAAACCGGCACCCTGGTGGCGCCTTCGGTCACCGGCGACATCGTGGGCGTGGATTTCGATGGCACGCACAAGAAGACGCTGTACAGCTTGCGCCATCGCGGCGGTACGTTTTCTTCGATGAACTCGCTCGACATCCCGCAGGGTTTCCCATCCATCGTCGGCACGCCCTATCAGCCGAACGGGCACTTTTACCTGAGCCTGGACCGCATGTCCGCGGGCGCGGAGGGCGACATCTGGCAATACGGCAAATCCGATCTGTATGACGTCGACGGCGCCAGCGGCCGCGCCGCCAAGATTGGCGAGATCGACCACGGCGGCATGTCGATGCTGCCGCACGACGGCGTGGCACGCATCGCCGCGGGTGATGACACCCATATGAATCCCGCAGCTTTTTCCAGCACCGACGGCAAGACCTGGACGCGCATGCCGGATTCCGTGGTCGGCAAGTCGTTCGATCCACTCCGCATCAGCCGCGACGGCAAGCACCTGTACGCGCGGTCCAGCCTGGATGGCGGTCCCGACCAGTTGATCGAGTGCAACCTCGACGGCAGCGGCCGTACCGTATTGGCGTCGGATCCGTTCTCCTCCGTCACGAACGTGATGTGGAATCCGGAAACCGGCACCCCGATCGCGGCGGCATTCGGGGCCGGCGGCCGTCCGAAGGTCCAGTACATCGGCAACGATGCCTACGCACAAATCATGCAGGCGCTTTCGCAGGGCCAGCCCGCCGATTTCGTGTCGATGGAAGGCGCGAGTACCGACGGCGCGACGCTGTTGATCAGCGTGCGCAGCGATCGCAATCCCGGCGCGTTCGCGTTGTTCGAGCGCAACGGCATGCACGCGCGGCCGCTGTACCAGGCGCTGCCCTGGATCAAGCCGGCCGACATGCCCCAGCGCCTGCCGATCCGCTTCAAGGGTCGCGACGGCGTGGAACTGGCGGGCTTCCTGACACTGCCCAACGGTGGCGATCACAAGCATCTTCCGCTCGTGTTGATCCCGCACGGCGGACCGATCGGTCCCAGCGATGGCTGGTTCTACGACCCGTGGGCTGCGCTGCTGGCGAACCGCGGCTATGCGAGCCTGCAGATCAACTATCGCGGTTCGGGCGACCGCGGCTACAACTTCCAGCGCTCCGGATACAAGCAGTTCGCCACCGGCATCCAGGACGACCTGATCGATGGCGTGCAATGGGCGATCGCGCAAGGTTACGTCGACCCCAACCGCATCTGCGTGTTCGGCGGCAGCTTCGGCGGTTATTCGTCGCTGATGCAACCGATCCTCGCACCCAAGTTGTACAAGTGTGCAGTCGATTACGCCGGCGTTTACGACTGGCGCATCGGCATGGACAAGAGCGATACGCGCCGCTTCGCGGGGGGCCGCCTGTACTTCAAGGACGCCATCGGCACACGCGAAGACGCCTATACGATGTCGCCGGTCAGCATGATGGACAAGTTCAACGTGCCGGTGCTGATCGCACACGGCAAGGACGACCCGCGCGTGCCGTACCAGAACGCCACCGACCTGCGCTCGTACCTCGACAAGACCGGCAGACCCTACGAGTGGCTGGCCGAGGCCAAGGAACTGCACGGCTTCGCGAGCGAAGAGCACAACGAGGAACTCTGGAACATGATCCTTCCGTTCCTCGGCAAGCACATCGGGGTCGGCAACACGGCTTCGGCGCCAAACTGAAGCGGCCTTTCATTGCACGTCAGGAAGCCCGGCGCGAGCCGGGCTTCCTGCTTTCACGTTCGCGCTAGCATGGAGCGATGACAGCCACGACATTCGATCGCAACCGGTTGGACGACACTTCCAGCCCGTACCTTCGCCAGCACGCGGACAACCCGGTGCACTGGCAGCCATGGGCCGAGGTGACGCTCGCGCATGCGCGGGAAACCGACACGCCGATCCTGCTCTCGATCGGCTACAGCGCCTGCCACTGGTGCCATGTGATGGCGCATGAGTGCTTCGAGAATCCGAAGATCGCGGCGCTGATGAACGCGTCGTTCGTCAACATCAAGCTGGATCGCGAGGAACGCCCGGACATCGATCGCGTGTATCAACTTGCGCATCAGGCGCTGAGCCAGCGCGGGGGTGGCTGGCCGCTCACCGCCTTTCTGGATCCGCAGAACCTTTCGCCGTTCTACATCGGCACGTACTTTCCGCCCACGCCACGCCATGGCCTGCCGGGGTTCACGGAGGTGCTGCAGCGCGTGCGCGCCTACTTCGATTCAAACCGTGACGAACTCCGCGCGCACGCCTCCGAATTGAGCGGATGGATGCGACACGCGGAAGCGGCACCCGCGGGAGAAATCGTCTCGAAGGCGGAGGCGAATGCGAAAGCACTGCAGCGCATCGAATCCCGTTTCGACGCGCGTTGGGGCGGCAATCCGGGCGCGCCCAAGTTCCCGCGCGCCACCGAACTCGAATGGCTGCTCGACTCTGCTTCTGAACCCCTCTCCCTTCGGGAGGGAGGTAGGGGTGAGGGTACGACGACTCCGAACCCTCATCCGGCGCTACGCGCCACCTTCACCCGAGGGGAGAAGGAAAGGCAAATGGCGCGTCTCACCCTCGCGAACATGGCCGCGCGGGGCTTGCAGGACCATCTCGGTGGTGGTTTTTTTCGCTATTGCGTGGACGCAAACTGGACCATCCCGCATTTCGAGAAGATGCTGTACGACAACGCGCAGTTGCTGCCGGCGTATGCGCGCCTCGCCGTCGATCCGGATGCCGGCGCGTCGCTTTGCGAAGCAGCGAATGCGGCCGTCGGCGGCATCGTGGATTGGCTCGCGCGCGATATGACGTCGCCGAGTGGCGCGTTCTACAGCTCGCTCGATGCCGACAGCGACGGCGAGGAAGGCAAGTTCTACCTCTGGACGCGCGAGCAGATGAAGTCGCCGTTGACGGAGACCGAGTTTCCCCTGGCCGAACTCGCGTTCGGACTGGACGCGTCGCCGAACTACGAAGGCAAGGCCTGGCACCTGCTGCGTGATGCGCACCTGGACGACATCGCACGGAAGCTCGGTGACTCGATCGAAGAAACAAGAACCGAATACGCCGCCGTCCGGCTTCAGTTGTTCGATGCGCGCAAACGCCGCGGGCACCCGGCGCGCGACGACAAGATCCTGACCGCATGGAATGCGCTCGCGATTTCCGGCCTCGCGCGCGCCGCACGCCTGCTCGACGATGCACGTTCCGCCGATATGGCGCTGCGTGCGTTGAACGCATTGCGCGAATCGACATGGATCGACGGCGCGCTGTCCGCCAACGCCGCGGAACCGCCCTCGCGCATCCCCGGCTTCCTCGACGACCATGCGTTCCTGCTCGACGCGCTTCTGGAAACGCTGCAGCTTACGTTCGCCACGCGCGATCTTGAGTGGGCGATCGCGCTGGCCGAGGCGCTGCTGGACAAGTTCGCGGATCGCGAAGCGGGCGGTTTCTGGTTTTCGACGCCCGCGCACGGCACCCCGCTCGCGCGCAGCCGCAGCTGGACGGACGACGCGCTGCCGAACGGCAATGCGGTCGCGATTCGTTCACTGCTGCGGCTGGGGCACCTGACCGGCGACACGCGCTATCTCGAAAGTGCCGAACGCGCGCTGCGCGCCGCCTCGAACGCACTGCACCAATATCCCGACGCCTGCGCCACCTTGCTGCGCGCTTTGAACGAATTCGAACGCCCGCGCCCGCAGATCCTGGTGCGCTGCACCGCGGATCGTGCGCTGGCATGGAA
>Ga0207698_10001892_pt1 | contig 12258 bp, 12 predicted proteins | sample KBSCornC22_FD_184298 | JGI IMG/M metagenome (GOLD analysis project Ga0207698, IMG submission 184298) | Corn rhizosphere microbial communities from Kellogg Biological Station, Michigan, USA - KBS Corn C2-2 (SPAdes) (version 2) | ecosystem: Host-associated > Plants > Roots > Rhizosphere > Soil ...
GTTTGTCAAGTATATAACTCCGTCAACAGGCTGGTGTGCGCGCCTACCCTGCGAGATCGATCAAGCCCTGCAGCGCCGCAGCCACGGACTGGATACGCACCTGCACCCGGTCGCCCTTGAAGCGGAACGCGCGCGCCTGGACCTCGCCATCGCGCGCGAGCCATGCGAACCACACGAGCCCTACGGGTTTCGACTTCGAGCCGCCCGTGGGTCCCGCGATGCCGGTGACGGCCACGGCCACGTCCGCATCGCTGTTGGCGATGGCGCCCTTCACCATCTCGTGCGCCACCTGCTCGCTCACGGCGCCACGCATGCGCAGGGTACGCTGGCGCACGCCGAGCATGTCCTTCTTCGCCTGGTTCGTGTAGGTGACGAACCCGCGATCGAACCATTTCGCGCTGCCGGCAATCCGCGTGATGGCCGCGGAGACGCCACCCGCGGTGCACGACTCCGCCGTGGCGACCACCAGCTTGCGCCGCTTGTACACGCGGCCCAGCCGCCGCGCGATTTCCGTAACGTCGTCCTCCGTCATGCCTGCTCGCCCTCGCGTCCGCGATACCAGTACGTATAGCGTTCTTCGAAGCCGAACCAGCGGTAGAGGTTCCGCGCCGGAGCGTTGTCGGCGCCTACCTGCAGGTACGCGTGGCGGGCGCCGATGTCCCACGCGGTCTTGAGAAGTGTAGAGACGACGGTGCGTGCGTGCCCGCGGCCTCGCGCATCCTCCTTGGTGACGATGTCGAATATCCCGGCGCAGTTCGCCTCGATGATCGTGAGGCCCGTGGCCACGACCCGGCCCTCCTCCTCGACCGCCACCGCGCGCAGGATGAGGGGCGAGCCTTCGAGGCGCGCGCGATGGGATTCGCGATGCTGCGGCGGCGAATCGCGCAGGTCGCCCACCGCCTCGATCCACGAGCCGAGCGTCATGATCCTTCCCTGCGCATGGCCGAAGAGGCCTTCGTGGATCCGCGCGTATTCGACCGCGGTGGTCTCGAAGCGGCCGAAGCCGCGGCGCTCGAGCTCCGCATCGAGCTCCTCCGGCTGCGAGAACGGCGTGATGCGGAAGATCATCGGCATGTGCACCGTCCGGTACAGGCGCTCGCAATGCGCGATCTTCTCGTGGAGCGGCAGGCTGGAGGCATAGGGCGCGTTCACCGAGCGCGCGCGCTTGGCCTTCCCCGGGAGCATGCGCAGCAGCCACCCGTCGTATAGGAGCTGGCCCGGAGGCGTGGACGAGTTGAGCCCGAGCTCCTCGATGCGGCGGTCGTCCGGTGCGGTCTCGACGGGCTGTGCGTTTTCCGCCATTCAGGCCGCCGGCCGCAGGCGCTTGCCGCTCGCGGAATCGAAGAAATAGAGGCGCCCCGGCTTCGCGGCGAAGGTCAGCGTGCTGCCGGGCTGCGGCTTCGCATGGCCATCCACGCGGGCCACGATGGCGCTGTCGCCGCAGCGTCCGTGGACGAGGGAATCGGCGCCGAGCGCCTCCACGGTCTCCACCTCGAAGCGGAACTCCGGGCCTTCACCCGTCGCGGGGCCGAGGTGCTCGGGACGCACACCCACGGTGATGGCTGCAGGCGCCGCCGCACGCAGCTCGGCGGGGAGCGGCACACGCACGCCGCCCGCGAGCGCCACCGCGTCGCCCGCCCGCTCGCCGGGCAGGAAGTTCATCGCCGGGGAGCCGATGAAGCCCGCGACGAAGAGGCTCGCGGGATCGTCGTAGACATCGATGGGCCGGCCCACCTGCTCCACCACGCCCGCGTTCATGACGATCATGCGGTCGGCGAGCGTCATCGCCTCGACCTGGTCGTGGGTGACGAAGATGCTCGTCGTGCGCAGCTCGCGGTGCAGCTTCTGGATCTCGAGGCGCATCTGCACGCGCAGCTTCGCATCGAGGTTCGAGAGCGGCTCGTCGAAGAGGAACGCGGCGGGCTCGCGCACGATCGCGCGTCCCATGGCCACGCGCTGGCGCTGGCCGCCCGAGAGCTCGCGCGGCTTGCGCTCGAGGAGCGCGCCCAGCTCGAGGATCTTCGCCGCGCGCTCGACCCGCTGCCGGATCTCCCCGCGGGGCATGCCGCGGATGCGCAGGCCGTACGACATGTTGTCGTACACGCTCATGTGCGGGTAGAGCGCGTAGTTCTGGAACACCATGGCGATGTTGCGATCCTTCGGCTCGACGTCATTCACGCGCTCACCGCCGATGGCGATCTCGCCCGCCGTGATCTGCTCCAGGCCCGCGATCATGCGCAGCAGCGTGGACTTGCCGCAGCCCGAGGGGCCGACGATGACGATGAACTCGCCGTCGGCGATCTCGACGTCCACGCCGTGCACGACCTCGAGCTTCTGGTAGCTCTTGCGCACGCCCGCGAGGCGGATGCCGGCCATCGCCTATTTCTCCGTTTCCACGAGGCCCTTCACGAACCATTTCTGCATGAGCACCACCACCAGCGCCGGCGGCAGCAGCGCCAGCATGGCGGTGGCCATGATGAGGTTCCAGTCGTTGGCCGCGTCGCCCATCGAGATCATCCGCTTGATGCCGATGACGACCGTGTACATGGATTCGGAGCCGGTGATGAGCAGCGGCCACAGGTACTGGTTCCAGCCGAAGATGAACAGGATCACGAAGAGCGCCGCCACGTTGGTCTTCGAGAGCGGCAGGACCACGTCCCGGAAGAAGCGCAGGGGCCCCGCGCCATCCATGCGCGCCGCCTCGGCGAGCTCGTCGGGAATGGTGAGGAAGAACTGGCGGAAGAGGAACGTGGCGGTGGCCGAGGCGATGAGCGGCAGGGTGAGCCCCGCGTACGTGTCGAGCAGGTTCAGGTCGCTCGCCACCTTGAAGGTGGGGATGATGCGCACCTCGATGGGCAGCATCAGCGTCACGAAGATCATCCAGAAGAAGAACCGGCGCAGCGGGAAGCGGAAGTAGACGATCGCGAAGGCGGAGAGGATGGAGATCGCGATCTTGCCCACGGCGATGCACACGGCCATCACGAGGCTGTTCAGCAGCATCGTGGACACCGGCGCGGCCGAACCCTTCGTCGAGCCGGCCCGCAGCACCTGCGAGTAATTCTCGATGAGCTGATCGCCCGGCAGCAGCGGCATGGGGACGGTGACGATTTGATCGTACGTGAGCGTCGAAGCGACGAAGGTCACGTAGAGCGGGAATGCCACGAGCACGACGCCGGTGAGGAGGATCGCGTGCGCGAGGAAATCGAGCCAGGGGCGATTCTCGACCATCAGTACTGCACTTTCCGTTCGACGAACCGGAACTGCACCACCGTAAGGGCCACCACGATGAACATCAGGACCACCGACTGCGCGGCGGAGCTGCCGAGATCCGCCGCTTTCACGCCGTCGTTGTAGACCTTGTAGACGAGGATCTGCGTGGCGCCCGCGGGACCGCCCTGCGTGGTCGCGTCGATCACGCCGAAGGTGTCGAAGAACGCGTAGACGATGTTGATCACCAGCAGGAAGAACGTGGTGGGGCTGAGCAGCGGGAAGACGATCGTCCAGAAGCGCCGCATGGGAGTGGCGCCGTCGATCGCGGCGGCCTCGATGAGCGAGCGCGGGATCGACTGCAGGCCGGCCAGGAAGAAGAGGAAGTTGTAGCTCACCTGCTTCCACGTGGCCGCGATGACCACCAGCAGCATCGCCTGCTCCGGGTCGAGGATCCAGTTCCAGTCGACGCCGAGCTTCCTCAGGAAGTACGTGACGATCCCGATCGACGGCGCGAACAGGAACGCCCACAGCACGCCCGCGACGGCCGGCGCCACCGCATACGGCCAGATGAGGAGCGTCCTGTACGCGAGCGCGCCGCGCGTCACGCGGTCGGCCATCGTGGCGAGCAGCAGCGAGATCACGATGCCGCTCACCGCCACCAGCAGGCTGAAGACGGCGGTGACCTTGAACGACTCGAGATAGCTGTCGCTCGCGAAGAGGTCGGTGAAGTTGCGGAACCAGACGAACTGGCTCGACAGGCCGAACGGATCCTGCACCAGGAACGAGTAGTAGACCGCCTGCGCCGCCGGCCAGAAGAAGAAGACCACGGTGACGGCGATCTGCGGCGCCACCAGCGCGTAGGGCAGCCAACGTGAGCGGAAGACGACGCGCTTTTCCATCCGTGGCGAAAGGGGCCTCGCGGCCCCCTCGTGGGATCAGCCCTTGCTGGCCGCTTCGAACTTGCGCAGGATCTCGTTGCCGCGCTTCACGGCCTCGTCCAGCGCGGACTTCGCGTCCTTCTTGCCGGCGAACACGGCCTCCAGCTCTTCCTCGATCACCTCGCGGCCCTGCACGTAGTTGCCGAAGCGCAGGCCCTTGGAGTTCGCGGTGGGCGCCTTGTACGTGAGCTGCTTCACCGCGACGTCCGCGCCGGGGTTCTTGTCGTAATAGCCCGACTTGCGCGTGAGCTGGTAGGCCGCCATCGTGATCGGCACGTAGCCCGTGCTCACGTGCCAGTCCTCCTGCACCTCGGGCCGCGAGAGGAACGCGAAGAATTTGGCCACGCCCTTGTAGGCGTTGTTGGTCTTGCCCGCCATGACCCAGAGAGAGGCGCCGCCGATGATGGAATTCTGCGGGGCGCCGGGCACGTCGTCGTAGTACGGCAGGAAATTCACCGACCACTCGAACTTGGCGTTGCGGCGGATGTTGGCCTGAGCGCCCGTGGACGAAGTGAGCATGGCGCATTCGCCGCTGCCGAACTTGGCCTCGGCCTGGTTCTGGCGGCCCGCATAGGTGAACAGGCCGCGCTTGGCGAGGTCCCCCAGCATCGCGATATGGCGTACGTGCAGGGGCGAGTTGAACTTGAACTCGGTGTTCGTGCCGCCCATGCCGTTCTCGTTCGTGCCGATGGGCACGTTGTGCCACGCGGAGAAGTTCTCGATGTGCGTCCACGCGGGCCAGCCGGTGGTGTACACGCACTGCTGGCCGCTCGCCTTGAGCTTCTCGGCCGCGGCTCCGAATTCCTTCCACGTCTTGGGCGGCTTGTTCGGATCGAGCCCCGCCTTCCTGAACGCATCCTTGTTCACGTAGAACACGACGGTGGAGCTGTTGAAGGGGAACGACAGCATGTTGCCCTTCGAGTCGGTGTAGTAGCCCGCGACCGCCGGCAGGTAGACCTTCGGGTCGAACGGCTCGTCGGCATCGTGCATGACCTTGGCGACGGGCACGATCGCGCCCTTCGCCGCCATCATCGTCGCCGTCCCGACCTCGAACACCTGCAGGATGTGCGGCGCGTTGCCCGCGCGATAGGCGGCGATGGCCGCGGTCATCGACTCGGGATAGCTTCCCTTGTACGTGGCGACGACCTTGTAATCCTTCTGGCTCGCGTTGAACTTGCTCGCGAGGTCGTTCACCTTGTCGCCCAGGGCGCCGGCCATCGAGTGCCAGAACTGGATCTCGGTCTGGGCGTGTGCGGCAGCGGATGCGAGCCCCAGCGAAGCCAGGGCCGCGACGAAATGCCTGCGGATCATTGTGTCTCCTCTGGATGCATGGCCGATTCGTTGTGTGGTGCCCACGGCCTCGGGCGGGCCAATGGTACAACGATCGGGAAGCGGAGACGATGAGAAGCAGGGGCCGGCCGCGCGCCGCCCCCCCTACTGCACGAGCCTAGAACAATTCCTTGTTCAGCACCGACTTGATCGAGCCCAGGAGGCTGCGCTTCTCCTCGGTGGAGGGGCCGGCGACATCCTCGTGCACGAGGTATTGCGGCTGCGCACGCGGGGCGCGGACCGGGGCTTGCGCCGGCGAGCGCTGGTTGATCGACGAGCGCTTCACGACCTCTTCCCACTTGTTGGGACGGCCGATGAAGTACTTGGCGAACTCCTCCACCGCCTGGTCGTTCATCTCGAGCGCGAGCAGGCTGAAGAGATCCACGTCGAAGCCGCCGACGTTCTTGGTGACGATCTTCATGCGGCCGGTCTCGTGGTCGCCCTCGATCCTGCCCTGCACGCGGAAATCGCACTTCACGCGGAAGATCTCGTGCGTGATGACCTTGCGCTCGTTGCGGAACTGCTCGCTCTTGTGCTCGATGTTCGACTGCCAGAGGAAATCCCGGAACTTCTCCATGTCGTCCGGGGTTTTCTTCACGGTGAGGACCTGCTCCGAGCTGCAGCGGAAGGCCACGTGCACCTCGCCGTAGTAGTCCTTGTCGATGAAATGCTTCGAGCGGAAATCGCAGAAGAAATCCTTGATGACGAGGCCTTCGACCTCGCCTACCGTCGGGATCTCGAACTTGAAGGGGCACGGCATCTGCACGACGTTCAGCTGCTTGCCGAGGTCGTTCAGGTACAGGAACGAGCGCCGCAGCGCATGATCCACGGCGACGGCGCTTGCGCGCAGGCTTTCGGTGCGGTCGACATCCTGCGCCTTGACCGCATCGGCCTGTTTCTTGAGATCGTCTAGAAGTCCCACTTGCAGCTCCCTGATATCACGCCTGTTTACAACGAATCTTAACGTATCATCGGGGCGAAAACCCATGCCGTGCTGCACCTGTAACGCTTGTAACCATCCCGTATGAAAGCGGTCCTCGCTCTCGACCAGGGCACCACGAGCTCTCGCGCCATTGTGTTCGGACACGATGCGCACGTCATCGGTTCTGCACAGCAAGAATTCCGCCAGATCTACCCCCGTCCGGGCTGGGTGGAGCACGACCCCGAGGAAATCTGGCGCACGCAGCGCGATGTGGCGCTGCGGGCCCTGGAAGCCTCGAAAACCGCGGTTTCGGAGCTCGCCGCGATCGGAATCACCAACCAGCGCGAGACCACCATCGTGTGGGAGCGCGACACGGGACGCGCCATCGCGCCCGCGATCGTCTGGCAGGACCGACGCACCGCGGCGCGATGTGACGCGTTGCGACAGGCCGGCCACGCCGCGCTTTTCGCGCGCAGGACGGGGCTCGTGCTCGACGCGTACTTCTCGGGCACCAAGCTCGAGTGGATCCTCGACAACGTGGCCGGCGCGCGCGGGCGTGCGGAGCGCGGAGAGCTCGCGTTCGGCACGGTGGATTCGTGGCTGGTGTGGAAACTCGGCGGCGAGCATGTGACGGATTTCACTAACGCGTCGCGTACCCTTCTCTTCGACATCCACGAGCAGCGCTGGGACGACGAGCTGCTGGAGATCCTGCGCATTCCGAAGGCGGTCCTGCCGCGCGTCGTCGACTCGAGCGGGGTCGCCGCGCGCACCGTGGGTGGCGAATTCCCCGCGGGCATCCCCATCGCGGGCATCGCAGGGGACCAGCAGGCGGCCCTCTTCGGGCAGGCATGCCATCGGCCCGGAATGGCGAAGAACACCTACGGCACGGGCTGCTTCCTGCTCATGAATACGGGCGACCAGGCGGCGGTGTCGCGCCACCGGCTGGTCTCCACGATCGCCTGGCGGCGCGGCGGCAGCACCACCTACGCGCTGGAGGGGAGCGTCTTCGTGGCGGGTGCCGCGATCCAGTGGCTGCGCGATGGCCTCGGCATCATCGCCAGCGCGGCGGAAGTGAACCCGGCCGCGGCGAGTGTCGCGGACAGCGGCGGCGTCTTCTTCGTGCCCGCGCTGTCGGGGCTGGGCGCCCCGTACTGGGATCCGCACGCGCGCGGCACCATCGTGGGCCTCACGCGCGGATCCACGCGCGGGCACCTCGCGCGCGCGGCGCTCGAGTCGATCGCCTTCCAGAGCGCGGAGCTGATCGAGGCGATGACGGCCGATTGCGGCATCGCCGTGAACGAGCTGCGCGTGGACGGGGGCGCCACCGCATCCGACCTCCTGATGCAGATCCAGGCCGACCTGCTCGGCGTTCCCGTGGTGCGCCCGCGCATCACGGAGACGACGGCGCTGGGCGCCGCGTACCTCGCGGGGCTGGCGACCGGGTTCTGGCGCGACGAGGCGCAGATCGCCGCGCTCTGGGCACGAGAGCGCGTCTTCGAGCCCGCGATGGGGCGCGACGAGGCGCAATCGCGCCTTGCGCAATGGAAGCGCGCCGTGGAGCGATCGCGCGACTGGGCCGTGGATTCCTAGGCGGATTCCTGGCCGGGTTCGGCGGGCACCTCGCTCACGAGGAAATGCCGGCGGTAGTGCTTGAGCTCCTCGATCGACTCGTACACGTCCGCGAGCGCCTCGTGCTTGCCTTCCTTCGAGAAGGACTGCACCACGTCCGGCCGCCAGCGGCGCGCCAGCTCCTTCAGCGTCGAGACGTCCACGATGCGGTAGTGCAGGTATGCGTCGAAGAGGGGCATGTAGCGCGCCATGAAGCGGCGATCCTGGTGCACCGTGTTGCCGCAGAGCGGCGCCAGGCGCTCGCCCACGACGGGCTTCAGGAACTCGACCAGGCGTGCCTCCACCTGCTCCTCGGTGAACGTCGAGGCGCGCACCTTGTCGACGAGGCCCGACTTGCCGTGCGTGGACTTGTTCCACGAGTCCATCGCATCGAGCACGCTGTCCGGCTGGTGCAGCACGAAGACGGGCGCCTCCGCGATGGTGTTCAATTCCGCATCGGTCACCACCATCGCGACCTCGAGGATGCGGTCGCGGTCGGGAACGAGGCCCGACATCTCCATGTCTACCCAGACCAACGGGGTCTTGTCCGGTCCCTGTGCCATAGAATCCTGAATCCTTCGGGTTGCCGATTGTGTCACGGCGCCCAGCCATCGACCACCAGCTTGAGCGCCCATTCCTTCGCTGTCGTGTTCTCCGCCTTCGTCGCCGCCGCGCTGCTGTGGCGCGCGTGGCTGGGCCTGCGCCAGTCGCGGCACGTCGCGCGCCACCGCGAGGTGGTGCCGGCGGAGTTCGCCGCCCACATCCCGCTGGAGTCGCACCGCAAGGCCGCGGACTATACGCTCGAAAAGCAGCGCGTGGGCCTCGTGGAGACGCTCGTGGTCGATGGCGCGCTGCTGCTGGCGCTCACCCTGGGCGGCGGTCTTGCGATCGTCGACGCGGCCGCGCACCGCTTCCTGGGCGAGGGCCACCTGCGCGAGCTGGCCACGGTGTACGGCGTGCTCGCCATATCCACGCTGGCATCCGTGCCCTTCGACGCGTGGCGTACGTTCGTCACCGAGGAGCGCTTCGGGTTCAACCGCATGACGCCCCTCCTCTTCGTGGGCGACCTGCTCAAGGGCGCGCTGCTCGCGCTGGCGCTCGGCACGCCGCTGCTGCTGGCGGTGTTCTGGTTCGTGCAGCGCGCGGGCAACCTGTGGTGGCTCTACACGTGGCTGGCATGGATCGCGTTCACCATGCTCATGGTGACGGTGTTCCCGCGCTGGATCGCGCCGCTCTTCAACCGCTTCACGCCGATGGAGGCGGGCGAGCTGCGCGCGCGCATCGAGGCGCTGGTCGCGCGCTGCGGCTTCCACGCCCAGGGGCTCTTCGTGATGGACGGCTCCAAGCGCTCCAGCCACGGCAACGCGTACTTCACCGGCTTCGGCAGGAACAAGCGCATCGTCTTCTTCGACACGCTGATCGAGCGCCTCACGCCGCAGGAAATCGAGGCCGTGCTGGCCCACGAGCTGGGCCACTTCGCGCGCGGGCACATCCCGCGGCTGCTCGCCGTGCGCTTCCTGCTGGCGCTGGTGCTGCTCGCCATCCTCGGCTGGCTGTGGCGCGAGCCCGCCTTCTACGAGGCCCTGCACCTGGATTCGCCGCACATCGGCGCGCTGCTGGCCGGCTTCTCGCTCGTGATCCCGGTCTTCACCTTCCCTTTCCAGCCGCTCGCGAGCCTCATCGCCCGCCGCCAGGAGTTCGAGGCCGATGCCTTCGCCGCCCGCCACGCCTCGGCGGCGGACCTCGCCAGCGCGCTCGCCAAGCTCTATCGCGACAACGCCTCCACCCTCACGCCGGACCCGCTACACTCCCTCGTGTATGATTCGCATCCCCCGGCGGCGATCCGCATCGCCCACCTGCGGGATGCCACTCCCACCTGACGAGGAGCCATGAACGAGCTGGCGCGCAAGAAGTGCAAGCCCTGCGAGGGCGGCGTCGCACCGCTCGGCGCGGAGCAGGTGCGCCCCCTCCTGAAGGGCCTCGAGGGATGGGCGCAGGACGGCAAGGCCATCGCGAAGACGTACAAATTCCGGGACTACTGCCAGACGATGGCGTTCGTGAACGCCGCGGCCTGGGTCTCGCACCGGGAGGACCACCATCCCGACATGCTCGTGGGGTACAACCAGTGCCGCGTGAGCTACGTGACCCACGCCATCGACGGCCTCTCCGAGAACGACTTCATCTGCGCGGCGAAGCTCGACGCGCTGTTCGAGATCTGATGCTCGAATGACCACCCGGCGCGAGCGCATCGAGTCGGTCGTGATCGAGGGACGCGTCGTCGCGGACTTCGGCCGCGAGTTCCTGGTGGAGTTCGCCGACCGCCGCCAGGTCGTCTGCACGCGCAAGGGCAAGCGGCAGGACGCCACGTGTGGCGATTTCGTCGAGGTCCGCATGACCGGGCCCGCGCAGGGCTCGATCGAGCGCATCGGCACCCGCCGCAACCTGCTCTTCCGCAGCGACCAGTGGCGCGAGAAGATGCTCGCCGCCAACGTGGACCAGGTCGTGATCCTGCTGGCGCCCAAGCCGCCGTACAGCGAGGCCTTCCTCAACCTGAGCCTCGTCGCCTGCGAGGCGGCACGCATCCCGGTGGTGGTCGCGCTCAACAAGAAGGACCTGCCCGAGCACGAGGCGGCGATGAAGCAGCTCGCCCCCTACTCGAAGATCGGCTACACCGTGATCAGCATGTCGGCCAAGTTCGACCCGAGCAACCTCACGCCGCACCTCGAAAACAAGGTGACCCTCTTCGTGGGGCAGAGCGGCGTCGGCAAGTCGCGCACCGTGAACGCGCTGGTGCTGAACGACGTGGCGCGCGTGGGCGAGCTCACCGCATCGCGCGATTCCGGCACGCACACGACCACCTTCTCGCGCTTCTACCGGCTGGATCGCGACACCGCGATCATCGACACGCCGGGCTTCCAGTCCTTCGGCCTCTTCCACCTCACCGAGGACCAGATCGGCGAGGCGATCCGCGAGTTCCGCCCGTTCCTCGGCCGCTGCAAGTTCAACGACTGCTCGCACCTGAACGAGCCCGGCTGCGCGGTCATCGAGGCCGCCCAGCGCGGCGAGATCAGCGCGCCACGGCTGTCGTTCTACCAGGTGCTGATCGAGCAGCACCGGGACCTGCACGAGCAGCATCCGGAGTGGTCGAGGGGATAAGGGCGGACTGCGTCCTGCGCCCTACCGCCGCATCATCACCGGAATCCTTCTCCGCCCCCACTGCCGCTTCGCATCGAACGCCTCGAAGCGTCCCGGAATCTTCGCATTGCAGTCGGGACAATGGCCGTCCGGCGTGAGCCGGTAGCTCTCGATGCGGTGCCAGTCGCGCACGACCAGCGCGGCGCGGCAATTCGGGCAGAACGTCGTGCCGCCCTCGCGGTCGTGCACGTTGCCGGTGTAGACGTAGTGCAGGCCCTCTTCCATCGCGATCGCGCGTGAGCGCGTGAGGGTCGATGCCGGCGTGGGCGGGAGGTCCGTCATCTTGAAATCGGGATGGAACGCGGTGAAGTGCAGCGGCACGTCGGGCCCGAGCTCGCGGAAGATCCACTGCGACATCGCACGCACCTCTTCCGGCGAATCGTTCTTGCCCGGGATGAGCAGCGTCGTGATCTCGAACCAGACGTCGGTCTCGTGCCTGAGGTACTTGAGCGTATCGAGCACGGGCTGCAGCTTCGCACCGGTGAGCTTCACGTAGAACTCGTCGGTGAAGCCCTTCAGGTCCACGTTCGCCGCATCCATCACGGCATAGAACTCCTCGCGCGCGCCGGGCGAGATGTATCCCGCCGTCACTGCGACGTTCTGCACGCCCGCCTCGCGGCACGCACGCGCGGTGTCGATCGCGTACTCGGCGAAGATCACCGGATCGTTGTACGTGTACGCCACGCTCCGGCATCCCGATTCCGCGGCCGCATCCGCGATCGCTTCCGGGGACGCCTGGTCCATCAAGCGGTCCATGTCGCGCGACTTGGAGATGTCCCAGTTCTGACAGTTCGCCACGGCGAGAAACGGCGCGACGTACGAGTGGTCCGGATCCTCGACCTCGAGGTTGTAGACGTGCCCCGAGTAGGGAACGCGTTCGATGTGCCGCAGCGGCACGAGGAAGCTCGTCCCGGTTTCATGCCAAGCCGGCGGAGTGTGGGAGAAAAAAGTCGGAAGCAGGCCGAGATGCAATCCGAGCTCGAAGAGGCCGAGCGCGAGCCGCTCCGACACGGTGAGGCCCACCGCATGGGTCGGCGTCCGGTGACCGTCCCCGGC
>Ga0207698_10001894_pt1 | contig 12258 bp, 10 predicted proteins | sample KBSCornC22_FD_184298 | JGI IMG/M metagenome (GOLD analysis project Ga0207698, IMG submission 184298) | Corn rhizosphere microbial communities from Kellogg Biological Station, Michigan, USA - KBS Corn C2-2 (SPAdes) (version 2) | ecosystem: Host-associated > Plants > Roots > Rhizosphere > Soil ...
CCGACCTGGACCGACGCCCTCCACGCCGGCAAGGTGGTCGTCGCGCGCACCGCACACGACGGCGTCGAGCTCACCGCGCCGATGACCAGCGGCGATGGCGTGCTCGGCGCCATCACGATGGCCTCCTTTCAACCGCTCGCGCCGCACCGGCTCGAAGAATCTCGGCGCGTGCTCGCCGCCATCGCGGCGGAGACGGCGGCCGCCGTCGAGCGTGCGCAGCTCGTGCAACGCGTCGGGCAGAAACGCCGCCTCGAGGCCATCGGTGAAGTCTCCGCCGGTGTCGCGCACGAGCTGCGCAATCCGCTGTTCGGCATCTCGTCCGCCGCGCAATTGCTGCGCTTTCGCGTCAAGGATGATCCGGTCGTAGAAAAAAACGTCGGCCGCATCCTCCGCGAGGTCGAGCGGCTGAACAGCATGGTCACCTCGCTGCTCGAATACGGACGCCCCAACCCGATTCGACTCGAGCCAGGCGATCCGGACGCCGTGTGGGACGAAGTCCTGGAAAACCAGCGCGGCCTGCTGGAGAGCCGCGCCATTCTTCTCGAGCGAACGCGCGCGACCCCGCCCGCCATCTGCGCCATCGACGCCCAGCAGCTGTCGCAGGTGTTGATCAATCTGCTCGTCAACGCGACCGACGCCGCACCCGAGGGCAGCGATCTCACCCTCCACTCCTCGGTGCTGCCCACGGGCGTATGGCACTGCCGGCTGCACAACGGCGGCGCGGCGATTCCCCCGGACGTGCTGCCGCGCGTCTTCGAGATCTTCTTTTCCACCAAGCCTGGCGGCACCGGCATCGGGCTCGCACTCTGTCAGCGCATCATCGAGGAGCACGGCGGCTCCATCGCGCTCGAGAGCGCGCCGGACAGCGGTACGGCAGCCTCGATCGTCCTTCCGCTCGCGACGGCGTGAGCGAGTGAGCGGAGACCCGCCGCCGCCGCGGTACGCTGCCCAATGACATCGATCCTCGTCGTCGACGACGACCAGACGATTCGCGACACGCTCACCGATTTCTTCCAGGCGCTCGGCTTCACCGCGCACTCGGCTGCCACTGGCACCGAGGGCCGTCGCGCCGCCGCGGCGCACGCACCCGATGTGGTCCTCGTCGATCTCCGACTTCCCGACGCCGACGGACTCACCCTGCTCGAGGCGCTGCGCGCCGACGATCCCGAGCTCGGCGTCATCGTGCTCACGGGGCATGCCGACGTACCCGTCGCCGTCCGCGCGATGCGGCAGGGCGCACTCGATTTCCTGGAGAAGCCAGTCGATCTCGACGCCCTGCGCGAAGCGGTGGAGCGTGCGGCCGAGCTGGTGCGGCTCCGGCGCGAGGTCTCGCTGCTGCGCGCGCGCGGTCGTGACGACGAGCCGTCGCGCCATTCGTCAGGTGCGACGGATCTTCCGCCGTCGCTCGCCCGGTTGATCGAGCTCGCCGCGCGCAACGACGACGTCCCCGTGCTCATCACCGGCGAGACGGGCACCGGAAAGGGATTCGTGGCGCGACGCATCCACGATCGCTCCGCGCGCGCCGCGCAACCGTTCGTCGAAGTGAATGGCGCCACGCTCAACGCGACCTTTCTCGAGAGCGAGCTGTTCGGACATGAGCGCGGCGCCTTCACCGACGCCAAGCAGGCAAAGCGTGGTCTGTTCGAAGTCGCCGCGCGCGGTACGCTCTTCCTCGACGAAGTCGGCGAGCTCGTGATGGAGGTCCAGCCGAAGCTGCTCAAGGTCCTCGAGCAACGCACCTTTCGCCGCCTCGGCGGCACCGCCGAGCTCACGAGCGACGCGCGCGTCATCACCGCCACCAACCAGCCGCTCGCCGAGCGGGTGCAAGACGCCCGCTTTCGAGCCGACCTGTACTATCGGCTGCACGTGCTCACACTCGAGCTGCCACCCCTTCGCGCTCGGCCCGACGAACTTCGTGCACTCGCGCGCTCGTTCGCGCCGGCCGGAACCAAGTTGTCAGCTGACGCGCTGCGCGCGATCGAGCGATACGCCTGGCCGGGCAACATCCGCGAGCTCAAGAACACACTCTGGCGCGCCGCCTTGCTTGCCGACGGCGCCGAGATTCAACCGCGGCATCTCGCGCTTCCTGGCGACGTGAACGATGCGCGCTCGACGCCGGCCACCGCATCGAAAACGATCGAGCAGCCGATCACGCTGGCGGACGCCGAACGTGCCGCGATCACCGCCGCGCTCGAGGCGGCGGGTGGCAATCGCGCACGCGCCGCACAGCGACTTGGCATCGCACGCTCCACGCTGCTCGAGAAGATCAAACGGCTCGACGCACGCTGACTGTCCGATTCCCGGACGACACATTGCTCGTGGTGACGCATTTCCGGACGGCGCGCACGCGGCGGCGCTGATCAGCTTCTCGGGCAAGGTGTTGTCGTGCAGCGGGTTGCGGAATTTCGGCCGTCTGGCGTGCCTCTCGCCTATCGTGGCGGCATGAATCCCGTCTCGCTGAACGTGCTCGTCGTCGAGGATGCGCAGTGCATACGCGACGTCCTGGTGGAGATGTTCGAGACCGAGGGCGTTGCCGTCAGCTCGGCGGCGACACTCGAGGAAGCCAAGCACGTGCTGGCGCACCAGGTGTTCGATCTCATCGTCACCGATATCCGACTGGGCGCGCGACGCGATGGCGGATTGCAGGTGATGGCCGCATCGGGGTTTCTCTCTCCCGAGGCCACCGTGATCGCGCTGACCGCGTTCCCCGACGACGAGATCCGTGGCGCCTCACGACGTCTGGGCGCGACCCATTTTCTCGAGAAGCCCGTTCCGCTCGAGCAGCTCTCGGCGCTCGCCGCGCAAGCCGGAGTTCCAACCGCGATCACGCCGCGGTGAGGGCGCGATCCTGAGATCGCTCAGCCCGGGTTCATCGCGCGCGAGTCGCACGGACCGCTGGAGTCGAACGTCGTCGGAGGGTGAGGGGTGGTGATGGGTGACCCGACGGACGTGAGACCCAGCGGTACCGTGCGCCCCACTCGGCCTGTGTTGCCGCGCCGCCTCGTGTTCGCGCCGCCGCGGTGCGCCGGAGCACAGCACTTACCCGCGCGCCGTCCAATCGTCGTGTAGGAAACGGTTGCGACGGCACGACGCGAAATCTCGTGAACGACGTCTGCTCGCCTCGACCGGAATGATGTCTGCGAATCTTCGCGCGCCACTGCGCGCGTGACGAGTTGCAGATCTGGTGCGACGAATACTGACTTCCGGTCACCGACGGCGGTGATCGAGCAGCGAGGCGACGGCAATGCGGTGGCGTAAGGCAGCAGTGGTGGGTGGCGCGACCCTTGGCGCGGCGGCGCTCTACAATGCCGCGGCGAATCGGATCCACGGACCGTCCGAGAACCCGCTCGGCGGCGAAGAGGGAGAGATCCTCTGGCGTGGGCACCGCGTCGCGTACACGCGGCACGGATCCGGAAGCCCCGTCATGCTCGTACACGGCATCCATGCCGGCGCGTCGTCACTCGAGTGGCGGCATACCGTACCGGCACTGGCGGAGCGACACACTGTGGTCGCGCTGGACCTCCTGGGATTCGGACGCTCGGATCGGCCCGCGCTTCGCTACACGCCCGGTCTTTACCAAGCCCTGCTCGGTGACGTTGTCGCCCGTGTCGTGCGCGAGCCGTGCACTGTGGTGGCGAGTGGATTGTCCGCGGCGTTGCTCATTGCGCTGGCGGCGCGCGATCCGCGACTGCTCGCCGCGCTGGTGCTCGTCGCACCGACGGGGGTAGCACACGAACGTACCTCCGACACGGGCAGCGCCACGGCACGCATGCTGTTGCACGCGCCGATCGTAGGAAACACGGTCTACAACGGCATCACCTCGCCAGTCAGCATGCGTCGTCAACTCGAGCGCATGTACGCCGACGATCGGCTCGTCACGCCCGAGCTCGTGGAGCAGTACGTCCGTGCGGCGCGGCAGCCAGGGGGAAAGCATGCCTTCGCGGCGTACATGAGCGGCAAGCTCGCGGTCGACGTGCGCGCCGCACTGCGGCGTGTGCGACAGCCGACGCTGCTGCTCTGGGGCAATCTCGCTCGTCAGAATTCGGTCGAGAACGCTCACGCGTTTCGCGTGCTCAAGCGCGATCTCGAGTGGACGCTGATCCAGGAAGCGGGCGACCTGCCGCACGACGAACGACCGACCGAGGTCAACGCCGCGCTGCGCTCGTTCGTCGAGCGGGCTCGGCGCTTGTCGCCGTCGTCGGGCCCTCGTCTCGTGATGGCCTGACGCGTCACCGATCCGATCGCGACTGCGACTCACGTCCTCCGGCAGCGGCTGTTATCTTCCGCCGCTATGCCGGATTCCTCGCTGTCTCCCGTCGCGCTACTCCGCGCGCACTCGCGCCACGCCCCATGGAACGCGCGCGGCCTTGCCGCGCACGTCACGGCCCTCGTGGATGCCGCCGGCATTCGCCCGACCAACGCGTCCGCCCGCGTTGCGCCCAGCGCCCGATCGGTCCGGTTCTACGTCGCCAGCGGCCTGCTCGACCGGCCTGAAGGCGCCGGTACGGCAGCGACGTACAACTACCGCCACCTGCTCCAGCTCCTCTCCATCAAGATCCGCCAGCGCGAAGGCGCCACGCTCGAAGGAATCAAGAAGGAGATGAAGGAAGTCACCGGCGATGCCCTCGAGCGCCGTGTCGCCGCGTCGCTCGCACCGGCCCTTGGCGCCGGAGCCGATCACGCCGTGCGCGATACCGACGAAGAGCGCTCGGCGAGCTGGCGTCGCGTCCCCGTCGCCGACGGCATCGAGATCCACGTCCGCGACGACGCTCCCGCCGCGCGCGATGAAGCGCTCGTCGCCATGCGAGAAGCCGTACGCGCCGCGTTGGGACGAGCGGACATTCGGTAAGCCAGTGGCACGCGAGCGGCGAGTGATGTCACCGCCGCGCGACGCACGCGCATCCCGCCGTAGTCAGTGTCGCTGTCCACGCGCACAATCCCGACGATTCACAACAGTCTCGAGAACACCGACGCTCCGTTCTCGATGAGGCGATCGTACCATGGACGCTGCTGAAACTCGGGCAGCAGGATCTCCTTGGATCGCGTGAGGTCATCCATGAAGATCGAGTCCATCTGTGCGCCGAGTTTTGGATCGAGGAACACCAGGTTGGATTCGTTGTTGAACGCCAGCGACCGATTGTCGAAGTTCATCGAGCCAATCGAGCCCCAAAGCCCGTCCACGATGAACGTCTTGGCGTGCATCATCGCCGGTTGATACTCGTAGATCCGGATCCCCGCCTTGAGTAGCTGCTCGTAGCGCGAGCGTCCTGCCCACCAAGTGGTCTTCACGTCCGTCTCACTGCTCACCGTGAGGATCCGCACGTCCGCGCCGCGCTTGCGTGCATCCACGAGCAGTTTGCGGAAATCGTCGTCGGGGACGAAGTACGAGTTCGTCACGTAGAGCGACTTGCGCGCGGTCGCGATCGACAACGCGTTGAATCGCTCCGCCGGCGTGCTTCCGGTCGTGGGCGAGGAGAAGAACACCCCCGCGTTCACTCCGCCGTCCACCGTGGAGAATGCGCGCGCGGGAAAGAACGCGTCGCCAGCAATCAGCTCTCCGGTGCATTCCGCCCACGCCGCCGCGAACGCGGCCTGCAGCGCCATCACCGACGGCCCTTCGAACCGCACGTTCGTCTCACGCCACTGATCCGGGTGGCGTCCGTCGCCGAGCCAGTAGTCGGCGAGGCCGAATCCTCCCGTGTACGCGATCTCGCCATCAACCACCACGACGCGCACGTGCGACCGATCGCTCGCATTGTGCAGCGAGTACCAGTGCAGCTGCCGGAGCAGCCCGAGCTCAACGCCCGCGGCTTTCAGACTGTCGGCCCACTCCTTCTTCAGGTTCTGCGAGCCGAACGCGTCGAGCACGAGCAGGACGCGCACACCGGTGCGCGCTTTCTCCTTCAGCACTGCGGCCATGGTATCCGCAACCGCGCCAGGCTGCGAGTAGTACATCTGCACGGTGATGGTGTGCTTGGCCGAACGAAGATCGCGCCACAGCTGCGGGTACGTCCCGTTGCCGTTGAGCATGATCTCCGCGGCGTTCCCGCGACTGAAGTGAAGCCCCGTGTAGAGCTCCATCGATTGCAGGAACAGCGAGTCGGTCAGCGGAGGCATTCCCTGTTTGTCGCCGATCGCGACCACCGCCTTCACCGGCGTCCCGCGCGTTATCGAGAGCACGCCGATCAGTGCCAGTGCCGCGACCAGGAGAATGCCCAGCACGACGCCTACTCGTTTGACTCGCAGCAGTTTTCGCATTTGCGTCTTCCGTTACACATACTTCATGCCAAGATGCCGAGTCCGGTTGTTTACGGCATCGAGCACGACTCGAGTCCGGAGAGACGATGACGGAACAGAGAGAAGACCGCGCGGAGCTCGCGGGCCGCAGTGTGGTGCTCACCGGCGTCGGCCGAGAAGGTCAGGTCGGTGAAGCCGTCGCGCGCGCCTTCGCCGAACGTGGCGCGCGCGTGTTCCTCGTCGATCGCCAGGAAGCGGAGGCTCGCGCGCGCGCCGACACGCTCGTCGCCGCCGGCTTCCGCGCCGCCGCGCTCGGCGCCGACCTCACCGACGTGGCCGCGGTTGCCGCGGTCGCCGACCGCGTCCGCGACGCAACTGGTGGACGTGTGCACGCGCTCGTGCATCTCGCCGGCGGCTTCGCGTCCAGCGGCCCGATCGCGGACAGCGATCCGGCCGCGTTCGGCCGACAGTTCGAAATCAATGTCAGAACGGCGTACCTCACCGCGCGCGCCTTTCTGCCGCTCCTCCGCGCCACGAAGGGCGCAATCGTGCTGTTTGGATCCGAGGCCGCACTTCCCGGCGCGCGCGTCGCGGGGATCTCCGCGTACGCCGCCGCGAAATCCGCCCTGCTCACGTTCATGCAGGCGATTGCCCAGGAAGAGCGTGAATCCGGCGTGCGCGCCAACGCGCTCGCGCCCGCGGCGATTCGAACGGCGGCGAACATCGCCGAGATGGGCGCCGATGCCGCCTACGTGACGCGCGAAGCGGTGGCGGATGTCGTGCTCTGGCTCTGCTCCGACGCGGCGCGCGCGGTTACCGGGCAGGTGGTTCGCGTGCGGTGATCCACCCGCCTCGCGCCTTGCCGCGTCGAACCCGGCGCCGCACCTTGCGGACATGACAGTCGCGGCGCGACGCCGGGCGGTATCCCGGGCGGTTCGGCTCGACCGCTCGCTCGAAGCGCTGCCGCTCTTCCGGCTCAGCGATTCCGCCGACGACGGCGTGATCAGCTACGCCGACCCCGTCGCGGGCGGTCGCTGGCGCGTCATTCCCAGCCCGGGAGACCGGCTGCCTGGAACGTTCGACCAGGACGTCTACGTCGAGCTGCTCCGACGCTACCAGGAGGCCGGCGAACCGCCGGACGGCGCGATCTCCTTCACGCTCCACGCATTCTTGCGCGCGATGGGGCGCCGAGTGGATGGCCGGACCTACGAACAGCTGCGCGGCGCGTTGAGCCGCCTCGAGCGCACCACCCTCGAGTCCACCGGCATCTACGAGGCCGGCCCGGCGGCCGTCCGCACCGATCTCCGTTTCTCGCTGCTCACCTCGGTCACCGTCGAGCGGCGACGCACGCTCGATCGCGAGCAGTTGCAGCTCTTCTCGGCGATCACCTCCGGCGAGCCCGGCGTCGCGCGCGTCGTGCTCGCCAGTACGGTGCGAGAGAACCTTGCCGCCAACCACACGATCACCATCTCGACCCAGTGCTACTGGGCGCTCGGCTCTCCCGTTGCGCGGCGGCTGTACCGCTTGCTCGAGGTAGCTCGCAGCGCGGGGAAGCTCACCTGGCGCGTTGCGCTCGACCAGCTCGCCGAACAGCTCCCGCTCGCCCAGCGCTATCCCTCGCACCTCCAGCGAGTGCTCCAGCCCGCGCACGACATGCTCGTGGCGCAGGGTGTGCTTCGGAACGCCGCCATTCGGCAACACCAGCGTGAGTGGTTCGTCGATTACATGCTCGGCTCGCGACCGGCCTGATCGGACCCGAGCAGACGGGCCTCGTGGGACGGACGTTGGTCCACTCGCGGGAACAGTTCGGGCCGATCACACGTATCCATGGTCTGGGTCATCCTCATTAAGGCAGGATCGTACATGCTTCGTCGTCGCACTGTCATCGCCGCCGCCGCGCTGCTCCCGATCGTCGCGGGCGGCTTCCTTCTGCAGAACCGCGCGACCACCGATGGCGCGCGGGTCTTCGACCAGGTGCTGCAACTCGTGTCGACGCGATTCGTCGACACGGTCAGCACCGCCGCGTTGTACGAGAAAGCGGCGCGCGGAGTCGTGAAGGAGCTGAACGATCCGTACAGTGAGCTGTTTACGCCGAAGGAGCTCGCGAGCTTCTCGCAGCAGACCAATGGGAAGTATGCCGGCATCGGCATGCAGATCGAGGATCAGCAGGGTGCCATCACGATCAGCCACGTCTTCCCGAACACTCCCGCCGAGCAGGGCGGCGTGCGCGAGGGCGATCGTATCGCCTACGTCGATACGCTGTCCACCAAAGGGTGGAAGACGCAGCAGGTGTCCGACTATCTGATTGGCGTGCCCGGCACCAAGGTGACGGTCAAGTTCCAGCGGCCCGGTGTGCCGGAGCTCATCACGAGCACCTTCATACGCCGCGTGATTCACATTCCGGCAGTGCCGTACGCGATCGTGCTCGACAACAAGATCGGCTATCTCCCCGTGCAGCGGTTCAACGAGACCGCCTCCGAAGAGGTGCAGGCCGCCGTCGCGCGGTTGGCCAAGGAAGGGGTCAAGGGCGTCATCCTCGACATGCGCGGCAACCCTGGCGGCATCCTCGACCAGAGCATCGCGATGTCCAACCTGTTCCTCAAGGACGGCCAGGAGATCGTGAGCGTGCGCTCGCGCGTCGCGGAGCCCCAGCGCTTCACCACCACGGGCAACCCGGTCTTTCCGACCCTGCCACTCACCGTGCTCACCGACGAGGGCACCGCGTCCGCGAGCGAGATCGTCTCCGGCGCGCTGCAGGACCACGACCGCGCGCTGGTCGTCGGCTCGACGAGCTTCGGCAAGGGACTCGTCCAGACGCTCTTCCCACTCGACGGCGGCTATGCGCTCAAGATCACGACGGCGAAGTGGTACACGCCGAGTGGGCGCAGCATCCAGCGCGAGCGCAAGTTCGTGAACGGCAAGTTCGTCGAGACGCAGCCCGATTCGCTCGAGACGGAAGCGAAGAAGAAGGCACGACCCGCGTATCGCTCCGATGCAGGCCGCGTCGTGTACGGCGGCGGTGGCATCACACCCGACATCCTCGTTCGAGACGACACGCTGTCCACTGCCGAGCAGACGCTCACCAAGGCGTTCGCGCCCAAGACGCAGGACGTGTACGTCACGCTCGCCGATTACGCGCTCGAGCTCTCGCACGGGTTGAACAAGGATTTCAAGACGCAGCCGCAATGGCGTGACGAGTTCTATCGCCGCCTCACGGCGAAGGGGGTCACGCTCGATCGCGCGCAGTACAACGCCGCCGGCCGCTACATCGATCGGTTGCTCGAGCAGCGCGTGGCGCGACTCGTCGCCGGCGACTCCGGTGCCAAGCGCCGCGATCTCGCGTTCGACGCGCCGCTCCGCAAAGCGGTCGAGGTCATGGAGAAGGGTCAGTCGCAGCGCGATCTGTTCACCATCGCCGCCGCGACCCACCTGAACGACGACGCGAAGAATCCGTAAACGCGCGCCACGACCGCGTCACGCGACGCCGCTCGACATTCGATCCATCATGGCGGGCGCCTCCACCAGAGGCGCCCGCTGTACATTTATGGCCATGCGATTCCTCTCCGTGCGCGCGGGCGCCGCGTCGCTCGCGCTGCTGTCCACCCTCTCCTGCGCTCAGCGCCATCCGGCGCGCGAGAGCATCTCATCGCCATCGGCGCTGATCGCGCCCGCGCCGGGAGAGCGTCATCTGCGCAACCTGCGCCAGCTCACCAACGGCGGTGAGAATGCCGAGGCGTATTTCAGCGCCGACGGACGGCGACTCGTCTTTCAGAGCACGCGCGACGGACGGAGCTGCGATCAGGAGTACGTCATGAACGTCGACGGCAGCGACGTGCATCGCGTCTCCACCGGGACCGGCAAGACGACGTGCGGCTTCTTTTACGCGAACGACGAGCGCGTGCTCTTCGGGTCGTCGCACGGGATGCAACAGGATTGTCCACCCAAACCCGATCCATCCAAGGGCTACGTCTGGCGCCTCGATCCGTACGACATCTACACGGCGCGCCCGGATGGCCGCGATCTGCGCCGGCTCACCAACTATGGTGTGTACACGGCGGAAGCCGTCGTCTCACCTGATGGAAAGAAGATCGTCTTCACATCGCTCAAGGACGGAGATCTCGACATCTACACCATGAACGTCGATGGCACCGACGTTCGTCGCCTCACCACCACGCCGGGCTACGATGGAGGCCCGTGGTGGTCACCCGATGGAAAGCAGATCGTCTATCGCGCCTGGCATCCGACCGACAGCGCGCTCGTCACCTATCAGTCGCTGCTGCGCGAGCGGCTCGTGCGTCCCAACCGGATGGAGCTCTGGGTGATGGACGCCGACGGCACCCATCAGCGCCAGATCACGCAGCTCGGCGGCGCGAACTTCGGCCCATCATGGACGCCCGACGGCAAGCGGCTGATCTTCTCGTCGAACTACACTCGGCCGCGCAGCGGAAACTTCGATCTGTATCTGGTGAATCTCGATGGCACCGGACTCGAACAGATCACCACCGACGTCAGCTTCGACGGCTTTCCGATGTTCAGCCCCGACGGTCGATCGCTCGTGTGGGCATCCAATCGCCACGATCGCAATCCGACCGAGACCAATCTGTTCATCGCCGATTGGGTGCCGTGATGGGCGTATGCGGTGGCACCGCACGCTCGATGCGACGCTAACTCACCCGGGACGACGGCGCGTGCCGCGCTGGTAGCATTTGCCGCAACCGCTCGACGCGTTCCGACACCGCGGTGCTCTCCGCGAGGTCGTCACGAGCGCGCGCGAGCGCCGACAGCACGGTCGACGAGTCGCGATCGCCGAACGCGGCGCCGATCTCGCGCAGCGACAGATCCAGCAGCTCGTGGCAGAGCAGCATCCCGATGCGGCGTGGTTCCACCACCCGTCGCGCGCGACCGGCACCGACCAACTCGTCCGGCGATACACCCCACTCGGCGGCCACCGCATCCTGCACCGCGCGCGCGGCGTCCAGCGGATGCGCGGCCACGCCATGCGTCGCGCGATTCGCGCGCGGCGGTACCGCGCGCCGCGCGAGCAACAACGTCAGGGGTGATCCATCAAGCGCCGCGACGGCGAGAAGCCGCGTCAGTCCGCCCTCCAGCTCACGCACGCTTCCCTCGCATTGCGACGCGAGATGGTGCGCCACACTCGGCGGCAGCTCGATGCCGATCGTCGCCGCTTTGGCATGGAGGATCGCGACCCGGTGCGACCAATCAGGCGCGCCGAGCGTCGCGCTGTGTCCTGTGCGGAACCGCCGCACGATCCGATGCGCGAGCGCACTGCCTCCCACAGCGTCGTCGCTCGTGAGCACGAGCTGTCGCCCGCTCGCGAGCGCGCGCGTCGCCAGAGAGAGCAGCGCTTCCTGTGCCGTCGCGTGCCGGTCCAGCACGTGAACGTCGTCCACCACGATGAGCGCTGCTCGCGCGAGCGTGTCCAGCATCGAGTCCGGCGCGCCCGCGCTCACGGCCGCTGACAACCGACGCAGGAACTCGTCGGCCGTGAGCAGCGAAGTGGTGCGCATCGGATCGCGCAACGAGGCTTCGGCCGTCACCGCATGCGCGAGATGCGTCTTCCCCAGACCGGTTCCACCCGTCAGGAGAATCGGGTTGTACAACGTGCCTGGCGCCACGGCCGCCGCTGACGCCGCGGCGTACGCGGCCTCGTTGCTTTTGCCAACGATGAACTGCGGGAAGGTGTAGCGTGGGTTGAGCGTGGCGGACACGCCGGTCCCAAGCGCAAATTGCGTGACGCGTGTGGCGGACTCGGCAGACACTCGCATCACGTTCGGATCTCGAGCGCCGATGTTCGTGGCGTCGTTCGCCAGCCGCTCGCTCGACGGCACGGCCGCGCTACACCGTTGCGCGCCATGCGTCGAGGTTCTCAGCCAGATGCGAGTGGCGCCGCATGCCCACGAGCGCCGTTGCCACCCCTGGCAATGACGCCGTGAACCGGAGCGCGCGCTGTGCGTCGGTCGCACATTCCGGGAACAACGCACGCACTTCGTCGGGCAGCTG
>Ga0207698_10001895_pt1 | contig 12257 bp, 13 predicted proteins | sample KBSCornC22_FD_184298 | JGI IMG/M metagenome (GOLD analysis project Ga0207698, IMG submission 184298) | Corn rhizosphere microbial communities from Kellogg Biological Station, Michigan, USA - KBS Corn C2-2 (SPAdes) (version 2) | ecosystem: Host-associated > Plants > Roots > Rhizosphere > Soil ...
CAGCGATCGCCTCGCGGCTCACCGTGGTGTTGGTGGCGATGAGGCCGTCCACGGCATGCTTCACGGCGAGGGCGGCGATCACCTCCACCTGGGCATCGTCGAGGTCGGGGGCGACCTTCACCAGCAATGGCTTCGTGGCCTGCGTGCGCTGCGCCAGTGCCACGCGCGCGGCCATCACGCGCCCGAGCAATTCGTCGAGGCGCTCGCTCGATTGCAGGTCGCGCAGGTTGCGGGTGTTGGGCGACGAGATGTTGACCGTCACGTAGCTCGCGCGTGCATAGACCGCCTCGAGGCACGCGACGTAGTCGTCCGCGGCACGCTCGATCGGCGTGTCGAAATTCTTGCCGATGTTGATGCCGAGCACGCCGCGATAGCGCGAACGCTCGACGTTGCGCAGCAGCTTCTCGACGCCGTCGTTGTTGAAGCCGAGGCGGTTGATGACGGCTTCGTGCTCCTCCAGGCGGAACATGCGCGGCCTGGGGTTGCCGGGCTGCGGCCGCGGCGTCACGGTGCCGATCTCCACGAAGCCGAAGCCGAGGAGGCCCAGCGCATCGAGGTACGCCCCGTTCTTGTCGAGGCCGGCGGCGAGCCCGATCGCGTTGGGAAACTGGATTCCCATCACGCGGCGCGCATCGTCGGGCTGGTCCACGCCCGCGCCCAGCAATGCGGCGCCCGGCCCCAGGGCCGAGAGCGATTTCAGCGTGAGGTCGTGGGCGCGTTCCGGATCGAGCTGGAAGAGGGCACTGCGGGCGAGGGAGTAGAGCACTTCGTGCCGGCTCCTACGCGAGGCGTTTCCATTCCCCGCGCGACAGTCCCTCCATCGGTCGGAACTGGTTCTTGTAGCTCATCTTGCGGCTCTGCGCGATCCAGTAGCCGAGGTACACGTAGGGCAGGCCGCGCCGCTTCGCCTCGGCGATCTGCCACAGGATGTTGTACGTGCCGAAGGAGGCCTTGGGGACGGTCGGATCGAAGAACGTGTACACCGAGGAGAGGCCGTCGATCAGCTCGTCCACGATCGAGATCATGCGCAGCGCGCCCGCCTCGCGGAACTCGATCAGCCGAGTGGCCACGTTCGACTGCAGCAGGAAGTGGGCGTACTGCTCGCGGCTGTCGTGGTCCATCCCGCCGCCGCGGTGGCGCTCGCTCTGGTAGAGCCGGTAGAGCGCGTAGTGCTCGGCGTTGAACTTGAGCTCCGCGTAACGCGCCTGGAGCCCGGCGTGGCGCGCGGTGGCGCGGCGCTGGGAGCGGTTGGCGTCGAACTCGTCGACCACCACGCGCACCGGCACGCACGCATGGCAGTGGTCGCAATAGGGGCGGTACGTGAACGCGCCGCTGCGGCGGAAGCCCGCGGAGACCAGCGCGCTGTACGTGTCGGTATCGATGAGGTAGCTGGGCGTGGCTACCTGCGAGCGCGCGAGCTTGCCCGGCAGGTAGCTGCAGGGGTAGGGCGCGGTCGCGTAGAACTGCAGGTTCGCGATCGGGAGATCGTTGAGCTTCGCCATGGGCTATTTCAGCGCCAATGTCCACCAGTTGGTGGATATTGTATCGACTCCTGGAGCATTTTCGCGAATTCGGCACGTGGAATCTCGCGTGCGCCCAGCGAGGCGAGGTGCGCGGTGGCCTGCTGGCAGTCGATGACGCGGAAGCCGTCGGCCTTGAGCCGCTCGACCAGGTGCACCAGCGCAACCTTGGAGGCGTCGGCGGCCCGCGTGAACATCGACTCGCCGAAGAAGACCTTTCCCAGCGCCACGCCGTAGAGCCCGCCCACGAGGCTGCCTTCGTGCCACGATTCCGCGGAGTGGGCGAAACCCAGCTCGTGGAGCCGCGTGTACGCCCTGACCATCTGCGGCACGATCCACGTTCCCCCCTGGCCGTCGCGGGGCGCGGCGCAGGCCTTCATGACCTCGGGGAAGGCGGTATCGAAGCGCGTCTCGTAGACGCCCCGGCGGACCACCTTGCCGAGGGAGCGCGAGACCCTGAGCTCGGCCGGAAAGAGCACCATGCGCGGATCCGGCGACCACCAGAGGATCGGGTCGCCCTGCGAGAACCACGGGAAGATGCCATGGCTGTATGCGTCGACCAGCCGCTCGGGCGAGAGGTTTCCTCCGGCGCACAGGAGCCCGTTGGGCGAGCGCAGCGCGTTGGAGACCGGCGGGAAGGGGGCATTGCCGCGGAGCCATGGGATCATGGGCCCGCATTCTAGCGGCTGGACGCGGTTTTCAGCCCTGCCGCCAGGGCAGCCCCGCCTTGCGCCAGCCGCCGAGCGTGCCCCGGTGGCCGTTCGCATCGAGCTCGCCCTCGAAGCCCTCGAGGATGTTGTACGCCCTTGGAAAGCCGGACTTCGTGGCGAGGATCGCCGCGTTGTGCGAGCGCTGCGCGCTGCGGCAGAGGAACAGCAGCGCCTGCGACGGCGAATAGCGCTGTGCCAGCTTCTCGATGAACTGCGGGTCCGGCGAGCGCTCGCCCAGCCGGCGCCATTCGATGAGCGTGGTATCGGGGATGTGGCCCACGTACTCGTGCTCGACCTGGGTGCGCACGTCGATGATGACGGCGGCGCCCGCCTGGTGCAGGTCCCACGCTTCCTGGGGTGTCACCGCCCCCGCGTAGGCGAGGCCGAGCGCCCGTCCGCGCTCGGCCGCCTTCTCGAAGATCACGCCGGCATCATCCTGCACGCTCGCCAATTCCTCCTTACCAGTAATTCTCCACCGCGAGATGCCCCGGATCCCCGCGGCGCGAGAGCTTGAACCCGCGCTCGATGAGCAGCTTGCGCGAATCGTCGACCATCTCGGGATTGCCGCACAGCATGATGCGCGAGTGGTCGTGATCGAGCCTGAGGCCCACGTTCTCCTCGAGCACGCCGCTGGCGAGGAGGCGCGTCACGCGATCGCGCAGCGTGCCGGGCACGGGCTCGCGCGTGACGATGCGCACATAGCGCAGCTTGTGCGCGTACTCGCCATAGTACTCGCTGCCCTCGAAGCCGCGGATCAGGTCCTCGTAGGCGAGCTCCTGCTGGGTGCGCACGCTCTGCACCAGCACCAGGTTGTCGTAATGCTCCCAGGTCGCGAAGTCGTGGAGGATCGAAAGGAAGGGTGCCAGCCCGGTCCCGGTTGCGAGCATCCACAGGTCGCGCCCGGCCTCGAAGCGGTCGGTGGTGAGGAAGCCGTAGCTCTTGCGCTCGACGAAGATCTCGTCGCCCTCGCGCAGCCGCGCGAGCCGGCTGGTGAAGGCGCCGTCCGGGACCACGACGGAAAAGAACTCGAGGTGCTCGTCGTGGGCGGCGGAGGCGATCGAATAGGCGCGCCACACGATATCGTCGTTGTCGCGGCTCTTCACGCCCAGGCGCGCGAACTGCCCGGGCACGAAGCGGTAGCCGCGGTCGCGCGTGGTGCGGAAGGAGAACAGGCTGTCGGTCCAGGGACGGACGTCGGTGATCTTCTCGATGGTGTATTTGTCGCTCATGATGCGGTTGCGGTGTGGTCGGGTTGGGAATTGAGGAAGAAGCGCGCGCGCCGCGGTGCGAGGTAGACCACGTCGCCGTGCTCGATGCGCAGGCCCTCGTAGCGGTCGCGCGGCATCTCGACCTCGACGACCTCGCCGGTGTCGTGGCGCGAGAGCTCGAGGCGCACGACGGAGCCGAGCGCCACCGCGTGGTCCACCGTGGCCGGCACCGATTCGCCGGTCTGGTACACGCCCACGTCGATCTCATGGGGGCGCACGTACGCGGTTGCCGGCGCCTCGTCGACATCGTCGTGCTCGGGCGCGGCGAGACGCCGTCCGCTCACGTTCGCGATGCCGCGCGAGATGCGGCCCTGGAAGAGGTTCACGTTGCCGAGGAACTGGTAGACGAAGGGCGTGGCCGGATGGTCGTAGACCTCGCCGGGTGCGCCGACCTGCTCGATGCGGCCCTTGTTCACCACGACCACGCGGTCGGCCACCTCGAGCGCCTCCTCCTGGTCGTGCGTGACGAAGACGCTGGTGAGGTGGATCTCGTCGTGCAGGCGCCGCAGCCAGCGGCGCAGCTCGCGGCGCACCTTGGCATCGAGCGCGCCGAATGGCTCGTCGAGGAGCAGGACCTTGGGCTCGATCGCGAGCGCGCGCGCGAGTGCGATGCGCTGGCGCTGGCCGCCGGAGAGCTGGTGCGGATAGCGGTCGGCAAGCCAGGCGAGCTGCACCAGCTCGAGGAGCTCCATCACCTTGCGCTTGATCGCCGCGTTCGAGGGACGCTGCGAGCGCGGCCGCACGCGCAGGCCGAACGCCACGTTCTCGAAGATCGTCATGTGGCGGAAGAGCGCGTAATGCTGGAACACGAAGCCCACCGCGCGCTCCTGCACGCGCTTGTCGGTGGAATCCTCGCCGTGGAAGAGGATGCGGCCGCTGTCGGGCGCTTCCAGCCCCGCGATCACGCGCAGGAGCGTGGTCTTGCCGGAGCCCGAAGGGCCGAGCAGCGCCACGAGCTCGCCCGCCTCGATGTCGAGCGAGACGCGGTCCAGCGCGGCGAAGGTGCCGAAACGCTTGCTCACTTCGCGGACTTCGATGCTCATGATCGGCTCTCCACCCAGGTCTTCAGCGCCAGCGTCACGAGCGCCAGCAATGCGAGCAGCGAGGCACACGCGAATGCCGCCGCGAACTGGTACTCGTTGTAGAGGATCTCGATGTGCAACGGCAGCGTGTTGGTCACGCCGCGGATATGCCCCGAGACGACGGACACGGCGCCGAACTCGCCCATGGCGCGCGCATTCGAGAGGATGACGCCATACAGCAGGCCCCACTTGACGTTGGGCAAGGTCACGCGCCAAAGGAGCTGCCACGCATTGGCGCCCAGCAGCACCGCGGCCTCTTCCTCGTCCCGGCCCTGCGCCTGCATGAGCGGGATCAGCTCGCGCGCGACGAACGGGAACGTCACGAACACGCTCGCGAGCACGATGCCGGGCACGGCGAAGATCACGCGCGCGTCGTGGTCCGTGAGCCACGCGCCGAACCAGCCCTGCGCGCCGAACACGAGCACGAAGATCAGCCCCGACACCACCGGCGACACGGAGAAGGGCAGGTCGATGAGCGTCACCAGCACGCTCTTGCCGCGGAAGTCGAACTTCGCGATCGCCCATGCCGCCGCGATGCCGAAGACGAGGTTCACCGGCACGGCGATCGCGGCCGCCAGCAGCGTGAGCCGGATCGCGGCCCACGCATCGGGCTCGGCGATCGCCGCGACGTACGTGCCCCAGCCCTTGCGCAGCGCCTCGAAGAACACCGCGAAGAGCGGTACGAAGAGGAAGAGCGTGAGCCAGGCGAGCGCGACCGCGGTGAGCGCGAGGGGCACCCAGGCGATGCGCCGCGCATTGGGGCGCGCTTCGAGGCGCGTGTCGAGGACGGCGGCCATCAGCTCCGGGCCTCCGCATAGCGGCGCGACCACCACTGGAGGCCGTTCACCGCCAGCAGCAGCGCGAACGAGGCCACGAGCATCACCACCGCGATCGCCGTGGCGCCCGCGACGTCGTACTGCTCGAGCTTGGTCACGATCATGAGGGGCGCGATCTCGGAGACCATCGGCATGTTCCCCGCGATGAAGATCACCGAGCCGTATTCGCCCACGGCGCGCGCGAAGGCGAGGGCGAATCCGGTGAGCAGCGCCGGGGCCACCGTCGGCAGGATGACGCGCACGAACGTTTGCGCACGCGTGGCCCCCAGCGACTGCGCGGCCTCCTCCAGCTCGCGCTCGAGGTCCTCGAGAACCGGCTGCACGGTGCGCACCACGAAGGGCAGCCCGATGAAGGCGAGCGCCACCAGCACGCCGAGCGGCGTGAACGCGACCTTCACGCCGAACAGGTCGGCGAGCGGCTTGCCGATCCAGCCGTTGGGCGCGTAGACCGCGGTGAGCGCGATGCCCGCGACGGCCGTGGGCAGGGCGAAGGGCAGGTCCACCAGCGCGTCGACCAGGCGCCGGCCATGGAAGGGATAGCGCACCAGCACCCACGCGACCAGCAGGCCGAAGACCGCGTTCAGCAGCGCGGCAGCGAGGGCCGCGCCGAACGAAAGCTGCAGCGAGGCGAGCACGCGCGGCGCGGTCACGTCGGCCACGAACGCGTCCCACGAGAGGGTGAACGTCTTCTGGAACGCGGCGGAGAGCGGTACCAGCACGACCAGGCTCAGGTACAGCACCGTGAAGCCGAGCGCGATGCCGAAGCCGGGCAGGACGCTGTGGCGGCGCAGGAGGGCCCTCATCGTTTCCCCGGCTGGTAGACCTGGTCGAAGACGCCGCCGTCGTCGAAGTGCTTCTTCTGCGTGGCCCTCCAGTCGCCCGAGACCTGGGCCAGCGTGAAGAGCTTCAGCGGCGCGAAATCCTTCGCGTGCTTCGCGAGGACCTGCGCATCGACGGGACGGTAGTAGTGGCGCGCGACGAGCTCCTGCGACTCGGGTGTGTAGAGCGCCTTGAGGTAAGCCTCGGCCGCCGCACGCGTCCTGCGCTTGTCGACCACCTTGTCGACCACGGCCACGGTGGGCTCGGCCAGGATGCTCGACGAGGGCACGACGACCTCGAGCTTGCCGCCGCCGAATTCGCGCTGCGCGAGCCACGCCTCGTTCTCCCACGAGAGGAGCACGTCGCCGACGCCGCGCTCCGCGAAGGTGACGGTGGAGCCACGCGCGCCCGAATCGAGCACCGGCACGTTGCGATAGAGCTTCGCGATGTAATCGCGCGCGGCGGCCTCGTTGCGGCCGGAGGCGTTGAGCGCCTGCCCCCACGCGGCGAGATAAGCCCAGCGCGCGCCGCCCGAGGTCTTCGGGTTGGACACGATCACCGAGACACCGGGCTTCACCAGGTCGTCCCAGTCGCGAATCCCCTTCGGATTGCCGCGGCGGACCACGAAGACGATGGTCGACGTATAAGGCGCGCTGTTGTGCGGCAGGCGCGCCTGCCAGTCCGCGGGCAGCAGCTTCGCGCGGTCGGCGAGCGCGTCGATGTCATAGCCGAGGGCGAGCGTCACCACGTCGGCCTCGAGGCCGTCGATGACCGAGCGTGCCTGCTTGCCGGAGCCGCCGTGCGATTGGCGGATGGTGAGCTTCTCGTGATGGTCCTTCTCCCATTGCGCGGCGAACGCCTTGTTGAACTCGGCGTAGAGCTCGCGCGTGGGGTCGTACGAGACGTTGAGCAGGGTGACGTCGCCGAGGGCCGCCGTGGCGGCGAGCGCCGCCAGTGCGGCGAGCAGGAAACGGAAATTCGGGCGCGACATGTCTCTTTCCTCGGATGCGAGGGCGGGGTGCCTCGGGGGACCAGCGGTCGGGTGCTGCTCAGATCGCCCGCTGACATCGCTCCAGGGAAAGCGCGTCGATGGCGGCGCGGTCGCGGAAGACCTCGCCCAAGGCCATGACGACGGGGCCGTGCGCACGCGGCAGCGCTTCGGCTGCCAGCGCGGCCAGCGTGGTGAAGTGGCGCTGCTCGCCGGGAAGCGTTGCGCTCTCCACGACGACGGCCGGCATGCCGGCGGGCTTGCCCGCCGCGATCAGCTCCGTGGCGATCGATTGCGATGCGCCCGCCGCCATGTAGAGCACGACGGTGTCCGCGCCCATGGCAGCCGGCAGCCATGCGGAGGCGGCCTCGTCGCGGCCGACGCGCGGCGTGAGGAAGGCCACGGTGCGGGCGACGCCGCGGCGGGTGAGCGATATCCGCGTGGCTGCGGCCGCGGCGAGCGCCGCGGTCACGCCCGGCACGACCTCGCATTCGATGCCCGCGTGCGCGAGGGCTTCCAGCTCTTCCTGCGCGCGTCCGAAGAGCATCGGGTCGCCGCCCTTGAGGCGCACGACGATCGCATGCGTGCGCGCCGCTTCGAGCAACGCGCGGTTGATGAAGCGCTGCTCGGTCGAGACCTTGCCGTAGCGCTTGCCCACGTCGACCAGGCGCGCGCGCTTCGCGAGCGCGAGCGTGTCGGGATGCACGAGCGCGTCGTGCAGCACGACGTCGGCCGCCTCGAGCAGGCGTGCCGCGCGCAGGGTGAGGAGGTCGGGCGCGCCGGGTCCGGCGCCCACGAGGTACACCTTACCCACGCACGGCCTCCAGGATCATCCCGCCGGCGACGGTCTGGTGCGTGGCCTCGTCGACCAGGATGAAGCTGCCCGTCTCGCGGTTGACGGCGTACGCATCGACCGCCAACGGGCGCGACAGTCCGATGGCGACCGTGCCGATGTCGTTGAATTCGAGCGTGCCGGCGGTCGCATCCGCGCCCATGGTGGCGAGGTCGAGGCGCGACTCGAGGGCCTCGATGTTGACGCGGATCGACTGCGTGCCGTGCTTGAGCCAGTAGCGCCGTCCACGGGCGAGCGGCTCGCGGTCGAGCCACGTGAGGCGCGCGCGCAGGCGCCGCACGACCCGCGGCGCTTCCTGCCGATGCGAGAGGATGTCGCCGCGAGCGATGTCCACCTGGCGATCGAGCACGAGCGTGACCGAGCGGCCCGCGGTGGCCTCGTCCAGGCTGCCTTCGAGCGTGACGATGTCCGCCACGCGAGCTTCCACGCCCGAAGGCCACACGACGATGGTGTCGCCGCGCGCCACCGTGCCGGAGGCAACGCGCCCCAGGTAGCCGCGCAGCTCGCCGCGATCGCCGAAGCGTGCGCGGGACACGAGCTGCACCGGGAAGCGCAGCTCCGCCGAGGGCTGGCCCGAAGCCGCGCTCTCGAGCACCTCGAGCAGCGTGGGACCGGTGTACCAGTCGAGGTTCCCGCCGCGATCCACGACCATGTCGCCTTCGAGCGCCGAGACCGGGATCAGCGAATAGCGGGCGAGGCCCAGCGAGGCGGCGACCTCGTCGAACTCGCGTGCGATGGCGTCGAACACGTCGCGGCTGAAGCCCACCTGGTCCATCTTGTTCACGGCGACCACGACGCGCGGGATCGCGAGCAGGCTCGCAACGGCCGTGTGCCGGCGCGTCTGGGGGGAAATCCCGCGCGTCGCGTCGACGAGAATGACGGAGAGGTCGGCGGTGCTGGCACCCGTGACCATGTTGCGGGTGTACTGCTCGTGGCCGGGCGTGTCGGCGATGATGAAACGGCGGCGCGGCGTGGCGAAGTAGCGGTACGCCACGTCGACGGTGATGCCCTGCTCGCGCTCGATGGTGAGGCCGTCGGTGAAGAGCGAGAGGTCGAGCCCGCGGTCGCCGCGGCGCTCGGTGGTGCGCGCGACGGCGGCGAGCTGGTCCTCGAGCAGGCCCTTCGCATCGAGCAGCAGCCGGCCGATGAGCGTGCTCTTGCCGTCGTCGACGGAGCCGGCGGTGGTGAAGCGCAGCGTGCCGGGAGCGGCGGGAAGCGCGATGACGGTATCCATCAGAAATACCCCTCGCGCTTGCGCAGCTCCATCGAGGCGTCCGACGTCTGGTCGTCCATGCGCGTGGAGCCGCGCTCGGTGATGGTGGCCGCGGCGGTCTCGGCGATGATCTTCTCCACGGTGTCGGCGCCGGAGGCCACGGGGCACGTGCAGGTGACGTCGCCCACGGTGCGGAAGCGTACCGAGCGCTGCACCACCTGCTCGCCGGGGCGCGGCGGCGTGAGAGGCGTCACGGGCACGAGCAGGCCACGGCGCTCGATCACGTCGCGCTCGTGCGCGTAGTAGATCGACGGCACCGCGAGCTTCTCGCGCGCGATGTACTGCCAGATGTCCAGCTCGGTCCAGTTGGAGATCGGGAAGACGCGGATGTGCTCGCCCGGGGCGATGCGCGTGTTGTAGAGGCTCCAGAGCTCCGGGCGCTGGTTGCGCGGGTCCCACTGCCCGAACTCGTCGCGGTGGGAAATGATGCGTTCCTTCGCGCGCGCCTTCTCCTCGTCGCGGCGCGCGCCGCCGAAGAGGGCGTCGAGGTCGAGCTCGCGAATGGCGTCGAGCAGCGTCACCGTCTGGTGCGGGTTGCGGCTTTCGTCGGGGCGGCGCAGCTTCACGCGGCCGCTGCGGATCGAGTCGCCGACGGAGCGCACGAGGAGGCGCTCGCCCAGCTCCTGCGCACGCGCGTCGCGGAAGGCGATGACCTCGTCGAAGTTGTGCTCGGTATCGATATGCAGCAGCGGGAAGGGGAAGCGATCGGGGCGGAACGCCTTCTCGGCGATGCGCAGCATGACGATCGAATCCTTGCCGCCGGAGAAGAGCAGCGCCGGGTTGCGCGTCTCGGCGACCACCTCGCGCATGATGTGGATCGCCTCGCTCTCGAGCCAGTCGAGGTGCGCCAGCCCCGCCGCCTGGGCGGGGGCGATGGCCCGGGATCTAGCCCCTTCGATTCCTTCCTGTACACGGACGACTGCGTTCACGCTGCCACCTCCACGACCCGAATCGGTATCTCGTGCAGCCCGCACTCCTTGCGGGCCCCCTGTTGCTCCCACCACCAGCGACCTGCGCGCGGATGCTCTCCGCGGCGGATCGCGCGCGTACAGGGCTCGCAGCCGATGGACGGATAACCTTGCTTGTGCAGCGCGTTGTACGGAACGTTGTTGGCGTGGAGGTAGCTCCACACGTCGTCCTCGCTCCAGTCGGCGAGGGGGTTGAATTTCCAGATGTTGAAGGCGGGGTCGCGCGCGGCTTCCTCGATGGCGGCGCGCGAATCGGCCTGCTCGCGGCGCAGGCCCGTGATCCAGCCGCGCTTGCGCGCGAGCGCGCGGCGCAGCGGCTCGACCTTGCGCACGTTGCAGCACGCCTTGCGCTGCTCGACGCCCTCGTAGAACCCGTCGATGCCGTTTTCCTCGACGTACGCATCGACCGAGCCCGGCCACGGCGTGTAGACGTCGATATCGAGGCCGTAGCGGTCGCGCACCTGTGCGATGAGCTCGTGCGTCTGGCCCGGGAGCCGCCCCGTGTCGATGGTGAAGATCTCGATCGCGAGGCCGTCGCGCGCGATGAGGTCGAGGATCACCATGTCCTCGGCGCCGAAGCTCGAGGCGAGCGCCGAGGTCGAGTGGTTCTTCTCGATGCTGGCCAGCAGGCGGCGGGCACGCTGGACGCGCGGCTCGAGGCTCACGCGCGTCCTTCCTGGCCGCGCTTGCGGAAGAGCGGCGCCGGATCGTCCACGGAGCCCTGGTAGCGCAGGCTGAAGTCGCCGAAGCTCGCGACGGCCGTGACCGGATCGCGATGCGGCGCCAGGCCGAACGAGTCGAAGCCCACGCGCTTCAGGAAGAAAAGCTGGTCGCGGCCCACGTCGCCGAACGCGCGCAGCTCGCCACGGAAGCCGTAGCGCCGGCGCAGCAGTGACGCGGTGGAATAGCCGCGACCGTCGGTGAACTTGGGAAAATGCACGGCGATGAAGGGAAGCGTGGCCACGTCGCCGGCGAGCTCGCCCGGCTCGTCGTCGGGCTTGAGCCACACGCCGACGGGCGTGCCGCGGTTCTGCAGCAGCGCACGCTGCGCTTTCCAGAGCGCCAGCGGCACCACGATGGGCCCTTCGGGGAGCGGCTCGATGACGAGCGGCTCCTCGAAGCCCACGAACTGCCACGATTCCGGCTGGACGTGTCCCTCGCGGATGATGCGTTCAGGCAGCACGGGCAAGCTCCTTGTTCTCGCTGTAGACGCGCGTCTTGAAGGGGGCGATGCCGACGCGCTCGACGGTGTCCACGAAGAGCTCGTCGGGATGGCGCAGCTCGAGGTAGGTCTCGATGAGCGTGGAGACCACGTCCGGCATCTCGGCCGCGGCGAAGGACGGGCCGATCACCTGTCCCAGCGCGGCGTTGTTGCCCTGGCGGCCGCCGATCGAGACCTGGTACCACTCGCTGCCGTTCTTGTCCACGCCGAGGATGCCGATGTGGCCCACGTGATGGTGGCCGCACGAATTCATGCAGCCCGAGATGTTGAGGTCCAGCTCGCCGATGTCGTGGAGGTAATCGAGGTCGGCGAAGCGATCCTGGATGGCGAGCGCGATCGGGATCGACTTGGCGTTCGCGAGCGAGCAGAAATCGCCGCCCGGGCACGCGATGATGTTGGTCAGCAGGCCCACGGTCGGCGTGGCGAGGCCGGCGGCCTTCGCCGCTTCCCAGACCGCGAACAGGTCGCGCTTGCGCACGTCGGCGAGGATCAGGTTCTGCTCGTGCGAGACGCGCAGCTCGCCGAAGCTGTAGCGGTCGGCGAGGTCGGCCACGATATCCATCTGCTCGCCGGTGATGTCCCCGGGAGCGATGCCGGGCTTCTTGAGCGAGAGTGTCACGGCGGCGTAGCCCGCCTGGCGATGGCCGTGCACGTTGCGCCCGGCCCAGCGCGCGAACGCCTTGTTCGTGCCCAGCGCGTGCTCGAATGCGGTGTCGAT
>Ga0207698_10001896_pt1 | contig 12250 bp, 12 predicted proteins | sample KBSCornC22_FD_184298 | JGI IMG/M metagenome (GOLD analysis project Ga0207698, IMG submission 184298) | Corn rhizosphere microbial communities from Kellogg Biological Station, Michigan, USA - KBS Corn C2-2 (SPAdes) (version 2) | ecosystem: Host-associated > Plants > Roots > Rhizosphere > Soil ...
GTAGTCAATAGCGTAGTTGAAATGTAGTCATATTATCTGGAGCCTTCTCCCCTATTGCGAAGCGGCGGGCGACGCGGCTGCGCCCCTGGCAGCGGGAACCGCGCAAACCGTTCTGACGTTGGCTGACGAATGCCCACAATGCTCAGGACGAAGCGGAGGTAGCCGTGCCGAAAACATCCCCCCGACAGCGAAAGACTCTCGGCCGTGTCATGCATGAGTTCGCGCATGGCGAGCTCAAGAGCGGTCCGGAAGGGAAAGGCGGCAAGGTCAAGAGCCGGCGGCAGGCCATCGCGATCGCGCTCAAGGAAGCCGGGGCCTCGAAATATGAGAGCAAGACCGAGAACAAGCGCAACCTCGCGAAATCGGAGCGCAAGGAGGCGCGCGGCGAGACTTCCCAGCAGGAGCGCGAGGGCAAGTCCCGTGTCGGCGCGCGCGGCCAGCGTGAAAGCAGCCGGGCCATGGGCGGCAAGAACGCCACGCGGTCTACGAAGCGCGGGCGCAAGGTCGCGCGCACACGCGCCCGCAAGCGCGCGAAATGATCGCAGCTACGGCCTTGGCTTCATGCCAAGGCGCGCGATTTCACTTGGTGGCCTGGTCGTAGGGATAGATCAGGTTGCCGGTCTTGAGCTCCGGCGGCCAGACCACGATCTGGCGTGACATGTCCTTGAACTGGCCGATGTCGTTGCCGTCGACGTTCTGGAACTGGGCGTAGATGATCCGCGGCGCTTTCCATTCGCCGTCTTCACCGAAGGACATCGGGCCGATCACGGTCTCAATCGTGTTCTTGCGGATGTAATCGGCGAGCGTGTCGTCATCGAGCGACTTGGTCTCGCTCACCGCCTTGGCCAGAATCTGCCCGGCGGCATAGGCGTACGGCGGATAGGTGAAGCCGAGCGGGTCGATGCCGAGTGCCGGCGCCCGCTTCTGATAGTCTTCCAGGAACTCCTTGGTGCCGGCGAACTGCAGGCTCGCGGCCGGAATGTAGAACTCGTTGTTGACGAGGCCGTTGATCAGCGGCCCGAGCTGCTGCTTGATCCCGGTCACCAGCAGTCCGAGAAAAGCGCCGCCGTAGAGTTTCGGCTTGAACCGCACCTCGTTCGATGCGCGCAGCAGCCCCACGGTGTCGACCGGCAGCGTCGCGGCATAGATCACATCGGGCGCGGCCGCCTGCATCGAGCGCACGATAGTGGCGTATTCGGTGTTGGCGAGCGGATAGGTGCGCTCATAGACCACGTCGAAGCCGAACTCCTTGGCGTTCTCGCGCGCGCCGTCGAGCGCGTTGCGCGAGAACTCCACGTCGGCGCCGACAAGGGCGACGCGCGCGGGCTTCGGCTGCTGTTGCAAGGCGAGCTGGAAGAATCCGCGCGAATAGTTCCTGGGCGAGGCGCCCTGCGAATTCATCGAAAAATACTTGGTGTACTTGTACTCCTTGTTGGCGCCGAGCCCGAAGATCCCGATCGTCATGCGCCGGTTCTGGATGATCGCGGGCAGCGCCGCGGCGATCACGTTGGTGCTGTAGGGGCCGATCAGCAGGTCGACCTTGTCGACGCCCATCAGCTTGGCGTAGATGCCGGGTGCGTTGGCCGGGTTGGCCTGGTCGTCGTAGTAGACGAGCTCGACCGGCCGCCCGAGCAGGCCGCCCTTCGCGTTGACGTGATCGCGCCAGATTTCGAGCCCGGTCTGAACCTGTCGCCCCGCGGGCGCGGTAGCGCCGGTCAGGCTCAGGCTGAGCCCGATCTTGATCGGGTCGGCGGCGCCCGCGGGCGCCAGCACGAGGACGAGCGCGGCGGCGCAACTTGCGGCCAGCGCGCCCAGTCGTCCGGCCAGAGTCCGCGCGGTGATGTGCAGATCCATCGTTGTCCTCCCCTCGTGCCTCGCCACCGGCTGTGTCCCGATGGTCATTGTCCGTGCACATTCCGGACGATATCGCGGCGAAATGCAACCGTCCCCCGCGAGGGTGTCGCGTCAACGGCGTTGCCAAGCCGTGCACGCAGCTGGAAGAAGCTGTCACGGCCTGGCTGCCGACGTCCGCGATGCCTGATCGAGCGATGCGCGCTCTTCGCCGGGCGACGGCCTGACGTCGCGGAGTGCGCTCGAGCGAGCGCCGCATGCCATGCCTGTCGCGCCGTCGGTCGGGCGCACGAATGAAGCCTGCTGCAGCGCCGGCCAGGCCACCAGCGTGCCAACCACGGTGACCGTCAAAAGCGCCATTTCGAACTTGGACATCATCTTGCTGCCTCCTGCTGTGCGCGTTTGCTCACGCAAGCAGGAGACTCGCCTGACGCCATTTCATTCGCGGCTTTCACGGCAAGGTGTTCGAAGGAGCGAAACATATCACTGCGTTTGAAAGCAGCAGGCGGCCTGCGCTGCGGCGCATCAGGTGCGGCCGGCCTCATGCAGGCCCGCCTCGAACTTGGCGCCGAATTCCTGCAGCTCCTCGGCATCGATGTCGCTGACGGCCCAGAATTCGAGGCCATCCGCGTTCCAGCGCCGGATGTTGAATCCCTGGACCTTCTCGATCTTCGCGCCGCTGCGTTCCGAGGCCGCGGCCGGCGCGACGAAGAGATTGATCACATGGGTCCGGCGTCGATAGACGATGGCGGCGACCGCCCTGCCGTCGATGTAGTCGAGCCGCCCGCCGATCAGCCGGAAGCCTTGCGCGGTCAGGTCGACGACCGGCGGCGCGACCTCGAGCCTGCCGTTGAACCACGGTTTCACGGTGTGCTGGTCGCTCGTCTGCACGTCGGTGAGATGCTCGCCCTGAAGCGAGCGCAGATGCGCCGAAAGCGCGTCCCCGAGCGCGCGCTGATCCTGGTCGGTTCGGATGACAGCCACGACCAGGGTCGCCGCCACCGCGGCCGAGAGCGCCGAACCCATGGCAAAGCCCTTGAGCACGGAGCGGCGGCTCGAGACGCGCGCGGGCGGGGAAGGCTGCGCCGCCTCGATGCGCCGGCGCAGGCTCATCGGCGCCGCAAAGCGCAGTTGCGCGGCCGGCATGGCCTGCTGGAGCTCGCGATACGCCCGCAGCTGCGCCGCGCAACGCGGACAGGTTGTCAGATGGGTCTCGACCTCGAACGCGTGCCCGGCGTCGAGCTCGCCGTCGAGGAGAGCGTGCAACATGATTTCGGCTTCGGCGCAGGTCATGTGCGCGCTCCTTCCTCGGCCATCCATGCCCTGCGGAGCAGCGCCCGCGCCCGTGCCAGACGCGACATCACGGTGCCGATGGGGACACCGACGACATCGGCAATTTCGCTGTATGACAGATCGTTGATTTCGCGCAGCACGATCGCTTCACGGAACAGATCGGGCAGCTCCGCCACGAGCCGGCGGATCGTTTCGGCATCCCACTGACGCAGCATGTCCGCTTCCGGCGAGAGCGGCGCCTCCTGCCAGAGGGGGACGGCGTCGTCGTCCTCTTCGGCTCGGCCATCGATCGTGAGCGCCACGCCCGAGCGGCGCAGGAATTCGGAACGGCAGACGTTGCGCAGGATGGCGAAGAGCCAAGGCTTCATCGTCGGCCCGCGATAGGTATCGAAATGGCGCAGCGCCCGCAGGTAGCATTCCTGCACGGCGTCTTCCGCATCGGCAGCGTTGCGGAGCATGTATCTTGCCAGGGTGTAGACATCGTCGAGATGCGGCAGCGCGGCGTCGCGAAAACGCCGCGCCTTGTCATCGTCATCGACGCTGGCGTTGCCTGGCGCCTTGCTCTCTGGCTTCGAGGCCGCCACCAGCGTCAATCGTTGCGGTCGAGCGAGCATCATTGCGCCGCGTTGCCTGCGGCCGCCGCCTCGACCACGACGGTTCCCGTCATGTGCGGATGCAGGGAACAGAAGTATTCGTAGGTCCCCGGCGTCGTGAATGTGAACGAGAATTTGTCCTCGGTATCGAGCGCGCTCGACTTGAAGAGCTTGGTGGTCGACACGACCGTATGCGGGGCGTCGTCGGCATTGGTCCAGGTGACGGTCGTGCCGGCCTGCACGACGATGCGTTGCGGAGCGAAGGCGAAGTTGTCGATTTTCACCTCGATCTTCAGCTCGGTCTCAGCGGCCCGCGCCGTGGCGGCCGGAAGGGTCGCGGCCACCGCAAATGCCGCGACGGCAAGCGCCGCCGCGACGCGGATACTTCTTGCGATAATCGTCATGATCCTGCGCTTCCGCTTCAGCCCTGCAGCGGCTGGTCGACGATCGCGAGCCGTTGCTGCCCGCGCTTGAAGGTGACGTCGGTGATGCCGAGCAGGGAGCGCAGCTTGTCGTCGGCGACCTTCATCGGTCCCGGCGAGGGTTGCGCGCCCGGCGCCGGCTGCACGAAGGCGGTCGACATCGCGGTGTGAAAGGTGACGTTGCCTTCGACCTTCTGCATGACCTGGTGGATGTGGCCGTTGAGCACCGTCACCGAGCCGAAACGCTTGAGCTGGTCGAGCGCACGCGCGGCATCGTCCGTCCCCCATCCCCATTGCGGGTAAACGCTCCAGAGCGGAATGTGCGCGAACACGACGATCGGGGTCGACGCGGAGCGTCCCCTGAGGTCGTTCTCCAGCCATTCGAGCTGGTCGTTGCCGAGGTTGCCCAGGCCGCCCGCCTTGAGATCGACCACGTTGACGAGACCGATGAAATGCACGCCGTTGGCATCGAAGCTGTACCAGCCGGCGCCCTTGGCGCCGTGCCCGTAGCGCTCGCGATAGAGCTTCTGCTCGGGATCGATGACGTCGTGCTCGCCCGGCACGTAATGCACGTCGAGGCGAGCCTGCGAGATGATGCGATCGGCATCGTCGAACTCGGACAGCTTGGAGAGATGCGTGATGTCGCCGGTGTGAATCACGAAGGCCGGCTTCACCGGCAACGCCTTGATCTTGTTGATCGCTTCCTCGAGCGTGCCAATGGTGTTGGGATTGGCCGGCTTGTCGAAGCCGACATGGCTGTCGCTGATCTGCAGGAACGTCAGCCCACTCGGCTCGGCCGCGGCTACAGCCTCGCCGATGAGGCCCGTCGAACGCGGCACGCCGCCCGCGATCGTCCACAGCACGCCGGTACCGGCCCAGGTCATGCACTCCAGGATCTTGCGCCGGCTGACGCCTTGCGTTTCGTCGTGATCGGATGTCATCGCCAGTCTCCCTTGCAGCCACGATGGCTCGCAGGTGCAAGATCGGAAGCGGCGAGATTTATTCCCGGCGTTCTTCCGGAATGTTTCCTTCGATAACCCCGCACATTCGCCGCTCATCGGCAAAAGCGCCTTGCTCCTAGCGCGGCGCGCCCAATCCATCACGATGCCGTGATGCTGCAGATGACGGCGATGTGAACGGTGCACGTCATCGCGGACACGCGGACTTGTAGCCCGCGCACTCCATTCGAATGCGTGCGCGGAAATAAACGCAGCGCTCCCCGATCCAGTCTGCAGAAGCCGCTTCGGCTTCGACAACAGGAGAATGACCATGTCGATCAAAACGATTCTGGCGCTTGCGCTCGCGTTCGTCGTCATCCAGGCCGTACCGGCGTCCGCCGGTCCGAGGACATGCGGGTTCAGTACGTTTCAATACGACAGCGCCGGCTCGACGGTCGGTCCCTACTGCCATTGAGCCAAGCAAGGGCGCGACCAGCGCCGCACCGTCGGATGATGGCCGGCCGAGTGCCGGCCATCATCCTTGTTCGGTCGGAGTCGCTGTACGCAATTGGATCTTTGGCAACATGTGCTTTTGGTCGAGGCGGCCGGCCGATGTGCTAAGACCCTTGCCGAGATCGACTCGGCCCTTGGTAGCATCCGGTAGCAGCCCCGCTTGGCGACGGTTGCGCGCCGAGGCGTGACCGCCCTAATTTAAGCTTGGCGCCGAGTTCCATTCGTGCCCGGATTCTGCGAATGTCCCGGCCGTTTCGCGACGATTTGGAAGACCTCGGATTTCCGCAGAAGACCTGGAACACCATGGCGCGACGAAACCAGCGGTGGCGATGGGAGTACGCGCGGGTCGGCGACCGCGACGTCGGCCGGCAGTCCGCGAGCGGCTATCCGATTCTGGGCGCCGCTGCGCCTGATAGACCGCGCGCAAGGCGGGCCATGCGGCCCTTTCGCGGGCCGGCACCGAGGCGGGTATGACGGACGCGACGACTCCCGGCGCCCGCATCCTTGTCGTCGACGACAACGACGACAACCGCTACACGCTCACGCTCTATCTCGAGCTGGAGGGCTACGCCGATATTCAGATCGCCGAGGATGGCGAGCAGGCGATCGCGCGGCTGGACAAGGAAAGCTTCGACGTCGTCCTGCTCGACGTCATGATGCCGAGGGTCGACGGCTATCAGGTGCTGAGCTGGCTGAAGGATCGGCGGCGCCTGCATGACCTGCCCGTCATCATGATCTCCGCGCTCAACGAAATGACCAGCGTCGTACGCTGCATCGAGCTCGGTGCGGTCGATTACCTGCTCAAGCCTTTCAATCAGGTGCTGCTGAAGGCGCGCCTCGGCGCCTGCCTGGAAAGGAAGCGGCTGCACGACCAGGTGAATGCCCACCTGTTCCGGCTCGAGCAGGAGCTGGAGGCGGCCCGCGATCTGCAGATGAGCATGCTGCCGCAGGTGTTTCCCCCGCCGGTCCGGCAATGTCCGGTGGACGTCTGGGGCCTTGTCCATCCCGCTCGCGAAGTCGGCGGTGACCTCTATGATGTCTTCACCACCGAGGACGGATCGCTTTGCTTCTTTGTCGGCGACGTCTCAGGTAAAGGCATGCCGGCGGCCCTGTTCATGGCGCGCACGAAGAGCCTCATCCGGATCACCACCGAGCTGATGCGCGAACGGGAGGGAGCCGCCGCTTCGCCCGCGGATATCATCGGACGCGTCAATCGTGAGCTGTGCCAGAACAACAACGATATGATGTTCGTGACGCTGTTCTTCGGCATGCTGTCACTGGAAAGCGGTGAGGTTCTCTATTGCAATGCCGGCCACAACCCGCCGTATCGCGTCAACGGCGGCAAGCCCCAGGCGATCGAGGACGCTCATGGCATCACTCTCGGCATACGGCCGCAAGCGACGTACCAGACCGGCAGGCTGGTCCTTGCACCCGGGGAAACCCTTTACCTCTATAGCGATGGCGTGACGGAGGCGCATGATCCGGGCGACAACCTGTTCTGCGAGCACCGGCTCGAGGCCGTACTTTGCACGCACGCAGGTCGTGGCAGCCGCGAACTCGTGGGCGGCGTGACCGAAGCGCTGAAAGGCTTTGTCGGCACGGCCCCGCCGTCCGACGACATCACCATGCTGGCACTGCGGTGGCTTGACGCCGCCGCCTTGTGAGCACTTTCGCCGTGTATGGGCAATTCTACCAAAGCCGTCCGCCGACAGAGGAGCGAATGAAGGCGCATATGCAACGACGAGAAGTGATCGGATGACGTGGCGCGCGCGGCGGCAAAACGTTTCAGCGGCGGCCGGCGAGGTGTCTGCATGAGACGGCGCGAGTTCCTGACGCTGATCGGCGCTGCCGCCAGCTGGCCCGTTGCCGCGCGCGCGCAGCAGTCGAAGCAGCCGCAGCGTGTCGGTGTGCTGATGACGGTGGCGGAGAACGATCCGGACAGCCAAAGGCGCATCGGCGCCTTCCGGGAGGGATTGCAGGCGCTCGGGTGGGTCGACGGCCAGAACGTCACGATCGAATACCGCTGGGCCGCCGGCGAGATCGGCAGGATTCAGCAATACGCAGAGGAGCTGGTCGCGCTGAAGCCGGACGTGATCCTCGCCAACAGCACGCCGGTGATTGGCGCGTTGCAGAAGTTGACCAAGACCATCCCGATCGTCTGCGCGCTGGTGAACGATCCGGTCGGCCTCGGCTTCGTCGCCAGTCTGGCGCGGCCCGGCGGCAACATCACGGGGTTCACGTTCATCGACCCCGACCTGATCGGAAAATGGATGGAGTTGCTCCAGCAGGTGGCGCCGTCAATCAACAGAGCCGCCCTCGTCTTCAATCCGAAAACAGCGCCGTTTTACTACAACTTCATGCGCGCGCTCGCGACCACCCGCTCGTCAATCGAGCTGGGAACGATGGCCGCAGGGACGATGGAAGAGCTGCGGACGGCGGTCAACGACCAGGACCGCAATCCAGGCGGAAGCATCATCATCGGGCCCGACCCCTTCAACATTGTCCATATCCAGGAGATCGCGGCTCTCTCGCAACAGCACAGGCTGCCCGCCATTTCCGTTTACCGACAGTTCGTGACCGACGGCGGATTGATGTCGTATGGTCCCGACACGATGGACATCTTCCGGCGCTCGGCCTCGTATATCGATCGCATCCTCAAAGGCGCGAGCCCGGCGGATCTGCCGGTCCAGCAGCCGACGAAATTCGAGCTGTTCGTGAATCTGAAGAGCGCGCAGGCGCTCGGCCTCACCGTGCCTCCGACACTGCTGGCGCTCGCCGACGAGGTGATCGAGTGAACGACCTGCCGTCCGAGCCGCAACGGAGCGCGGAGGATGCGGGACCCGCGGATCGTCCTTCGCCGATGCCGGCGGCCAGAGTCCGCAACCGCCTGTTCAGCAAGTACGTCGGGCTGTTCGCCGCGGTGGTCACGCTTGCGCTGCTGGCCAACGGCATTTTCGACGTATGGTTCTACTATCAGGAGCACAAGACATCGCTCGTCCGGATTCAGCGCGAACAGGCCGAGGCTGCCGCCGCCAAGATCGGCCAGTTCATCAGGGAAATCGAAAGCCAGCTCGGGTGGACGACGCAGTTGCCGTGGTCGGCCGGTTCGATCGAGCAGCGGCGGTTCGATGCCTTGCGGCTGCTGCGCCAGGTCCCCGCCATCACCGAGCTGTCGCAGCTCGATGCCAGCGGCAAGGAACGCCTGCGCGTGTCGCGGCTCGCCATGGACGTGGTCGGCAGCGGCACCGACTATTCGAACGACCCGAAATTCACCGAAGCCATGGCGCGCAAGGTCTATTACGGCCCGGTCTACTTCCGCCGGGAGTCGGAACCCTACATGACGCTCGCCATCGCGGGCACGCGCCGCGACGCGGGCGTGAGCGTCGCCGAAGTCAACCTCAAGCTGATCTGGGACGTGGTCTCGCAAATCAAGGTCGGCGAGCACGGCAACGCCTATGTCGTCGGCGCGCAGGGGCGGCTGATCGCGCACCCGGACATCAGCCTCGTCCTGCGCAACACCGACATGTCAAGCCTGGCGCAGGTGAAGTCGGCGCGCGCCGGTGCCGCCGGCGAGAGCGCCGAGGTGGTACAGGAAGCGAAGAATATTCAAGGTCGGGAGGTCCTGACGGCCTCCGCGCCGGTGCCGCAACTCGGCTGGCTGATGTTCGTCGAGCTCCCGGCCGAAGAAGCCTACGCGCCGCTCTACGCCGCGTTCCGCCGCCTCGCCTTCATCCTCCTCGCCGCGCTCGCTTTCGCCGTGGTGTCCGGCATCTTTCTGGCCCGGCGCATGGTCGGCCCGATTCAGGCGTTGCAAGCCGGCGCGGCACGCATCGGCAGCGGCGATCTCTCGCAGCGCATCTCGATTAAGACCGGCGACGAGCTGGAAGGGCTCGCCGATCAGTTCAACGAGATGGCTGGGCGGCTGGAGGAGTCCTATGCCGGCCTGGAAGAGAAAGTGGAGGTTCGCACGCGCGAGCTGGCCCAGTCGGTTGCCGAGCTGACGGCCCTGGGCGAGGTCACCCGCGCGGTCAGCTCGACGCTCGATCTCGAAACCTTGCTCTCCACCATCGTCGCCAAGGCCGTCGAGCTATCGGGCACGGACGGCGGTGCCGTCTGGGTGTTGGACCCGGCAACCGAAGAACTGCAGCTGCGCGCGACCTACGGAATGAGCCGGGAGCTCATCGGCTCCATGCAGGGCCAGACGGCGGGCCTCAACACGCTCGTGATCGGCGACACGGTCCGGCGGCGCGAGCCCGTGCAGATTGCCGATTTGCGCAAGGAGCCGCCGAGCCCGATCTATGAGACGGTCATGAAGGCAGGCTTTCTCGCCGTGCTGACAGTGCCGCTCATCCACCCGGACGGCGTGCTCGGTGCGCTGGTGATCCGCCGCAAAGAGCCGGGCGAGTTTCCGCGCCACACGATCGAGCTGCTGCAGACCTTCGCGGCTCAGTCGGTGCTGGCGATCCAGAATGCCAATCTGTTCGCGGAGGTGGAGGAAAAGGGGCGACAGCTGGAAATTGCGAGCCGCCACAAGTCGCAATTCCTCGCCAATATGAGCCACGAGCTGCGCACGCCGCTCAACGCCATCATCGGGCTGACCGACATGATGGTCGCGAATGCGCCGCGGTTCGGCACCGAGAAGGCACTGGAACCGCTGCGCCGGGTGCACCGCGCCGGCACGCATCTGCTCGGCCTGATCAACCAGGTGCTCGATCTTTCCAAGATCGAAGCGGGCAAGCTCGACCTCAGCACGGAATCCGTCAGCATCCCGCCGCTGGTCGACGAAGTGGTCGGCACCGCACGCCCGCTGGCGGAGCAGAACGGCAACCGTCTCGTAGTGGAGTGTGCCGCCGACCTGGCCCCGATCACCGTCGATCCGATGCGCCTGCGGCAGATACTTCTCAACCTGCTCAGCAACGCCTGCAAGTTCACCAAGAACGGCGAGGTCGCCCTCACCGTTGCGCCGCGCCGGATCGACGGCCATAACGTGGTCGAATTCGCGGTCCGCGACACCGGCATCGGCATGACCGCGGAACAGCAGGCGAAGCTGTTCGAGGAATTCACCCAGGCGGAGTCCTCCACCGCCCGCCGCTTCGGCGGCACCGGCCTCGGGCTCGCCATCACCCGCAGGCTTGCCCGCATGATGGGAGGTGACGTCAGCGTGACCAGCGAAGCGGGCAAGGGCTCGGTCTTCACCGTGCGCCTGCCGGGCCCGCAGCAGATCACGATCCCGGCCGCTCAAAGCGGTGCTCTCGCCCCCAACGGAAACTGCATCCTGGTCATCGACGACGACGCCACCGCGCGCGACCTGCTCACCGAGCATCTCAAATCGGAAGGCTTTGCGGTCGCGACCGCGGACGGCGGCCTCGAGGGGATCAAGCTCGCCAAGGAGCTGCGGCCGATGGCGATCACGCTCGATGTCATGATGCCCGATCTCGACGGCTGGTCGGTGCTGGCGGCGCTTCGCCAGGACGCCGAGCTCGCCGACACCCCGGTGATCATGGTCAGCATCGCCGACGAGAACCGGCGCGGCATGGCGCTCGGCGCCGCCGGATATCTGGTGAAGCCGATCGACCGCGAGCGCTTGATCGCGATGTTGCAGCGATTCTGCTCGTCACGCCTGCCAAGGCGTATCCTGGTGGTCGACGACGATCCCCTGCTGCGTGAACGGGTGCGCTCCTGGCTCGACGGTCAACCCTGGACAGTGAGCGAGGCGAGCAACGGACGCGAGGCGTTGAGCCGGATCCAGGAGTCCAAGCCCGACCTCATTCTGCTCGATCTCATGATGCCGGAGATGGACGGGTTTCAGGTCGTGGCCGACCTGCAGCGCTCCGCGGACTGGCGCGACATTCCCGTGATCGTGATCACCGCGCGCGACCTTGACGCCAAGGACCGAGAACGCCTCAATTCCGGGATCCGGTCCGTCCTGGTCAAGGAATCGTTTCACCCCTCCGAGCTCATTGCCCGCATCCGCCGTCTCGTTGCCAACGACGGCGCGCCGGCCGCAGCGAAAGCCGTGTCGTGACCAGACTTCTCTACGTCGAAGACAACGACGACAACGTCTACATGCTCAAGATGCGGCTCGAGCTGCTGGATGAATTCGAGGTGCTGGTCGCGGTGGACGGCGAAAAGGGCTGCGCGGCGGCGCTCGAGCACCAGCCGGACCTGATCCTGATGGATCTCGACCTGCCGGTGATCGATGGCTGGGAGGCGACGCGGCGGCTGAAAAACGACCCGCGCACCCGCGAGATCCCCGTGATCGCGCTGTCGGCGCATGCGCTCGCCGGGGCGCGCGAGAAGGCGATCGAGGCCGGATGCGACGAGTTCGATACCAAGCCGGTCGAGTTCGATCGGCTGCTGGGGAAGATCCGGCAGCTCCTGGGGCGGTAGAGCGCGCTGCACAAGGGTCGCATTCCAACTGCAGCGACTCACGGGGCCCGCTTTGTCGGCGTCCGTCGGCGCAGACGTTCCGCGGTGATATAGAGCAGCGGAATGATGAAGATGCCGAATACCGAGGCGGCAATCATGCCGCCGAACACCGGCGTGCCGACCGCATGGCGCGTCAACGCCCCGGCTCCGCCTGCAAAGACCAGGGGCAACAGGCCGAAGATGAAGGCGAAGCTGGTCATCATGACCGGGC
>Ga0207698_10001904_pt1 | contig 12226 bp, 13 predicted proteins | sample KBSCornC22_FD_184298 | JGI IMG/M metagenome (GOLD analysis project Ga0207698, IMG submission 184298) | Corn rhizosphere microbial communities from Kellogg Biological Station, Michigan, USA - KBS Corn C2-2 (SPAdes) (version 2) | ecosystem: Host-associated > Plants > Roots > Rhizosphere > Soil ...
TCCCTGCCGATCGCATGGGCCGGGTGACCGTCGAGCCCGATCTGACCATAACCGGATGCCCCGACATCCAGGTCATCGGCGACACCGCCGCCCTCACCGGCGCGGATGGACGGCCTCTCCCGGGCATCGCGCCTGTCGCCAAGCAGCAGGGCCGCCATGCCGCACGCATGATCACGACCGGCCAGTCACGACCCTTCCGTTACCGCGATTATGGCAAGCTCGCGACGATCGGGCGCCATCGCGCGGTGATCGAATTCGGGCGCCTACGCCTGTCCGGCACGCTTGCCTGGCTGCTCTGGTGCACCGCGCACATCTTTTTTCTCGCCGGCTTTCGTAACCGTCTGCTCGTCGGCGCGAACTGGCTCTGGAACTATGTGAGTTTCGAGCGGGGCGCACGACTGATCACCGGCGAACCCACCCTCAACATGGAGACGAAGCATGGCCCGCATGAGCCTGCATGACGAATTGCGCAGCCACGGCCAGCAGGTGCTGGTGCTGCAGGGCGGCGGCGCGCTCGGCGCCTATCAGGTCGGCGTCTATCAGGCGTTGCACGAAGCGGGGGTCGAGCCCGACTGGGTGATCGGCACGTCGATCGGCGCGATCAACGCCGGGATCATCGCCGGCAGCAAGCCGGCCGAGCGGATGGACCGGCTGCGCGAATTCTGGCGCCGGGTCGAACATGGCCATGTGTTCGAATGGGCGCTGCCGACCGAGCTCTCCAATCTGTGGCGCAACTGGACCACGATCTGGAACGGGCTGCCCGCCCTCTTCACCCCCAATAGCGCGGCCTTCACCAGCCCGCACGCGCACCTCGGGCCCGAAGGTGCGGGCTATTATTCGGTGGAACCGATGCGCCGCACGCTGGCGGATCTGATCGACTTCGACGAGGTCAATGGCGGCGACGTGCGGCTGACGGTCGGCGCCTCGCGCGTGACCTCCAGCGAGATGCATTATTTCGACTCGCGCGACATGCCGCTCGGGCTCGATCACATCATGGCATCGGGCGCGCTGCCGCCGGCCTTCCCCGCGGTCCGGATCGACGGCGAACTCTATTGGGACGGGGGCATCCTGTCGAACACGCCGGTCGAGGTCGTGTTCGACGACAATCCGCGGCGCAATTCGATGGTCTATGCGGTCCACATCTGGAACCCGCACGGATCCGAGCCCGAGACGATCTGGGAGGTGATGAACCGCCAGAAGGACGTCCAATATTCGAGCCGATCGGGCAGCCATATCAAGCGCCAGCGCCAGCTCCACCGGCTGCGCCACGTCATCACCGAATTGTCGGCGCTCGTGCCCGACGACATGCGCCGCAACACCGACGTCGCGAAACTCGCGGCCTATGGCTGCCCGACCCGGATGCACGTGATCCGCCTGCTCGCGCCGCGGCTCGATTGCGAGGACCATAGCAAGGATATCGACTTCAGCCCCTCCGGCATCCGCGCGCGGTGGGAGGCAGGCTATTCCGACACGATGCGCACGCTCGAGGCCGCGCCCTGGCGCGCCGAGACCGACCCGCTCGAGGGCTTCGTGCTGCACGAGGCGATGGGCGGGGAGATGGTCCACACCTCGGCGGCCGCCTGACGCGAAATGCATCGAAACCATACTCTCTGGGCAGCGGACGCGCTCCGCTTTTCAGGCGAGTGTCAACCGCGCCCAAGGGCGCCCACACAGGAAGGACCTATCGTCATGAAGACCGTCAATCTCGCGCTCACCGCCGCTCTGGTCGGCACGGTCGGCGCGTCGCTCGCCCATGCCGCTCCGGTGGCGCCGCAGCCGGGCAAGGACAAATGCTACGGCATCTCGCTCGCCGGCAAGAATGACTGCAAGGCGGGCGCCGGCACCAGCTGCGCGGGCACGTCGCACGTCAATTATCAGGGCGATGCCTGGAAATATGTGACCCGGGGCACCTGCGCCAAGATCAAGACCCCCAAGGGCTTCGGCTCGCTCACCCCCAAGGCTTGAGCCATGCCCTTCCCCACCGCCGGCGTGGCTTTCAAGCCGCAGCATTTCGACGAGGCGATGGTCGCGTCGGCGGCGGGGCTGTGGTTCGAGGTCCATGCCGAGAATTACATGGTCGACGGCGGCCCGCGGCTGACGATGCTCGCCGCGCTCCGCCGCCTCTACCCCATCTCGCTGCACGGCGTCGGCCTGTCGCTCGGCGGCGCCGAGCGGCCCGACGCCGACCATCTCGCCGCGCTCAAGCGGCTGGTCGACCGCTTCGACCCCTTCCTGGTGTCGGAGCATCTCGCCTGGTCGCGGATCGGATCGCGCTGCCTGCCCGATCTCTTGCCAGTGCCGCGCACGGTCGAGGCGCTGGCCTGCGTCACGCGCAATATCGACATCGTCCAGCAGGCGCTCGGCCGGCCGATCCTGATCGAGAATCCGGCCCATTATCTGCCGCACGACGATGCCCGCTGGGACGAGCCCGAATTCCTGCACCAGATCGTCGCGCGCACCGGCTGCGGGCTGTTGATCGACGTCAACAATGTCGCGGTCGCCGCCAACAATCTGGGCTATGATCCGGTCGCCTATCTCGCCGCCTTGCCGCACGCGGCGATCGGCGAGATCCACATCGCCGGCCATACGCCCGACCCCTATCTGGGGCGCCACCTGCTGATCGACAGCCACGACCAGCCGATTGCCGAGCATGTCTGGCATCTGCTCGACCTGCTGCTCGACGCCGCGCCTTCGCGCCCGGTCCTGATCGAACGCGACGGCAATATCCCGCCCTTCGTCGACCTTCTGGAAGAGCGCGAACGCGCCGCCACCCTCCTTATGGAAAAGGATGCCTGCCATGTCTGACCTGGCCAATTACCAGCGCGATTTCGTCGCGGCGCTCGATGGCGGCCGCAGCGCGCCGCCTTTGATCGCCGTCTATCGCAACACCGCGATCAAGGGTGCGGTCGACGCGCTGGCTGACAATTATCCGACTGTCGCGCAGATCCTCGGGGAGGAGGCGTTCGCCGCGCTCGCCGCCACCTTCGTCGATCAGTGTCCGCCCGACAGTCCGGTACTCGCCGCTTATGGCGCGGGTTTTGCCGACTGGCTCGAATCCCACGAATTCGGGCGTGCCTTGCCTTATCTGTCGGGCGTCGCGCAGATCGACCGTTTCCAGACCGAATCCCATCTCGCCGCCGACGCGCAGCCGCTGGCGCCGCCGATGGTGGCAAGCCTGTCGGCGGACCAATGGTCGGCGAGCAGGGCCGTGCTTCATCCCGCGACGCGCTTCGGCTGGTTTACATTGCCCGCGCCTTCGATCTGGCTCGCGCATCTCGAGCCCTCGATGGAGGAGATCGCACCGGCCTGGGTCGCCGAAGGCGTGCTCGTGACGCGCCAGGACGGCGCGGTCACGGTGCAGCGGATCGGCGCGGCGCAGCATCGCATCCTGTTCGGGCTGCGGATCGGCGAGACGATCGGCCAGGCCGCGAGTGTCACCGCCAACCTCTACCCCAATGCCAACATCACCGGCGCCTTCCGCGATATCCTCGCGAGCGGTGCGCTCTCCGCTCTCAAGACCAAGGGACATTGATCATGTCGACCGTCTCGCCGCCCCTGCCGCACGCGCCGCGCTGGCGCGCGCCGTTCGACCTTTTCGCCGACTTGGCACGGCGGGCCTTGCCTATGTCGCTGCTGCTGCTCGTGCAGAGGTGCGGCATCGCCGCCATCTTCTTCCTGTCGGGGCGCACCAAGGTGACGGGCTGGTTCACGATCAGCGACGATGCGTTCGAGCTGTTCCGCACCGAATATAAATTGCCGCTGGTCCCGCCGGAGATCGCGACCTACGCCGCGACCTTCTCCGAGCATTTCTTTCCCGCCCTGCTCGTGCTCGGCCTGTTCACCCGCTATGCCGCTTTGGCCTTGCTCGGCATGACGACGGTGATCGAAATCTTCGTCTATCCCGATGCCTGGCCGACGCACCTCAGCTGGGCGGGACTGCTGCTGCCCCTGATCGCCTTCGGCGGCGGCCGCGTCGCGCTTGACCGCCTGATCGGGATCAGGTGACCGCGATGGGCGCGCTCACCATCCCGATCCTGTTCGGATCGGTGCGGCACGACCGCGCCGGAATCCGCGCCTGCCGCTGGGTGATGCGAGCGCTCACCGCGCGCGGACACCGGCCGGTGCTGGTCGATGCGGCGGAGATCGGCCTGCCGTTGCTCGACCGGATGTACAAGGAATATGCGCCCGGCACGGCGCCCGCGCCGCTCGACGAACTGGCGGCGCTTTACGCGAGGGCCGACGGTTTCCTGATCGTCAGCGGCGAATATAATCATGCGGCGCCCGCGGCGCTCAAGAACCTGCTCGACACCTTCCTTGAAGACTATTTCTGGCGGCCGTCGGGAATCGTCTGTTATTCCGCCGGCCAGTTCGGCGGCGTCCGGGCCGCGATGCAGCTGCGCATGACATTGGCCGAACTCGGCATGCCGAGCGTGCCCAGCCTGATGCCGATCCCGCGGATCGCGGAGGCGATCGACGAGGCGGGCGAGGCGCAGGTCCCAGGGCTGGACGTTTCACTGGCACGCTTTTTGGACGAGTTCCTCTGGTATGGCGCGGCGCTCGCCAACGCACGCGCCGTGCGTACGCCCTATTGAGGCATACGCCCTCGCTTTGCCCGTCATCGGAGTCCGCGCCGCAAGAGCAGCCCGGGCCCGAACCTTGTTGCCCGACGACCCATCAATTCGAATCCCGTCGCCCGATAGAAAGCTTCGGCATTCGGATTGCCGACGACGTGCAGCGCGGCCGCGCCGCTGCCGCGGGCGAATGCCGCGCATCGCTCGACCAAGGCTTGCCCTATCCCGCGTCGTTGGCTGACGGGGTCGACGAACAGTCCGTCGAGCTCCACATCGCCATCGGACCGGGGAAGCACAGCGGCGAAGCCGACCGTCCTTCCACGCAGATCGGCGACGAAAACCAGGCCCCGTCGGATCTGGTCCAGGGGAAGCTCGATCGCATCCGGATTGGCAAGCAGCGCATCGCGATCGCCGGCGTTACCGAGCGACGCCCGCCATTGCAGCGCCTCGAGTGGCGCGCGCTCGTCCTCTCTCGCGGGGCGGATCAGCAGATTGTGCTCGCGCACACCCAGATCGAGCCGCATCGCGCAGCGCGTATCGGCGGGCAGGCCTCGCTCGGCATCATGGCGGAGCGCGTGCGCCAGCCGATCCCCCACTGCCGGCCCGCTCAATTGCTCGAAGCCGAGTGCCGCATAGAAAGGCGCATTCCAGGGCACGTCGCGAAAGGTCGTCAGCGTCACCGCGCCCAGTCCGCGCCGACGCGCCTCGACGATGGCCTCGGCCAGGAGCATGCGTCCGATCCCTTGGCGCTGGACTTGGCGATGCACCCCCAATTCCCAGATGTGAAGCGCATCATCTTCGCTACTGGCGATGAGGAATGCGAGCGGCCGGTCATCGGCATCGACGGCGACCCAGCTCGCGCCCTTGGCGATGACCTCGCGGTAACGCGCCACCGGCAGATCCTCGCCTTCGGCAATCCAGGCCAATGCGGGCCAGCTCGCGAACAAGGTTGCTGCCGAATGCTCAACCGCGGGCAGGAATTCGGCGTCACATGCCTCCGCGCGTCGCATTGCATGGTGATCGAACGGCGCCATCTCAGCAGTTCCTTCCCGATCGCGTGGATACCCCGCGGATGAATATGATAGCCGGGGGTCGGCGCAGCGCCGGCGAGGTGCTTTCGCACCCGCCGGCAGGACGGTTACACCCAGCTTGCTGTGAGCGGTGTAACCAGGAAGCATGCCGCGACGAATGTCTGCCTTGCGCCGCTGTCCATCGGGATTGGGGCAGCCGAACGGAGCGAGGCACTCCATGCGATTGGAAAAGGTGCGGCTGGAGTTCGAGCCGTTCATCGGCGAAGCCGAACGGGCTTTCATCGTCGAAGGGGTGGACTATCATAATATCGCGGCGACCGGCCTGCACGACTGGTGCCCCGTCAATTTCGTGCTGAGGGGAGAGCGCTGCGATGTCCTGGGCGGATTGCTCGGCCAGCTCTGGGGTGGCTGGCTCCAGATATTTCATCTCTGGGTGGCCGAAGCGATCCGAGGCCAGGGCCATGGCATCCGGCTGATGCGCGACGCCGAGGATTATGCGCGATCGAGGGGCGCGGTCGGCGCGACGCTCGAGACGTACAGCTTCCAGGCGAAAGGCTTCTACCTGCGGCTGGGCTACGAAATCTGCGGAACGCTCGATTGGCTATCCGCCCGACCATGCCAAATTCTTCCTGAAGAAGTCGCTGGCCTGATCCTCGCCGCCAGCCCGCGCTCTCAACGCCGCTTCGACAAATAAGCATCGACCGAAAAGCGGCCGCCGCCGCCGATGCACAAAGAGATCAGCCCGGCCATGTAGAGCAGGTCGGTTTCGTAGCCTGGCTGGCCGAAATGCGCGCCGCTTGTGTCAAACGACATGAGCTTGATCGAGCTGAAGCCGTTGGGCAGGTGCACCGTGACGATCGCCACCGCGAGCACCACGATCATCGGCACCGCGGCGAGCGGCACCAGCGTTCCGCACAGGATCATCAGCCCGCCGGCAATCTCCACACCGATCGTCGCCCAGCCCAACAGGTGTGCGAGCGGCAGGCTGATCGCATGCAGGATGCCGATGAACATCTCCGGACCCCGCGCCAGCTTGGCATAGCCGTGCTGGAGAAAGCCCAGACCGACAATCAGGCGAAGCGGTATCGCATACCAATCCCCGTCGATCGGCAGCGGAGAGACCAGGAGACGGCGAAAGCTATTGAGCGACTGCATGGAGGTTCATTCGAGGCCAGCCGCCGTTCGGTTACGGTCGAACGCAACCGCCTGCTGATATCACCAACGCAGCAGGCGCGGACCAATCAACGCGCCCAATGCCGCGGCGAGCACGATCCCCAGCGTGTACCAGGTCAGCACGAAGATCGCCGAAACCTCCGGGCAGTGAAGGCAATAGAGCGCCGCCGCCCAGGCCCCCGACGTCAGGCCCGCCGCGGCTCCGGCGAGGCGTAATCGGGTCGGCGCGAGCCGCCGGAATGACCAGAGCAGGCCGATGAAGATGGGTGCGGACAATCCCAACACGAGCAGCGGGCAGACCTTCCAGGTCCGGCTCAGCCACATTGCGGGCCAATGCTGTATCGGAGCCTGCGCCAGTTCGATCGCGCCGAGGACAGCCAGCAGCAAGAAGGGCAAAGTGATCGGCCAGAAGCGCGCAAGCCGCACCGGTTCGGGCCGCGCCAGCCGCGCCGTGACCACCATCGCGCCCACACCGAGCGAAACGGTATAGGCCCACTTCATCCAGAAGGGATAACCGCGCATCGCAATGTGAAGGTCGGGGCGGATACCCAGCGCCAGCGCGACCACAACCAGCGTGACGATCCCGCCCGCCGCAAGGCCGGCCGCGACCCGCATCGTCCGACTGCGCCGACGCACGGGAGGCACGTCGCGCGCAAGCTGCTCGATCAGGTGATCGGTGTTCATTGCCGTTCGCCCCGCAGCCGCGCCGCCAGCGCCTTCAGCCCGCGATGGACCGAGACCTTCACGTCGGATTCACCGATCCGCCCCGCCACCGCCGCCTCCGCGGTGCTGAGGCCATCGAGCCGCGTCTGGCGGATCGCATTGGCCTGCTTGGACGGCAATGTGCCGAGCAGCCGATCCACGTCGATCGCCGCATTGCTCGCATCCTCGAAGCCTTCGACGCTCAGCAGTTCGGCCAAATCCTCGATCGGGCTAGTGACGTGCGCGCGCCGGAAGTGATCGACCAATTTGTATCGCGCGATCGAGAAGAGCCACGGGGTGAACAGCCGGTCGCGATCATAGCTCGCACGGCGGGTATGAACCGCGATCAACACCTCCTGCACCAGATCCTCGATCTCCGTCTCGTCGCCGATGCGGCGGCGATAAAATTGCCGAAGCAGCGGGACCAATGCGCCAAGCAGCAAGGCATGCGAGGCCGCGTCTCCGTCGAGACCGGCCGTCATCCATGCCTTCAACTGATCTTCGCTTGGCCGCATCCGTGCTCCAGAGGTTCATTCGGGCGGGCGGTGCCGATGGTTACACAAAGATCGTTTCGGTTGAAGCTGTAACCGCCAGGAGCAGCTGCGCGAACAAAGGTCATGATCCGCACGATCCTCTTCCTCACGCTCGCCGCCGCCGGTGTCAGTACGGCTTTCCCACCCAAGACCAAGGTGACCCCGACCGCCGCCACTGGGCCCACCGTGGTCGAATTGTTCCAGAGCCAGGGCTGCTCCTCCTGCCCGCCGGCCAACGCCAACCTCAACGCCATTGCCGACCGGCCGGACGTGCTGGCTCTGTCCTTCGCGGTCACCTATTGGGATCAGCTTGGCTGGAAGGACACGTTCGGGTCTCCGCGCTGGACAGCACGCCAATGGGATTATGCGCATCGCGCCGGCCGGGCGCAGGTCGCGACCCCGCAAGTGATCGTGAACGGCAGCATCGCCATCGTCGGAAGCAATGCTCGGGAACTCGACGCGACCATCGCCCGCGCCGGGCCTCCCCGAGGAGGCCCTGGTTTGGCGATTGAGGGGAACCAGCTGAGGATCGGCTCGGGCGTGGCAACGCAGCCGTCGATCGTCTGGCTGGTGCGCTACGATCCCCATGTCCGGAGCGTGCCGATCCGCGCCGGCGAGAATGGGGGCCGAACCCTGCCCCACCGCGACATCGTTCGCGATCTGCTGCGGCTGGGTGATTGGTCCGGCCGCTCGGCAAGTCTTGCCATTCCAGCCGCGCACGAGCCTGGCCTCTCCTCCGCGATCCTCGTCCAGCAGGGGATTGGCGGACCGATCATCGCGGCCCGGCGGATCTGAGCTAGCGGACGGCCACCGCTATACTGACGGCGACAAGGCCGCCCGGCGGGAGGACGCAGCCCGATACCGATGCTATGCGAGCTCCAAACGCCACCCGTATTCGGATCCCACCTTGATCATCCCGCTGAATCCCGACGACATGACAGGCTCCAACGACCTGGCCGCCGCCTTGCTCAAGCTGAATAACGACCATGCGGTCGAACTGTCCTTGGCCGACCCGGCGCGTCTGGCCGGGCTGGTCAGATCCGCTTTCTACGCCAAGCGGGTCGGCGATGCGGAGGCGATGCTGATCGCGTTCGATCACATGGCGGATTACCAGAGTCCCAATTTCCTCTGGTTCCGCGATCGTTATGCCAGGTTCGTCTATGTCGACCGCATCGTGACAGCCGCTGCCGCGCGAGGCCGCGGGCTGGCGCGATCACTCTATCTCGACCTGTTCGAGCATGCTCGCGCGGCCGGGCATGAGCGGATCGTCTGCGAGGTCAATTCCGATCCGCCCAATCCGGCCTCCGAGGCTTTTCACCGCTCGTTGGGCTTTCGCGCTGTCGGCGAAGCCATGCTCGAAAACGGCAAGAAGGTATCCTATCTCGAACTGACACTGGCGAACCGCTGACCCGCTTGCCTGATTAAGTCGGACAATTTAGGCGTGCCTCCCAATATCATATGGGGAGGACGCCGATGCGGCGCTGGACTTTGCGCTATTCGACACCGCTGGCGATCGTCGCCGCTTCCCTTGCGGGCGCGGGCATGCTGCATGCGGCGACCGCGGCGGCGGCGCTGCCGACGGGCCTTGACGGCAATGGCCACCTGCTTTCCACAGGGGCGCCGCGCTCGGCGTCGTTCCAGGTTACCCGCCTCCAGGACGGCGTGCAGCTGAGCCTGAATGGCGTCACCAAGAACATCATCTTCTACGGCCCGACGACCGTCCGCGTGAACGCCAATCTGGGGCAGAATTACTGGCGCGCGCCGAGTATCGTCGTCACCGGCCACCCGACGCCAATTCCCTTCTCGCTGATCGACATGTCGGACAAGCTGGTCATCGCCAGCGCGAAGCTCAGGATCGAGGTCGACAAGGCGAGCGGCGCGTTGCGCTTCCTCGACACGGCCGGCAAACTCTACACCGAAGAGCAGCCGGCCGCTCCGCAAACGCTCAAGCAGGTCACCATCTCCGGCGCGCCGACCTACGAGGCGCAGAACGGCTTCGTGCTGCGTCCCGACGAAGCGATTTACGGCCTGGGCTTCACCGCGGACGATACCAGCAACCGCCGCGGCAAGGAGGTGCTGCTGGTCCAGACCAATGTCGGCATCATCATTCCGGTCCTGGTCTCGTCGCGCCGCTACGGGATCATGTGGGACACTTATTCCCAAATGCGGTTCAAGGACGATGCGAGCGGCGCGTCGCTGTGGGCCGAAAGCGCGCCGGGCGGGGTCGATTATTATTTCATGGGCGGCAAGACGCCCGACGATGTGGTCGGCGCCTATCGCGCGCTGACCGGCGATGCGCCCATGTATCCCAAGCAGGCCTTCGGCCTGTTCATGAGCAAGGAGCGCTACAAGACGCAGGATCAGCTGCTCGATGTCGCGCGCAGCTTCCGCCGCGAAGGCTTCCCGCTCGATTATATCGTCCAGGATTGGCAATATTGGGGATCGGACAAGGACGGCAGCTGGAGCGGGATGATCTGGGATCCGACCCGCTATCCCGACCCTGTCGGTCTGACCCGCCAGCTCCACGACATGAACCTGAAGCTGATGGTGTCGATCTGGCCGTCGATCGGCAACGACACCGCGCTCGCCCGCGAACTCGACGCGCACGGCCTGCGCTTCGCGCCGCTCCACTGGATCTCCAAGCATGCGCGCGTCTACGACGCCTATAGCCCGCTCGGACGGCGTATCTATTTCAAATATATCAAGTCCGGCCTGCTCGACAAAGGCGTGGACGCGCTCTGGATGGACGGGACCGAGGTCGAGGTCGCGAGCGCGATGTGGAACGCGGCGGACAATATCCGCGACACCAAGGCACTGGGCTCGAACGCGCTGGGTGATTTCACGCGCTATCTGAACCCCTATTCGCTGCTGACGACGCAGGGCACCTATGATGGCGAGCGCGCGACCGCGAACAAGCGCGTCTTCACGCTCACCCGATCGGCCTGGGCCGGCGCGCAGCGCACCGCCGCGGCGTCATGGAGCGGCGACATCTTCTCCAGCTGGAAGACGCTGAAGCAGCAAGTTGCCGGCGGCGTCGATGTGACCGTGACGGGCAATCCTTATTGGACGCAGGATACAGGCGGCTTCTTCGTCTCCGAATTCCCGGGCGGCGAGCAAAATCCTGCCTGGCGCGAATTGTTCGCGCGCTGGCTGCAATTCGCCGCCTTCAACCCGATCATGCGCATCCACGGCACCGACGTCGAACGCGAGCCCTATCGCTTCAAGACGCTCGACCGCCAAGTCTATGCTTCGCTGCTCGACAGCGCGCGGCTGCGTTATCGGATGCTGCCTTACACTTACTCGCTGAGCTGGAAGGTGACCTCGGCGGGCTATACGTTGATGCGCCCGCTGATGATGGATTTCCCCGACGATCGCGCGACCGACGGAATCGACGACAGCTTCATGTTCGGGCCGTCTTTCCTGGTCCATCCGGTTACGCGGGCGATGTATCACATCCTGCCGCCGCCCCCGGTCACGGTGCCAAGCGACTATCTGCGCACGCCCGACGGCAAGCCCGGCCTTGCCGGCCAATATTTCGAAGGCACCAATTTCGAAACGCCCAAGGGCGAATTCGTCGACACCAAGATCGACCACACCTGGCCCGATCCGCCGCTCGCCGACATTCCGGGCGGTCTCACCAGCCTGAACGATTTCTCGGTGCGTTGGCAGGGCGTGCTCACGGCGCCAGAGGATGGAACCTATGAACTCGGTGTCGAGGGCGACGATGGCTACCGTCTGATCCTGGACGGCAAGACGGTTGTCTCCAATTGGCAGAATGGCGCCGCCCGCTACGCAAGCACCGAGCAGACCCTCACCAAAGGCCAGCAGGTCAAGGTGCAGATCGACTATTTCCAGGGCAACGGCAATCGGTCCTTGCGCTTCGGCTGGCGTCGTCCGAGCGAGCTCGCGTCGCTCCACACGGCCGCACCCAAGCTCGACACCAAGGTCGAAACCTATCTGCCCAAGGGCAGCGACTGGTATGATTTCTGGGACGGCACCCGTCATGCGGGCGGTCAGCGCGTGACGCGCGACGTACCGCTCGACATCATGCCGCTTTATGTGCGGGCGGGATCGATCGTGCCGATGGGTCCGGAAGTCCAATATGCGACGCAGAATCCCGGCGCGCCTTATGAGGTGCGCATCTATCCGGGCGCGAACGCGCATTTCACCCTCTACGAGGATGACAACGAAACCTATGATTATGAGAAAGGCCAGC
>Ga0207698_10001908_pt1 | contig 12210 bp, 9 predicted proteins | sample KBSCornC22_FD_184298 | JGI IMG/M metagenome (GOLD analysis project Ga0207698, IMG submission 184298) | Corn rhizosphere microbial communities from Kellogg Biological Station, Michigan, USA - KBS Corn C2-2 (SPAdes) (version 2) | ecosystem: Host-associated > Plants > Roots > Rhizosphere > Soil ...
CTTGCTGCAAGGCCGCGCCGGCACCGTCATGCGCGCGCTGAGCATTCTCGACACAGCGATCTGGGATCTCAATGCGCGCACCCACCAACTGCCGCTGCACAAATACCTCGGCGCGGTGCATCTCGATGAAGTGCCTGCTTACGCCAGCGGCGGCTACTACCTCGACGGCAAGACGCCGCAGATGCTCGGCGATGAAATGGCGAGTTACGTCGACAAGGGCTTCAAGGCGGTGAAGATGAAATCAGGCCGGTTGTCGCCCAAGGAAGAAGAAGCGCGCGTGCGCGCCGCACGCGAAGCCATCGGCCCGGAGATCGAGCTGATGCTGGACATCAACAATGGCTGGAGCGACGTCACGCAGGCTTTGCAGCATGTGAATCGCATCGAACAATACGACCCCTACTTCATCGAAGAACCGTTTTCGCCGGACGACATCGATAGCCACGCCAAACTCGCCAAACTCACGCGCGTGCCCATCGCCACCGGCGAAATCGGCTACGGCCGCTGGTATCACAAGGAGTTGCTGGACAAGGACGGCGCCGCCATTTTACAAACCGATGCGGTGGTCTGCGGCGGCATCACCGAATGGCGGCGCATCGCGGCGACGGCGGCGAGCTACGGCAAGATCATGTGTCCGCACTGGTTCCATGACGTGCATGCGCCACTGGTGGCGGCGACGCCGAATGCGCGTTACGTGGAGTTCTTCTGGGACGACCAGGTGCTGAACTTCCGCCGCCTGATCGATCGCCAGCTGGAGCATCGCAACGGCCATGTGATCCTGCATCAGACGCCCGGGCTGGGATTCAACTTCGACGAGGCGCAGGTGGCGAAGTACGGCAAGTGGATCACCATCGGCAAGCAAGCATAAAAAATGGCAGGAGCCGGATCGCCGGCGCCTGCCACTCAATGCTGCATATTGTTTTTATGTCCTCGGGACTGCACGCCCTCAGAAGCGGTGACGCAGGCCCAGGCGCACCACATTCTGCGAGCTGTCGTCGGCAGGCGACGACGAGTATGCCGCATTGACGACGCCCGGATTGATGACATCCTTGGCGCGCTGATTGGTGTAAAGCGCATAGACGTCGGTGCGCTTGGACAGGTAATAATCCACGCCGACGTTAAGCTGTGTCGAGGAAACCTTGGTGGCGCCAGTCGTCACGCGGTTGATGTTGGCACGGTCATAGATCACGCTGCCCAGCAGATGCAAGTTGCCGGTGAGCGCATAGTCGACGCCGACGTCTAAGATGTTGGCCTTGGTGGCGGTGATGATCTGCACCAGGCCCGTCGCCGCGACGGCAGCGGCAGCGGGTTGCTTCGACTGCGACCACGCCGCGTACAGCTTGGCCGGGCCAGCCTGGTAGCTGGTACCGATGGTGAAGGTCTTCAGGCTGGTGTCGCCGGCACGTGCCGGCAAGGCATCTGCCGCCAGTTTGCTCTGGTAATAACCGGCGCCGATGCCGAACGGACCGTTGCTGTAGTTGCCGGCAAAGCCGAAAGACTGGCCGGCGGAAGTCTTGCCCGCCACTTCGCCGAAACCGTAAAACAGGCTGCCGGTGAAACCGCTCAGGTTGGCCGTGTCGTAGCGCACCGAGTTGTCGGTACGCGCGCCGCCCGCCACGCGGTCCAGGTTGTTGAAATGGCCGCCCTTGATGCCGTTGGCGCCGAAGGTTTGCACCGAGGTGTATTTGGAGCCGATGTCTTCCAGATAGTCGGTCTAGCGGCCAAGGGTCACGGTACCGAAGGCCCCGCTGAGGCCAACCACCGATTTACGGTCGAACAAGGTGTTGGCGGTGCCGAGGCCGCCGGTATCGTTGTTGAAGCCGTTTTCCAGATTGAAAATCGCCGACAGGCCGCCCCCCAGGTCTTCCACGCCTTTGAAGCCGATGCGCGAGGTTGCCATGTCGCCCGAGTCGAGGCTGAAGCGGCTGCTGTTGGTGGCGCCGACCTTGCTGGTGTAGGTCAGGCCGGTGTCGATGATGCCGTAGACGGTGACGCTGCTTTGGGCATGCGCGGTAAGTGTGGCGGTCGTGCCGGCCATGGCGGTCAGAGCCGCCAGGGCAAATACGCTTTTCTTCATGAAAATCCCTGAGTCAGATTGTGGAATAGGTAGGTATATGTTCGGTTTTTTATTGTCGTTCGGAGGAACGCCCGCGGTATCGTGTGGTGACGATCCATGTATGGAAGGTGCTGCAGCGGAATGGTGGGTGTGCAGCCCTGTATCGAACATGGCCGGATTATATTTACGCGTCATTCAACGGTGTATAGCGGAAAACCCGTAGATGTGCGATTACAACAAGCTTGCGAGTATGTTTTTACTCTGGAATACGTAAAAAAAGCCGCTCGGATGAGCGGCTTCTGAACGACCTTGCTGCGGAAAAAATTCAGTCGAAACTCAACTGCACTTTCATCATCTTCGAGCGGTCGCCGGCGATCTCGAAGGCCTCGACCGACCTCTCGAACGGATACGTCGCCGAAATCAGTGGCTTGACGTCAACCAGTCTCTGGTTCATCAACTCCACCGCCAGTGCGAACTCTTCATGGAAGCGGAAGGCGCCGCGCCATTCAAGTTCTTTGCCGACCAGCAGATTGGCGGGGAAGTTGATGTCGCCGCCCAGGCCCACCTGGACGATCACAGCACCGGGACGCAGCGTGTCGAGCGCGCCGCGCAGCGCCTGCTCGTTGCCGCTGGCTTCGAACAGCACGTCGAACGTGCCCTTGTCCTGCGTGAAAGCCTTGAGCGCTTCGGCATCTTGCGCGACGTTGATGGCCTGGTCGGCGCCGACTTTCAAGGCGCTTTCCAACGGCATTTTGGCAACGTCGGTGACAACGATCTGCAAGGCGCCGGCGCGGCGCGCGGCGATCACGGTGAGCGCGCCGATCGGGCCGCAGCCGGTGACCAGCACGCGCTTGCCGAACAGCGGGCCGGCACGGCGCACGGCATGCAAGGCTACCGACAAGGGCTCCGCCATCGCCGCTTCGCCATCGCTGACGTGATCGGCGACAACGTGCGCTTGCGCGCGCTCGATGATGATTTCCTGGCGAAAAGCGCCCTGCACGTGCGGCATGCGCATCGCGCTGCCGTAGAAGCGCATGTCGAGGCAATGATTCTGCTTGCCTTCCTGGCAATACTTGCACAGGCCGCAGGGATTGCTCGGACTGATGGAAATGCGGGTGCCGGCCTTGATGTCGCCGATGGCGGAACCGGTCTCGGCGATCACGCCGGAGACTTCATGGCCAAGCACCATCGGCTCCTTGATGCGCACGGTGCCGAAGCCGCCGTTGTGATAATAGTGCAAGTCCGAGCCGCAAATACCGCCGGCCTTGACCTTCACCTTGAGCTGATGCGGCTGCAGTTCCGCGGTCTGCACTTCCTGTACGCGCAGGTCGTGCGGCGCGTGGATGACGATGCCTTGTTGCATGATGTTTTCTCCGCTGTATTGTTATTTATAAGGTGGCCGTGACGCCACCGTCGACGTACAGGATGTGGCCGTTGACGAATTTGGAGGCATCGCTGGACAGGAACACCGCCGCACCGACCAGGTCTTCGACATCGCCCCAGCGACGTGAGGGCGTGCGGCCGATCAGCCATTCGGAGAATTTTTCATCGGCGACCAGCGCCATGTTCATCTCAGTCTTGAAGTAGCCCGGGCCGAGGCCGTTGACTTGCAGGCCGTACTTACCCCAGTCGATCGCCATGCCCTTGGTGAACATCTTCACTGCGCCCTTGGTCGCCGTGTACGGCGCGATGTTGGGACGCCCCAGTTCGCTCTGCACTGAACAAACATTGATGATCTTGCCGCGTCCGCGTTTGATCATGCCCTGCGCGACTGCCTTGGCGGTGAAGAAGACGCTGTTGAGGTTGGTGCTGATCAGGTCGTTCCAGTCGGATTCCTTGAAGTCTTCCAGCGGCGCGCGGCGTTGGATGCCGGCGTTGTTGAACAGGATGTCGATGGGGCCGATGTCGGCTTCTATCTTGGCCACGGCGGCTTCCACCGAGGCCGACGACGTCGCGTCGAAAGATGATTCATGAATCGTGTAGCCCTCTTCGCGCAATTTCGCCGCCACGACGGCGAGCTTGGCAGCGTCGCGGCCGTTAAGCACGATGGAAGCGCCGGCGGCAGCGAGACCCCGCGCCAGCGCCAGGCCGATGCCGCCGCTGGAACCGGTGATCAACGCAAGCCGGCCGCTCAGCGAAAAACTCTGCAGGCCTGCGGGTAGTGTTGCGGTCATTCTGTCTCCTTGCTTGTTATGGTGGAATGCGGCTGGAATTATTTGATGTCAAGCCGCTGGAACGCTGACAGCGCCCTGTATTCGTCGGCCAGCTTGTGCGGGATGGCCATGAAGATCGGCCGCAGGCGATCATAGATGGCGACGTTTTCCGGAATCGGCAGATGACGGTTGGTCGAACCGACCAAGTCGGAAATGACGTCGAGCGATTTGATCTTGCCGAGCGCCAGCAAACCCAGCACGGCGGCGCCGAGGCAGGACGATTCGACGCTCTGCGGCACCACCACTTCGCGGTTGAAGATGTCGGCCATCATCTGGCGCCACAAGGCGGAGCGCGCAAAGCCGCCGGTCGCCATCATGCGCTTGGTGGGGCCGATCAGGTCTTCGACCGCCGGCAGGATGGAATAGAGGTTGAAGATCACGCCCTCGAGCGCGGCGCGGATCATGTGTTCCTTGCGATGATGCAGCGCCAGGCCGAAGAAGGAGCCGCGCAGGTCGGCGTTCCACAGCGGCGCGCGCTCGCCCGAGAGATACGGATGGAACAGCAAGCCTTCCGCGCCCGGCGCGATGTGTTCGGCGATGCGGGTCAGGGCGTCGTAGGGATCGACGCCGTCCTTGCGCGCCTGCTCCGCTTCGGCGGTAGCGAGCTCATCGCGCACCCAGCGGAAGATGTTGCCACCGTTGTTGACCGGCCCGCCGACCACCCAATGCCGCTCCGTCAGCGCATAGCAGAAGGTGCGTCCGGACGCATCGGTCACCGGTCTCTCGACCACCGTACGCATGGCGCCGGAAGTGCCGATGGTGACGGCCACCTGGCCCGGATGGATGGCGTTGACGCCGAGGTTGGACAGCACGCCGTCGTTGGCGCCGATGACGAACGGTGTGTCCACGCGCAAGCCCAGACGTTCGGCGACGGCTGCGTCGAGTCCCTGCAATTGATGCGTGGTCGGTACAGGTTTGGGTAGCTGGCGCGCATTGACTTGCAGCAAGTCCAGCGCGCCTTCGTCCCAGTTCAGTTGTTCGAGGTTGAACATGCCGGTGGCGGAGGCGATCGAGTAATCCACCAGCCATTCGCCGAACAACCGGAACAAGACATATTCCTTGATGCCGACGAAGCGCGCGGCCTGGTTGAATACTTCGGCTCTTTCGTGACGCATCCACATCAGTTTGCATAGCGGCGACATCGGATGGATGGGCGTGCCGGTGCGGCGATAGATGGCCTGGCCGTCGAACTCGTTCTTGATGCGTTCGGCCCAGACGCTGGCGCGGATGTCGCCCCAGGTGATGCTGTTGCTGAGCAGGCCGTTGTCGCCGTCGAGTGCGATCAGGCTGTGCATGGCGGCGCTGAAGGAAACCAGTTCGATGTCGCCGGGCGCGGCTTTGGCGGCCGCGACGGCGCCCGCGATCGAGCCCAGCACCGCGTCGAACATCTGCAAAGGATCCTGTTCGGACATGCCCGGCTCGGTGCACAGCACCGGATATTCGACGGCATGCTGGGCAACCACCTGGCCGTCCAGCGTGAACACCACGGTCTTGGTGCTGGTGGTGCCGATATCGACGCCGAGCATGAAGTGCGACATGAGTATTTCCTTTACTGCCGTCGTGTGAAACGCGCAGCGTTACACGACGAGATTGAGCAACATGATGAAGACGAGTGCCACCACCGAGATGATGGTTTCCATCGCCGTCCAGGTCTTGAATGTTTCGCCGACGCTCATGTTGAAGTATTCCTTGACCAGCCAGAAGCCGGCGTCATTGACGTGCGACAGGATCAGCGATCCGGCGCCGGTCGCCAGTACCAGCAGTTCGCGGTTGGTGCCCGGGATCAGCGTCACCAGCGGCGCCACGATGCCGGCGCCGGTGATCGTCGCCACCGTCGCCGAACCGGTCGCCACGCGGATCACGCCCGCCACGAACCAGGCCAGCAGCAACGGCGAAATCTGCGCATGCACGGCCAGTTGGCCGATCGCAGTGCCGACGCCGCTGTTGACCAGCATCTGCTTGAAGCCGCCGCCGGCGCCGATGATCAGCACGATGGCCGCAGTCGGCGCCAGGCTTTGGTCAACGAACTTCAACACTTGCTGGCGCGTGAAACCGCGCGCCACGCCAAAAGTGTACAGCGACAGCAGCAGCGCCGCCAGCAAGGCCACGATCGGGTTGCCGATGAAGTCCATCAGGTCGCGCATGGCGTTGCCTTCCGGCAGGGTGACGTCGACGAAGGTCTTCAGCAGCATCAGGAACACCGGCGACAGCACCGTGACCAGCGTGATGGTGAAGCCTGGCAGGTCCTTGGTTTGCGGCTCGCGCGCCAGTTGCTCCATCAGTTCGTCCGATGGCTTGATGTCGACATACTTGGCGATGAAGGCGCCGAACATCGGGCCGGCGATGATCACCGTCGGCAGGCCGACCACGAGGCCGTAGAAAATGGTCTTGCCGATATCGGCGCCGAAGATGCCGATGGCCAGCAGCGGGCCAGGATGCGGCGGCACCAGGCCGTGCATCACGGAGAGGCTGGCCAGCATCGGCATGCCGATCTTGAACAGCGGCACGCCCGAGCGGCGCGAAACAATGAACACCAGCGGGATCAGCAGCACGAAACCGATTTCAAAGAACAGCGGGATGCCGACCAGGAACGCGCCGATCATCATGGCCCAGTGCACGCGCTGCTTGCCGAAAGCGCGCACCAGCGTCTGCGCGATCTGGTCGGCGCCACCGGATTCGGCCATCATCTTGCCGAGCATGGTGCCCAGGCCCAGGACGATACCGACGAAACCGAGCACGCCGCCGAAACCGTCCTGGAACGATTTGACGATCTTGGCCAGCGGCATGCCGGAAATCAGGCCGAGGAAGCCCGACGTGATGATCAATGCGATGAAGGGGTGGATGCGCAGGCGCGTGATCATGACGATCAGCACCACAATCGCCAGGAAGGCGTTCAACAACAGGCTTGCTTCGTTACTCAATCCGAACATGTGGATGTCTCCAGGGGCGATAGCGCACACCGCACGCGTATGCGGAAAACCGCATCGCCGCGCCGTCAACACCATGCCTGCCATCCGTTGCGGAATCTTTACATTGTCTCGACGAGGCGTCCCGGGTGCATGCGTTGCGAACATGCATCGGGACGGCCGTGCCCACTATCTGCGTAGTGTTTATGAAAGGGAATTTTTGTTTTACGCCAAAATGTTAGCGTTAACATCGGCAGCGATGATAACGCTACCAAAATTTATGTGTCAAATCATTTGTATGAATATCTGGAGGGATGAAACATCCCGGAAAGCCCGATGCGGCGGCGCAGCATGCTTTTGAATGAGTGGTTGTCCGGACGCTAAGGGTATGATGTCGGCAATCGAAATTTCCGTCCCGCCATGAGCAAAAACGCCGCCGCCGAAAAAAACGCCAAGCCAACCAGAGCCGCCAAGGGAAGCCGCGCCACCGGTCGCGTGACCATCGTCGACGTGGCCGCCGAAGCACGCGTCAGCCCGATGACCGTATCGCGCGCATTGAAGTCGCCGGAGCTGGTCCAACAGGAGGCGCGCGACCGCATCACGGCGGCCATCTGCAAGCTCGGCTACGTGCCCAACCAGGCCGCCAGCACCCTGGCTTCGGCGCGCTCCCAGGTGATCGGCGTGCTGGTGCCGTCGCTGACCAACGCGGTGTTCATCGAGACCCTGAGCGGCATTCGCGACTACCTGTCGCAGGCAGGCTACCAGTTCCTGATCGGCGAGACCGGTTATTCGAAGGAAAAGGAAAGCCGGCTTATCTCAACCTATCTCGCGCATGCGCCCGACGGCTTCCTGCTGTCGAGTTCGGACCAGCACGACATCCTGCGGCGGCAAGTGGCGGCGTCGAACATTCCGGCCGTACGCATGTTCGATCTGGGCAAGAGCAATAGCGACATGTCGGTCGGCTTTTCCCAGACCAAGGCAGGCTATGCGGCGGCGCGCCATCTGATCGAGCGCGGTTATCGCCGCCCCGCCTTCCTGGCGGCGCAGCTCGATCCGCGCATGATGAAACGGCGCGAAGGCTTCCGCAAGGGACTCAGCGAAGCGGGCCTGGATCCCGATGTGGAAGTGCTGCTGCCGGCGCCGACCACGGTCGACATGGGCGCACAACTGCTGGCGCGGGTGCTGGAGATCGCGCCCGACTGCGATGCCGTGTTCTGCTGCAATGACGACCTCGCGCTGGGCGCCTTGTTCGAATGTCAGCGGCGCGGCATCAAGGTGCCTCAGCAAATGGCGATTGCCGGCTTCAACGACCTGTCGTGGGCCGCCTGCGCCACGCCGTCCATCACCACCATCATCACGCCGCGCTACGATATCGGCTACAAGGCGGCGGAGATGTTGATTCGTCAACTCAAGGGCGAACCCGTGGAGAAGGCAAGGCTCGATCTGGGCTTCGAACTGGCGGTGCGCGAGAGCACCTGAACCCCTCCCGGTACAGCGCATTTCACCAATGCACTGCACTGGCCGGCGATTGATGAGAGCGCCTCGACGGCTGACACGCTGGCCGGAAACCCGGGCGCAGATTTCTTAATTTTTCTATGGACATCAAATTTCCAGAGGCTACAATCGTCTGATGCGAAAGCATGCGTTTCACCATAATTACAGACAACCTCAGGAGAATCCCCATGCGGAAAATCAACGGCTTCCTCAAGCCGGCTTCCATGGCATTGCTGCCGCTCTGCACGTCCCTCGCCTTCCTGCCTGCCCACGCACAAACTGCCGCACCCGCAGCTGCGCCGGTGGTCAAGTACGACCTGACCTACGACATCATCAGCCCGGTGCAAGCCAAGAACGGCATGGTCGCGTCCGAGCAGGAGCTGGCGACGCAAGTCGGCCTCGATATCCTCAAACGCGGCGGCAATGCAGTTGACGCCGGCGTCGCGGTCGGCTTCGCGCTGGCGGTGGTGCTGCCGAACGCAGGCAACATCGGCGGCGGTGGCTTCATGATGATCCACGACGCCAAGACCGGCAAGAACGTGGCGCTGGACTTCCGCGAAATGGCGCCGGCCAAGGCGACCCGCGACATGTACCTGGACGACAAGGGCAATGTCGCTCCGGGCCGCTCGCTGTACACCCACCTGGCCATCGGCGTGCCAGGCACCGTCGCGGGCCTGACGCATGCGCTGCAAAAATACGGCACGATGAAGCTGTCCGACGTCATCGCGCCTGCCGTCAAACTGGCGGAAAAAGGCTACGAAGTCAGCCCCAGCCTGGCGCTGATCCTGGCCGCAGAACGCGACCATCTGGGTCAATGGGATTCCAGCAAGGCGATCTTCTTCAAGGATGGCCGTCCGCTGAAGGCCGGCGAAAAGCTGGTGCAGAAAGACCTCGCCAAATCACTCAAGCTGATCGGCAAGAAAGGCCCTTCCGTATTTTATGAAGGCGAGATCGGCAAGAAGATCGTCGCTGAAATGGACAAGCACAACGGCCTGATCACCGCCGCCGACCTGAAGAACTACAAGGTCGTCGAACGTGAACCGGTGGTCGGCAACTATCGCGGCTATCAAGTCATGTCGATGCCGCCGCCAAGCTCGGGCGGCATCCACATCATCCAGATGATGAACATCCTGGAACGCTATCCGCTGAAGCAATACGGCGCCGACAGCGCACAGACGATTCATCTGATGGCCGAAGCGATGAAGCTGGCGTATGCAGACCGCGCCGAATACCTGGGCGATCCGGATTTCAACAAGGTGCCGGTCAAGGGCCTGACCTCGCGTGCCTATGCCGACGAGCTGGCCAAGAAGATCAATCCTGATCGCGCCACGCCGTCCGCTGAAATCAAGCCTGGCAAGCCGCAGCCTTACGAAAGCGACCAGACCACGCACTTCTCGGTCGCCGACAAGGATGGCAATCTGATCGCCACGACCTACACGTTGAACCTGAACTTCGGCAGCGGCATCGTTGCCACCGGCACTGGTATCACGCTCAACAACGAGATGGACGACTTCTCGGCCAAGCCCGGCGTGCCGAATGCCTTCGGCCTGGTGGGTGGCGAAGCCAATGCGGTCGGCCCGGCCAAGCGTCCGTTGAGCTCGATGTCGCCGACCTTCGTGCTGAAGGATGGCAAGCCCTTCCTGGTGACCGGCAGCCCGGGCGGCAGCCGCATCATCACGACCACGATGCAGACCATCCTGAACGTGATCGAGCATGACATGAACGTCGCCGAAGCAACCGTCACGCCGCGCATCCATCATCAATGGGCGCCGGACCAGCTGCGCATCGAAAAAGGCATCAGCGCCGATACGATCAAGATCCTGCAGGACAAGGGTCAGAAGATCAGCGTGCAGCCGTCGATGGGACGCACGCAGACCATCCAGATCAAGGACGGCATGTTCTACGGGTATTCGGATCCGCGTAATCCGGATGGACGTACGCTGGGGTTCTGATGCGCGTTTAGCAGCGCTTCATCATGCAAGACAAAAGGCCAATGCAAATGCATTGGCCTTTTTCATTACTGGATCCGGAATCGCCTGATGACTTCAAACACGATATCAGCCAAGACGCGGGATATTGTTGCGTGCACCGGCACGATATACGGACACATCGGCAAGCCAACGTGAATAGATCTTGCAATAGATACTTGAATAGATATTCGAACAATAAAAGATGGAAAAAAATCTATCTGACACTACGCCGTTCACCTACTCAAGCCCAAACATCACTCCATCAGCCTTTGTTGCCGCGCCTATTGAACGCCGGCTTCAGGCCGCTCCACGATCTTCCGCAACACAAACCCCGCCGCCACCAGTCCAAACGAAGCCGTCACCACCATCGCCGATCCAAACCCCGCGCAATTGAGCCCGGTCACGCCGGCATCCTGCTTGCGGCCGTCTGCGTCGACGGTGTCCAGCCCATCCGTAGCATCGTCCGTATCGACCTCGCATACCTCTCCCTCCGGAAAGCGCAACGGCTCGGTGGAAAACACTGCATCAATGCCGAATTTGTTCTTGGTCCCGCGTGGAAACTTGTGCCACGCGCGCAGGCGCTTGCGCACTTTGGCCAACAACGGCTCCTGCTCGGTGCGGCACAGATCGCGGATCTCGATTTTAGTCGGATCAATCTGCCCGCCGGCGCCGCCGCTGGTCAGCAAAGGCACCTTGTGTTCGCGGCAATAGGCGATCAACGCCACCTTGGCGCGCACGTTGTCGATGGCGTCGACGACGTAGTCGAAACGGCCCTCGCCTATCATCTCGCCGACGTTGTCGGGCGTGAGGAAGTCCTCGATCTCGGTGACCTGGCAATATGGATTGATCTGCATGATGCGCTCGTGCAGCGCGGTGACCTTGGCCTTGCCCAGCGTGTCGGTCAGCGCGTGGATCTGGCGGTTGACGTTGGATTCGGCCAGGTTGTCGAGGTCGATCATGGTGATCTTGCCGATGGCGCTGCGCGCCAATGCTTCAACGATCCAGGAACCGACGCCACCGACGCCGACCACGCAGACATGCGCCGCGCGAAAACGCGCCAGGCCTTGCGCGCCGTACAGGCGGGCGATGCCGCCGAAGCGGCGGTCGAAATCGATATCGGCGTCGTTGGAAGCAACGACAGGTTCAGTGTTAGACATGGTGGTTATCCGCATGACAAAAGTAAAACAGGCTGTTTCCTGAGAAACAGCCTGCGGCAGTACAAACCTTACGCGTGGAAAACTTATACCACGGCGCCGTCGGTCTCGTCTTTCGGCTTGGCGGGCTTGATCAGGTCTTCGCGCTTGACGCCCAGCCACATGGCGATGGCGGCGGCGACGAACACCGACGAATAGATACCGAACAAGATGCCGATGGTCAGCGCCACGGCAAAGTAATGCAGGGTCGGGCCGCCGAAGATCAGCATCGACAAGACCATCATTTCAGTGCTGCCGTGGGTGATGATGGTGCGCGAAATGGTGCTGGTGATCGCATGGTTCAGGACTTCCGGCGCGCTCAGCTTGCCGTAGCGGCGATCGCGGAATGCTTCGCGCACCCGGTCGAACACCACCACCGAC
>Ga0207698_10001914_pt1 | contig 12198 bp, 14 predicted proteins | sample KBSCornC22_FD_184298 | JGI IMG/M metagenome (GOLD analysis project Ga0207698, IMG submission 184298) | Corn rhizosphere microbial communities from Kellogg Biological Station, Michigan, USA - KBS Corn C2-2 (SPAdes) (version 2) | ecosystem: Host-associated > Plants > Roots > Rhizosphere > Soil ...
ATGGCCGCGCGCGTGGCGCTCGCGCAGCGCACGCAGGCCACGAAGCCGCTGCTGGTGAAGGTCGCCCCCGACCTCGACGATGCCCAGGTGGAGGTGATCGCCGCCCTCGCCGTGAAGCATGCCGTGGACGGCCTCATCGCCACCAACACCACGGTGAGCCGCGAGGCGATCGCTGGCCACCGCCATGCGCTGCAGAACGGCGGGCTCAGCGGCCGGCCGCTCTATGCGCTCGCCACCCGCGTCCTGCGCAAGCTCGCCATCACGCTCGCCGGGCGCGTGCCGATCGTCGGCGTGGGCGGGATCCTCTCCGGCGCCGACGCGCGCGGAAAGATCGAAGCCGGTGCGGCCCTCGTGCAGGTCTACACCGGCTTCGTCTATCGCGGGCCCGCCCTCATCGGCGAGGCGCGGGCCGCCCTACGCGTCCCTCATTGACCGTTCACGAGCTGGCCACGGATCTCGCCCACGGGAAGCGCCGCGGAATGCACGTTGAGGTAGGTGCCGCCCGTGATGAAGGCGTTCAACTGCGCATCGGTGAAGGCCGCGTTGGCGCCGCTCACCCAGATGCCGGGCGAGACCTGGCTCATCGGCACGATCACCGGCGAGACGACGCCGGGCGGGCCCTGGTGGATGTGCGCGAGGGTCCCATCGATGCCCTGCGTCTCGATGCGCGAGGCCACGGCCTTGGTGAACGGATTCACGCCCGCGCAGCCGGTCGCGGTGGCGGCGCTGTTGTTGGGCGGAGTTTCCTGCAGGCCGGTGAGGGCCGCGCATTTCGTCGGCAGGTAGACCTGGCCACGGATCTCGCCGCCCGGGTTTTTCACGCTGTGCGCGTTCGCATAGAAGCCGCCGGACAGGAGTGCCGTCACCTGGTCGTCGGTGAGGGTGGTGGGAGGCAGGGTCCAGGTGGTGGGCCCGCCCGTGAAGGGAATCGCCACCGGTGCCACGACGCCGACGGCGCCCTGGTGGAAATGGCTCACCGTGGCCGTCATGCCGGTCACCGTTTCCGTGCCGGAGATGACTTTCGTCACCGGATCGAAGACCCACATGCCCACGCCCGTCGCGGCCGAGCCGGTCGGCGGGACCTCCTGCGCTCCGGTGAGCGTGGCGAAGAACACCATGCGCCCGATCTGCCCGCGGATCTCGCCGTTGGGGTGCGCCGACGATTCGATCATGATGTAGAGCTGGCCACTCTCGAACGCCGCCACCTGCGACTGGGTGAGCACCACGTTTTCCGGCACCACCCAGACGCCGGGCGAGGACTGCACGAGATCGACCAGCACCGGGCCATCCGTCCCGGCGGCGCCCGCGTGGATGTGCGCCCCGGTGCCGGTGGTGCCGAAGGTAACGGTCACGCTCCCGGTGATGCGGCCGCTGGATTCGTCCACGGTGACGAAGCCCTGGCCCGCGGCGGCGGTCGCGACCCCGGCGGGGGTCACCTGCCCTCCGTCCAGGACGACCGACTTGGTGGTGCCCTGCAGCACGGTGTTAGAGCCTCCGCCCGAGCCGCCGCAACTCGCGAGCAGCATCGCCATCACGATTCCGCAGATCCCAAGCATCCAGCCAAACCGCTTGTTGAAGCGCATGGTCATCTCCCTGGTCTCACGCACACCGGCGCGCACGGTGACGGGGAAACATCCCCTCCATCAGGACTATTCCTGCACTGCACCAAGGGGCCGTGCCGATGATCGTCGGCGTCCCGCGCGAAGTGAAGGAGGGTGAGCGCCGCGTGGGCCTCGGCCCGGAGAGCGTGCAGGCCCTTGCCAGCCGCGGACACGACGTCCGTATCGAGCGCGGGGCCGGTGCTGGCATCGGCATTGCAGACGACGCTTACGCGGCAGCGGGCGCACGCCTGGTCGATGCCGCCGGCGCCTGGAGCGCGGACCTGGTGGTCAAGGTGAAGGAGCTCCAGGAGGCCGAGCTGGCATCGCTGCCCCAGGGCCGCGCCGTCTTCGGCTTCCAGCACCTGCCGGGCGAGCCGCAGCGCACCCGCGCGTTGGCTGCGCGTGGGGCGACGGCCATCGCGTTCGAGATGGTGCGCGACGAGCGCGGCGAGTTTCCGCTGCTCGCGCCGATGTCGGTCATCGCGGGCCGCATGGCGATCGGCGTCGCGCGCGACATCCTGCCGGCGGCGCCACGGCGCGTCCTGGTGCTCGGCGCCGGACACGCGGGGCTCGCGGCCGCGCACGCTGCCACGGCTGCCGGCGCCGAGGTCGTGGTCCTCACCCGTTCCGGGGTTTCGATCGCCGCGGCAAGGCGCGAAGGGCTCACCGCGGATCCAGCGACCGCCGCGAACATCGAGGCCGCGGCGCTGCAGGCGGACCTCGTCGTGGGCGCCGTCTTCGTGCCCGCGGCGCGCACGCCGAAGCTCCTGCCCCGCTCGCTCGTGCGCCGCATGCGCCCGGGAGCCATGATCGTGGACATCTCGATCGACGCGGGCGGCGTGGCCGAGACGTCGCGGCCGACCACGCACGCGGATCCCGCTTATGTCGAGGAGGGCGTGGTGCATTACTGTGTGGGCAACATGCCAGCCGCCCGCCCCCGCGAGAGTGCAGCCGCGCTCTGGGAGGCGGCGCTGCCGTTCGTGCAGGAGATGTGCGAACGCGGCATCGCCATCGCGGTGCGCGATAATGGAGCCTTGCGTTGCGGCGTGCTCACGTGGCGTGGCCGCGTAGTCCACGAAGGCCTCGCCCACGAGGCAGGCCTTGCATTCACCCCGCTCACCTCCGAAGACCTGCGATGAGTTCCGACCTTGCCCGGCGCCTCGATGCGCTGCTGCCGCAGACGCAGTGCACGCGCTGCGGCTTCCCCGGCTGCCTGCCTTATGCCGAGGCCATTGCCGCAGGCGAGGCGGGCATCGACCGCTGTCCGCCCGGAGGTGACGAAGGCGCGCGGCGCCTGGCCCTCGCCGCGGGCCGCACGCCGCGTTCCGTGGATCGCGCCTGTGGCGAGCCGGGGCCGCCGCGCGTGGCGGTGATCGACGAGGCCGCCTGCATCGGCTGCATGAAGTGCATCCAGGCTTGTCCCGTGGACGCTATCGTCGGCGCGCGCCAACGCATGCATACGGTGATCGCCTCGTGGTGCACGGGCTGCGAGCTGTGCGTGCCGCCCTGCCCCGTGGACTGCATCGCCTTCGAGGCGGCGCCCGCGTTGCCCGCGGCGGACGATTCGCGCGAGCGCTTCCGCTTCCGTGCCCTGCGCCTCGAGCGCGAGGAGCGCGAGCACGCCGAGCGCCTGGCGTCGTACGAATGAGCCCCGCGAAGCGCGAGGAGCTCTACCGCCGGCTCGCCGAGGCGATGCCGGATCCGAAGAGCGAGCTCGAATACACGACGCCGTTCGAGCTGCTGGTGGCGGTGGTGCTCTCGGCGCAGGCCACCGACAAGAGCGTGAACCTCGCCACGCAGAAGCTTTTCCCCGTCGCCAACACGCCCGCGAAGATCGCGAAGCTCGGCGTCGAAGGGCTCGAGCAGTACATCCGCACCATCGGGCTCTATCGCGGCAAGGCGAAGAACGTGGTGAAGCTCTCGGAGATCCTCCTCGCCGAGCATGGGGGAGAGGTGCCGCGCACCCGCGAAGCGCTCGAGGCGCTGCCCGGCGTCGGCCGCAAGACCGCGAACGTCGTGCTCAACGTGGCCTTCGAGGAGCTCACGCTCGCGGTGGACACGCACGTCTTCCGCGTGGCCAACCGCACCGGGCTCGCACCGGGCAAGGATCCGCTCGAGGTGGAGACCAAGCTGCTCAAGGTCACGCCGAAGCAGTACCTGCGCAACGCGCACCACTACCTGATCCTGCACGGCCGCTACACCTGCATCGCGCGCAAGCCGCTGTGCGGCAAGTGCCCGATCTTCGCGCCGTGCGAGTTCCCGGAGAAGAAGAAAATCGCGGCGGAGATGGCCGCGGCCGACGCGCCGAAGAAGAGCGTGCTGCCGAAAGGCCGGCGTGTTTAATCCCAGCCGCAACCAGGCGCGCGAGTTCCTGTTCGAGACGTGGCGCAAGCATCGCGCGGCAGAGGTGCTCACGCCGCTGGAGGCGCTCACGCTGGAAGTGATCCTGCGGCATCCCGAGTACCACGCCGTGCTCGAGGACCGCGAGCGCTATCTCGACCGCGACTGGAAGCCCGAGGGCGGCGAGACCAATCCCTTCATGCACCTGCAGATGCACCTCGCGATCGAGGAGCAGCTCTCGATCGACCAGCCGCCCGGCATTCGCGACGCGGTGCAGGCGCTCGCGCGCCGCCACGATTCCGAGCACGATGCGCAGCACGACGTGATGGAATGCCTCGCGGAGACGCTGTGGCAGGCACAGCGCCACGGCGCGGGCTTCGACAACGGGCGCTACCTGGACTGCGTGAAGCGCCGCCGCAAGTGACGCGCCCGCTCTCCCACCTCAGCGCTTGCCGTAGTTCCTGGCCAGGTACTCGGCGATGACCGGCGCATCCTCGGGTTTTATCGGCGCGCCGTAGGCCTTGGTCATCTTGGTCACCGTGGCCTCCCAGCCCTTCTGGTCGAGGAACGGCGAATTGAGCGGGATGTAATCGAGGCTGTGGCAGGAAACGCAGTTCTGCTGCACCTTGTCGAGCCCCGGGCCCGCCGCAAGCCGCACCTTCTCCTCGCCGGCGAGGGCGGCAGCGGCCATGGCCGATACCACGAGTGCCGCCATCACGCGCATGCCGTCCATCACGCCACCTCGAGCTTGATGCGCTGGATCACGTTGTGGTGGTAGCCCGCGGGATTCGCGATCAGCTCCGCCACCTGCGTGTCGCCGCGATTGTTGAACGCCCGCACCGCGACGGTCGCCGTGCCGCCCTCCTCCGGCCGGAAGACGTAGCGGAAAGTGCGGAAGGAGAACGGGCCCAGGTCGCGGCCCAGCTCGGCCAGGTACCACGAGCTGCCGCCGTCGGTGGATACCTCCACGTCGCGGATGCCGCGCCCGCCGTCCCATGCGATGCCGGCGACCTCCACCGGCTGGCCGCGGCGCACGCGCTGGCCGTCCTGGATCGAGGTCACCAGCGAATTGACGACGATGTCCGTGATCGGCTGGTTCGCCTGCGTTTCCTGCGTCGGGAAACGATCGACGTGCGCGAACTTGCCCGCAGGAATGCGGTACGCCGTGGCCATCCAGAAATTGGCGAGCGGCTTGGTGCGCACCTCGATGCTGGTGAGGTGCTTGACCCAGTAGGTGCCCGTCCAGCCCGGCACGATGAGGCGCGCGGGATAGCCGTTCCAGTGCGGCAACGGCTTGCCGTTCATCTCGAATGCGACGAGCGTGTTCGCGTCGAGCGCGCGCTCGATGGGAATGCTCTTCACGAAGTCCGGCGTCGCCTGGATCGAGGGCCCGTCGGCGCCGTCGAACGCGACCTCGACCGCATCCTTGCCGATGCCCGCCTGGTTCAGCAGGTCCCGCAGCCGGATGCCGGTCCAGCGCGCGTTGCCCATCGCGCCCACGCCCCACTCCACGCCCTGCACATGCGGCTGGAACATGCCACGGCGGTTGCCCGAGCACTGGCACACCGCCACGATCTCCGCGCGCTCGAACTGCCTGCGCAGCGCGGCGAGGTCGTACTCGCGCTTGTTGGCCGCGCCATCGCCGCCGACGGACAGGCGCCACGCCTTCGCGTCGACCTGCGGAATGCCCGACAGGTGGTAGCGGACGAAGAACGCATCGTTGCGCGTGATGGGCTCGCGCAGGAACTCGATCGGCGTCTCGAAGTTCGGCGGCCGGTAGGTGCGCTTGATGAGCGGGACCTTGCCCGGCAGCGCTTCGAGCACGACGGGCGACGTGGCCCCTTCGGGAAGCTCGGAGGGCTGCCATACTTTCGCGGCGGCGCGCGCGAGCGGCGACAGCGATGCAAGGGCCGGAATGCCGATCCCGGTGACGAAACGGCGGCGGTCGATCATGGCTCCTCCCTGGAGAGCGCGGCTCGCGCCCGAGTATAGAGAAGAAAGCGCGCACATTCCATGAACACCCGGATGACGTGGCGAACCGCCGCGCTGCTCACGTTGCCGCCGCTGCTGTGGGCGGGCAATGCGGTGCTGGGCTCGATCGTCGTGGCGAGCATCCCGCCGCTCGCGCTCAACGCGCTGCGCTGGTCGCTCGCGTTCGTGTTCCTGGTGCCGCTGGGCTTCCGCGCCTTCACGCGTCCGCGGGAGATCGCGCTGCGCTGGCGCTACCTGGCTCTCGTGGGCCTGCTCGGCATCGGTTGCTACAACGCGTTCCAGTACCTCGCGCTCACGTCGTCGACGCCGCTGAACGTGACGCTCATCGCGGCGAGCTCGTCGCTGTGGATGCTGCTGGTCGGCATGGTGGGCTTTCGCGCGCTGCCCACGTGGCGGCAGGCGGCCGGCGCATCGCTCTCCATCGTGGGCGTCCTGCTGGTGCTCTCGCGCGGCAGCGCCGCCACGCTGCTCGCCCTTCGCTTCGTCGCGGGCGACCTCTACATGGTGCTCGCCACGCTCGCATGGGCGATCTACAGCTGGATGCTGGTGCGCCCGCCCGCGTCGATGCGGGGCGACGCGCGCCCGCGCTGGAACTGGGCGGAGACGCTCATCGTGCAGGTCGCATTCGGCGCGGCGTGGGCCGCCGCCGGCGCCGCGGCCGAGCAGGCGTTGCATCCGCACGCGATCCCGTGGACGCCCGCGCTGCTGGCAGCATTGGCATACGTGGCGCTGGGTCCCGCAGTGCTGGCGTACTACGCGTGGGGCGAAGGTGTCGCGCGCGTGGGCCCCACGGTGGCGGCGCTTTTCTCGAACCTCACGCCGCTCTTCACCGCGCTGCTCTCGCTCGCGGTGCTCGGCGCCATGCCGCGCTGGTACCACGCGGCCGCATTCGCGCTCATCGCCGTCGGTATCCTGGTCTCGTCGCGGCGCTGAGCGCGCGCCATGGGGAAGCTAGCCGCGGGCGCGCCGCGAGCGCTCGCGCGGAATCCTCGACAGCGCCTGCGACTCGGCTTCCTCGTCCTCGAAGGGCTCCTCGTAGTAGTACACGCCCACCACCGCGCGATGGCGGCCCGTGCCTTCCACCTTCGGGTTCGCGTCGCGATCGTGGGCGGCCAGGTCGCGCACCAGCGCGTCGACCGCCGCCTCGCCGCGGCGCCGCGCAAGGCCGCGCACCGATTCCAGGTGCTCGCTCGGCACGTTGTCGTAGAAGACCTTGCGCTGGAACATCGTCTCGCTCGGCTTCGCGTCGAGGTTGTGGCCGATGGTCGCGATGAGATCGGCCACGTCGTCGCCGAGATAGACGAGCTTGCGCTTTTCGCCCTGCGGCGGCACGTAGTGCCGGTTCAGCAGCTCCACCTCGCCGGTGTCGTCGCGCATGCGGATCGCGCCGATGCGCAGCAGCTCGTCGATGACCGCCCGCAGCGGCATGTCCCCGCTGTTGCGGCGCACGAGGTCGGCGAAGCCGTCCTTGCCCTCCATCGGCAGGGGTGCCACGCCGCTCGCGGTGCCTTCCATCGGATATTCGCGCGACCAGGCGCTCACCACGCGTGCCGCACGGTTGTACGAAAGCTCGGCGGCGCGATCCTCGGGCTTGTCGAGCGACTTGATGCGCGCGACATCCTTGCGGGTGAGGCCCGTCAGGACGGACACGCGCGAATCGGTCTGCTTGCGGCCGGGGATGGCGAAATCCTTCGTCGCCACCTCGACGTAGGCCCACCGGGCTATCTCGGCAAACATGTTGTAGGGCACGCCGCGGTTGAGGAGGATGCGCACCAGCGGGCGCAGCAGCCTCATCACCGCGGAGTACAGCGCATCGCGGCCGTGTGTCTCCGGACTCATGGGACCATAATCCCAAGAAATGCCCGCCTTCGTCTACGGCGGGCCGGTTTTCAATTGCAACCGCCCCATTATTGTCGATTGCGATTGTGATGCGGTTCACAGGTCCCGCACGTCCCCGCTGTTACGCTCGCTCGCTCCAACGAACCGGAACCCGTGATGACCCAAATCGTCGAACGCCGCGCGCGCCTGCTGGCCGTCGGCATCGCCGTCGTGCTGGCGATCGCCGCGTGGATGGCAAACCTGCAGCAGGCCGACGCCCGGCCCGCGTATGAAGCCTCGAGCCGCTTCAACGTGCGCGAAGTCGACGCGGCGCATGCCCGCTCGCTCGTCGAGGCGGGCGCGATCGTGATCGACGTGCGTGCGCGCGAAGACTTCGACCAGGGCCATATCGCCGGCGCCGTGAACATTCCCGTGGCGGGATTGCGCGCGCTGCTCCCCGACGACCCCGCGTTCGACCGCAAGCAGCCGATCATCATCTGCAGCGCGGACGCGGCCCTCGGCGCCGAGAGCACCGCGATCGTGAACGAGGCCGGCTTCTCCGGCGCGGTGAGCCTGCGCGGCGGCGTGGATGCCTGGATGGGGGCGGGCCTGCCCACCGAGAAGCAGCCCCAGGCCTGAGGCGCCGTCCGTGTGAGGCGGCAGCGGCCCGCGGCGCGCTCGGGCATACTGCTTCGCGCCCGATGCCTGCCGCCCTCTCCATCTCGCAGCTCACCAAGACCTATGCCTCCGGCCTGCAGGCGCTGAAGGCGGTCGACCTGGAGATCGCGCGCGGCGAGATCTTCGCGCTCCTCGGCCCGAACGGGGCCGGCAAGACCACCCTCATCAACATCGTTTGCGGCATCGTGACCGCCACCTCCGGCACGGTGCTGGTGGACGGCCACGACAACCGCAGCGATTACCGGCGTGCGCGCGCCAGGATCGGGCTCGTCCCGCAGGAGCTGCACACGGACATGTTCGAGACCGTGATGGCGACGCTGCGCTTCAGCCGCGGGCTCTTCGGCCGCGCGCCCGACGACGCGCGGCTGGAGGCCGTGCTGCGCGAGCTCTCGCTCTGGGAAAAGCGCGGCGACAAGATCATGACGCTCTCGGGCGGGATGAAGCGGCGCGTGCTCATCGCCAAGGCGCTCGCGCACGAGCCGGAGATCCTCTTCCTCGACGAGCCCACGGCGGGCGTGGACGTGGAGCTGCGCCGCGACATGTGGGCGCTGGTCCGGCGGCTGCGCGAGGCCGGCGTCACCATCATCCTCACCACCCATTACATCGAGGAGGCGGAGGAGATGGCCGACCGCATCGGCGTCATCAGCCGCGGCGAGCTGATCGTGGCGGAGGAGAAGCATCGCCTGATGAAGAAGCTGGGCAAGAAGCAGCTCACCCTGCACCTGCTGGCGCCCCTCGCGGAAGTGCCGCCGGGCCTGGCGCAATGGCCCCTCGTCCTGCGCGACGCGGGCGCCACCCTCGAATACACGTTCGATGCCACCGACGAGGCGTCCGGCGTGCCGCCGCTTTTGCGCCGGCTGGACGAGCTCGGCATCGGCTTCAAGGACCTGCAGACGCGCCAGAGCTCGCTCGAGGACATCTTCGTCGGCCTGATCGCGGAGCGGCGGCAGTGAACCGCCATTCGGTGGCCGCGATCTACGGCTTCGAGATGGCGCGCTTCCGGCGCACGCTGTGGCAGAGCCTGGTGACGCCGGTCATCACGACCTCGCTCTACTTCGTGGTGTTCGGCGCGGCGATCGGGCGGCGCATGGCCGAGATCGACGGCGTGCCCTACGGCGCCTTCATCGTCCCGGGGCTCATCATGCTGTCGGTGCTGACCGAGAGCCTCAACAACGCGTCGTTCGGCATCTACCTGCCGCGCTTCACGGGGACGATCTACGAGGTGCTGTCGGCGCCGATCTCGCCCTTCGAGATCGTGCTCGCATACGTGGGCGCCGCGGCGACGAAGTCGGTGCTGCTGGGACTGGTGATCCTCGCGACGGCGAACCTGTTCGTGCCGGTCCACCTCGCGCACCCGCTCTGGATGGCCGCCTTCCTGCTGCTCACGGCGGCCACCTTCTGCCTCTTCGGCTTCATCATCGGCATCTGGGCGAAGGGCTTCGAGCAGTTGCAGTTCATCCCGATGCTGGTGATCACGCCGCTCACGTTCCTGGGCGGCGCCTTCTACTCGATCGACATGCTGCCGGGGGCATGGCGCACGTTCAGCCTGGTGAATCCCGTGGTGTACCTCATCAGCGGCTTCCGCTGGACCTTCTTCGGCACGTCCGACGTGAGCGTGGCGATGAGCTTCGGGATGACGCTCGCGTTCTTCGCGGCGTGCCTTGCCGGGGCGTGGTGGATCTTCCGGACGGGTTACCGGCTGAAGAGCTGAGGAGCCGTTTCCGCCTGCTCGATCTTGATGTAGGAGCTGTCCACCTGCTCGAAGAAGAAGCCTTCCTCCAGCAATTTCGGATGGACCTGGCGCGCGCTCGACGGGATCGGCTCGCAGGCGGTCAGCGAGGCGATGGCCTCGGGCGTGCCCCACATGCGCTGCGGCGATATGGTGGGGCCGCTGCCGACGCTGCGGAAGCGATAGACCGTGATGAGGGTGTCACTCATGGCCATTTCATCGTAGCGGCGGAAGCCTTCGGCAGCACGACAGGCATGTTTCGGATGTAGCAATCCGTGTACCCTCGCGCAAGGGATCCAGACGGAGGAACGGCGGCCCACGGGCGCCGTCCTAACGCAAATGGCAAGGACCTTCGATGCGATCGTGATCGGCACGGGGCAGGCCGGCCCCGCGCTCGCGGCCGCGCTGGCAGCGGCCGGGCAGCGTGTCGCGATCGTCGAGCGCGGCGCCTTCGGCGGCACGTGCGTGAACAACGGTTGCACGCCCACCAAGGCCATGGTCGCATCGGCCCATGCCGCCCACATGGCGCGCAGGGCCGGGGAGTACGGCGTGGAAGTGGGTGGCGAGGTACGGGTCGACATGCGCCGCGTGAAGGCGCGCAAGGACGCGATCGTCGCGCACTCCAGCGGTGGCGTGGAGAAGTGGCTGCGCGGCACCTCCAATCTGACAGTCGTCCAGGGACACGCGCGTTTCACCGGCGCGCATGCGATCGAAGCCGGCGGCGAGGCCCTGGAAGCGCCGCAGGTCTTCATCGACGTGGGCGGCCGCTCCGCGCGTCCCACGGCGGAGCAGGCACACGGCGCGCCCTACCTCACGAGCGAGACCGTGATGGACGCGGATACGCTGCCGGCCCATCTCGCGGTCGTCGGCGGCAGCTACGTGGGGCTCGAGTTCGCGCAGATGTTCCGGCGCTTCGGCGCGCGCGTGACCGTGGTCGAGATGGGACCGCGCCTCATCGGCCGCGAGGACGAGGACATCTCGCAGGCGGTGCGCGAGATCCTCGAAGGCGAGGGCATCGCCGTGCGTCCCGATGCGAAATGCATCGGCCTGGAGCCCCATGCGGAGGGCGTGAGCGTATCGGTCGATTGCCGCGACGGCGAGCCGAAGGTGCTGGCGAGCCACGTGCTGTGGGCGGCGGGCCGCGTGCCGAACACGGACGACCTGGGCCTCGACGCCGCGGGCATCGAGACCGACAAGCGCGGCTACATCCGCGTGGGCGACGACCTGCAGACGAGCGTCGCCGGCGTGTACGCGCTGGGCGATTGCAACGGCCGCGGCGCGTTCACGCACACGGCGTGGAACGACTACGAGATCGTGCGCGACAACCTGCTGCACGGCGCTTCGCGCAGGGTGACGGACAGGATCCCGATCTATGCGCTCTACACCGATCCTCCGCTGGGCCGCATCGGCGCCTCGCTCGCGGAAGCGAAGCGCTCCGGCGCTCCCCTGCTTTGCGCGACCTATCCGATGAAGCGCGTCTCGCGCGCGGTCGAGCGCGGCGAGACGCTCGGCTTCATGAAGGCCGTCGTCGATGCGGACACGCGGCGGCTGCTCGGCGCGGCGATCCTGGGCGCCTCGGGCGACGAGGTCGTGCAGACGCTGGTCGAGGCGATGTACGCAGGGCTCACCGTCGACGACATCATGCGCGGCGTGCGCATCCATCCCACCGTCGCCGAGCTGGTGCCCACGCTGCTGGGCGAGCTGGCGCCCGTTGCTGCCGGAAGCGATTAGCAGGCGTTTATCGCGACGCATTTGACCCCGGCGCACGCCCCGGCGATCATGCGGGGGCTGCGAACGGCCGGAGCGCGCAGGACTGCCTTGAAAACGTCCACGTCACTCGCTGGGGGGCTGATCTCGATGGCCGGCGCGACGCTTTGCTGTTTCAGCAAGCTCTACACGAGACTCGGCATCGATGCGGAGTGGGTAGGCCGCCTCGAGTCGCTGGAGCCGCTGCAACCGATCTTCCTCGTGTTCGCGGCCGGCTACATGAGCTTCGCTTTCTACGACGTGTACATCTTCGCGCGCAGCCCCCCCGCGGCG
>Ga0207698_10001915_pt1 | contig 12197 bp, 11 predicted proteins | sample KBSCornC22_FD_184298 | JGI IMG/M metagenome (GOLD analysis project Ga0207698, IMG submission 184298) | Corn rhizosphere microbial communities from Kellogg Biological Station, Michigan, USA - KBS Corn C2-2 (SPAdes) (version 2) | ecosystem: Host-associated > Plants > Roots > Rhizosphere > Soil ...
GGAAGCAGCGGGCTTTCAAAAGGGACGTTGACGACGTTGCCATTCGCCCTCGTCGAGGCGCGGCCCTTTCGAGAGGACCCCGAGGTGGTTGCCCGCAGAATCACCGGCCTGGTGAAGGTTTTTGCCCGAGAAGCCACCGATGCGGTGGTTGCCCTTTCAGGCCCCGCTGAAGTATTGCAAACGGTTCGGACGATTCCAACAACATGAAGGGTCCGGCTCGACAAGGGCCCGCCTCGACGAGGGCGAAAAAAGGCCGCAGCGAGCCGCCGCCGGGCGATCAGGGCACGAGGATCACGTGCACCCTGTACGGCCCGTGCGCACCGATGACGATGGTCTGCTCGATGTCCGCCGTGCGGGAGGGGCCGGAGACGAACCACGTCGCGCGCGGGGGCTCGCCACGCTCCGCGCGCAGGAGCGCGAAGGCATCCTCCATCGTATCGACGAGGCGCGCGCGGCTCACGAGCGCCACGTGCGTCTCCGGCAGCAGCGCCGTCTTCTTCGGCATCTCGGGCGCCCCCAGGAGGAGCAGCGTGCCCGTCTCCGCGATGGCGCAGAAGCAGCTCGTGACGCCGACGTGGTCGGTCGGCTGCACAGGGCGGTTGTCGAAGTGCACGTTCGCGGCCACCCAATCCAGCCCGGCAAGCTGCGGCCAGCCGACCACACGCCGCTCGATCGCGTTGGCGTCGAGATAGCGCGCGATCTCGGCGGGCACTCGCGCGATGGTCTCGGCATGGGCGTGCGTGGTGCCGAGGCGGTCGCATTCGCGCAGGAACTGCTGCTCGCGGTCCGCGGGGCGGGCGATGGAGGGTTGCGGCCCGCGCTCGCGCCGCGCGATGACATTCCGCGCGTCGGTGAGCTCCGCTTCCGTCGGCGCCGCACCCTCGCGGCCGTGCGCCTTGCGGATGCGGGCGAGGATCGCTTCGCGCGCGCTCATCGCCGGCCTCCGTCGCGCCGCCCGGCATACATCTCGCGGAAGGTCTTCCCCTGCGGCGCCGGCATGTCGCGGCCCCGCGTCCAGCCGTCGAGGCCGGGCATCCAGTGGATCAGCTTGTCGCGCCGCCCGAACCAGCCGGCCACGCGCACCGCGATGGCCGAGAGCGTGCGGTAGAGGCGCGGGCGCTGCACCGCGTACGACCAGGCACGGATGCCGAAGCGCTCGCTCCAGGGGCGCAGCGCGTTGTCGTACTGCTGCTCGCGGAGCTTCCGCATGAGGTCGGGCAGCGGGATCTTCACCGGGCACGCCACCTGGCACTCGCCGCAGAAGGTCGAGGCATTGGGAAGATCGCCGGCGTTCTCGATGCCGACGTACACGGGTGTCAGCACCGAGCCCATCGGTCCGGGGTAAACCCAACCGTACGCGTGGCCGCCGATGTTCTGGTAGACCGGGCAGTGGTTCATGCAGGCGCCACAGCGGATGCAGCGCAGCATCTCCTGCATCTCGCTGCCGACGAACTTCGTGCGGCCCGCGTCGACCAGCACGATGTGCATCTGCTCCGGGCCCTCGTTCTCGCCGGGGCCCTTGATGCCCGTCGTGAGCGTGAGGTAGTTGGCGACCGACTGCCCGGTGGCCGAGCGCGGCAGCAGGCGGATGAGCGTCGCGAAATCCTCGAACGTCGGGATCACCTTCTCGACGCCGGTGATGACGCAGTGGATGCGCGGGACCGTCGTCACGAGGTCCGCGTTGCCCTCGTTGGTGACCGTGAGCGTGGTGCCCGTCTCGGCGATGACGAAGTTGGAGCCGGAGATGCCCATGTCCGCGGTGAGGAAATGCTCGCGCAGCGCCTCGCGCGCCTCGCGCGTCATCTCCGGGATGATCGTGGTGCGCGGGCGGTGGTGCGCGGCCACGAAGAGGTCCGCCACGTCCTCCTTCGACTTGTGCACCGCGGGCGCCACGATGTGCGAGGGCGGCTCGTGCGCGAGCTGCAGGATGTATTCGCCGAGGTCGGTCTCCACCACCTGCACGCCCGCCGCCTCGAGGTGCTCGTTCAGGTTGATTTCCTCGGAGACCATCGACTTCGACTTGGTGACCTTGCGGACGTCGTTCTTCTTCGCGATGTCCGTGATGATGCGGCACGCTTCCTCGGCGGTTTCCGCCCAGTGCACCACGGCGCCGCGGCGCGTGGCGTTGCGCTCGAACTCGACGAGATAGGCGTCGAGGTTGGCGATGGTCCGGTCGCGGAGCGCCGCCGCGTGCGTGCGGATCTCCTGCCAGCAGTCGACGTCGAGCACGGCGCGGGCGCGGGCATCGACGAACTTCATCGTCTTCATGTTCTTCTGCAGCGCCGGGTCGTCGAGCTTCATCGACGCGTTGCGCTTGAAGAACATCGACTGGACCTGCATCTCAGCCCTCCCCCGCGATGATCTCGGCGTAGTGCAGCACGCGCGTCTCCATGTCGCCCTCGCGCCGCAGCCGCCCCTCGATGTTGAGCAGGCATCCCAAATCGCCGCCCGCGATCACCTTCGCACCCGACTGGTGGATGCTCGCGCACTTGTTCGCCGCCATGCGCGTGGAGATGTCGCCCAGCTTGATCGAGAACGTGCCGCCGAAGCCGCAGCATTTCTCCGCCTCGGGCATCTCGGCGAGCGTCGCCCCCGCCTTCTCCAGCAGCTCGCGCGGCTGGCGCTTCACGCCCAGCTCGCGCAGCCCCGAGCAGCTATCGTGGTAGGTGACCTGGCCCTCGAAGCGGCCGGGGACCGCGCTCACCTTGAGCACGTTCACGAGGAAATCCGAGAGCTCGTACCACTTCGCGGCGAGCGCCCGGAATTCCGGTTCCTCGGGCTCGCCATGGAAGAGATCCTCGACGTAGTGGACCTTCACCTGCCCCGAGCAGGAGCCGGAGGGCGCCACGATGTAATCGCAATCGCGGAATTCCGCGAGCACCTTGCGCGCGATCGACTTCGAGATCTCGCGCGCTCCCGAGTTGTAGCCCGGCTGGCCGCAGCAGGTCTGCGCCTCGGGCACGACCACCTCGCAGCCGTTGGCTTCCAGCAGGCGAAGGGCCGCGAAGCCGATGGAAGGGCGCGAGAGATCGACGAGGCAGGTCACGAAGAGTCCGACTTTCATCGCCCCATTATGGCCTGCCCGGGGACGGAGTTACATTACGGCATCGACCCACGAGAGGAGACACCGATGGCCTTCCCCCTGTTCGCGACGACGATCGCCGGCAGCCTTCCCAAACCCGCCTGGCTGGCGGAGCCCGAAAAGCTCTGGGCCCCCTGGAAGCTGGACGGGCGCGCGCTCGACGAAGGCAAGCGCGACGCCGTGCGCCTCGCCGTCTTCATGCAGGAGAAGGCCGGCATCGACATCGTGACCGACGGCGAGCAGACGCGCCGCCACTTCGTGAACGGGTACATGGAGAAGCTGGAAGGCATCGACTTCAAGAACCTGAAGACGGTGCACATCCGCAATCGCTACGACGCGAACGTGCCACGCGTGGTCGGGCAGGTCGTGCGGCCGGCGCCCGTCCACAGCGACGACGTGAAATTCCTGCGCTCGATCACCACCAAGGCGATCAAGTTCACGCTGCCGGGCCCCATGACGATGGTGGACACGCTCTACGACGAGCACTACGGCAGCCGCGAGAAGCTCGCCATGGCCTTCGCCGAGATCCTCAACCAGGAGGCGCGCGAGCTGGCCGCGCTCGGCGTGGACGTGGTCCAGTTCGACGAGCCCGCCTTCAACGTCTACTTCGACGAGGTGCGGGACTGGGGCGTGGCCGCCCTCGAGCGCGCGCGTGCGGGCGTGCGTTGCAAGACCGCGGTGCACATCTGCTACGGCTACGGCATCGAGGCGAACAACTCGTGGAAGAAGACCCTCGGCGACGAATGGCGCCAGTACGAGAACACCTTCCCGCTGCTCGCCAGGTCGAGCATCGACCAGGTGTCGCTCGAATGCGCCAATTCGCACGTGCCCATCGAGCTCATCGGGCTGCTCGAAGGCAAGGACGTGATGGTCGGCTGCATCGATGTCGCCAGCACGCGCGTGGAGACGCCCGAGGACGTCGCGAAGATCATCCGCGCGGCGCTGAAATACGTCCCGAAGGAGCGCCTCCTGCCGTGCACCAACTGCGGCATGGTCCCGCTGCACCGCGACGTCGCCGCCGGGAAGCTCGCGGCCCTGGGGGCCGGCGCCGCACTTGCACGCAAGGAGCTTGTCCAAGCCGTTACCGCTTGAGGATCAACGGAGGAGGCCATGAGCCCTACCGTCACATGGATCGTCGCCATCGCAGTCGTGCTGGTCGTCGGCTACTTCGTCGTGATGCGCGTGTTCTTCCGCGAGAGCAAGGAGCTGGACAAGAAGATCGACTACTCCAAGGTGAAGGAGTGGAAGGACGAGGACTGAACGGCACGTGACGCCGTCCAGCGATGCGCAAGGGCGCGCACGGTCATGCCGTGCGGGCCTTCTTCCTGTTGATCCAGGATGAATAGAGCTCGGTCGTCGCGAGGTCCTGCATCGGGTAGTGCTCGATCTCCGGCGTGTACTCGATGATGTCCTGGGTGCGGATGGCCACGCGCCACGGACGGAACTCGAGCGCGCGCATCTCCTGCTCGAAGCGCGTGACGGTGATCGGGTTCAGCTCCGTGAACCACTGCCAGTACTGCTCGTTGGAGGCGAACTCGCCGGAGCGGTCCATGTAGCGCGGCGGCGTCGCCAGCACCATCCTGCGGATCTCCTCGCGCGGCTTCTTGAGATGGAAGAACGGCTCGTCGGAGAACTCGCCCAGGTGGTGGCCGATGTTGGAGTAGAAGAGGCCCGGCGCCACCATGATGAGGCCGCCGTCCTTCAGCACGCGCTTCATCTCGCGCAGCGCCTGCAGGTAGCCGCCCGCCATGTGCTCGATGGAGCCCCACGAGACGAGCACGTCGAAGCTGTCGTCGGGAAACGGCAGGAAATTCGCATCCTCGGCCATGAAGCGCAGGTTCTTCGGCACGAGGTCCTGGGCGAGGCCGTTGTCGCGCAGGATCTGCGGCAGCCGCTCGAAGCCGCGGAAGGGATCGATGCCCACCAGCTCCTCGCACTGCGTGCGCAAGGCGATGCCGAGATCGGTGATGCCGTCGCCGCAGCCCACGTCGAGGATGCGGCCGCGCAGGGAAGGATGGTCGCCGAAAAGGTAGCCGATGACGGTGGTCGCCGCGTGGTCGAAGTGGCGCCAGAACCAGTCCGCGTGCCCCTTGTTCCACGCGAGCGTGGAAATCGCGGCCGTGGGCGGGATGGCTTCCAGCGTCCAGCGAGCGGGCTCCTCGCGCGCGCACTTCTGCTCGTCGACGCGCAGTTGCTCTTCCAGCACGCCGCCCTCGGCATCCGCCATGGCATGCCGATGAACCACGCGGATGGTGCACGCGACCCGGCCGCCATACATGGCGCCGGGCACCGCAAGCTGCAGGCGATAACGGCCGCGGGGGAGCCAGCCGATGCGGGGCACGCCCTCCCATGCCGACTCGAACATGGTGCCGTCCGATGCCTTGAGCGTGGCGCTGAAGCGCGGCAGGAAGACGATCGGCGCGTCGAGCACGAACTCGGCGATCACGACATCGCGCGGGCCGTGGCGCTCCACGCGCGCGCCGCGATCGAAGAGGAACACGTCTACGGATTCGGGCTTTCCCATCGGCGGAATTGTACGGGAGTCGCCGTGGGTGATCCTGCTGCCATTTGTGGCGATTGCTATGCGACGGTGCCCGATGCGCGGGCCAGGACCACGACCTGGTTGGTCGTCAAAGCCTCCGCCTGGAACACATCCAGGAGCTCCGCGGGCGGCTCGATGTCCTGCGTGGTCGTGAAGGTGCGCAGGATCTCGAATCCGTTGTTGCTGATTCGGGAGACCAGGTCCTGGTGCGTGATCTTGTTGAGCGTGCAATAAGTCGACCAGAGGGCGTCGGCCTCGGTCGCATCGGAGACCGCACGCCGCAGCATGTCTTCCAGCCGGTTCTGCTGCGTGCGCAGGTGCACCCAAGGCTCCGTCAGCACGTGGTTCAGGTGGGAGCCCTCGGCCGAGTAGTACAGCGGGGCGATCTGGGCGAGGAAGAGTCCTCCCGGGCGCAACGCGGCCCTGATCAATGCGAGCGACCGATCCAGCAGCGTCTGGTCCACATGCTCGAAGACGGACCAGCTGTACGCGAGATCGAAGCGATCTTCGCTGTCGTGCAGGTGTCCCGGCTCGACCTGGTGCAGTTGCAGACACTCGGGCAGCGATTCGATCGGGAGGTTCTTCTTCGCGACTTCAAGGCAGCGGGCGGGGTCGGGCATGATGTCGACGCCCACGACGCGCCTGGGATGAAACCCCAACGCAAGCCCGAGCGCGGCGATGCCCTCGCCGCAGCCGAAATCCAGCACATCGGCGTCCTGTATTCGCGAATGAGGCCGAAACCAGTCGGCGAGAATGGCGGGCACATCGACATGGCGTGCCTTGAAGTGTGGATCTTCCATGCCGGCGGAAACGGGCCGGCCTTCCTTCAGGTTGATGGTGGCGGTCAGCGCCGAGCGGTAAGCACGCGCCATCGCGGAGACCGGCCTCTGCCGGCCGAGCGCGCGGCGCAAAATGCGTTCGATTGTCATTGGGATTGGAGGGTACTTGGATTCCCGCCTACGCGGGAATGACGGCTGCGCTAGAAGCTGTACGACCCCTCGATGCCGTAGGTGTAGTTGCGTCCCGGAGCCGGCTCGAAGAAGCGCCCGCGAGCCTCGGCGACGATGACGGAGCCGATGTAGTGGCGGTCGGTCACGTTGTCGGCGCGCGCGAATTCACGCAGGTGCCAGCGGCCGCCGCGCTGCTCGAAGCCCGCGCGCAGGTTCACGACGTTGTACTTGTTCGCCGCATCGGTGTTCGCCTCGTTCACGTAGACCTTCGACGAGTGGCGGAACTCGAGGCCGGTGTGGAATCCCCACGGCTGGTGGCGCCAGACGAGCTCGTACTGCAGCACGTTGCCGGGGACGCCGGGCAGGTGGTTGCCGGCGGGCACCTTCACGGGCGGCGTGCCGGAGGTGAACGGCTCGGTGAAGGTCGCGCTGAGGCCCGTGTACGAGACGTAGCCCTCGAAGCCGTAGGCCATCTTCGCCTCGACCCACGCCTCGCCGCCGACGCGGCGCGTGCCCGAAGCGTTCTTGAAGTCGCTGCGGCCGCCGATGTTGTTGTTGGTGACGATCTCGTCCTGAGTGTCGATGTGGAACGCGGCGATGCTCGCGCGCACGCCCGGCATGAGCCTCGCCTTGGCGCCCACCTCGTAGTGCTTGCTCTTCGCGGGCTGCAGGTCGAAGTTGAGCCCGGTGCCGCCGCCGGGGCGGTACGCCAGCTCGGCGAAGGTCGGCGTCTCGAAGCCTTCGCCGGCGTTCGCATACAGGCGCAGGTCTTCGCTCGCCTTGAAGAGAATTCCGCCGACGGGCACGGTGTGCGTGAAAGTGACGCTGCCCGAATCGTCGGGGTTGGGCCCGACGATGTAATGGTCCTTCGAATCGAACTTCACGCGGCTGTTGCGCGCGCCGCCGCTCACGATCCACTGCGGCGTGAGCGTCCATTCGAACTGGCCGTAGAAATCCCGGCTCTCGACGCGGTCGTCCTCGTCGCGCCGCAGGTCGCCCGACACGCCATTGTTGTTGACGAACCCGGTGCGATGCTCGTCCTGCCGGTCGTCCTCGAAACCGAGCGAGAAGGTGAGCGGCCGCGCCATCGCCGACATCACACGCGACCAGCGCACCCCCACGCCGCCGAAGTTGCGATCGAGGTCGACCACGCCGCCGGAGCCGAGCGGCGTGTCGCCGGTCTGGCCCAGGTACTGCGTGACCTGCCGGTTGCCGCCATAGACACGGGCGTTGAGCGTGTCCTGCGACGTCACGTTCACGTCGTAGACGAGCCCCGCCTGGTTGTGCGCGATGCTCTTGCGCGTGTTGAAGATGGTGGACGTGATGTCGGCCTGCCGCGGGTTCTGCTCGTATTGCGCGCGCGTGAGGCCGCCCGGATCCTGCGCCTCGGGCGTGTCGAAATAATTGGCGACGAAGGTGAGCGTGCCGGGGCCGAGGTTCACGCGCAGCTTGCCGTTGACCTGGTTGCGCATCGCGGAGCTGTGGTCGCGGTAGCCGTCGGTCTCGAAGTGCGAGCCGTCGACGAGATAGTTGAGCCCGGCGTATTCGCCGCCGAAGCGCACGTTCGCGCGGAACATGCCGAAGCTGCCCCACGTGTAGCCGGCGAGGAGCTCGGGCCGCGGCGGGCCGTCCATGGTGAAGAACTGGATCACGCCGCCGGAGGAGTTGCCGTAGAGGCTCGCGAACGGACCGCGCAGGACCTCGATGCGGTCCGCCGCGGAAAGATCGAACGTGGCCGCCTGCCCCTGCCCGTCGGGTGCCGTGGCGGGGATGCCGTCCGCGATGAGGCGCACGCCGCGCACGCCGAAGGTCGAGCGCGCACCGAAGCCGCGCGAGGACACCTGGAGATCCTGCGCGTAGTTCTGCCGGTTCGCCACGACGATGCCGGGCACACGGTTCAGCGTTTCCGACAGGTTCACCATGGGCGTGTCCTCGCGGATCACGCGGCTGTCGACGGCGTCGATGGAGGCCGGCAGGTCGAAGCCCGCCTGCGGCAGCCGTGTGGCGGTGACGACGACGGTTTCCTGCGCCTGCTGGGCAGCAGCGCCCGCCGCGACGAAGGCGATGGTCCAGCGAAGTGATTTCATGGATTCAGGGAAGTGAGGCGAGGTAGGCCGCGACGTTCACGATATCCGGATCCGTCAGCGGCTGCGCGGACTCCGTCATCATGCCGTCGATATCGGGCTGGGTGCCGGACTTGAAGCCGCGGAGCTGCTTCACCAGGTAGTCGTAGTGCTGCGAGGCGATGCGCGGGATGTGCTTCTGCCCCGAGAAGTTGGGCATGTGGCACGAGTTGCAGTGCAGGCGCTGCGCGATCGCCTGTCCGGCGGCGATTCGATCCGCGGCCGGCGGGTTCGCGGGCGGCTTCGGCGGCTGGGCGGCGAAGAACTCGCCCAGCGCCTTCGCTTCCGCATCGCTGATGTTGGCCGCGATCGGCGACATGACCGGGTTCGAGCGCCGCCCCTCGCGGAACTGGATGAGCTGGAGCTGCACGTACGTCGGCACCTGCGCCGCCAGCGAGGGAAACTGCGGGTCGGTCGAGTTGCCGCCGGGGCCGTGACAAGCGGCGCAGGTCTCGGCCTTCGCCTTCACGGCCTCCGCGGCAGGCGTCATCCCGGGCGCTGCAGCTTCAGCAACAGCCGTCATCCCGGGCGCTGCAGCTTCAGCAACAGCCGTCATCCCGGGCGCTGCAGCTTCAGCAACAGCCGTCATCCCGGGCGCTGCAGTTGCAGCGATGGCCCGGGATCCAATTGGGCCCCGGACCATCGGCGCGAGTGCGCCGTCCGGGGCGACCATTGGCGCGAGCAGTACCAGCGCCGCGAACGCGCGCCGCACTCAGGACTTCTTGTACGAGATGCGGAAGATCGCGCCCGCCACGTCGTCCGAGACGAGCAGCGACCCGTCGGGTGCCACCTGCACGTCCGCCGGACGGCCCCAGAACTGGTCGCCCTGCAGCCACCCGGTCGCGAACGGCTCGTACTTGGTCACGTTGCCCTTCGCATCGAGCACCACGCGATAGACGCCGTAGCCGCTCTTCTTCGTGCGGTTCCACGAGCCGTGCTCCGCGATGAAGATGTTGTTGCGGTACTCGGCCGGGAACTGGGTTCCGGTGTAGAAGCGCATGCCGAGCGCCGCCACGTGGGGCCCCAGCTTGTAGGCCGGCTTGTCGAACTCGTCGCAAGAGCGGCCCTTGCCGAACTCGTCGTCCAGCAGGTCGCCCTGGTGGCAGAACGGGTAGCCGAAGTTCATGCCCTTGTGCGTCACGCGGTGGAGCGTGTCGTTGGGCATGTCGTCGCTCACCCAGTCGCGGCCGTTGTTGGTGAACCAGAGCTCCTTGGTGACCGGGTGGAAGTCCATGCCGACGCTGTTGCGCACGCCGTAGGCCATGGTCTCCAGCACCTTCTTGTCCGGGTCGAGCCGCACCACCTGCGCGTGCGTATAGGGCGGCATCACGATGTTGCCGGGAGCGCCGATCTGGAAGTAGAGCTTGCCGTCGGGGCCCAGCTTCATGAACTTCCAGCCGTGCGCCTCGTCCTTGGGCAGGTTGTCGAAGACCACGTCGTACTTCGCGCCGTCGAGGTGGCCGTCGATGTTGCGGAACGCGATGATGCGCGAGAGCTCGGCCACGTAGAGCGTGCCGTCCTTGTACGCCACGCCGTTGGCGCGGTGCAGGCCCTTGGCGATCGTCTTCACCTCGCCGCTCGGCGACACGGCGTAGACCGAGCCCGGGAAGCGCGTGCCGACGTAGAGCGTGCCGTCCTTGCCGAAGGTCATCGAGCGCGCGTTCGGTGCGCCGCTCGCGTACACGCTGACCGTGAACCCCGCGGGCACCTTGATCCTGGAGGTCGGCAGCTCATTCGCCGCCAGCGCGGTGAGCCCCGGCGGGTGTGGCGCGAGCGTCGAGGATTCCTGTTCCGGGCGCCGGCCCTGGGCCCACGAGGGCGGGATGGGAGGCGCGGGTGCCTGGGCGTTGGGGCCGCCCGGTGGCGGCGTCTGCGCGTTGCCCGTGGGCGCGGGGGTGGCCGGCGTCTGGCCCGGCGTCTGGCCCTGCTGCTGCTGGGCGAAGGTTGCGGAAGCGGCGAGCGCGAGCGACACCGCGACAAGGGAGCGGATGCGACGGATCATGGGTCCTCCTTACGGGTCTGTTTTTGTGGTGGCGCGCGAATCTTGCGCCAAACGCGCGGGGCTTGTCGACCAGCGGCCGATCAGGCGATGCGGTAGCGCTCGACCGCCTCGCGGTTCCACGCGAGCCCGTTGCCGGGCCGGTCCGGGATGATCGCGTGCCCCTCGGCGATGGCGAGCGGCTCGGCGAGGATGGGCGCCGCCCAGTCGACGTACTCGAGCCAGTGGGCGGTGGGCGTGGCCGCGAGCAGATGCGCGCTTACCTCGGGAAACAGGTGCGAGGACATTTCGATTCCCCGCGCGGCGGCGAGTGAAGCCGCCCGCATCCAGCCGGTGACGCCGCCGATGCGCTCCAGGTCCGGCATCACGTAGTCGCAGGCTTCGTGGTGGAGCGCCTCCTCCATGCCCTGCACCAGCGAGAAGTTCTCGCCGATCTGCACCGGGGTCGCGAGCTCCCGGGCGAGGCGCGCGCTGCCCCGCCAGTCGTCGTGGCGGATCGGCTCTTCCAGCCAGTAGATGCCCTCGGCGTCGAGGGCGCGGCCGCGGGCCAGCGCTTCCGCGACGCTGAGCGCCTGGTTGTAGTCGACCATGACGTGCGTCCCCGCCGGCACCGCGCGACGTACCGCCGCGAGGGCCGCCAGGTCTTCGGCGAGCGTGGGATAGCCCAGCCGCAGCTTCATCGCGCCGAAACCGCCTTCGAGCAGCTCGGTCGCTTCGCGGGCGAGCGCATCGGGCGCCATGAGCCCCAGGCCGCAACTGTTGTAGGCGCGGATGGGCCGGGGCACCGAGCCCAGCATCGCGGCCAGCGGCCGCTTCGCGGCGATCGCGAGCGCATCCCAGCAGGCCACGTCCACGCCGGCCATCGCCATTCGCACGATGCCCTGCACGCCGATCAGCGTGAAGCCCTTGGCGAGCTTCTTCCACAGGTCCACGGGCGCCACCCGGTCGCCCTGCACGCGCCGCTCCACCTCCGCGACCATCGTGGCCATCGCCGCGGCGGCTCCCCGCACGTAGCAGAAGAGATACGCGTGGCCGGTGACGCCCTCCTCCGTCTCCAGGTCGATCAGCAGCAACGGAGCCGCGCGCACCGCGGCCTGGCTCGTGCCGAGGACGTGTTTCATCGGAACCTCGACCGCGGTGGTGCGGATCGCGCGGATCGTGAGCGTCTCGTTCATGCGGCTTTGTCGCGACCTTGTGCGTGGAGCGCAAGGATGTCCCAGATGGCGCGGTTCGCGGGCGTGGGCACCCCGGCCTTCGCGCCGAGCTTCACCACGCCGCCGGAAAGCCACTCGACCTCGAGCCGGTTGCCGCGCTCGAGGTCATGGTGCATGGAGGACGTCATGTCCAGCGGGAGCGAATCGGCGAAGGCGAGGCGCTTGTCGGCGAAGTCCGCATCGAGTGCCACTCCGAGCGCGCGTCCGACCGCCACCACTTCGCGCATCACGTCGAGCAGGAAGGCGCGCGTCTGCGGGTTCGAGCGGATGGGGCCCAATGTCTTGCG
>Ga0207698_10001920_pt1 | contig 12187 bp, 12 predicted proteins | sample KBSCornC22_FD_184298 | JGI IMG/M metagenome (GOLD analysis project Ga0207698, IMG submission 184298) | Corn rhizosphere microbial communities from Kellogg Biological Station, Michigan, USA - KBS Corn C2-2 (SPAdes) (version 2) | ecosystem: Host-associated > Plants > Roots > Rhizosphere > Soil ...
GGCCTCAGTGCCACGTCTCAGTTGCTCGACGCCCAGCGGATCAAGGCCGACGCCGAGGTCGCCGGACGCCTGGCGATCGCGCCTGGGGCGCCCGTCTACCGGCTGAATCGCCTCCGTCTTGCGGATGCGTGGCCGGTCGCGGTGGAGACGTCCCTGCTCTCGGCCGAGCGCTTTCCCAACCTGCCGAGGCACATGCGCAAGGCCGAGTCGTTGCACGCGCTGCTCGGCGACGTCTTCGACATCAAACTCCGGCGCGGTGAGGAAATGATCGACACCGCGCCGGCTTCGCCACGCGACGCCAAGCTGCTGCAGACCGACCCGGGCGCGCCGATGCTCGTGGTGAAGCGCCTGAGCTTCGACACCGACGCCACGCCCGTGGAATGGGGTACGAGCTGGTTTCGGGGTGACCGGATCACGCTCGTTGCGCGATTGAGTGCACGCGGGCGATGACCACCTCGGAATGCGTGCTGACCGGGGCACGCGTGGTCGTGCCCGGCGGCGTGCTCGATGGCGGCTGGGTGCACGTCCGCGACGGGGTGATCGCCGCCGTGGGCAGCGGGGCGCCACCCTCGGCGCCGCACACCGACCTCGGCGGTGCATGGCTGCTGCCGGGCTACGTCGACCTGCACATGCACGGCGGAGGTGGCTTCGACGTGGCCGCCTCCCGCGATTCGATGATCGAGGCGGTGGCGTTCCACCGACGGCACGGCACCACCTCCACGCTCGTCTCGCTGGTCACCGCGCCACTGGAGGTGCTCGTCGAGCAGCTGGGCTGGGCGGCTGAACTCACCGACCGCGGTGCGAATCCGCGGGGCACGGTGCTCGGCTCCCACCTGGAGGGCCCCTTCCTCTCGCACGCCCGCTGCGGCGCCCAGAACACGGCGTACCTGCGCGATCCGGATCCGAACGAGATGCAGACGATGCTCACGGCCGCGCGGGGCACGTTGCGCACCGTCACCGTCGCCCCGGAACTTCCCGGTGCCGTCGACCTGGTCGCGCAACTCGTCGCTGCCGGCGTGGTAGCAGCGGTGGGACACTCGGATGCGAGCTTCGACCAAGGCTGCGCGGCGATAGCAGCCGGGGCCAGCTTGGCCACGCACCTGTTCAACGGGATGCGGCCCCTGCACCACCGCGAGCCGGGCCTGGTCGGCGCCACGCTGTCGGCAGGTATCGCCTTCGAGCTGATCAACGACGGCGTGCACCTGCACCCGGCGATGACCGCCGTGCTGTCTGTTGCGGGGCGGCGCCCGGTGCTGGTCACCGATGCGATTGACGCGGCGGGTGTGGGCGACGGTGAATTCGTGCTCGGCGGGCAGATGGTGGATGTCCGAGACGGCGAGGCGCGACTGCGTTCTACCGGATCGCTAGCCGGCAGCACGTTGACGATGGAATTGGCCGTCCGCCGTGCCGTACTCGACAGCGGATTGCCGATCGAAACTGCCTCGGCGGCGGCTTCGGGAAATCCGGCAGCAGTACTCGGATTGACTGGCCGTCTAGGGGCCATAACGACCGGTTCGCAGGCGGATCTGGTGGTTCTCGACGACGACTTGTGGGTAACGCAGGTGATGTCGAGTGGCTCATGGTGCGAACCTTCAAATGGGATTAGACCAAATCGTCATCTGGTCTAGACCAATGCGGGAGATGCGTGTAGCGTCGCGTCAACCCGTGACGGGCGGACTATTCGCGAACGGCAGAAAGAGAGCGGCGATGAAGCGGAGCATTATCACTGCGATTGCGGGGGCTGCGGCCGTTGCGCTCGCACTCAGCAGTTGCTCGAGCTCGGGTGGCGACAAGGGCAACAACGGCGGTAAGAGTGGCGGTGCGGTCACCCTGAAATTGGTTGCCGCGGACTACGGCACCGGGCCGGCCAACGCCAGCCAGAAGTACTGGCAGGGAATCGCCGACGACTTCCACAAGCAGAATCCGACGATCACGGTGAAGGTCACCACGATCAACTGGAACGACTTCGACACGCAGGTCCAGACGCTGATCCAGAACCACCAGTATCCGGATATCACCGAAGGCGACTACTTCTCGAACTACGCGCAGGAGGGCCTGCTGTATTCGGCCAGCGACGTGCTGTCCAACCCGGGCAACCTGCTGCCCGTCTTCGCGAAGCAGGGCAGCTATAACGGCACCCAATACGGCATGCCGTTCACCACGAGCTCGCGCACGCTCTTCTACAACAAGAAGCTGTTCAGCGCGGCCGGCATCACCTCGGCCCCGCAGACCTGGGCAGACGTGCAGACCGACGCCGCGGCGATCAAGGCCAAGGGCGACATCGGCTTCGGCCTTCCGCTCGGCTCGGAGGAAGCGCAGGCCGAAGCACTGCTGTGGTTCCTCGGCAACGGCGGGAACTACCAGGACGCCAGTGGCAAGTGGGCCATCGACAGTGCCCAGAACGTCGAGACGATGACGTTCCTCAAGGGTCTCGTGTCGGCGGGTGACACCGAGCCGAACCCGGGCACCAAGAACCGCACCGACCTCTGGAAGCAGTTCGCGGCGGGCAAGATCGGCATGATCAACGGTTCGCCGGCGCTCATCCCGATCATCCAGGCCGGCGGGGCACTGACCGACTCCGACTGGACCTCGGTGCCGATCGCCGGCAAGACGGGCCCGCTGAGCAGCACCCTCGGTGTCTGCGACAACGTGGCCGCGTTCAAGGCGAACAAGCACCAGGCCGAGATCAAGAAGTTCCTCGACTTCGCCTACCAGGACAAGTACCAGATCCAGTTCGACAAGGAGTACGACCTGCTCCCGGCCACGACGTCGGCGTCCAACGCGCTCGCGTCCGACCCGATCTTCGGCCCGTTCCTCAAGGCTCTGCCTCAGGCCGTGCAGTACCCGAGCGACACCTCGTGGGCGACGGTCAAGACGCAGATCCAGCACACCCTGGGGACGGCCGTGACCGGCGATCCGAAGAGCGTGCTCTCCGCGCTCCAGTCGACGGCCAAAAAGGGCTCGTAGCGTCTCCTGATCATCTGCGGTGCGGGCCGTTGTCCTGACCGGCGGCCCGCACCGCAGATTCACTTCACGTAGAGAGGGCGAGATGGCACTGACCGCGCTGACTGCTCAGCGGCTAGTGAGACGCACAGGTCACGCCTTCGCCCCATTGCTGTGGATCGGCCCGGCCGTCGCCCTGATCGGGGTCGTCGTGCTGTGGCCCGTCGTGGTGATGTTCCACGCCTCCGTCCAGCACATCAGCCCCGACGGCTTCGTGCTCGGCTCGGCCGGCGGCAAGAACTACTCGAACCTCTGGCACGAACCTGCGCTGTCCGGCGTGATCTGGCGGACCGTCATCTGGGTGGTCGCGGTTGTCTTCGTGACCATCCTGCTGTCACTGGCACTCGCACAGCTGTTCAACCAGCGCTTCCCAGGCCGCCGGGTAGCCCGCTGGGCACTCATCGCGCCGTGGGCAGCCTCGGTGATGATGACGGCGTTGATCTTCCGCTGGGCCCTCGACGCCAACAACGGCGTGATCAACATCTTCCTGCACGACCTCGGCATCGTGCACAAGCTCGGCTCGAGTCAGGCCGACTGGCTCGGCAGGCCGACCGTCGCGCTCGTCTGGATGATGATCGTGGCCGTCTTCGTCTCGTTGCCGTTCACCACCTACGCGCTTCTCGCCGGACTGCAGACGATCCCGGAAGAGGTGTACGAGGCCGCTCGCATGGACGGCGCCAACAGGTGGCGCATGTACTTCTCCGTGACGTTGCCGCTGCTTCGGCCCGCCGTCCTCGTGGCCACGCTCATCAACGTCATCAACGTCTTCAACTCGTTCCCCATCATCTGGGAGATGACCCGCGGCGGTCCCGGTTACGACACGGCCAACACCACCGTCTTCATGTTCATCATCAAGCAGCCCTACCCCGGCGAGGGCGCGGCGATGTCCGTGATCAACTTCGGGCTGGTCATCGTCGTCGTCGTACTGTTCCTGCGCCTGACCCGGTGGAAGGAACAGGTGGACTGACATGACCGCCATGGCCAGCGGACGCCGAACGATCAACCGCCGCACCTGGGCGTTCAGCCTCGTCGCCTACGCGATCGCGATGATCTTCGTGCTGCCGTACGCGGAGATGATCATCACCGCACTGCGCCCGCCGAAGGAGCTGCTCGACGCCGGCTACCTACCGAAGCACTACGACTTCTCGAACTTCACCTCGATCTGGAAGACCGGCTTCGGCTCGAACCTCGGCGCCAGCCTGAAGATCGCCGGCGGGGCCACCCTGCTCGTGCTGATCGTGGCCCTGCCCGCCGCGTACTACACCGCGCGCAAACGGTTCCGGGGTCGAACGCTTTTCCTGCTGCTCGTGCTGGCCACCCAGATGTTCCAGCCTGCGGCGATGCTCGTCGGCATCCAGCGGGAATTCATCGACTTCAACCTCTCGAGCCCGATCTTCTCGCTGATCCTGGTCAACGCGGGCTTCAACCTCGCCTTCGCGGTGTGGATCCTCAACGCGTACTTCTCCTCGATCCCGGCCGAGCTCGAAGAAGCCGCCATGGTGGACGGAACCAGCCGGGTGGGTGCCTTGATCCGCATCACGCTCCCGTTGGCCACCCCCGGCATCGTCACCGCGCTGATCTTCACGTTCATCAGCGCGTGGAACGAGTTCATCGTGTCCTTGACGCTGACCCTCGGGCAGCCGGCGGGCAAGCAGCCGCTGACGGTAGGCATCAACAGCTACATCGGCCAGTACTCCATCGATTGGGGCCACTTGTTCGCCGGCGCGGCCATTGCCACGATCCCGGTCATCGTGCTCTTCGCGATGATCGAGGGACGTGTCGTCAGCGGCCTCACCGCCGGATCGATCAAGTAGTCGGGAAAGGCATCGCAATGTCGTTCGTCGCCGACGAGATCGCGTCGCAGCCGCGCTGTTGGAGCGCTGCGGCCGAGCTTGCCCGCCGCCCGGAGGTTGCCGCGGCACTGCCCGAACCGGGCGAGCGTGTCGCCGTCGTCGGCTGTGGGACGTCGCTGTACATGGCGCAGGCGTGCGCGGCCTTGCGGGAAGCCGGTGGGGCGGGGGAGACGGACGCATTCGCTGCGTCGGAGTTCCCGGCGTCGCGACCCTACGATCGCGTCATCGCGCTGACCCGGTCGGGCACCACCACCGAGGTGCTGCGCCTGCTCGAGCAGTGGTCCGGCCGGTCGACGGTGATTACGACAGACCACGGACACCCGGTGGCCGCACATGCCGAGGCAACCATCGCGCTGGACTTTGCCGATGAACGCTCGGTGGTGCAGACGAGATTCGCCACCACCGCGTTGGCGCTGTGGCGCGCACACCTCGGCGACGACCTCGCCGCCGCGGTCGCTGACGCCGAGTCGGCGATCGCCAACCCGCTCGACCCAGCCTGGGTGCGTCGCACCCAGTTCAGCTACCTCGGCACGGGGTGGACGATCGGGCTGGCGAACGAGGCCGCGCTCAAGATCCGCGAAGCCGCGCAGGCGTGGGCCGAGTCCTATCCCGCCATGGAGTTCCGGCACGGGCCGATCTCGGTCATCTCGGCCGATTCGCTGGTGTGGTTCTTCGGCACACCTCCGCCAGGTTTGGCCGAAGAGGTAGCGCCGATGGGCGCTCTGATCGAGACTTCGATCATGGATCCGATGGCACATCTCGTCCTGGCACAGCGGCTTGCGGTCGCACTGGCCGAATCGCGTGGGCTGGACCCGGACGCGCCGCGCAATCTGACTCGTTCGATCGTGCTCTCCGGATCCTGATGAGTCGGTATGTCGTTGCCGTCGACGTCGGCGGCACGTCGATCAAGGCTGCCCTGGTGGACGCCGACGGCAAGGTGCGCTCCGAACGCGTCGAGGCAACACCGCTGCAACTCGGCCCGTCCGGCGTCGTCGAGAGGCTCCGCACGATCATCAGCGCACTCGCCGCGGAGCCGGGAGTCGGGGCGGTCGGCCTGGTCGTGCCGGGCGCGGTCGATCCGCAGCGCGGTATCGCCACGTTCTCTGCGAACATCGGCTGGCGAGACGTGCCGCTGCGCCAGCTCATCACCGCAGACACCGGCCTCGCAGTCGCGCTCGATCACGATGTGCGTGCGGCAGGCGTGGCGGAGCAGGCATTCGGCGCCACCCACGAGGTGTCCTCGAGCCTGCTCGTCGTGATCGGCACGGGCGTCGCGGCGGTGGTCAGTGTCGGCGGGGAGATCGTGCGCGGCGCCAACAGCACGGCAGGCGAACTCGGGCACATCAGCGTCGACTCCGAAGGGGAACCGTGCCCGTGCGGGCAGCGTGGCTGCCTCGAGCGATACGCCTCCGCCGCAGGCATCAGCCGCCGTTACGCGGCGCTGAGCGGAACCGCGGGAGTGCCGGCTGAGGAGATCGTCGCGCGGCTGCGCAACGACGGCGCCGCGGCGACGGTGTGGTCCGAAGCCGTGACGGCGCTGGCCATCGGCCTGACCTCGGCCACCCTGTTGCTCGACCCCGCAGTGATCGTGCTGGCCGGGGGGCTCGCCGAAGCCGGCGATGCCCTCCTCACACCGCTCGCCGCCGAACTGGCGGAGCGGTTGACCTGGCGCCCGGCGCCACCGCTGGTGCGCTCTGCTCTGGGTACGCGTGCGGGCATGCTCGGCGCTGCTGTGCTCGCCTGGCGCCTGCTGCAGTTGCGCTAGATCTGGGAGAGTGTGCCGGTGGAGTTCCGGCATTCGCAGTGCGACGTGGCCGGTGCGTCGCTCCACGTTGTCGAAGCGGGCGATCCCGCCGGGCCTCCGGTGCTGTTCCTGCACGGGTGGCCCCAGTCCTGGCGTACCTGGCGCGACCTCATGAAACTCGGCGCTCCGGCGGCGCGCATGATCGCCATCGACCTTCCGGGCATCGGTCGCTCGACCGGTCCGGCGACGACGGGCGCCAAGGGCGAGATCGCCGCGGTGGTGCACGACCTCATCGCCACGATGGGGCTGGCGGACGTGACGCTGGTGGGTCACGACGTCGGGGGAGTGGTCGCGTACTCCTACGTGCGCAGCTATGCCGACGTGAGTCGCGTCGTGATCCTCAACACCGCCATCCCCGGGCTCGATCCGTGGAATTCCGTGGTGACGAACCCGTTCGTCTGGCACATCGCCTTTCATGGCACGCCTGAGTTGCCGGAACTCTTGGTGCAGGGACATCAACGGCGCTACTTCGACTACTTCTACGACCTGCTCGCGCCGCGGCCTGGCGCCATCACCGCCGAGGCTCGTCAGGAGTACGCCGACGCGTATGCCTCCGACGCGGCGCTCACCGCGGGCTTCAACTGGTACCGCGCGTTCGGCAAGGATGCCCACCACCATCAGGCGATGGCCGATCAGCCGATCGCGGCGCCGTTGCTCTACCTACACGGCGATCACGAGTTCGGGGACGTGGATGCCGCGGTGGCGGGGCTTCGCGCCGTCAACGTCGAACGGCTGGAGTTCGCCGTGCTGGCGAATGCAGGGCACTTTGCCCAGGAGGACGCACCCGGCGCGGTGTGGGAGCAGATCGCACGCTTCGCCGGGCTCAGTTGAGCCGTTGCTCTTCTCGGCGAGCCGCCGTCTCCACCGCGCCGTCGACACGGCTGATCTCGTCGTCGTGCACGTCGGTGTGATGCTCGGTCGTGTAGAAGCGCACCTCGTGCCCGTCCGGGTCGTGGGTCATCGGAAGGATCCAGCCGATCGTCGCGAAGTGCACCCCGGCATGTGACTCGCCCAGGCTCGTCAATCGCTCGGCGAGCGCTTCGATGGCCTGCTTGGAGGGCACCCCGATCGAGAAATAGTCGAAGCCCGCGGCTTTCTCGGCGAGTTCTGGATCGCGCCGTAGTGCGAACATCGGGCCACCGTTCGGATGGCTCATCACGATCCCTGCGACCTCGCCGTCCTCGACGAACTCGGTCGTGACTTCATAGCCGAGCCGGCTTTCGTACCACTCTCGCGAGCGGGCGATGTCGCGCACCGGCAACTTCACATGGTGGACGCCGTCGAAAACCGGAACCTGCGTCATGACCCCTCCGCATGTCTATGCAGTAGGACTGCATCAATGCAGGTAGACTGCATCTTATGTCCGAGACTGTCAAGCCGGATCTGCGCGCCGCCCGCACCGCGGCGACCGAGGAGCGCATCCTCGCCGCGGCCCGCACACTCTTCCTCCGGGACGGCTATGTCGCCACCACCCTCACCTCGGTCGCAGACGAGGCGGGACTCGGACACCGGACGATCTACGTGCGGTTCGGCAGCAAGGCAGCGTTGCTCAAACGAGTCATCGACGTTGCGGTGGCTGGAGACACCCGCATGATCGACGTGCCGAATCGGGACTGGTTTCAGACCGCACTCAACGCACCGACACTCGCCGAGCGGTTGGACGCGCTCGCCGTCGGTACCAGCGACCTGATGGCTAGAGCGGGTGACCTGTTCGGCGTGGCCCTACAGGCGGAGCCGATCGAGCCCGTCATCGCGGATGCCTACCAAGCAGGGCGGGACGCGACCCGCGACCACCTGCGCGGCGTCGTCGCCAAGATGGCCACCGACGGGCTGATCGATGCCCGGGTAGACGTCGGATGGCTCGGTGACACGGTCGCGGTCATGTTCCACCCCGACACCTACGTGCTCGTCAGCCGCACCATGCGCTGGGACCTCTCGCAGTACCGCACCTGGCTGCACGAGACGGCGAGCGTGCTCGTCCAGGGTGCGAACAACAACGGCCGGCCCAGGCGTCGTCACTGACGCCCGGGCCGGCCGCTAGCCGTTGCTGGATCAGCCGGCCGGGAAACTGAGTGACTGGTGGTTGCCGTTCTGCGGACGGTTGATGCTGACGGCGCGCGTGTACTGGTACGCGCCCGCTCCGGAGCCACAGGTCACGGTGGCCGTTCCGCTGGTGCCGTTCGGCGCGATGTTGAAGAACTCCACCTTGTAGCTGAACAGGCTGAAGTTGGCCGACGCGTGCTCGCCGTTGTCGAGGGCGAACGAGATTGCGGTTGCGAACGAGAACGAGTGACAGCCCGCGCCCCCGCTCACGATGACGTGCGGGTCGGCGGTAGTGGCGTTCGCCGGAGCGAGAGCGCCGACGAGGCCGCCACCAACCGCGGCAACCGCGACGGCTGCAGCGACGCCGCGCTTGACGCGAGAGGTGGAGCGATGGCGTGGACGGTGGATCATGAAGTGCCCCCCAGGAGGTGGTCGGAGAGAAGGCGGTCAAGCCTTCAACCTGAATCCTCGGTCACGTCCCGGTGCTGTCAAATCGAAATGATCTTGATCTCACGCGCATCGAATATCGGGCGAATCTGCATTCACTGCAGATCGAAGCGGTCCGCATCCATGACCTTGACCCATGCCGCCACGAAGTCGTTCACGAACGTCGTCTTCGCGTCGTCACTCGCGTACACCTCGGCCAGCGCGCGGAGCTGGGAGTTGGCACCGAAGACGAGGTCGGCGGCCGTAGCGGTGCGCCCGTCCTGGTCCTGGTAGACGCCCTCGGCAGTGGCCGACGCCTTCCACTGCGCACCCGGAACGAGCAGGTTGGCGAAGAAGTCGTTCGACAGCACGCCCGGGCGATCAGTGAACACGCCGTGCTTGGACTGGCCGTGGTTGATCCCGAGTGTCCGCAGACCGCCGAGCAACACGGTCATCTCCGGCGCGGTCAGGTCGAGCAGGTAGGCACGCTCGAGCAGCAGTACCTCGGCGGGCAGCTTCTCGCCGGTCCGGACGTAGTTGCGGAATCCGTCGGCGCGCGGCTCGAGGACGGCGAACGAGTCGGCGTCGGTCTGCTCCGCCGTCGCGTCGGTGCGACCCGGGTGGAACGGCACTGTGACGTCGTGGCCACCGTCTGCCGCGGCCTTCTCCACTGCGGCCGAACCGGCGAGAACGATCAGGTCGGCGAGCGAGATCTGTGCACCGCCGGCGTTGTTGAACTCCTGCTGGATGCCTTCGAGCTTGCCGAGCACGGTGGCCAGCTCGGACGGGTTGTTGACCTCCCAGTCCTTCTGCGGAGCGAGCCGGATGCGGGCACCGTTGGCCCCTCCGCGCTTGTCGGTGCCGCGGAAGCTCGAGGCTGAGGCCCACGCGGTGGCGACGAGCTGCGAGACGGTCAGGCCGGAAGCGAGCACCTGCTGCTTGAGCGCAGCGACGTCGGCGTCACTGACGAGCGCGCCGGAGACCGGCGGCACCGGGTCCTGCCAGAGCTGCGGCTCGGCGACCCACGGACCGAGGAAGCGCGACACCGGGCCCATGTCACGGTGCAGCAACTTGTACCAAGCCTTGGCGAACGCCAGAGCGAACTCGTCGGGGTTGTCGAGGAAGCGGCGCGAGATCGCTCCGTATGCCGGGTCGAAGCGCAGCGCCAGGTCGGTCGTCAGCATCGTCGGTTTGCGGTTCGGCCCACCGAAGGCGTCCGGGATGATCGCCTCGGCGTCCTTGGCCACCCACTGGTTCGCTCCGGCCGGGCTCTGGGTCAGCTCCCATTCGAAGTTGAACAGGTTCTCGAAGAAGTTGTTGCTCCACTTGGTGGGCGTCTTCGTCCAGGTGACCTCGAGGCCGCTGGTGATGGCGTCCGGACCCTTGCCGCTGTTGAACGTGCTCTTCCAGCCCAAGCCCTGCTCTTCCAGCGGTGCGCCTTCGGGCTCCGGGCCGACGTGGTCGGCGGGCCCGGCTCCGTGGGTCTTGCCGAAGGAGTGACCACCGGCGATGAGTGCGACCGTCTCCTCGTCGTTCATCGCCATGCGGGCGAACGTCTCGCGGATGTCGCGAGCGGCGGCGAGCGGATCGGGGTTGCCGTTCGGGCCCTCCGGGTTGACGTAGATCAGGCCCATCTGCACGGCGCCGAGAGGGTTGCTGAGCTGGCGGTCGCCGCTGTAGCGCTCGTCGCCGAGCCAGGTGTCCTCGGTGCCCCAGTTGATCTCCTCCGGCTCCCAGACGTCCTCACGCCCGAAGCCGAAGCCGAAGGTCTGGAACCCCATCGACTCGAGAGCGACGTTGCCCGCCAGCACGAGCAGGTCGGCCCAGGAGATCGCCTGCCCGTACTTCTTCTTCACCGGCCAGAGCAGACGCCTCGCCTTGTCCAGGTTGCCGTTGTCTGGCCAGCTGTTCAGCGGGGCGAAACGCTGCGCGCCGTCACCGGCGCCGCCTCGGCCGTCCTCGATGCGGTAGGTGCCGGCGGCATGCCAGCTGAGCCGGATGAACAGGCCGCCGTAGTGGCCGAAGTCGGCAGGCCACCAGTCCTGCGAGGTGGTGAGCACATCGACGATGTCCTGCTTCAGCGCGTCGACGTCGAGCGTCGAGAACGCCTCGGCATAACTGAAGTCGGCGCCCAGCGGGTTGCCTGCCGGCGAATGCGCATGCAGCACCGAAAGGTCGAGTTGATTGGGCCACCAGTCCTTGTTGGTACGCGGGTTTGCCGTGGCGGGCGTGGGGGAGGGCAGCGCCGGGTTTTCGGACTCGCTCATGAGCGGTGGCCTTTCGATTCAGAGAGGAGGGCGGAGCAGTCAGGACAGGTGCCCCAGTAGACGACCTCGGCTTCGTCGATCACGAACCCGTTGTCGTCAGAGGCGGTCAAGCAAGGGACGTCACCGACGGCGCAATCGACGTCGGCGATGGTGCCGCACGAGCGGCACACCACGTGGTGGTGGTTGTCGGCAACCCGCGATTCATATCGGGCCAGCGAGCCTGCGGGCTGGATGCGCCGGACGAGCCCGGACGCGGTCAGCACCTTCAGCACGTCGTACACGGCCTGGTGGGACACGTCGGCCAATTCGGTGCGCACGGCCGACAGGATCGCGTCGGTGTCGGCATGCGGTTGGACGTGCACGGCATTCAGCACGGCGACCCGTGGGCGGGTGACCCGCAACTCGGCATCGCGCAACATCTGCTCACATTCGGCAGTTGTCGGCACGCGTCCCACTCTGGTCCATATTCTTGAATGAATCAAGTATCGGTGCTGATTCACAGGTCGGCTCCACGTATCGTGGATCGGTGCTGAAATCCGCGCTCTGGACGTTGCGGCAGCCCCGCTACGCGACGATCGCGGCGTGCATGGCTCTCGTCGCACTCGGCTGCATCGCGGCCGGAACGTGGCAGATCCAGCGCTTCGAGCAGTCGGTCCGCGACAACAACGCGCTCACCCACAACGCCCACGCCGCGGCCGCGCCGCTCACCACCGCGCTTGTCCCTGCGACCGGCGACGCCCCTGGCCGCGATGCCATCCGGTTCCGCACCGTCACCGCTACCGGATGGCATC
>Ga0207698_10001921_pt1 | contig 12184 bp, 14 predicted proteins | sample KBSCornC22_FD_184298 | JGI IMG/M metagenome (GOLD analysis project Ga0207698, IMG submission 184298) | Corn rhizosphere microbial communities from Kellogg Biological Station, Michigan, USA - KBS Corn C2-2 (SPAdes) (version 2) | ecosystem: Host-associated > Plants > Roots > Rhizosphere > Soil ...
CCGAGGACCTGTGGCTCATCAAGCGCTTCAGCGACATCGGCGCGAAGACCACCGGCTACCCGGCGATCAGCATCTGGCACGACTTCAAGTACCACCCGAAGGACGTCATCAGCGGCACGCAGGACTGGGTGTACGAGCACCTGGGCGCGCTGTTCTGGGTGGTGGAGATGTGGTCGCCCAACAAGGAAGCCGGCATCACCGACTACAAGTGGATCGACTGGTTCCGCGACCACCCGGTGGAGGATGACCTGAAGCTGCTGAAGTGGAGCGACGAGCATTGCGAGGGCCAGGCGCACGTCGAGTGGAAGCCTTTCCTGCACCCGCAGCTCGGCCAGGTGGAGATCGGCGGCTGGGACAAAATGAACTTCTGGCGCAACCCGCCGCCGAAGCTGCGCGAGCGCGAGGCCGCGCGCTTCCCGGCGTGGATGAACCAGATCGCGCTGAGCCTGCCCAAGCTCGAACTCGTGCGCAGCGAAGTGCGCGCGCTCGGCCCCGACACCTGGCGCATCCGCCTCGCGGTGGCCAACAGCGGCTACCTGCCGGCCTACATCAGCAAGCGCGCGCTGGAGCGCAAGGTGGTGCGCGGCGTGATCTTCGAGATCCACCTGCCGCAGGGCGACCCGCACATCGCGCTCGTGAGCGGCAAGGAGCGCGAGGAAGGCCCGCAGCTCGAAGGCCACAGCGTGAAGATGTCGCTGCAGGCCTTCCTGCCCACGCGCGAGATCACGGCGGACCGCGCGGTGCAGGAGTGGGTGGTGAAGGCGCCCAAGGGCACGCGCATCGCGCTGAGCGCGCGGGCGGACCGGGCGGGGGCAGTGAAGACGGAAGTGACGCTGGACTGAGCTCCACTTCCGCGGGTTTGCAATCTGCGGAGACATTGCGATGCAAATCTAGATGAGAATCGTTCGCAATAACGATATACTGGCGGCCGCCCATGAATGCCGCCCGATTGCCTCATCGCCATGCCGATGGCCTCACGCCCGCCCAACGACGCGCGGCCGTGGGCGCCATCGTGGCGTTGCATGCGGCGGGGGCCTGGGGCCTGATGCAGGTGGATGCCGTGCGCGAGGCGGTGGCCAATGCGGCGCCGGTCTTCGTGTCGATGATCCGGCCCGAGGCGCAGACGGCGCAGCCCAAACCTGTCGTGGCCCAGGCGCCGCAAAAGCCTCCCCCCGCGCCGACGCCGCCCGTTCGGCAACGCATCGTCGCTGCGGCACCGACGCCGCAACCCGCAGCACTCGCCGAGGCGGCTGAGCCACCAGCCCCACCGCAGCCGGTGGCCGTGCAAGCCGCGGCCGCGCCCGTCGAATCACTGGCGCCGCCGGCACCGCCTGCACCGCCGCCCGAGCCGCGGCAGATCCCGCCCTCCGCCGTCCAGTACCTCGAAGCCCCCGTGCTCCAGGTGCCGCCGGCTTCGGCGCGCGCCGGCGAATCGGGCCGCAGCGTGGTGCGCGTGCTCATCGACGAGCAGGGCCTGCCGCGCACGGTGCTCATCGCGCAGAGCACCGGCTTCAGGCGCCTGGACGACGCGGCGCTGGCCGCCGTGCGCCGCGCGCGCTTTCGCCCCTACACCGAGAACGGCCGGCCCCAGGCGGGCTGGGCACACATCCCCCTGGTCTTCGAACTGGAGAAATGAGCATGGACACCGACACCGCAACCGGCCTAGGCCACTTCATCGCGCAAAGCGATGCCCTGGGCAAGACGCTGCTCGTCATCCTCATCGCCATGTCGGTGCTGTCCTGGGCCATCCTGCTGGTGAAGGGGTTGAGCTTCATCGTGCGGCGTCGGCGCAGCGACCAGTTCCTCAACCTCTTCTGGAACGCGACCTCGCTGGACGCCGTCGCCAACGAGATCTCGACGCACGGCGTGGCCGACCCGTTCTCGCACCTCACCAGTCACGCGATGCATGCGCAGGCCCACCACGCGAAGTACGGTGCGGCCAAGCTGGAAGAGGCCGGCACGGCGAGCGACTTCGTCACGCGCACCATCAAGAAGGTGCTCGACGAGGAAACCATGCGGCTCGAAAACGGGCTCACGCTGCTGGCCACCGTCGGCGCCACCGCGCCCTTCGTCGGCCTCTTCGGCACGGTGTGGGGCGTGTACCACGCGCTGGTGGCCATCGGCATGAGCGGCGCGGGCACGCTGGACAAGGTGGCCGGGCCGGTGGGCGAGGCGCTGATCATGACGGGCCTGGGCCTGGCGGTCGCCATCCCCGCGGTCGTCGGCTTCAACTGGCTCACGCGTGCCAACCGCGTGATGCTCGCGCGGCTCGATGCCTTCGCCTACGAGCTGCACACCTTCGTCGCCATGGGTCAGCCGCTGGGCGCCGATGCGTCGCCGCCGGCGCGCGTGCATGCGCTGCCCACGCCCCGCGTGGCGCACGCCTGACGAACATCGCAAGAACGCGAGGAACACGACATGGCCTTCGCCAGCTTCGATTCGCGCCACGCCGGCACGCCGGTGTCGGAGATCAACATGGTGCCGCTCATCGACGTGATGCTGGTGCTGCTGGTCATCTTCATCATCACCGCGCCCTTGCTCACCAACGCGGTCAAGCTGGAGCTGCCCAAGGCGAGCTCGCAGCCCAACCACGTGAAGGCCGAGAAGATCGACTTCGCGATCGACGCACAGGGCAGCTTGTTCTGGAACGGCGAGCCGGTGAGCCGCGCGGAGGCGGCTCGCCGCTTCGCCGCCGAGAGCGCCAAGTCGCCGCAACCGGAAGTGCATCTGCGCGCGGACCAGTCGGTGGCGTATCGCGTGGTCGCGCAGACCCTGGCCGATGCATCGCGCGCCGGGCTCACGAAGGTGGGGTTCGTGAGCGAGCCGGAAGCGGGAGCGGCGCAATGACTGCGGAAGTGATCAAGCCCGCGGCTGCGCGCGAGCATGCGGCCGCGACCCAGCAAGCGCCGCAGTCCACGCCGCGCCGCACCGTTCACCACATCCGCAGCGACGAGCTCTTCGCAGGCGCGAGCGAGGTGCACATCGAGCACGGCGGCGCGCTGTACCGGCTGCAGCGCACCTCGCTGGGCAAGCTCATCCTCACCAAGTAGGCCGATGCGCACGCTCAACCCGACGCTTACCGAAGGCCAGCGGCGCGCGCACTGGCTCAAGACGCTCACGCAGTGGCACTGGGTCAGCTCCGCCGTGTGCCTGATGGGCATGCTGCTCTTCAGCTTCACCGGCATCACGCTCAACCACGCGTCGCAGATCGAGTCGGCGCCGCAGGTCAGCACGCGCAAGGCGCAGGTGCCGATGCAACTGCTCGGCGACGCGAAAGCCGGCAGGAAGTCCGCGCCGCTGGGCCCCGAGCTCGCGCGCTGGCTGCACGAGGAACTGGGCGTCGACGCCGAAGGCCGCGAGGCCGAGTGGTCGCCCGACGAGATCTACCTCTCGCTGCCCCGTCCCGGCGGCGACGCCTGGCTGCGCATCGACCGCAGCAGCGGCGAGCTGGAGCACGAAGTCACCGACCGCGGCTGGCTCGCCTTCGCCAACGACCTGCACAAGGGCCGGCACACCGGCCTGGCGTGGAGCTGGTTCATCGACCTCTTCGCCGCGGCCTGCCTCGTCTTCAGCGTGTCGGGCCTCTTGATCCTCAAGCTGCGCGCCAGCAAGCGTGCCGCCACCTGGCCCGTCGTGGGCCTGGGCGCGGCCGTGCCCTTGCTGCTGGTGATCGCCTTCATCCACTGACTCATCCATCGACTCATCGAGGAGCTTGTCGTCCATGCGTTTGCAGTACCACCTCGCTCACCGCTCGCTGCTGAACTACTCCCTCGCGCTCGGTGCGGCCATTAGCCTGCCGGCGCATGCCGCCGAGCTGGCGGTGAAGCTCGAGCTGCCACGGCTCGCCGTGGCCGAATATCACCGGCCCTACACGGCGGTGTGGATCGAGCGTGCAGATCAAGGCGTCGCCGCCAACCTCGCCGTCTGGTACGACCTGAAGAAGAAGGACAACGAGGGCAGCAAGTGGCTCAAGGACATGCGCACCTGGTGGCGCAAGAGCGGCCGCGAACTGCAGATGCCGGTGGATGGCCTGAGCGGCGCGACGCGTGCGCCGGGCGAGCACAGCCTGTTGTTCGCGGGGGCTGCCCCCGCGCTCGAGACGCTTTCGGCGGGCGACTATGTGGTGGTGGTCGAAGCTGCCCGCGAAGGTGGCGGCCGCGAGGTGTTGAAGGTGCCGTTCCAGTGGCCAGGGAAGGAAGCTGCAGGCGCGGCTGCCGCCCGTGCCAACACCTCATCCACCTCATACCGGCGAACGCCGGTATCCATGGGCGGCACAGTGGATACCGGCGTTCGCCGGTATGAGGGGAGTGGATCGAACGAACTCGGGCGCGTCAGCGTGGAGGTGCGGCCATGAACACGCGTGCCCTCTGCCACGCCCTGCTCCTCGCGCTCCTGGCCTCGGGCACGACCTTCGCCCACGCGCACCGCGCCTGGCTGCTGCCTTCGGCCACCAGCTTCTCGGGCAAGGAGCCCTGGGTCACGGTCGATGCGGCCGTGTCCACCGACATCTTCTACGCCGACCACAACCCCTTGCGGCTCGATGGCCTGAGCATCACCGCGCCCGACGGCAGCCGCATCGCACCGGAGAACATCGGCAGCGGCAAGTTCCGCAGCACCTTCGACGTGAAGCTCGCGCAGCCGGGCACCTACAAGCTCGCGGTGGTCAACGAGTCCGCGTCCGCCAGCTACAAGCTCAACGGCGAGACCAAGCGCTGGCGAGGCGCGGCCGACGCCGCAGCCAGGGAGATTCCCGCAGGCGCGCAGGACGTGAAGCTCACACGCATGCAAAGCCGCAACGAGGTCTTCCTCACCACCGGCAAGCCGAGCGACGGCGTGCTCGCCACGACCGGCATCGGCCTGGAGCTGCGGCCTGTCACGCATCCCAACGACCTCACCGCCGGCACGCCCGCGAGCTTCGTGCTGACGCTGGACGGCAAGCCGGCCGGCGGCATCGAGGTGCTGGTCATCCCGGGCGGCGTGCGCTACCGCGACCGGCTCGACGAGATCAAGGCCGTGACCGATGCGGCAGGCCGCTTCAGCATCCGCTGGCCGGCGCCAGGCATGTACTGGCTCAGCGCCACGCATGGCGCGACGGGGCCGATGGATGCTGCGGCAAGCAGCGATGCGCCGGCGCGCCGCGCCAGCTACTCGGCCACCTTCGAGGTCCTGCCTCAGTGAGCGACGCGCTGTGAGGCGAGTGCTGGTTCCGGCCGAGATCGAACGGGCCGCGCCGCCGCGTGGTGCTGCCATCCATCAGCTCGATGGCCGCAGCATGGGCACGAGCTGGTCGGTGAAGGCCGTGGGTGGTGATGCCGCCGTGCTGCGCCTGGGCATCGAACGATGCCTGGATGCGGTGGTGCGCGAGATGAGCCATTGGGAGCCGTCGTCCTCGCTCTCGCGCTTCAACGCCGCGCCCATGGGCACCTGGTGCGAGCTGCCGCGCGATTGCTTCGAGGTGCTGTCACAGGCCCTGCGGATCGCCGACCAGACCGAAGGCGCCTACGACCCCGCCGCCGGCGCACTGGTCGATCTCTGGGGCTTCGGGCCGCCGGGCCCGGTGCTGTCCGCGCCCAGCGAAGACGACATCGCCGTGGCGCGCAAGCGCAGCTGCTGGCAGCGGCTGGAGCTCGATGGCGCGAGGCGCCGCGTGCTGCAGCCGGGCGGCGTGCAGCTCGATTTCTCCGCCATCGCCAAGGGCTTCGCGGTCGATCGCGTGTCCGAATGGCTGGGTGCGAACGGCGTGCCCCATCACCTCGTCGAGATCGGCGGTGAGCTGCGCGGCTGCGGCATGAAGCCCGATGGCCAGCCCTGGTGGGTGGCGCTGGAGACGCCGCTGCCGCATGAGGGCGCATTCGGCGCGGCGCCCGAGCACCTGGTCGCGCTGCACGGCCTGTCGCTCGCGACGTCGGGCGACTATCGGCGCTTCTTCGTCGATGGCGACGTGATGCGCAGCCACACCATCGACCCGCGCAGCGGCCGGCCGATCGACCATGGCCTCGCGTCGGTGTCGGTGCTGCATGCGCAGTGCATGCTGGCCGATGCGTGGTCGACGGCGCTGATGGTGATGGGGCTGGATGAAGGCCTGGCACTCGCGAATGCACGCGGCATCGCGGCGGTGTTCATGCAGCGGGTGGAAGATGGCTTCCTCGAGCGGATGAGCAAGGCTTATGTCGCGCAGCTGGCGTGATGTTGGTCTGGGGCGTGATGTAAGCGCGGGTGGTGCGGGGGCGATGCAGTGATGCAGTGATGCAGTGATGCGGGGATGCGGGGATGCGGGGATGCAGGGATGCAGTGATGCAGGGATGCAGTGATGCAGTGATGCAGTGATGCAGGGATGATGAGGGAGTGATTCAGAGCAACGGTGGCCCGACCCGATTCCCGTTCGGGCTGAGGTATCGAAGCCTCCACCCGCCGGATGAGGCCTCGATACCTCAGCCCGAACAGAGAAAGCGTCGCGGCCCCCGAGCCTTCGGCAAACCACGAGCGTCGGCGCTCGTGGCGTCAAGGCTCACAGCATCACGCCTACATCCGGCTCCACTGCCGCAAGAGGTTGTGATAGTGCCCCGTGAGCGCCACCACCTCTTCGCAATCCCCAACCCGCGCCCGCAGCTTCTGGATGTTCTGGTCCAGCTCGAACAGCATCGCGCGCTGGGCAGCATCGGCCACCATGCTCTGCGTCCAGAAGAAGGATGCAAGCCGCACACCCCGCGTCACCGGCGCCACGCGATGCAGGCTGGTGGCCGGGTAGATGATCAGGTCGCCCGCCGGCAGCTTGACCTCGTGCGTGCCATAGGTGTCCACCACCACCAGTTCGCCGCCCTCGTAGTCCTCGGGCGGCGAGAGGAAGAGCGTGGACGACACGTCGGTGCGCATCGGCAGCGCGCCGCCCGGCATGGCACGGATGGCGCCGTCGATGTGCAGCCCGTAGTGCTCGCCGTCTTCGTAGCGGTTGAAAAGCGGCGGCGCGGTGCGCAGGGGCAGCGCGGCCGACACGAAGAGCGGATGCCGTGCCAATGCCGCGAGGATGAGCACACCCAAGCGTTCGCCGATGGGTGAATCCGCCGGCAGCTGCCGATTGCGCTTGACCTGCGCGCCTTGCGGGCCGACGGTGGTGCGGCCATCCGACCAGTCGGCCGCATCGAGCGCGTCGCGGCACTGCCGCAGCTCCTCGGGGGTGAGCAATTGAGGAATGTGCAGCAGCATGCCGGTCAGAACTTCAGGTTGGCGGTGAGGTAGGCCGAGCGCGGCGCGCCGGGCAGGTAGCGCTTGCCGCTGTTGTTCACGCTCGCGATGTATTCCTTGTCGAAGAGGTTCGCGAGGTTCAACTGCAGCGACAGCGCCTTGCTCACGTCGTACGACGCCATCGCATCGAAGACCCAGTACGACGGTGCGCTCGTCAGACCGCTTTGCGCGGTGGTGAACTGCGTGACGCTGGAGCGCACCACCGAATCGACGTAGCGCCCGCCGCCGCCGAGCGTGAGGCCCTGGAGGCCGAAGGCCTGCTTGTAGGTGGTCCACGCGGTGAACGACACCTTGGGCGTCCACTGCAGCAAGCCGCCCTGCGTCGGGTTCGCGGCGCCGGTGAAGCCGCTCGTGATCTTCGCGTCCATGAAGGCGAGGCCGAGGTTCACGTCCCACAGCGGCGTGATCTGACCCGCCGCGCTCAGCTCCACGCCTTGCACGCGGCGCTTGCCGACCTGCGTGTAGAGCGTGGGGTCGATCGCGTCCTGCACCAGCTCGTTGCGGTTCTCGCTGCGGTAGATGGACGCGGCCACCGCGAGCCGGTTGTCGAACCAGTCCCACTTGGTACCCGCTTCGAGGTTGATGCCGCGCTGCGGCTCGTAGGCCGCGTTGTTGGCGTTGTTGGCCGCCGCGCTCAAGGTGAAGGCGGAGCTGCCCGGCGGCAGCTGCGAATTCGCCACCGACACGTACACGCTGCCGCTGGGCGCGGGCTTGTAGAGCGCGCCCAGCTTGAGGCTCACGAGGTCGTCCTTCAGGCTCAGCGCGCTCGGGATGGGCGTGCCCACGGGCAGCGTCGGGTTCGCCGCGGCGGTGGCCAGCGTCACGCCGTTGAAGTCGGTGCTGAAGCGCTCCCAGCGGATGCCGGCGTTGAGCTTGAGCCGTTCGGTCACCGCGAGCGTGTCGAAGGCGTACAGCGCGGCGGTGAGCGTGCTTCCCTTGCTGTAGGCGCCGGTGGGCACGAGGTTGATGGCGGGGAAGGCGTCGCCGGTGCTCGGCGCATGGAGGTTCGCCGCCGGCAGCGTGCCCGCCGAGGCGAGCGTGGGCGTGGTCTGCTTCTCGTGGATGAACTCGATGCCTCCGCTCAAGCTGTGCTTCATGCCGGCGGTGTCGAACTCGGTGGCGAGGTTGGTCTGGTTGGTGAGGATCTGGTTGGAGCGCTGCGAGATCTGGCGCGAGCGCAGCACGGTCCAGTTTGACGGGTCCGCATCGCAGGCGTTGAACCAGCCGCGGTTGCAGCTCGTGCCATCCACGGCCGTCGTGCCGGTGAGCCCGCCGATCACGTAGGTCTGGCGCGAGCGGCCCAGCCGTGTGGTGTTGGTCAGCACGCTGCCCGCGCCGAAGTCGTGCTCGATCTTCGTCGTGACCATGTCGACGAGCGTGTGGTTGAAGTCGTCCACCGAGCCGTAGTAGTTGTGGCGGTCCACCGGCGTGAGTGCCTTGCCCGCGAGCGCGCCGCCCGTGGCGAAGGCGGCATCGCTGAAGCCTTCCAGCCCGATCGTCGGCAGGCCACCGTCGGGCCGGTTGCGGGCCTCGGTGTGCAGGTAGAACACGCTGAAGCGCGTGGGCGTGCCCAGGCCGACGGTGAGCGAGGGCGCGATGCCGAAGCTGTTGTTCTTCACCTGGTCGCGCCCCGGCGCGCCGCCTTCGTCCTTCATGAGGTTCAGGCGCACGGCGGTGCCGGGCAAGCCGAGGTCCAGCGTGCGGTTGATGTCGGCGGTGGCGCGCACGCGGTTGGCGCTGCCGACCATCACGCTCGCGCTGGCGGCGTCGCGCCGCATCGGCGACTTGGTGACGAGGTTGATGTAGCCCGACGATGCACCGCGCCCGTTGTCCGCGCCCGAAGGGCCTTTCACCACCTCCACCTGGTCGATGTTGAACATGTCGCGCGAGATCGCGCCCAGGTCGCGGATGTTGTCCACGAAGATGCTGGCCGAGGTGTCGAAGCCGCGCATCACCACCGCGTCGCCAGTCTGCGTGCTGCCGTTCTCGCCCAGCAGCAGGGTGATCCCGGGGCTGTTGCGCAGCGCTTCGCTCAGGGTCGATGCGGCCTGCTGCTGGATGAGCTCGCGCTTGATGACGGTGATGGTCTGCGGCGTGTCCACGAGCGGCTGCGTGAACTTCGGGCTCGCGACGCCGTCGGCCTTGTATGGGTTGTCGGAGGCCGCGCGCGCCTTGATCTCGGGGAGCGTGGTCTCAGCGGCGGGCGCGGACTGCGCCATCACGGCGCCGGGCGCGAAGGCGGCAAAGGCGATCGCCGCGCCGTGGTGAATGAAAGCCTGCGGCGCAAGCGCGTGCTTGCGGCTGCGGATGTGGTGCATCGAAAGATCTCCTGGTCATGGCGGCAGTCGAGGGTTGGCTGGCGTCTGCCGCTGGCCCGACCGGGGTCGCGACGCAGGAGATCAGAGGGCTGGCTGGGGCGCGGCGGCCAAGGGTGGCTGCTCGCGCAAGACTTCAAATGATAATGATTCTCATCTGTTGGCGTCAAGCCGGTCGTGCCACTGGGCGAGGGAGAAGTCCGGGTATTCGTCGAAGTGCGGGTCGCGCGGCCGGCCTTCGGGCACCGCCCAGTTGGCCCGCGAGCCCAGCATGATGTGCACATGCTCGGGCGGCAGCGGCAAGGGCGTGTCGATGGCGCTTGCGTGCGGATGCACGAGCTCGGGCCAAGTCGGGTCGTACAGCCACAGGGCGCTGCCGCATTCGCCGCAGAAGTGGCGCTGGCCGCTGCTCTGCTTGAAGGAACCGTCGGGCTGCTCGATGCGCGCCTCGTACACGCGCAGGTGCTCTTCGCCCTTCACCTTCAGCGTCGCGAAATCGGCGCCGAGGTTGACGGCATAGCCGCCCGCGCCGGCCGTTTTGCGGCAGATGGAGCAGTAGCAGCGCATGAAGGGCATGGGCTCGCGCGACTCGACGCTGAAGCTGACGCGCTTGCAATGGCAAGAGCCTTGGAGGTGCATCTGCGGTTCTCCTTGTTGAATGGCGGCTTCGACTGAACCCGGCCGGACGGCCCTTGAAACCGTCCGGGCTGGGCCGGTCGAAGCCTTGCGGCAAGCCGCGAGCCTAAGCCGCCAGCCTGCTCAAGCTGTCCACCGTCTCGATGCACGCCCGCGCCGCCTCCTCGCCCTTCACCACGAAGTGCCGCGTGAAGAACTCGCGGTGCACCTCGTGCTCATGGAAGTCCTTCGGGGTCAGCACGGCCGACATCACCGGCACGTCGGTGTCCAGCTGCACCCGCATGAGCGCGGCGATCACCGTCTCGGCAACGAACTCGTGGCGATAGATGCCGCCGTCCACCACGAAGCCGCTGGCGACGATGGCGGCGTAGCGGCCGGTCTGCGCGAGCCGCCTCGCATGCAGCGGGATCTCGAAGGCGCCGGGCACCTCGAACACGTCGACCTGCTCGCGCGGTATTCGGTGCCGCGCCAGTTCGGCGATGAAGGCATCGCGTGCCTGGTGAACGATGTCGGCATGCCAGCGCGCATGCACGAAGGCGAATCGTGAGCCGGGCGCGGTACGAAGCGCGCCGCTGGAATCGCGGGACAGATGCTGGTGAAGATGGGACTGATTCATGGTGTTTCCTTGACGGAAGTGATGGCCAGAATCAGGGCGCACGAAGGCAGCGGCCTCGCTGCCGAAAGCCGGAAGCAAGGCCGACACACTCGCGCTCTCTTTCATCCGGACTGTGACCGTCGGCTTCGGGATCTCACCGAATCTGCTGACCCTGCCTGGCATTGCACCAGGCAGGCGCTCGCGGGCTCGTGCGATGCGTACTGCCATCGCCATCACCGCCGGTGGGGAATTCCACCCCGCCCTGAGAACGCTTTGCCGCCGGCCGAAGCCGTTGGCACGCCGATCATAGGCGTACCAACAAATCCCCGTCCGGCTCAGTCCTCGAGGTTTTCGTAGTGCGCGCGTGCGCCGCGCTTCCAGTAGGCCGCCGCGCGGATGTTGTGGCGTGGCACGCCCTTGTCCTCGACCAGGATGCGGCGCAGCACCGACATCGCCGAGGCTTCGCCAGCGCACCAGGCATAGCCCTCGCCACCCGGCAACTGCAAGGCGTGCACCGCGTCCACGAGCTCATCGGTGGAGTCCACCCAGCGCAGATCGAGCGAGGCCGCGCTGCGGAAGTCGCGCCGATCGGCCGCGTCGTCGGTCAGGCCGATGACGATGGCGCGTGAGCCGGCGGGTAGTTCCTCCAGCCGGCGTGCAATTGCCGGCAGGGCGGTCTCGTCGCCGATGAGCAGGTGCCAGTCGTAGTCGGTCGGAATCACGAAGGAGCCGCGTGGCCCCGCCACGACGGCGCTGTCGCCGGGCTTGGCGTTCGCCGCCCAGGCCGCGGCCGGGCCATCCCCGTGCAGCGCGAATTCGATGCTCAGCTCGCGGGCCTGCACATCGAATTGCCGCGGCGTGTAGTCGCGGCGCACCGGCTCGCTGCCCGCGTCGCCGAGAATGAGCTTGATGTGGTCGTCGAACGAAGCGCTGATGAAATCCGCGAGGCTGTCGCCGCGTAGCACCACGCGGCGCGTGTGCGGCGTGGGCGACTCGACGCGCACGACCTGCAGCTCGCGTCGCTTGATCTCATGGCGCACCCGCTGCACTCGGGAGACGGCAGGCAAGACAGAAAGCGGCGAGGCGGTGTCGATGGTCGCCGATGCTACTGGCAAGTGGACCGACGGCCGCGTTGTGCTCGGCGGTGTGTCACCGGTGCCGTATCGAGCCAAGGTGGTCGAAGACGCGCTCAAGGGCAAGGACATCAAGCAGAACGTCAAGTCGGCGGCGGCGCAGATTCGCACCGTTGCCCGGCCGATGAGCCTGAACGCCTACAAGGTGGACATCGCCCAGAACCTGATCGAAAGGACGTTACTGCAAGCGCTCGGCTGATTGTCATCCTGAGCGCACCTGTCATTCCGAGCGAAGCGAGGAATCTCACTGTCTGACGTTCGGC
>Ga0207698_10001922_pt1 | contig 12182 bp, 11 predicted proteins | sample KBSCornC22_FD_184298 | JGI IMG/M metagenome (GOLD analysis project Ga0207698, IMG submission 184298) | Corn rhizosphere microbial communities from Kellogg Biological Station, Michigan, USA - KBS Corn C2-2 (SPAdes) (version 2) | ecosystem: Host-associated > Plants > Roots > Rhizosphere > Soil ...
CTGCGGGTCCTGGCCGAAGCTCGCGGCATAGGTCTTCGACGCGTCGGCGTCGGCCTGGGCGCGGATGATCTGCGCCTGCTTGAGCCCCTGGGCGCGGATCGAGCGGGCTTCCTGCTCGCGCGCGGTGCGCATGCTTTCGAATGCGGACTGGAGCGGCGTTCCGTCGGGCAGGTCGGTCTTCTTGATCCTGACGTCGACGATCTCGACTCCGAACTTCGAGGCCTGCGCGTTTAGCGAGTTGCGAACGTCGTCCATGATCCCCTGCCGCTCGGGCGAGAGAAGGGCGGCGAAGGTCTGCCTGCCGAGCTCGTTGCGGACTTCGGAGCGGAGGATCGTCTGGAGCTGGCTCTTGAGATTCTCCTCCGTCGTCGAGCGGATGTACATCAGCAGCGGGTCGACGATCCGGTAGCGCGCATAGGCATCGACCATCAGCCGCCGCTGGTCGGTCGAAAGCACCGGCTGCGGCTCCATGTCGACGGCGAGGACGCGCTTGTCGATCCACACGATCTGGTCGACGAACGGGATCCGGTACGACAGCCCCGCGCCCGGCGAGCCGATCGGCCGACCCGGCTCGTAGCGGTTGAGGATCCGCTCGGGCTTGCCGAATCGGACCACCACCGCCTGCCTCGTCTCTGGGACGGTCGGGAAGCTGCTGAGCAGTAGCACCAGGACCAGGAAGGCGACGACGCCGGTCAGCAGCGGCCGGCGGCGGACGAACGCGATCACTGCTGCTGCTCCTGCTGCGACTGCGTCTTCTGAACCTGCGGCAGCGCGAGATAAGGCGCGACCCCCGGCGCCTCGACAATCGTCTTCGGCACCTTCGCCAGCACCTGCTCCATCGTCTCGTAATACATGCGCCGGCGGGTCACCTCGGGGGCGAGCTTGTACTGCTGGTAAACTTTGTCGAACGCCGCCGCCTCGCCCTGCGCCTTGGCGGTGAGCTGGAGCGCATAGGCGTTCGCCTGGTTGATGTACGACTTGGCGTCCTGCTGCGCGGCGGTGACTTCCTTGAAGGCGTCGTTGACCTCGGCCGGCGGGTCGGCTTGCTGGATCGCCACGCCCTGCACCGCGATTCCCGAACGGTAGCCGTCGAGGATGTGCTGCATGCGGTCGGCGACCTGGGTTTCGATCTCGCTGCGCTTGTCGCCCATCGCGTCCTGCAGCGTAACCTGGCTGATGACCGAGCGCATCGCGCTTTCGGCGACCTGCTGGATGGTCTCGTCGGGCTGCGCGAGCTGGAACAGGTACCATTCCGGGTTCTTGACGTTCCAGCGGACCGAATAAGCGATGTCGAGCAGGTTCTGGTCGCCGGTGAGCATTAGGTCTTCGCTGCTCTGCGAGCCGAGATCGGCGCTGCGGATGCTTTCGACGTCAACCTTCTGCACCCGGTCGATCGGCGACGGCAGGGTCAGGCCGACGCCGGGCCCGAGCGTGTAGCTGTAGCGGCCGAAGCGCGTGACCACGCCGCGCTGCCCCGGCTCGATCGAGTGGGTGCTGGTGAAGATCAGCCAGATGGCGATGAAGCCGAGGACCGCCCACAGGATCAGCGAGCCGTCGGGCCGGCCGCCGCCGCCGCGGAAGCGCATCCGCCCGCGGCGGAGCATCTCCTCGATCGGGATCACCGTGCGGCCGCCGAGCACGCGGCGACCTCCGGGCGAACCGCCCCACGGGCCGCCATGGCCGTCGTCCTGCGGCGGCTCGTCGCCGCCGCTGCTGCTGGGGCCCCACGGACCCTTGTCGTCGGTGAACAGGCCGCGAACGCGCCCGCCCCACCCCAGGATATTGCTCATCGAAAGCGATTATAGGGACGGTCCTGACGAAAAACAGTGGCAAGCCGCCCGGTCGTTCCTATGTGGCCTTCATGACCGAGCAAGCCGAGGCGCTGGCGGACCTTCCCCACCAGGAGCGAATCCGCTCGCGCAAGATCGCAGGCGCCGTCGTGACTTTGATTGTCGATGCGACCGGCCTGTCCGCCGGCGAGCGCAAGCGGCTCGAAAGCGAGCTTCGCCTCGCAGCCATGGCGAAAGGCGGGGTCGACGAGGTGCGGATCGCGATGACCGCGACCGAGCCGTCGCGTACGCTGATCGCGATCGGCAGCGGCAAGGGCGGCGTCGGCAAGTCGACCGTGTCGGCGAACCTGGCGATCGCGCTTTCCCGGATGGGACGGAAGGTCGGGCTGATCGACGCCGATGTCTACGGTCCGTCGCAGCCAACCCTGCTCGGCACCGACGCGCGGCCGCGCGCCGAGGAGGAGCGGCTGATCCCGGTCGAGGCGCACGGAATCCGCTTTCTGTCGCTTGGGCAGCTGGTCTCGCCCGGGCATGCGCTCGCCTGGCGCGGTCCGATGGCGACGGGAGCGCTGACCAAGCTGATCGAAGCCGACTGGGGCGATTGCGAGCTGCTGATCGTCGATCTTCCGCCGGGGACGGGCGACGTGCAGCTGTCGCTGATCCAGCGCGCGCGGCCGGCCGGCGCGGTGATCGTCTCCACGCCGCAGGACCTGTCGCTGATCGACGCCCGCCGCGCCGTCGACCTGTTCAACAAGACCAGCGTTCCGGTGATCGGCCTGATCGAGAACATGGCGACGTACGTCTGTCCCGATTGCGGCGGCGAATCCCATCCGTTCGGAACCGGCGGAGCGGAGAAAGCGGCGTCGGAAATGGACGTTCCGTTCCTCGGCCGCCTGCCGCTGTCGCTGTCGATCCGCGAGGCATCCGACGCGGGCGAGCCGCCGGCGGCGAGCGGCGGCCCGGACGGCGAAGCGTTCGAAGTCATCGCCGCGAAACTGCTCGAGCTGGTGAGGCATTGAGCGGCCAGGAGAGGATAGAGCCATGCCGCTGACGCGCGATGAGGATATTGCCGAGCTGCTTCGCAACGCGCGGACGATTGCCGTGGTGGGCGCGTCGGACCGGCCCGACCGGCCCTCCTACGGCGTCATGAAATTCCTCCAGGAATGGGGCTATCGCGTGCTTCCGGTGAACCCGCAGATCACCGGCGAGCATGTGCTCGGCGAATTCGTCTGGCGCGAGCTGGCGCAGATCGGCGTCCCGATCGACATCGTCGATATTTTCCGCCGGCCCGAAATGGCGATGGAAGCGGTCGAGCAGGCAATCTTCGTCGGCGCGAAAGCGGTGTGGATGCAACTCGGCGTCATCAACGAGGAAGCCGCTGCGCACGCCGAAGCGGCGGGGCTGAAAGTGGTGATGGACCGCTGCCCGCACATCGAGATCCCGCGGCTGCGGCTGCCGAAGGTGGACGCCGCCGCTTAAGCCGCGGCTACGGTCATTTCCGGCACGAGGATCGTCGGGGCGTCGACGCCGCGACGGAATTCGAGGTCGCTTGCCGGCTCGAGTGTCGCGAACATGTCGAGGAGGTTGCCGGCGATCGTGATTTCGGCGACCGGCTCGGCGATCGCGCCGCCGCGGACCATGAACCCGGCCGCGCCGCGGCTGTAGTCGCCGGTCACCCCGTTCACGCCCTGGCCGATCAGCTCGACGACGAGCAATGCCTCGGGAAGGGTGGCGAGCAGCTCTTCGCGCGTGCGGCGGCCCGGCTCCATGTAGAGGTTGCTCGGGGAAGCGCCGGGCGCGCCGCCGACTCCGCGCGCGGCATGGCCGGTCGGCTCGATCCCAAGCTGGCGCGCGGCGGCGCTGTCGGCGATCCACTGGTTGAGCGTCCCGTCCGAGACCAGCGCGTGGCGTGCGACCCGGACGCCCTCGGCGTCGAACGGGCGCGACCTCAGCCCGCGCGCGCGCAGCGGATCGTCGACGATCGTCACGCCCTCGCCGAAGACCCGCGTTCCGAGCCTGTCGCGAAGGAAGCTGGTCTTGCGCGCGATCGCCGATCCCGTGATCGCACCCGAGAAGTGGCCGAGCAGCGTGGAAGACACGCGCGCGTCGAAGATGACCGGATATTTGCCCGGCTTCGGACGGCCGGGGTTCATGCGCGCCACGGCGCGCGCGCCGGCTTTGCGGCCGATCTCGGCGGCACTTTCGAGGTCTTCGAGAAAGCGCGCGCTGTGCCCCGCATAATCTCGCTGCATCGACGCGCCCTCGCCGGCGATCATCACCGCGCTCGAAGCGTGGCCGCTGGCGCGATAGGCGCCGGCGAAGCCGCCCGAGGTCGCGAGCGCCACGATCGAGGCGGATGCGCTTGCGCTCGCGCCGTTTGAATTGGTCACTCCCGGAACCGCAAGCGCCGCCGCTTCGATCTCGAGCGCCCGCGCGCGCAATTCGGCGGGACCGGGCTCGACGGCGTCGTAGGAATCGACCGACGGCGGATCGCCGAGCTGCAGCAGGCCGGTGGGCGCAAGGCCCGCGTAGGGGTCTTCGGGCGCTTCCCGCGCCATGGCGAGGCAGCGCTCGACGAGAATCTGGAGCGCCTCGTCCGAGAGGTCGGAGGATGCCACTGTCGCCGAGCGCTGCCCGGCGAACAGGCGCAGACCGACCTCCTCGCCCTCGGAGCGGCTGACGCTTTCGATGTCGCCGAGACGGACCTCGACGCCCGAGGAGCTTTGGCCGGTGTAGAGCGCATCGGCGGCAGTCGCACCGGCGGCGATCCCTCGCTCGACCAATGATTCGGCGATTCGTCGCGCCTGTTCGGGGGCTTGCATCGGCGGCCGGTTAGCGCGCCGAAAGGCCGACGACCAGCATGCCAAGCCCGACGAGCAGCCCGCAGGTCCGGTTCGACCGGAACAGCCTGAGCGCCAGCGCTCCGTCGGCGGGGTCGGCGCGGATGACCTGCCCGGCGAGGTGGAGGGCCGCCGGGAGCAGCGCGAGGAGCGCGAGCGAGTCCGGTCGAACGGTCCACACGGCCACGCCCCACAGGACAAGCGCGATGAGGTAGAAGATCGCGATTCCGAGCGGCGCCTTGTCGCCGAGCCGCCGGGCCGAGGATTTGACCCCGACCAGCGCGTCGTCCTCCATGTCCTGGATCGCGTAGAGCGTGTCATAGCCCACCACCCAGGCGATGCTTCCGAACCAGAGCAGGATGGTCGTCGACGAAAGGCTGCCGGTGACGGCCGGCCAGCCGACCAGCGCGCCCCAGGAGAACACGATTCCGAGCCACGCCTGCGGCCACCAGGTGACCCGTTTCATAAAGGGGTAGGCCGCGACCGGCGCAATGCTGACGAGCGCGACGACCGCTGCGGTAAGGTTGAGCTGGAGCAGGACGAGCAGCCCGACGAGACACAATGCAGCGATCAGCACCCACGCCGAGGCAAGCGAGACTCGCCTGCTCGCGAGCGGCCGAAGCCGGGTGCGCTCGACCCGGGCGTCGAGGTCGCGGTCAACGATGTCGTTGTAGACGCAGCCGGCACTGCGCATCGCGAACGCGCCCAGCCCGAGCCACAGGAACAGGTCCCAGCGGTTGCGAACGCCCGCGAGCGCGACGCTCCACGCGCACGGCCAGTAAAGCAGCCAGCTGCCAATCGGCCGATCGAGCCGCATCAGCGAGGCGTAGGGCCTCAGGCGCGGCGGAAGCGCCCCGATCAGCCCGCGCCGTTCGCTGTCCGCCACGATCTCGGAAGTCGCCGCCATTCGAACCGTTTGGCAGGGGCCAACCACTCACTCAAGGGTAGCGGTCCCGCGCCGCCGGCGCCGCTTTTGGTCCACTATGGAGCAGCACGTTTTTACTTTATTTCTAGTCATGGAGCAGAATAGCAAGTTAAGCGTTGCTATCCCGAAATGACGACGAGCCATGCGGCCGCCGATATAAGGACGGCGCCGATGTACAAGGCCTATTTTGTACGACGGTTGTTGGAAGCGCTTAGCCTAGCCGAAGAGGCAAGGAACGAGCGGGAGCGGATGATTCACCTTCAGACGACGCGCTACTACCGCGACCTTATTGAATCGTTAAATCGCCGGAACTGAATTCTTGGTGAATCGGCAACGGTAGCTCGCAGCCGCCGTCGCGGCTAAGTCCCGCTGATGCCCGCCACCCCCGCATGGCCGCCCAAGAGCCTGCCGCGACTGTATCTGCGTGAGTCCGCCAGCGCGGGTGCGACAGTCGCGCTCGACGCCGCGCAGGCCAACTATCTCGGCAACGTGCTGCGCCTGGGCGCCGGCGCGGAGCTGCTGGTCTTCGACGGCATGTCGGGCGAATGGCTGGCCCGGATCGCTGAGGTCGGCAAGAAACGGATGACCCTTGCCGTCGAGCGCAAGACGCGCGAGCCGGAGAGCATCCCCGACCTGTGGCTCGCCTTCGCGCCCGTGAAGCGGGCGCAGACCGACTGGCTGGTCGAGAAGGCAACCGAACTCGGAGCGGCACGGCTGGTCCCGGTGAAGACCCAGCGGACGGTCGCCGAGCGCGTCCGCCTCGACCGGCTCGAAAGCATCGCGATCGAGGCCGCCGAGCAATGCGGACGGACGCGCGTGCCGCAGATCGTCGAGCCGGTGCCGCTCCGGCGCTTCGTCGAGGAGCTCGATCCGGCGCGCCATTTCTATTTCGCCGACGAAAGCGGCGGCGAGCCGCTCGCAGCAGCATTCGAGGAAGGGCCGGCGGTCATTCTGGTCGGCCCGGAAGGCGGCTTCACCGACGAGGAGCGCGCCTTCGTCCGCGGCAACGGCGCGTCGCCGGTCTCGCTCGGCCCGCGCATCCTGCGCGCCGAAACTGCCGCGCTCGCCGCGATCGCGTCATTCATGGCGATTGCCGGCGACTGGCGCTGACCAATGTTCGCCGCTAAGCGCCGCCGCCCATGACCACGCGTACCGACGACAGCGGCAGCCCGCTCATCGAAGGCCGAGCCGACCTGCTCGCCGAGTTCGAAGGTGGCGAGAAGCCCTCCGGGGACTGGCGCATCGGCACCGAGCACGAGAAGTTCGTGTACCGGGTGGGCGACCATCGCGCGCCATCCTACGACGAGCCCGGCGGAATCCGCGACCTGCTCGCCGGCTTGACCGAATTCGGCTGGAAGCCGGTGGTCGAGAACGGCAACGCGATCGCGCTCGCCGGGCCGGACGGCACGATCAGCCTCGAGCCGGCAGGGCAGTTCGAGCTCTCCGGCGCGGCGCTCGAGAACCTCCACCAGACGTGCAGCGAAGCGGCGCGCCATCTCGAGCAGTGCAAGACGGTCGGCGATCGCCTCGGCCTCGGCTTCCTCGGCGTCGGCATGTGGCCGGACAAGGCGCGCAAGGACCTGCCGGTGATGCCCAAGGGCCGCTACGCGATCATGCTCAATTACATGCCCAAGGTCGGCAGCCTGGGCCTCGACATGATGCTTCGCACCTGCACCATCCAGGTGAACCTCGATTATGCGTCCGAGGCCGACATGGTGAAGAAGTTCCGCGTCGGGCTGGCGCTTCAGCCGGTCGCGACCGCCCTGTTCGCCAACTCGCCGTTCACCGAGGGCAAGCCCAACGGCTACAAAAGCTTCCGGAGCCACATCTGGGAGGACACCGACCCCGACCGCACCGGAATGCTGCCGTTCGTGTTCGAGGACGGCTTCGGCTACGAACGCTACTGCGACTATGCGCTCGACGTGCCGATGTATTTCGTCTTCCGCGACGGCAAGTACATCGACGTTGCCGGCGAGAGCTTCCGCGCGTTCCTCGAAGGGAAGCTGCCGCAGCTTCCCGGCGAGAAGCCGCGGCTGACCGACTGGACCGATCACCTGTCGACCGCCTTCCCCGAAGTGCGACTCAAGAGCTTTCTGGAGATGCGCGGCGCCGACGGCGGGCGATGGAGCCGGATCTGCGCGCTTCCTGCGCTATGGGTCGGGCTCCTTTACGACGGCCAGGCGCTCGACTCGGCATGGGACCTGGTCAAGCACTGGACGATCGAGCAGCGCGAGATTCTGCGCGGCGACGTGCCGAAGCTTGCGCTGGATGCGGTCACGCCCGACGGCGAATCGATGCGCGACTTCGCCTCGCGCGTTCTCGGCATCGCCGCCGAGGGACTGACGCGGCGCAAGCGGCTCAACAGCGCCGGCGACAATGAGGGCGGATTCCTCGATCCGTTGCGCGATGTCGTCGCAACCGGCATGACACCTGCGGATCGCCTGCTCGCGCGCTATCACGGCGAGTGGCACGGCGACGTGTCGCACATCTACGAGGAATTCAGCTTCTGATGGACATGCCGATCGAAAACCGCCGCACGCTTTATCCCGAGATCACGCCGTACGAGACGGGGATGCTCGACGTCGGCGACGGGCATCGGCTCTATTGGGAGCTGTCGGGCAATCCGGAAGGCAAGCCGGTCGTGTTCCTCCACGGCGGTCCGGGCGGCGGCTCGAGCCCCGAGCACCGGCGCCAATTCAATCCCGACAAATACAAGATCCTGGTGTTCGACCAGCGCGGCTGCGGCAAGTCGACGCCCTATGCCGAGCTCGACCACAACACGACCTGGGACTTGGTCGAGGACATCGAGAAGCTGCGCACGCAGGTCGCGAAGGTCGACAAGTGGATGGTGTTCGGCGGTAGCTGGGGGTCCACGCTGGCGCTGGCTTATGCCGAGACCTATCCCGAGCACGTCACCGAGATCGTGCTTCGCGGCATCTTCCTGTTCCACCAGGACGAGCTCGACTGGATGTACAAGGAGGGCGGCGCCTCACGTATCTACCCCGACAAGTTCGAGGAGTTCGTTCGGCTCATTCCCGAGGACGAGCGCGGCGACCTCGTCGAAGCCTATCGCAAGCGCCTGACGAGCAGCGACAAGGACGAGCAGCTCGCGGCGGCCAAGGCCTGGAGCAAGTGGGAAGGCGAGATCGTCACGCTCCTGCCGAGCGCCTCGACGATCGACCATTTCACCAGCCCCGACGTCGCCGTCGCGGTGTCGCGCATCGAGAACCATTACATGGCGAACCACGGCTGGCTCGAGCAGGGCCAGCTGCTCAAGGGCGCCGAGAAGCTCCGCGGCATTCCCGGCGTGATCGTCCAGGGCCGCCACGACAGCTGCACCCCGCCGGTCGCCGCGTGGCGGCTGAAGCAGGCGTGGCCCGAGGTCGAGCTCAACATTATCCCCGACGCCGGGCATCTGTTCAGCGAGCCGGGAATCACCGACGGCCTCGTCCGCGCGACCGACAGGTTCGCGAAATAGCGGTGCCCCGGCGAAAGCCGGGGTCCAGTGCGAAGCAGCGCTAACGCGCTTCTGGGCCCCGGCCTACGCCGGGGAACTTCACTCGCCAGGCCGGTACATCCGCTCGGTGTGGCCCTTGAGCTGGGCGGGGTAGAAATAGACTTCGCGCAGATTGCCGGTGGCGTAGCGCACCGCTTCGTCGTCGAAGTGCGGCGAATTGGGGTGGCCGCTTTCTCCGCCGGCAGTGATCGCGCGGGCGCGGACGCCGCCGGGACGGAATTCGACGACGGCGACGAAGCTGTTGCCGTTGGTGCCGTACCATTTCTTGGTCCCCGGCTTCTGCGACGCGCCGAACGAGGCCAGCGAGCCCCACTTGTTCGAGGTGAAGCCGACGGGGATGCTCGGCTTGCTGTCGTCGAACACGCCCTCGATCGCCGGGGAGATGCGCTGGAAGCGGTTGACCTCGCCCCAAGGCACGCGCCAGCCGCCGAAGTCGCGCTCGAGCCGGTCGAGACCGGCGGCGAAGGTCTGGACCTTCTCCTCGGCGCTCAGCGCTTCCATGTGGCGGAACAGGTTGGCGTGGTCGTTCCATTTGCGCGACGTTGCCGCCTTGACGAGCTCGTCGCCCCAGAATTGCGCGAGCGTGTTGGGCACCGACGCGATTCCCCAGCGCTTGTCCCAGGCCCCCAGCGCCGCGACGGGCTGCGCGAGACGCGCCTTGCGCGGGTCGCTCGCGGGCAGCGCCTGCCACGCCGACACAAGCATGGGGACCAGCACTTCGAACGACGGCTGGGCGCTGTCGAACGCGGCCGTCTGGAGGCGGTCGAGGCTCCACTTGCCGGGCTGGGTCAGAAGCCGCGTGGCGTGGATCGTGCGATAGCTCTCGCCGGCGGTGTCGAGGTAGGCGGGGAAGTTCTGCGGCCTGGGTGAGTTGGCGCCCGCGGCCGAATAGAGCCAGTCGTTGCTGTTGAAGACCCAGCCGTTCGGCGGATCGATGGTGTTGGGCAGCTGCGACGGGTCGTGCAGGCCGTGCCAGTCCGCCGCCGGATTGCTGCCGTCGACCGGCTTCGTATAGTCGAAGCGGTTGTCGCGGCTCGGCATGAACTCGGGCGCGAGCACCGCGATGTCGCCCTTGTCGTCGGCGACCACCGCATTGTTCGAGCTGTTCGCCTTGAGATTCGAAACGCGCATGAACGCGGCGAGGTCGGCCGCCTTGGTACGCAGATAGCTCTGCTGCAGCGCCTCGACCGGCCGGTCCATCATCGCGAAGGCGATCCAGCGGTTTCCGTCCGAGCGGACGATCGGGCCGCGGTGGGTCATCAGGGCGGTGAAGCTGCGCGAGGCCAGATGGCCGTCGGGCGTGCGGTAGCGGATGGTGATCGGGCGCGGCGCGAGCGGCCGGCAGGTGCGCCCGTACCAGTAGCAATAGCCGCTCCCGCGCTTCTCGACCTTCTCGGCGAACTCATCGACATTATCGACCCCGCTCGAGGTGTGCATCCAGCCGATGTGCGGGTTGAAACCCTGGTAGAGGAAGAACTGGCCCCAGGTCGCGGCGCCGTAGGCGTCGAGCCCCTCGTCGCTCGACATCTGAAGCTCGGATCGAAAGTAGAAGCTGGTGTGCGGGTTGATCAGCAGCAGCGCGCCGCCATCGCTCGTGAGCCTGGGCGCGATGGCGATGCCGTTGGAGCCCTGCGGCTCGTTGGGCTGCCTACGGAAGAAATCCGACGTCCAGGCATGCGGACGGCCGGCATCGGCCAGCTTCGGAGCGGCGGAATAGAAATCGCGGAGCTTGTCGAGGTCGATGCGCTCGATGTCGCCGCCGATGCTTCCTTCGGTGAAGCTCATCACCATCCACGGTTCGAAATGGGTGATCACGCGCGGATGGACGTTCGGGTGCGTGGCGAGGAAATAGTTCAGGCCGTCTGCCCAGGCGTTCATCAGCTTGCGCATCGCCGGGGGGCTCTTGGCGTAATCGGCCTTGAGCTCGGCCGGGCTGACGTAGAGCCGCGCGCGCAGATCCTGCCAGATCGCCTTCTCGCCCTCGGCCTCGGCGGTGAGGCCGAGGCTGGTCAGGTAATTGGCTTCGATGCGCGGGAAATCGTCTTCCGCCTGCGCGTAGATCATCCCGAACACCGCGTCGGCGTCCGTGTGGCCGTGCACGTGCGCGATGCCCCAATCGTCGCGCGTGATCGTCACGTGCGAAGCTTCCGAGCGCAATCGCGCGAGCTCCGGCGGCGGCGATGCCGCGGTGGAGAGGAGGAGCAGGGCGGAGAGGAGGAGCGTGCGCATGCGCAAGGGCTAGGGCGCGGCGCGGCGCTCGGCAAGATTGACGCGAGGCAATCTGGCGCTGCAGGCTGGCTTCGCGCTAGCTGGGTTGGAGCGGAGGGGAAATCGAATGGCGGAAGTGCAGCGTAGCAGCCTGGCGCGCGTGATCGCGTCGAGCCTGATCGGGACGACGATCGAGTGGTACGATTTCTTCCTCTACGGCTCCGCGGCGGCGCTGGTATTCAACAAGCTGTTCTTCCCGTCGTTCGACCCGCTGGTCGGGACCTTGCTTGCGTTCGCGACCTACGCGGTCGGGTTCGTCGCGCGGCCGCTCGGCGGGATCGTGTTCGGCCATTTCGGCGACCGCATCGGGCGCAAGAAATTGCTGATGTGGAGCCTCGTCATGATGGGGCTCGCGACCGGCTGATCGGGCTCCTGCCGGGCTATGCAAGCATCGGCGTGTGGGCGCCGATCGGCCTCATCGTGCTGCGCGTCCTGCAGGGCTTCGCCGTCGGCGGCGAGTGGGGCGGCGCGGTGCTGATGGCGGCCGAGCACGGGGATGCGAAGCGGCGCGGTTATTGGGCGAGCTGGCCGCAGGCGGGAGTCCCGCTTGGGTTGCTGCTGTCGGCCGGAATCCTCGCGCTGATGGCCGGAATCCAGAGCAACGCCGATTTCGTCCGCTGGGGCTGGCGCGTGCCGTTCCTGCTTTCCGCAATCCTGGTGATCGTCGGCTGGTACATCCGCAACCGCGTCACCGAGAGCCCGATGTTCGAGGCCGAGATCGAAGCCGAAAGGCCGCCGAGCACGCCCGCCGTCGACGTCTTCCGCGAGCGCCCGCGCGCGGTGCTGCTCGGCGCCGGCCTCAGGGTCGGCGAGAACATCGTCTATTACATCATCACCGTCTT
>Ga0207698_10001924_pt1 | contig 12176 bp, 13 predicted proteins | sample KBSCornC22_FD_184298 | JGI IMG/M metagenome (GOLD analysis project Ga0207698, IMG submission 184298) | Corn rhizosphere microbial communities from Kellogg Biological Station, Michigan, USA - KBS Corn C2-2 (SPAdes) (version 2) | ecosystem: Host-associated > Plants > Roots > Rhizosphere > Soil ...
GTTCAAGCAGGGCATTCCGGTGGCTGCGTTCGAAGTCAGCGATCTGGGCGCGGAGTTCACGCGGCTGAGCGCGAAAGGCGTGGCGTTTACGCGACCACCGATGGCAGCGGGGCCGGTCAGCCTCGCCGTGTTCGCCGATACTTGTGGCAATCTCATTCAGCTGTATCAGCCGACACGATAACGCGAGATAGCCCCTTGCAGGTTCGGGCCGATGGGCGCAGTTCCCAGAGGATCTCGCTCTGCTCGTCGACGATGCCGGTACCGACGAGCTGCGCCACCACTGAACGGAAGGCTTGAGCAGACGGCAGCCACGGGGGCAGACCGCCCTGCGGCCACAACGCCAGCCGGGCGAGCCGGATGCTTCCGAAGCCGGTGTCGGCACCCTCGTGAAAGGGCGAGCTGCCGGTGAGTGCGGCCAGCACCGGCAGGTAGCGCCGAGCCTGGTTCATCACCGCAACCGCCGTCTCGAGGTCAGGGATCGCGACGTGTACGTGCGCACCGCAGAGGTTGAGCTGCGTGACGAGGCTGGCGTGCCGGTCGAGCAGTCGCACATAGCGCTCGCGCTCGGCAACGTCGATCTGATCGAGCGTGGCGGTGGGGTGTGTACTGGTGGCCAGCAACGACGCGCCGTGTGCTGCGGCAGCCTCGGCCGCCTCGGCTCGCATGGCGGCAACCGCCCGCCGGACGTCGTCCAAGTCGGCGCAGATCTCGCTGGCCGCTTCGAGCTGGCTGGTGAGCATCTCGGGATGCAGCCGTGCCCCGAACGCGCGCTCGTCTGCCTGGCGGCTCAACGCAGGCAGCGCAAGCAGTTGCATCGTCTCGGGATCGACGAGGTGGTACTCCTCTTCAACGCCGACGGTGGGACCCGTTCTCGGCGCGTCAGGCAAACTAGCCCTGCGATTCTTTGTCGTCGTCGAACGCGTGCGGGCCGGGAATTTCGGTCGTCCCGTCCACCACGGTCCCGCTGAAGTAGTTGTCCGCCGGGTCGAAGTCCAACTTCGAGCGATCCAGCATGCCTTCGGCGTCGCTTTCGGCAGCCTGCTCCGTCTCACGTTCTGCTTTGTTGGTTTCCATAGCAGTGGTGTCGCCAGATCCGGCGCGATCCAAACGGTTGGGCGTGGCGATTTTCGGTGCAATTGCGGGAAGACCTTCGGTATGGAATCCGAGAATGAGCCCGTAAAAGCTGGTGACGGCCTGAGCGACCAGGAAATGGTGGAACAGGTTGCGGATCAGACGTCCAGTGACCTCAAGTACGCCGACGTCTTCGAGCGCGAGGCGGATGGAACGCTGACCGACACCGAAGCGGCCAAGGCCGACGCCGACGAGCTCGCCCCGGACCGCTGAGCGGTCCGAGATGAGCAAGCCGGATTCGACGGCGAGCGACGTCAGACCCGTCGCGGACGGCCCGGCGCCGGCGTGGGGCCGCCGGGTCGTCGTCGCCGTGCTGGCGTTGATCGTGATCGCCGGCGCGCTGGGCGTGTTCGGCGTGCATTCCCGAACAGTGCGTACGACCGCGAACGGATACACGCTGACGGTGACGTATCCGCAGACCGCCCGCGCCGGGCTGGACGTGCCATGGCGGGTGCACGTGCATCACCCGGGTGGATTCCCCGCGCAGATCGTCATCGCGGTGTCCACCGACTATTTCCGCATGTTCGAGACGCAGGGCTTCTTCCCCGATGCCGACAGCGTCAGCAACGACGGCCGATTCGTCTACTTCACGTTCGACACCGTTCCCGGCAGCAGCGATTTCTCCGTCGACTACGACGCCTATATCCAGCCGGCTGCGCAGATCGGCAAGTCGGCGATAGTGAAGTTGGTCGTCGGGAAACACATCCAAGCTCAGACGTCATTGCATACCTGGCTGGTGCCCTGATGGAAATCGTCTACCGCGCTCTGTTCATCTTCGGGTTCCTGTGGCTGATCACCCGCGTGACCGGCCGTGCCACCCTGGGCGAGCTGAGCACGTTCCAGCTGATGCTCTACGTGACGATGGGCGACCTTGTGCAGCAATCGGTCACCCAGCAGGACTACTCGGTCACGTCGGCGGTGCTGGCGGTGAGTGTGTTCTCGCTGCTCACCATTGCGCTGTCGTGGGTGAACACCCGCTCGCGGCGGCTGCGGCCGATCACGCATGGCATCCCGGTGATCATCGTCGACGGGGGCGAACCGCTGCTCGCGACGATGCGGCAGGAGAAGATCTCGATAGACGATCTGATGGCCGCGGCCCGCAACCAGGGCATCGATCAGTTCAGCAAGATCAGGCTCGCCGTGCTGGAGACGAACGGCAAGATCTCGTTCTTCACCGACGACGCGCATTCCGGCGCACCCGATCAACCCTCCGTCGGCTGACCTCGCGGAGTTCTTCCGGGCGCACCCCGACTGCTACCTTGCTCGGCATCGACACGTCAGGGTCTCGACCAGGTGATCTGGTACTTCGCGGCGTCATGGTTGGCGCACGCGGACCGGTCGACGTGGCCATCGCCGGCGGCGTCATCGCCGACATCGGGCCCGCGCTCATCGCGCCCGGTGCGACAGAGATTCACGGCGTGAGCGTTCTGCCGGGGCTGCATGATCACCACGTCCACCTGCTCGCGATGGCTGCCGCTCGCGACTCGATCTCCTGCGGATCGCCCGCCGTCACCGATCGCGCGTCGCTCATCGCTGCGCTTCGGGACGCTCCGGGCGAGGGGTGGATTCGCGCGGTGGACTACGACGAAGCGAGCGCCGGCCCACTCGACCGCCAGGTGCTCGACCTGATGGTGGAGGATCGGCCGGTACGCATCCAGCATCGCAGCGGAGCCTTGTGGATGCTGAACTCGCGCGCGATCGAGCTGCTCGAGGTCGAGGTCGCCGATGACCCCGGTGTCGAGCGCGACGCGAGTGGCCAGCCGACCGGCCGGCTGTGGCGCATGGACAGCTGGCTTGCCACGGCGCTCGGCGAGCGAGACGATCCCGATCTCAGCGTCGTCGGCAGGGAACTCGCGGCATTCGGGATCACCGGTGTCACTGACGCGACACCGGGACCGACGGCCACGCTGGCGCGGGCGGCAGCACGCCTGCCGCAGCGCATCGTGTCGATGGGCGAGGATCCACGGGGTCCGCTGGGCCGCGGCCCGTACAAGATCGTCCTAGCCGATCACGCGTTGCCGGCGCTGGAGGAGCTGTACGCGACGATCACGAGGGCGCATGCCGACGATCGCCCGGTCGCGGTGCACAGTGTCACCCGTGAGTCTCTCTTCTTGTTCCTCGCGGCCCTCGACGCGGCTGGTGCACGCTCGGGAGACCGCGTCGAACACGCGTCGGTCGCGCCGCCCGAGGCGATCAGCGCGCTTGCCCGACTTGGTGTCGCGGTGGTGACCCAACCCTCGCTGGTGGCGCGGCGCGGGGATGACTATCTCGCACGGGTCGAACCGCGCGACCTGCCAGACCTGTGGCGCTACGGATCGCTCCTTGCCGCCGGTGTGGCGGTGGGCCTCTCCAGCGACGCACCGTATGGGGACGCCAACCCGTGGCACACGATCGATGCCGCCGCACGACGGGTGACTCGGAGCGGCGCGGTTCTCGGGGCGGCGGAGTCCGTCTCGAGCACGACGGCTCTCGACGCCTTCCTCGGTACCCCGGAAGACCCTGGCGGCACACCGCGCGAGATCACCGTCGGCGCCGACGCCGACCTCGTCGTCCTCGACTGCGGTGTCACCACGATGCTCGAGCGACCTGACGAAAGTCATGTGCTGTCGACGCTGATCGCTGGCCAACCCGTCTACGTGCGAGGCGACGATGCCCGCTGAGTCGCGAGCTGTGTCGGTCGCTGCACTGGGCGACGCCCTCGCCGGCCTAACGCTGGACTCCGACGAACGCATCCAGCAGCCGCTCGTGATTGTCGACCTCGACGGTCCCGCCACCCGGGCGGAATTGAGCCGCGCGGCGCGCGCACTGGATCGGTGCACCGCCGTCGCCGTCGGTATCGCATCGCGACCACCGGACGCTGAACTCGGTGAGCTGGGTTCGGCACTGGATTGCACGCTGGTTCTGGATGCGGAGACCGAGCGGTGGCAGGTCGCGGTGCCGAGTCTCGAGAACGCGGTGGCCACCATCGCAGACGCGGTGGCACGAACTCCGGTCGCGGCCGTATCGCTGGCGCGGCTGCTGCGCCAGGTCGAGGTGCTGTCGGTGGCAGACGGGCTGGCGGCAGAGTCGGCGGTCTACTCGATGCTGCTCGCCGGTGCGGAGTTCCGAAGCTGGCTCGCGGCACACCCTCCGAGTGCGGCCGCCCGCCCCGAAGACCCCGTGGTCATCGAGCGAGACGGTGCCGAGCTGAGCATCACCCTGAACGACCCCGAGCGGCACAACGCGTTCAGCCGGTGGGTCCGCGACGGTCTCGTCGAAGCATTCGACCTGGTCAATGCCGATGACACGATCGCCCGGGTGGTGCTGCGCGGTGCGGGCCGGTCGTTCTGCAGCGGGGGAGACCTCTCGGAGTTCGGCACCAGCAGCGATCCGGCGGTGGCGCACTTGATCCGCCTCGACCGCAGCGTGGCAGCCCGGCTGGAACGCTGCCGAGACCGCGTGAGTGTCGAACTGCAGGGCGCCTGCATCGGGGCGGGTATCGAGATCGCCTCGTTCGCCGGTCACGTGCGCGCACGCCACGACACCCGCATCGTGCTACCCGAGCTGGGCATGGGCCTGGTACCCGGCGCCGGTGGCAGCGTCGGAATCTCACGACGCGTCGGGCGCTGGCGCACGGCCTACCTCGTGCTCACCGGGGAGTCGCTCGATCCGGTACGCGCTGCGGGGTGGGGGCTAGTCGACGAGGTACTCGGTGACTGACGGACCGCTGCGCGGCCAGCACTTCGCCATCTCGCCGGGCACCGCAGCCGGTGCGTGCGCGCGCACCCTGGCGACGTGCCTCGGCGCTGACGTCACCGACGACGGCGACGATCTCGGGCTGGCCGGATCGAGCGCATCGATCGACTGGGCCACCAGCGGCGCGATGGCCTTGACCGGCCGCGCTGACAGTCCACCCCGCCTGGTCGACGGGGCTCCCGCCAGCGTCGTCCGCGCCGCTCTGGCGTTGCTGGGAACCCCCACCAGCGCGGGGGTACAGGTTCTCGGCGAGCGCGCGGCGGCGGCCGGTCTTGGCCGGCGTGCGCCGTGGTCGCCGGGCGGGGCGTTCCGGATGGTTCGCGCCCGCGACGGATGGCTCGGCCTGTCGCTGGCCCGCGACAGCGACCTGGACCTGCTGCCCGCGTTGGTGGGCGCCGACGTGCAGGATCCGTGGTCCGCGCTTGAGGGCTGGGCCGGCAGCCAATCTGTCGCCGCCGCCGAAGAACGCGGCACCCTGCTCGGGCTCCCGATGTCCGCCGTACCTGTCGCAGGCGATTCGAGGCGCGCTCCGGTGCTCGCGACGCGCGGCGGTGGCCGAGCGTCGGACAGCCGAGTCGTGCTCGACCTGACCTCTCTGTGGGCGGGGCCGCTGTGCGCACACCTGCTCGGCGAGACGGGTGCCCGGGTCATCAAGGTGGAAAGCGCCGATCGCATCGACGGGGCACGCCGCGGCCCGTCTGCGTTCTTCGACCTGTTGCATGCCGGGCACGAGTCGGTCGTGCTGGACTTCGGGACCGAGAGCGGCCGGGCAGCGCTGGCCGGCCTGATCGACGCTGCCGACCTGGTGCTCGAGGCGGCGCGTCCGCGTGCCCTCGAACAGCTCGGGGTGGATGCCGCGGAGGTCGTCGCCAGCGGAACGTCCTGGGTCAGCATCACCGCCTACGGCCGCGACGAGGCGAACGCGCTGCGGGTCGGTTTCGGCGACGACGTCGCGGCAAGCGCGGGCCTCGTCTGCTGGGACGGAGACCGCCCAATTCCGGTCGGAGACGCCATCGCCGACCCACTTGCCGGTGTCGTCGCCGCCGCGGCGGCGGCCGCGGCACTGGCGAGCCGAGACGCGTGGCTGCTGGATGTGTCGATGCACGACGTGGCTGCGCTGGCGGCCAGCGTGCCGCCGGACGGCGCCGAACTGTTCCAGACCGCTGACGCTGAATGGCAGGTACAGGCGGGCGAGCAGCGGGTGGCCGTGGCGGAGCCCGCGATCCGGCCCGCCAAGTCGGCGGCCGCTACCGCGGGCCGGGACACCGACTCGGTTCTGGCTGAGTTCGCACCCAGCTGAGGTTGTGCAGCAAGTTGCGCGGACCCTTGCTTTTCATTTCATCATGATGAATGCTTGGCCGCACCGAGCTACCGGTGGCTGCACCGGGAGCCACCGAATCTGCGAGGTGTGACGGGCGATGACGGACAGGGCGAACGAGTCCATGGTGGTTGTCGAGCGCGAAATGATCGGTTGTCCGGTGGTGCATCTGGACGTGTCGACACCCAAGGCGGCCGGCGCGTACTGGGATCTCGCCGACGACCTGCGCCGCACCGGGGACCGGATCTACAACACGCTGGCCCAGGGTTTCTGGATGTTCACCGACTACGACGTCGTGCGCGAGATCTATCAGAACGCCGACCTGTTCTCGAGTGAATCGTTCACCCCGTGGGAGCCGGATCCCGTCTACCGGTTCGTGCCCACCCAGATCGATCCGCCGCAGCACCAGAAGTACCGCCAGGTCCTGTCTCGGTGGTTCTCCCCGGGCGCGATCAACGCACTTGAGCCCCGGGCTCGCGAACTGTGCCGCGACCTGATCGCCGACATCGCCCAGCGCGGGGAGTGCGACTTCGTCACCGACTTTGCGATCCGCTACCCGACCGAGGTCTTCCTTACGCTGCTCGGCCTTCCGGCCAGCGAGGCCGACCTGTTTGTGCCCTGGGTCGAGGACTTCTTCGGCGGTTTCGGCGGCGATCCCGACCCTGTGAAGCAAGAGGCAATGGTCGCCGCGCTCGGCGGTATCCGCGAGTACTGGGTGGCCGCACTGGACGAGCGGCGAGGTGAACAAGAGCCACGCGAGGGCGATCTCGCGTCGCACCTGCTGCACGCCAAGATCGACGACCGGCCGCTGACGGACAGCGAGCTGCTCGACATGCTCACCGTGCTCGTCCTCGCCGGCCTCGACACGACCCGCGCCGAGCTCGGCTACCTGTTCCGCCACCTCGCGACCCACGATGCCGATCGGCAGCGTCTCGTCGACGAGCCGGCCCTGGTGCCCAACGCCGTGGAGGAGACGTTGCGCTTCTACACGATCATCTTCGGCGACGGCCGAAAGGTCACCGAGGACACCGAGTTCCACGGCTGCCCCCTGAACAAGGGGGACATGGTCTACGGACTGGTCTCCTCGGCGAATCGTGACCCGAACGTCTACGAGCGCGCCGACGAGTTCGTGGTGGACCGCCAGAGCAACCCGCACCTCGGCTTCGCCGGTGGCCCGCACCGCTGCCTCGGCGCGCACCTGGCCCGCAAGGAGATGCAGATCGCGACGGAGGAGTGGCTCAAGGTCATCCCGAACTTCCACATCGCGACCGAAGAGCAGTTGTTCGAGCGCGGTGGCGGCTCGATGATGACGCTGCTCTCGCTGCCGCTCGCCTGGGAAGTGCCGTCATGAAACTGTCCGTCGATTCGATCCGCTGCATGGGCCATGGCCGCTGCTATGCCGCCGCGCCGGACCTGCTCACCTACGACGACGACGGCTACGTGCTGACCCGTGGCGAGGTCATCGACGTGCCCGAGGACCAAGAGGACGCAGCCAGGACCGCCGTCGCGAACTGCCCCGAGCGGGCGATCGAACTGGTGGCGGATTGATTCCGCGATGACGACCACCGCCTTGCAGACCCAGGTCTGGCGCCTGGTCCAGCGGCCCACGGGCGTGCCGAGCATGGCCGACGTGGAACTTGTGGAGGTCGCGCTAGCGCCCCCGGGCCCGGATGAGGTCCTGGTCCACAACCTCGCGATGTCGGTCGAGCCGTACATGTGGGGGCGGATGACCGGGGAGGCGGACTACGCCGCCCCGTTTGATGTGGGTGCCGCGATGACCGGCCATGCGGTGGGCACCGTAGCGGAATCGACGGTCCCGTCGCTGCCGCCGGGCACCCTGGTGCTGCACGAGGCAGGCTGGCGTGACGCGGCCGTGCTCTCGGCCAGCGAGGTACAGGCACTGCCGGCCGGCGACGTCTCACCCACCGCATGGCTGGCAGCACTCGGGCTGACCGGCTTCACCGCGTACGTCGGGCTACTCGACGTGGCTGCGTGCAAACCGGGGGACACCGTCTTCGTCTCGGCCGCCGCGGGTGCGGTCGGTTCGATCGCGGCGCAGATCGCGAAGTCGATGGGCTGCACCGTCATCGGTAGCGCGGGCAGCCCCGAGAAGGTCAAGTTCCTCACCGCCGAACTCGGCCTGGACGCGGCCTTCGACTACCACGACGGTGTCCGCGACGGCGTCGCCGCGGCCCTCGAACAGGCTGGGCAAAGCGGTATCGACGTGTACTTCGACAACGTCGGCGGCGAGCAGCTGGAGGCGGCGATCCGCCGGATGCGCGACTTCGGCCGCATCGTGCTGTGCGGCGCCATCTCCACCTACGGCAAGCGCGTGCCTGGTCCGAGCAACCTGCTATTGGCGATCTGGCGGCGCCTGCGGCTGGAAGGGTTCATCGCCAGCGATCACGCCGACCGGCGCCCGGCATTCGAGCGTGTCATGCAGCAGTGGCTGAGCGAGGGCCGGGTGCGCAACGTCGAGACGCTGCACTCCGGCGGCATTTCCACCGCGTTCGACGCGTTCTCCGGGATGCTGCAGGGTCAGGATGTCGGGAAGACGGTCGTCGAGCTGCGCTGAGTCAGCGCCACTGCACGTACTCGTCGACCTGGTCCGGGAAGCGCTCCTGGTAATAGGTCACCAGGTGCTCGATGTGCTCGGCCATCAGCCGCTCGGCACGGGTGGCCCGCCCGTCGATCATGGCCTGCGCGATCGCTTCGTGATCCTCGGAGATCTCCTGGCGCTCGCTGAGCGGATCCAGGTCTCGCACGATGTGCTCGACCACGATGTGGCTGAGCGACTGCAGGATCATGGTCAGGATCCGGTTGCCGCCCAGTGTCGAGATGACCGCATGGAAGCCGTTGGCCCTGCTCATGAAGCGTTCGCGTTCGGAGTCCGGGTCATAGTCGGGCAGGAAGGGCGCGAGCGCCTTCTTCTTCGTGGCCCGGTCCACGGTCTCGGTGACCTGGCGGACCACGGCAGGCTCGAACAGCAGCCACGTCTCGAACAGCTCGTTGTAGTTGGCGCCGGCCAGGTGGAAGTAGAGCGTGGAGGTCCTGGCGAGATTGCGCGGGTCGACACTGGTGACCACCGGCCCGCCTCCCGGGCCGCGGCGAATGGTGATCAGGCCCTGCACCTCGAGCAACCGCAGCCCTTCGCGGACCGATTCGCGGCTGACCCCGTACTGCTGGACCATCTCGGCCTCGGGCGGCAGCCGGTCGCCGATCTGCAGGTTGTCGGCGACGATGTCAGCGACGATGCGCTGCGCCACCACCTCCGACGTCTTCAGCGCGCGTGGGCCCTCCCGGGCCGAAAGCGGATCGATAAGCGCGCTGTCCTCTTCGGCGAGCAGGCTGAACCGGATCGGAATGCCGGCCCGCGCAGGGTTGCGCGCCTTGCCCACTCGGCGTTCGGCCACGGAACCTCCACCAGTCGAGGAAACTCCCCGCACTCTAACGTGACCGTCGCGCCCTACGGGGTTGATCAGCTTGCCGGCGCGAGCAACATCGCGCGGACACTGGCGCGGTAGAACGCGTCAAGGTCAGCAAGGCTGTGGCTGCCGGACGGGCGGTACCACGCCCAGACGCTCTGCAGCAGCCCGATGATCGAATGCGCGAGCAGGCGCGGTTCGCGCTCGGGCAGCCTGCCGGCCGCCATCGCATCGCGCAGGTAGCCGATCCACAGGGCCTCGATCCGGCGCGACACGCGTAGCGCCTCGGAGTGCACCTCCTGCTCGCGCCCGGACGCCTTCAACGTCGACAGCTTGCCCTGCTCGTTGACGAGCAGGCGGTTCTTCACCGTCTCGAACTCGGTGCACCGGAACGTTGCCGACACCGCCGACAGGATCGCCGCTTCGGGATCGTCGGTGTCGGCAAGGCACTCGCTCCACTTGCCGTACCAGCCCTCGTACGACTCCAGCATGATCGTGAACAGGCAATGGGTCTTGGACTCGAAGTAGTGATAGAGCGCGGTGCCACCGATGCCGGCTGAATCCGCGATGGTCGCCCACTTGGTGGCGTCGAAGCCTCGGCGGCCGAACTCCTCCGCGGCGATGCGCAGGATGAGCTCGCGCTTGGAACGCGACGTACGTGTGTCGGCGCGGGTGGCGGCCATCTGCCTATCGAATCACACCAGAGCAGAGTTCAGTTCAGTTTCCGTGCTTGCCCTATCGTCGTCGAGTTCCTAAACTAAATTCAGTTCAGTTTGTGACGGAGGATCGGGGGAGCCCTGGTGACGAGTACTTTCGGCGAGGCCGTCGCCGTGCGTGCCGGCGAGGACCTCGACTGGGATCGGCTCAAGGACTACCTGGGCGAGCACCTCGGCACCGCCGCCGAGATGACGGTGGCACAGTTCCCCAACGGCGCCGCCAACCTCACCTACCTGATTCACCTGGACGGCCGGCCGCTGGTGTTCCGCCGGCCCCCGTTCGGCGCCCTGGCTCCAGGTGCGCATGACATGCGCCGGGAGTTCCGGGTGCTCTCCCGCCTCTGGAGTGCCTATCCCCGCGCTCCTCGGGCGCTGCTGTTCTGCGACGACCACAGCATCGTCGGCTCGGACTTCCTGGTCTCGGAGTACCGGACCGGACAGATGGTGTGGTCCGAGCTACCCGAAGGCTGGGCCCACCTGCCGAACCCGGCTCGTTCGCTCGGCTTCGCCGTGGTCGACGCCCTCGCTGACCTTTCCGTGATCGACCCCGCGTCCTGTGGGCTGGCCGAACTCGGTCGACCGCAGGGCTTCGTGCGCCGTCAGGTCGATGGCTGGACGGATCGGTGGCGGCGGGTGGCGAACCCCGATTGCGACGAAACGATGATGCTGGCGTCGGCACTGCTGTCCGCCCAGCTTCCGGAAGCCCAGCGGGTCGCGATCCTGCACAACGACTTCAAGATCGACAATTGCCAGTTCGCGGTGGACGACCCGAGCCGCGTCACGTCGGTATTCGACTGGGACATGGCGACCCTGGGGGACCCCCTGGTCGATCTGGGCACCCTGCTGAACTACTGGCCGGATCCGGCGGACACCCCTGACGATCGGGCGCTCGTCTATCCCGGCCTGCCGCAGCTGGGCCTGCCGACGCGCGCTGAGATCGCTGCCCGCTACGCCGAGCGCACCGGCCTGTCCGTCGCTGCCATCGCCTGGTACGAGGCCTTCGCGAGCTGGAAGACCGCCACCGTGCGCGAGCAGCTGTACTACCGCTTCCGCAACGGGGAGAGCAGCGATCCGCGGATGGGGCAGCTGCACGAGAACGTCGGGATGCTTGCGCGTCGCGCTGTCCGGCTGTTGCGCGAGCCGCACTGATCGCGAGGATTTCGAAGTCTAGTCTTGCCGTCTAGTTCCTCATGATGTTTAGTCATCCGCATGACCACGACTCGGCAGCCGGCACCGGCATCGCCCATCGCCGGTCGCAAGGCCTCGGAGACCATTGCGCGGCGCGTGGTCGAGACGATCGCCGAGCGTGGCCTCGCCCCCGGCGACATGCTGCCGCGTGAGGCCGACATGCTCAGCCATTACGCGGTCAGCCGGGAGACGCTGCGCGAGGCGTTGCGCCTGCTCGAGGTTCAGGGCCTGATCACGCTGCGCCGGGGGCCGGGCGGCGGCCCCGTGGTCGGAGCCGCCCAGTCGGTGAACCTCGGGCGTGTGTGCACGCTGTACTTCCAGTTGGCCGGCGCAACGTATCGCGAGCTGTTCGAAGCCTGGGTCTTCGGTGAGGTCACCCTGGCCGACCGAGCCGCGCGCAATCCGGATGCCGACCTGCGGGCACGGACCATGGCGCCGTACACGGAGAGCGTGGACTACGACGACCTGGACAGCGTCGCCAGCTTCCGGCTCGTCCACACCGGGTTCCATGACGCCGTCGGCCTGCTCGGGGACAACCGCGTCCTCGACCTGACCCTCGCCTCGTTCGGCAAGATCGTCAGCTTTCAGGCCGAGGTGATCGAGGACCCGCGCATCCTGCGCACCCAGATCTACGACGACCACCACCGGCTGGCGCGGGCGATC
>Ga0207698_10001926_pt1 | contig 12171 bp, 1 predicted proteins | sample KBSCornC22_FD_184298 | JGI IMG/M metagenome (GOLD analysis project Ga0207698, IMG submission 184298) | Corn rhizosphere microbial communities from Kellogg Biological Station, Michigan, USA - KBS Corn C2-2 (SPAdes) (version 2) | ecosystem: Host-associated > Plants > Roots > Rhizosphere > Soil ...
GAGACACAGATCGCGAACGTGGCGACGCGCTTCGGCGCGCCGATGCCGCCGGACCTCGCCGACGTTTACCGCCAGTACGACGGCTTGCCGGTGCTGCAGATGCTGCCGCTCGATCACTGGCAGGCCGTCACCGCGCTGAAGCCCGAGATTGCCGCCGCGCTTCGCAAGCGACATGCCGCAGTGCGCGCCGGTGCCGCGGCGGACGCGCTCGATGCCTGCGTCGTGATCGCCGGATACCACGAAGACACGCAACTCCGCACGACCAGCCTGCTGTGGTGCCCGCGCAATGCGCCGGAGCAGCGCTACGTCGATCTCGTCAACACCCGCGACTGGCCGGCTTTTGTCGATCTTCTGCGGCTGCATGTCGCGCAGACACGCGCAGCGCGGTCGGCCGAGTGAGGCGAGTTGCGCCGGGCTGAGGCCGCGATCCCTCGCTGACACGATTTCTGCGGTAGCGGATTGGCGAAATCGCGACAGCGGTGGCATAAGTACAGGAATATACCTGTGGCAATTCGATTTCGACGGCGGCTGTTCGGGACACGTCATGCGCGACGGGACTGGCCACACGGGCGCGACCTTCCTGCGCGGCCTGCAATACACGGACTGCAACGGCGAGGCCGCGTTCCAGATGATATTCCCCGACTTGGTACGTATGTCGCACCACGCATCTGCATCTGCAGATCTGTCTCGACAAGCTCGGCAGCATCACCGCGTCGACGCAGCGGGTCTTTCCGGACGCCGTGAACCAGGCCGTCTACGCCTCGCCGCTCTATGTTTCGCAGGGGCAGAACAGCTCCGTGCCGACGAACGCGCAGGACGGCAGCTTCAGCGACGGCTTCGCGCGCCAGCTCATCGCGACGCAGGGCAGCCCGGCGCAGGGCTAAATGGGACGCCTCGCGATCGGCGTCGCGCGCTGAGCAACTCAGCGCCTACGCTGTCGCAATGGTTCGATCCGACATTCTTGCGTGCTGGCGTAGTGCTTGAAGCCGGTTGCTGACGGCATCGGCTAAACGTATTGCGCCTGACGCCGGGCGCTTCGAGGCGTTAACTTCGCGTTATTCACATCGTATACGCCGCCGTAGGTGTGGACCGTGTCACAAATCCCCTGAGATACTTGTTGCACTACCGGCAGTGATGGCCGGTCACGTCGATCTTCAGGGGATCTTTCATGGGTGTGGTGTTCGCGCTGGCGCGTGCCGGTGGTGTTCGTGTGTTCGCGCGTCGGGTTCTGGGGGCGCTGGCGTGTGTGTTCGCGGTGTCGCCGGTTTCGGCGCAGGTACAGCGCACCTTCGTGAACCTCGGGTTCGAGTTGCCGTCGGCGGCGCCGTCGACGTGCTATTTCCAGGTGTCGGAATCGCTCGTGCCGGGGTGGACGACGAACCATCCGTCCCAAAACGGCACAGGTTGCGCACCGAACGTCGCACAGACCCCTGGTCCCCTGATTGAAATCTGGACCACCAATTTCAGCGACGTCGCCGCGCGCCACGGCCAGCAGTTCGCCGAACTCAACGCGGAAGACGCGTCGCGGATCTACCAGAACGTCTGCCTGGCGGCCGGTGAGCTCGTGGGCTGGCGTTTCAGTCATCGCGGCCGGCAGAGCGCGTCGACGGCGGATGTGATGGAATTTCGTATCGGTGCGACCGCGGGAACGAGCCGCGTGGTGCGCGCAGGTACGCAAAGCGACGGCGACGGCGGGTACGTGACTTGCTTCGGCACGAGCAGCGCAGACGGGAATGTCAGCAGCAACAGCTGTGCGTCGACGGCCGCGGGGAACGGCTGGCGCGACTATGCCGGGCAGTTCACCTGGCAGGGCACGACGGGCACGCAGGCGATCGGTTTTGAGGCGGTGTCGGCCGCGGGTGGTCCTACGATCGGCAACTTCATCGACGATATCCAGATGACGCTGCGGCCGTTCGTGGAACTCACGACGGCGAGCGCCACGGCGCGCGAAGGCGCGACGAACACGCTGCCTGCGCTGCGCGTGGTCGGCACGGTACCGACCGGCGGCATCGCGGTGACGCTCGCCGTACAGGGCGCGAGCACGGCGACGCTGGGCAGCGACTACACGACCGCGAGCGGCACGACGACGCTGAGCGTGACCATTCCCGCCGGTGTCTACGACGGCACCGACTTCGCGCTGCCGCTCACGCTGATCGACGACAGCGTGATCGAGAACCACGAGACGATTGCGCTGGCGATCACGTCCTCGCCGAGCAACTATGTGCTCAGCTCGACGCAGACCTGCGGCGGCACACCGATCACGGCAACGACGATCGCGCTGCCCGACAACGATGTGGATCTCACGAGCAGTCTCGCCGCAAGCACGGCCAGCGCGCTGGGCGGCGAATCGCTCACGTACACGTGGATCGTCAGGAACAACACCGCTGCGCCGACGAGCGGCGATCTGACGAGCCACGACGCGAGCGCACCGCTGACCTTCACGCCGGCGGCCGGATTGACGATCACGAGCTGGACGTGTGTCGCGAGCCAGGGTGCGGCATGCCCGGGCGGCACGATCAACGGCACCACGAGCGGCGCCGGTCCGATCACCGGCGGCAGCGCGATCGCCACGCTGCCCGCGGGCACTGCCACGAGCGGCGGCGTGCTGACCTACACGATCACGGCCGCGATCGATCCGACGCGCTGCACGGACCTCACGCAGACCGCGTCGCTGGCGCTGCCCGCCGGTTTGGCCGAAGGCACGTCGGTGCAGAGCGGCTTTACCTCACCGGCACCGGGTGGCGCGAGCGACAACAGCGCGAGCCAGCTGCTGGACCTGGCCTGCCTCGCTGCGCTGTCATTGAGCAAAAGCGACAATGCCGCGACGTATACCCCGGGCGGCACGGCGACGTACCAGATCGACGTGACCAATGCCGGTCCCTCGACCGCAACGGCGCTGGTCATCGGCGACACGCTGCCCGGCGGCGTCACGCTGACCGCCGCACCGACCTGCACGGCGACCGGCAGCGCGAGCTGCGGTACGACGGCGGGTACCACCGGCGGCAGCAGCGCCAGCCTGGGCGGGGCCACGCTGCCGCCCGGCAGCGGCAACACGCTGCGCCTGAGCGTCCCGGTCGCCTTCGCGTCGTCGCTCACAACACCGTCGCTCGTCAACCTCGCCAGCACGAGCTCCGCCGTCTCGCCGATGGCCAGCGCCAGCGACACGAACGTGCGCACGAACACGGCACCCGTGGCGAACCCGGCCAGTGTCAGCGTCGCCGCCAATGGCAGTGTCGCGATCACACTGACCGGCACCGATGCGGACGCCGATCCGCTGACCTTTACGGTCACGACCCCGTCCACGCACGGCACGCTCACGGGCACCGCGCCGAACCTGACGTATACGCCGACACCGGGCTACGCCGGCAGCGACAGTTTTGCCTTTGTAGCCAATGACGGATTCATCAACTCCGCGCCCGCCACGATCACGCTGACCGTCACGGCCGCCAACCGCGCCCCGACGATCACGAGCGTTCCGGTCACTGCGGCGACGACGACCACGCCGTACCGCTACGACGCGACGGCCACCGATCCCGATGCCGGCGACACACAGCACTGGACCTTACCGATCGCGCCGTCCGGCATGACCGTCAACGTCAGCAGCGGCCGCATCGACTGGACCGCCGATCCGCTGCGGGCCGAGGGGGTGGAATTACTCAACCTGCAATGCCGCCTGCCCCCGGCGATCCCCGTGACGACGCCGTTCCAGCCCGTGGTCAAGTGGACCAAAGCCCCGGGCATCATCCACACGCCGCTGGTCGGCCGCATCGTCGACACCAATGCGGACGGCGTGCTGGATGCGAATGACCACCCGACCGTGCTCGTCGAACAGGGCGGCAAGCTCGTCGCGCGCGATGGCGTGACCGGCGCGGTGCTGTGGCAGACCGCGGGGACCACGTTCGCGAGCTACGGGGCGACCCCGGCGTTCGGCGACACCGACGGTGACGGCTGGCCGGAGATCTACGTCTACGTCGGGACCACCTCGGCGATCGCCTCGTTCACGGCGCAGGGTGTGGAGCGCTGGCGCATGAGCGTGCCACCCGACAACTTCTCGCTGCGCGCGGCGATCACGCTGGCGGATCTGGACGGCGACGGCCAGGCCGAAGTGCTCGCGGACAACCGCGTCATCAACAGCGCGACCGGCGCGGTGCGCTGGCAGGACACGAAGGCGTACTACTACTCGGTGCCCACGGCCGTGGACCTGGACGGCGACGGCACGCAGGAAGTGCTGATGGGTCAGCGCGCGCTCAATGCCAATGGCACGCTGCGCTGGTCGATCACGCATCCGGCGATGGACTACTACGGTTACGTGCGCTGGTCGGTCGGACAGCTCGATGGCGACGCCGCACCGGAACTCGTGGCCTCGAGCCAGAACGCCGTGTTCGTCTATGAGCACGACGGCACGCTCAAGCCGGGCTTCCCGGTGGTGTTCCCGGGCGAGGTCAATGCCTCGCACACGGCGCTGGGCGATCTGGACGGCGATGGTGCGACGGACATCGCGGTCGCGACGAATACGACGCTGCGCGCATTGCGCGCCGACGGCAGTCAAATCTGGGAAACGCTGAGCGACGACGGTTCGTCGCTCGCGACGCCGAGCGTGTTCGACTTTGACGGCGACAACCGCGACGAGGTGGTGTTCGGCGGTCATGACGCGGTGCGCATCCACGACGGCCGCACGGGTGCCGAGCGCCTGCGTCACCCGATCCAGACCAGCACGTGGCTGGAGAACGTCACGATCGCCGATGCGGACGGCAACGGTCACGCCGATCTGGTCATCGCCGATAACTTCGGGGTGAGCGTCGTCAGCGATGTCAGCGAACGCTGGGTCGGCACGCGCAGTGTCTGGAACCAGCACGCGTACGCGATCACGGGCATCGACGACAACGGCCGCATCCCCGCGCATCCGCTGCCGAGCTGGCAGCAGTCGCTGCGCTACCGCGGCAATGCGCTGGCGGCGGGTCATCCGCGCGGACAGCCGGATCTGGCGCTGTTTGCGCTGGCGGAAGTCACGGATACGTCGGGCACGCGCCTGGTCGTGCGCGCGCGCAACCGCGGCCTGGCGCCGAGTACCGCGACAACGGTGCGCTTCTACGACGGCGACGCCGCGACGGGTACGCTGTTAGGCGAGATGCCGCTGGCGGCGCTGGCGAGCAACGCGGCGCAGGACATCAGCCTCGACGTGACACCGGGCACGAACCTGAGCCATCACCTCAGCGCGACCGTCGATGCGGCCGCCAGCGTGACCGAGTGCATCGAGAGCAACAACACGGCCCACGCCACGCGCGTGCGCGTGCAGGTCGCCGATGCGGCCGGCCTGTCGGACACGCAGACCTATACGTTCACGACGAGTGCGGCCAATCGCGCGCCGCAGTGGGTCACGACGAGCCTGCCCGCCGTGCGCGTCGGCGCGGACTACCGCGTCGCGCTGAGCGCGAGCGATGCGGACTACGGCGATGCCGTGCGCTTCGTGCGCGTCAGCGGGCCGGCGGGTCTGGACGTCGATGAGCTGCGCGGCGAAGTCGTGTGGAGACCGACACCGGCGCAGGTCGGCACGCAGACCGTCGTGCTGCGCGCGATCGATCTGAGCGGTGCGGTGACCCAGCAGACGTTTGCATTGACGGTGCTGCCCAACGCACTGCCGGTGATCACGCAACTGCCGCCGGGCAGCGTGCTCGCGAGCACGCCGTACAGCGGCACGCTGGCCGCAACCGATGCCGACGGCGATCCGTTGAGCTATACGCTCAACCGCGGCCCGGTCGGCATGACGATGAACGCGGCGGGGCTGGTCAGCTGGATGCCGGGTCTGGCCCATGTCGGTGCCCACGTCGTGCGCGCGACGGTGACCGACGACCACGGTGGCAGCACGCCGGTGGAGTGGCTCGTGACGGTCGAGCAGGCCGGCCATGCGCCGGTGATCACGAGCACGCCGGTGACGCTCGCGACGAAGGGGAAGAACTATCGCTATGCCGTCACGGCGACGGACGCGGACGGCGATACGCTGAGCTACAGCCTGTTCTCGCCGCCGTCGTGGGGCATGACGATCGGCGCGACGACGGGCGTGATCACGTGGCCGACCGTGGAGATAGGCCCGTACACACCGACGGTGACCGTGCGCGTGAGCGATGGCCACGGCAACGTGACCGAGCAGCGCTACCTGCTGGAAGTCCGTGCCACCGGCAGCGCGAACCGCGCCCCGGCCTTCAGCAGCGCGCCGCCCACGGTCGCGCGCGTCGGGCGCACGTACACCTACGCGAGCGCGGCGAGCGATCCGGACGGCGATGCGCTGGCCTACAGCCTGACCACTCCGCCGAGCGGCATGAGCGTGAACGCCACAACCGGCCTGGTGGCGTGGACGCCGACCAGTGCAGGCCACGTCCCGGTGACCTTGCGCGCCAGCGACGCAACGCTGTACACCGAGCAGGCCTGGGATCTGGAGGTGATCGCGGCCAGCACGCCGCTCGAGGTGCAGGTCACGCTGACGCCGAGCGCACCGCTGCCGGGTACACCGGTACAGGTATACATCGCAGCGAACGAGACGACACCGACCACGAGCGTGAGTGCGACGCTGGACGGCCAGCCGGTCACACTCGCGCTGGGCACGACGACGATCACCGCGCCGGCTACGCCGGGCGTGCATACGCTGGTGGTCACGCTGACCGATGGTGCGGCGACGGGGACGTCCACGACGACCTTCGGCGTGGTCGATCCGGCCGACCAGGCCGCACCGGTGGTCACGATCGGCAGCCCCGTCGCCGACAGCCGCATCACCGCACCGGTGCCCGTGATCGGCACGGTCAGCGATGCGAACCTGCTGAACTGGTTCCTGGCGATCCGCAGCGCGAACACGCCCAACGCCGCCACGAGCGTCATCGCGCGCGGCACGGGCAACGTCAGCAATGCCGCGCTCGGCACGTTCGATCCGACGCTGCTGATGAACGGCCAGTACGTCGTGATCCTGCATGCCGTCGACACGAGTGGGCGCACGAGTGTGGCGAGCCAGCCGCTGCTCGTGGACGGCGACATGAAGGTCGGCCACTTCAGCCTCACGTTCGAGGACGTGAGCGTGCCGGTCGCGGGCATCCCGATCCGCATCACGCGCACGTACGACACGCGCCAGCGCAATGAATCGCTGGATTTTGGTCACGGCTGGAGCGTCGACTACCAGAACGTGCGCGTGACCGAATCGCAGAAGGCCGGCTTTGGCTGGCAGCTGCAAAAGAGCGGCAGCGGCGTGAACGTGCAGCACTGCGCAGTGTCCTCAGGCCCGCGCCGCGTCAGCGTGACGCTGCCCGACGGGTCGGTCGAGCGCTTCATCGCCAAGGCCAGTCCGGCCTGCACGGCGCTGGTGCCCTCGGCCTATGTGTCGCTGGTGTACGAAGCCGAAGCCGGCACGACATCGAGCCTGACGCAGCAGAGCTACGGCGCGCTGCGCATCGGCACGATTGCCGGCGAATCGGCCAGCCACCTGATCGATCCGGGGGATGCGAACCTGCCGGCCGATCCGAGCGTCTACCAGCTCACGACGCGCGAGGGGATGGTCTACACGATCGACCAGCGCTTCGGCGGGGTCACGGTCATCAAGGAGCCGTCAGGCAACAGCCTGACCTACAGCGCGACCGGCATCGTGCACAACACGGGCCTGGCCGTGCGCTTCATCCGCGATGGCCAGAACCGCATCCAGCGCATCGTGCTGCCCGACGGTACGGAGCGGCGCTACGACTACAGCGCGTCGGGCGATCTGATCGCCGCGGTCGATGCGATGAACCACGCGACGCGGTATGCGTACAAGCACCGCTGGCCGCATTACCTCGAAGACCTCATCGATGCGCGCGGCATCCGCGTGCAGCGCAACGAGTACGACGACGACGGGCGTCTGGTCGCGACGATCGATGCGAACCAGCACCGCGTCGAATACACCCATGCGCTCGCGGCGCGCACGCAGACGGTGAAGAACCGCCGCGGGCAGGAGACGACGTATGCCTACGATGCCGAAGGCCGCATCCTGGCCGAGACCAACGCGCTCAACGAGACGACGCAGCACACCTACGATCCCGACGGCAACCCGCTGACGCGCACCGACCCGCTCAACCACACGACGACGTGGACGTATGACGCCTATGGCAACGCGCTGACCGAGAAGAACGCGCTGAACCAGACGACGCGAAACACCTACAACGCGAAGAACGCGCTGCTGCAGACCTTCAGCGCGGTCGATCCGCTGCGCGCGACGCTGACGAACACCTACGGCAGCTTCTGGAACGAACTGCAGACGACGAAGGACGCGCTGAACCAGACCACGACGATCGGCTACGACCGCAACGCGGCCGACGGCTGGAACACCGGGGAACTGCGGTCGATCCAGGATCCGGCCGGCGCGACGACGCAGTTCCGCGTCAACATCCGCGGCTGGACGATCAGGCAGATCGACGCGGCCGGCAGCGAGACGACGTATACGCACGATGCGAACGGCCGCGTGCTCAGCGAAACGACGAAGCGCACGGTGGATGGATCGTTGGTCACGCTCGTGACGAGCACGGTCTACGATGCCAAGGGCCGCGTGACGAGCGTGACGCACCCGGATGCGAGCGTCACGACGACGACGTACACGCCCGCCGATCAGGTCGCGAGCCAGTGCGATGCGCAGAGCCGCTGCACGAGCTACACCTATACCGACAGAGGCGAACCTCTGCGCACGACGTACCCGAACGGCACGTGGGAGGAAAAAGCCTACGACGAAAACGGCAACGTGGTCGCCGAAACGGATACCGAAGGCCGTACCACGCGCTACGTGTTCGACAACGCGGACCGGCTCATCGAGACGATCCATCCCGACAGCACACCGACGATCGCCGCGGACAACCCGCGCACGACGCAGCACTACGACGCGGCCGGACGGCTCGATGCGGTCATGGACGAGAACGGCCACGTCACGAGCTACGGCTACGACGCGGCCGATCGCCAGACCTCGGTCACCAACGCGCTGCTGGAAACCACGACGACGGCGTATGACGCCGACGGGCGACGACTCAGCACGACCGATCACCTGAATCGCACGACGAAATACGTCTACGACCTGGCGGGCCGGTTGACCGAGACGATCCATCCCGATGTAGCGACCGACGACGGCAATGACGCGAACAACCCGCGTACACGGATCACGTACGACGGCGCGGGTCGCAAGATCGCCGAGACGGATGAGGCCAACCGCACGACGCGCTATGCGTACGACGCGCTGGGACGGCTGATCGCGGTGTTCCTGCCGAACCCGGCGACGCAGGCCAATCCGGCCTACACGCAGACCGGAACGAATCCGCCGACGTCACCGGACAGCGGCGTGCTCGTCACGCGCTACGGCTACGACGAACTGGGCAACAAGGTCAGCCAGACCACGCCGAGCTGCGCGAGCGGCAACGGCGGCTCGGGTGGCAGCGACTGCGCATCGACCGCGAGCACCGGCGTAACGACACGCTGGACCTACGACAACGCCGGTCGCGTGCTGACGCGCACGCTGCCGCGCCTGCAATCGGAATCGTTCCAGTACGACACGCTGGGCCGGCGAACCCAGCACACCGACTTCCGCGGCCGCACGACGGCGTTCACGTATCACCCGAACACCGATTGGTTAGCGACGATCGACTATCCGACGCAGGCGGATGTGAGTTTGAGCTACACCGCCGGCGGACAGCTGGACGACGTGATCGACGGCAACGGCACGACGTCCTACGAACGCGATGCGCGTGGGCGATTGATTGAAGTGACCTGGCCGCTGCGGCCGGGTAGCGTGATCGCACCGCGCGTGAGCTATCAGTACGACGCGGCGGGCAACCGCACGCAGTTATCGACGGCGAATCAGGTCATCGATTACACGTTCGACGACGTGAACCGCTTGAAGACGGTCAAACCCGTGGGCTCATCCGTACCGATCGCGATCTACGGTTACGACGGTGTGGGCAATCGCGCCTCGGTGACGCACGACAACGGCGTGACGACGAACTACACGTACAACCGCCGCAATCGCCTGACCGGCATCCAGCACAAGCTGGGCGGCACACTGCTGCTCGGCGTCGCGTACACGCTGGATGCGTCGGGCCTGCGCACCGGCATCGCCGAAACGGGCCAGATCGCGCGTACGGTGACTTACACGTACGACGGCGTAAAACGCCTGACCAGCGAATCGGTCGTGCAGCTCGGCAACGATCGACGCACGAGCTGGACCTACGACCGCACCGGCAACCGGCTGACCCAAACGAAGTCGATGGGTCCGGTCGGCAGCCCGACCGGCACCGCGACCACCGCCTATGTCTACGACGCGAATGATCGTCTCGAAACCGAAGCGGTCACGCTGAGCGGTACCGTCCCTGGCGCGGTGGCTGGCACCACGACGTACACCTACGACGCCGCCGGCAACACGACGCGCAAGGTCAGTCCGACCGAAACGATCGATTACGTTTACGACGATGCCAACCGCCTGGCCGAGCTGCAGACCCTGGCCGGCGACGTCACGCGCTACACCTACGCGCATGACGGCATCCGCCTGAGCCAGACCACCGACGCCACGGGCCCGGCGGCCACGACCACGCACTACCTGATCGATCCGAATCAGCCGTATGCCCAGGTCATCGAAGAAGCCACGCAGTCCGGCACGACCAGCCCGCCCACACTGACCGCGCTGTACGCCATCGGCGACGACCGCCTCCGCCGCTACACGCCCGCGATTGCGGGAAGTGGTTCCAATCCCGGCATCCCCGCCGGCCTGCGCTACTACCACGCCGACGGCCTGGGGAGTACAAGACTCCTGTCCGACAGCACGGGAGCCATCACCGACCACTACGCGTACGAAGCCTTCGGCGAGCTGGATGCAGCCAGTTCGGTGCAGACCAGCGACAACCGCTTTATGTACACCGGCGAGCAGCTAGATCCGAACAGTGGGTTCTATTACCTGCGGGCGCGGTACATGGACCCGGCCAGTGGGCGGTTTACGCAGCAGGACGTGTTTACTGGGTTCGATAGCGATCCGCCGAGTCTTCACAAGTATGCATATGTCCACGCTAATCCTGTTATCAGTACGGACCCGTCAGGGCGTGTGACACTGACTCAGCTTGGCGTATCGATAGGTATATCTGTAGCGATAAATGTTGCCGCCACGGCGCTTGGAAATGACCAAAGTGCAGGTGCTTACGGCTCTGCTGTTACATGGGGAGTGATCGAAGGCGTGGCGTTTCTGGGGGCGGCAAAAGTCGTGACGAAAGGTGTCGGCGGCCTATACCGAGCCTTTAGAAATACGAGATTCTTGAATCAAGTAAGAAAGACTTTTGACTTGGTTCAAGGGTCAAGACTAATACCCGGATTTAATCATCTGTACTATCAGATGCTGTTGCGAACAAGGTTAGGAAATATTGCCATCAGTTCAGGAGAGAGGGGTGGGCAAGTTACTGGCGCTCTCAAGCACGTAGTAGAAGAGGTCTTCAAGCGATCTGGTGCTGCGGCCAACACGGAGCTTGCTGAGGCAATTGCCATTCAGGAAATGAAGGTTGTGGCAGAGTCGGCGCTGGCGAGCGGACTGGTTTTCGAGCAGAAGATTTTCGTAAGGACCGCGGTTGCCGAGTGGGAGCTAATCTTTGCGGCACCTAGAACGCCCGATGCTGTGGCGACTCTCTATCATGCGGTAGTGAGGTTTTTCTAAATATGATTAACCTAATTTCAAATGGTTTGTTATGCGATCTTGGTGTCCCTAAGGTTGTCGTCGATTCGTATGGTTCAAGAGATATCAATTTAGTAGCTTTGTATCAAAGTAAAGCTGAAAAACGTATTTCTAGACCATCTTGTTACTGGCGGCTGACGGGCTGTGATGGAGGGCGGCTGTTCTCTATTGAGGTGAAAGGAGGAATTATTGTTGCCGCTGAACTCGCTCTCTATCGATCCGATCAGGTAATTATTGGGGATTTTTCCGGAGTATCGGAACCATGTGATTTCGAAAGCACACCGGTTTTTGAGTTCGAGCTTGAAAATTCAGGCCCTGTCGTGGACGTGAAAGGCTCATGCATCGACATCGCCCACGATTTTTCGGTTGACTTGCACGGAAGCCGATTAAGAGTTAGCTGGTTTAAAGAGGCGCCGACCCGTGTCTTGAGTGTAGGCTCGCAGGTAGTTTTTAGCTGTCGCCAGATGGCG
>Ga0207698_10001929_pt1 | contig 12160 bp, 6 predicted proteins | sample KBSCornC22_FD_184298 | JGI IMG/M metagenome (GOLD analysis project Ga0207698, IMG submission 184298) | Corn rhizosphere microbial communities from Kellogg Biological Station, Michigan, USA - KBS Corn C2-2 (SPAdes) (version 2) | ecosystem: Host-associated > Plants > Roots > Rhizosphere > Soil ...
AATATAATGCACCGGTAGCACAGGCAATGAAACATGATTATCCTGAAGTGGAAAATGCCACAAGACTTAATGCGGCAGGTTCGCCAAAGGTTACTTATAAAAACAAAAGTTTTAAGGATGATAAATTAGCTTTTGTTGATCCCAGCTTTCTTAGCATATTCACTTTACCTCTTATTGAAGGCGATGCGAAAACTGCTCTGCTGCAGCCAAACACAATTGTTATAACAAAAGCATTAGCTGAAAAATATTTTGGTAATGAAGATCCTCTTAATAAAATACTAAGCTTTCCCGATAATCATGAAACGTTTAAAGTAACTGGTGTAATTAATAAAGTTCCTGCCAATTCTCATTTTCATTTTGATATGTTTGGTTCGATGATGAGTTTGAATGCTGCAAAATCCGATTCATGGATGGAGTCTAATTTTTTTACTTATTTGTTATTAAAGCCAGGATTCGATTATAAAAAATTAGAAGCAAAATTGCCGGGCATGGTTGAGAAATATATGGGGCCGCAAATACAGCAAAGTATGGGCATCAGCCTTAAACAGTTTATAACAAAAGGAAACAATTTGGGTTTCGCTTTGCAACCGTTAACATCTATTCATCTGACTTCAAATTCTAATTATGAATTAGACCCGCCTGGCAATGCAATGTATGTTTATATTTTTGGCGCTATCGCCATTTTTATGTTGCTAATCGCTTGTATCAATTTTATTAATCTTTCTACCGCAAGCGCATCCAAACGAGCAAAGGAAGTTGGAGTAAGAAAAGTAATTGGATCAGGACAGCGGCAACTCATCAAACAATTCTTAATAGAATCCGGAATGGTGGTGTTTATTGCGCTTTTAATTTCATTTATAACTATTCAGCTTGCATTACCGGAATTCAATAATATTTCAGGTAAGAATTTAAGCTTTGGATTTAATATAAAAATAATTGCTTCGTTTATTGCATTAGGGTTACTTGTTAGCATCATCGCCGGTATTTATCCCGCTTTTTTTCTTTCATCGTTCAAACCAATAATAGTACTGAAAGGAAAATTATCGGCCAATAAAAGTTTTGGATTGCGTAGCGCTCTTGTTGTTTTTCAATTTTTTATTTCTGTTGGTTTAATCATAGCCACCATAGTAGTGTGGCAACAAATGAAGTATATACAGAATAAAAAATTAGGTTATGATAAAGAGCAATTACTCACTATTCCTAACTCGTATGCATTAGGAAAAAATGAAAAAGTATATGAGCAGGAATTGCTTCGTGATCCCCGTGTGATAAATGCAACCATTTCATCTTATAAACCCGCAGGCCCCAGTAATGGCGGAAATGCTCTGGCTTATCCTGAAGGGCATGATAATGAAATTATGAAAACGGTGGAGTATCATGTAGATGAACAATATATTCCAACATTCGGTATGCAAATGGCTGCCGGAAGAAATTTTTCAAAAGAATTTGCTACGGATTCAACTGCAATGATTATTAATGCGGCTGCTGCAAAAGCATTTGGCTGGAATATTATGAGTGCCGTTGGAAAAACAGTCATTAGAGAAAATAGCGACCGGGGAAAAAATATACCTTATCATGTTATTGGCGTTGTAAACGATTTTAATTTCAAATCTTTGCATGAGCCCATTACGCCTTTATTAATGACACTGGAACCAGACTGGGGGTTAATATTTAAAGTGAAAACTGCAGATATACAAGGCTTGCTTGCCACCATGAAAAAACAATGGAACGCATTCAATACTGATGAACCTTTCACTTATACTTTCATGGACGATTTATATAATAAAACCTATTCTACAGAAATAAAAACCGGAACGATTCTTAACATTTTTGCAGTGCTAACCATTTTAGTTGCGTGCCTTGGATTATTTGGCTTAGCCACTTATGCCGCAGAGCAGCGCACGAAGGAAATTGGCATTCGCAAAGTACTTGGCGCCAGCGTCACCTCCGTAACAAAAATGCTCTCTAAAGATTTTATAAAGCTGGTATTTATCGCTTGCCTTATCGCATTTCCATTATCGTGGTGGGCTATGAATAAGTGGCTTCAAAGTTTTGCTTATAGAATTAATATAAGCTGGTGGATATTTTTAGCAGCTGCAGTAGCAGCATTATTTATTGCTCTGCTAACGATAAGTTTTCAGGCAATTAAAGCTGCAGTTGCAAATCCTGTAAAGAGCCTGCGCACCGAATAAATAAAGCAAAAAAATACTTAGAATAAAAACAAACTTTGTTTAATATCAAGAATGAAAATAAGATAATAGCAAATGTATAACCTTTTATAAATGGGAACTAACGGTCAAGCCTACACGAATTTAAAAATACCTGATTAATCTCCGGATAACAGATTTCCTGCTACTTCAAATTTGCAGCTATCTGCACATTGTGATATATGGTTATGAATTAGCCTTTTATTTTCTATAATTTTGCAAATCAATTTTCAATATTGCAATTATGTTACCGAATATTAAATCTCGATTATGTCTTATGTTCATCATTATAAAAATAATTTTTTCCCAAATGAATATGCTCTGCCGTTTCATCTGCAGGTAAACTTTAAAAAGCTAATTGCATGGTGGAAAGATAAAGCTGCGCTGCCCGATGCTTTCCAGTCAGCCAGGGCAAAAGAAGTATTAAGGCAAATTGAAAAAAAGCCGGAACTTTTGAAGCCGTTTGACGACTTCACGCTTATTGAAAAGTACCAGGAAGAAATTCATTTACTGTTATCTCCCTTTTTCCCATCGCTTACTACTACCAATGAAATTAAAGCGGCAGGCATTCCTTTCATGCCGGTATTGTTCAATCTTACAAAACGCTTTTCAGCAATACTTGGCGATGCACAAGGCGATGTGCTAATACCAGAAACTAATGCTGACATGTTTTACATGTACAGTTGCATTACTATTTTAAACAGTTATTATAAGGCTAACTTAAGCCTTTCACCGAATTTATTTTTTAATATTCACGATAAGCAAACCGATATTATTCACCGGTACAGAGCTTTTGTAAATGCTGACTTCACAGAAATTTTGCCAGGCAAAAATGTACGTCCTCTTACGGAAAAAGATATTTATGAACTCACTAATAATTTTGGTGATACAGCTCTTTGGAAGAAAAAAATTCCTCCCGCCAGCTTTAAATTTGAAGGCTTTACCATAATGACACTTTTTGATGTAACACGTGAGGAATCTGTTTCTGCATTGAAATTCGATTTAATAAAAAAAGATGCTTTAACGAGCCCCGATGTAATCGAAAAAATACAGGATAATCTAAGTGCTATGCTGAATACGCCACGATTGAAAACAGGGTTTATTTCATATAATAATGAGCGGCAATTGTTGCAATCAATTGGCTTTGGGTCGTGGCATAGTATTGTGCTCTCAGATAAAAAAAATATAAAAATTGACGATGCATTCTGCAGCCTTGCAGCTCCGTTTATGTTTGAAAAGAATCAGCCGCTTGTTTTCCAAAACATAGATGCTGATATACCCGCTTCAAATATTTTAATAAAAAAACTGGTGAAGCAGGGTTTTAAAAGTTACCTCGCTATGCCTTTATTTTATAATGATGAATTGATTGGCATACTAGAGGTAGGCTCGCAGCAGCCCAATGCTCTTAACACAATAACAGTTTACAAACTGCAGGAAATAATTTCTTTGTTTACAATAGCAATGAAGCGCTCGCAGGATGAAATGAAAAATCAGATAGATGCTATCATTCGCCAAAAGTGTACTGCCATTCATGCATCGGTTGCCTGGCGCTTTATTGAAGCCGCTGAAAAACTTATTGAATCTAAAATGTATGGTGGCGATGATATAATGGAAGATATTGTTTTCGCGGATGTATACCCTTTATTTGGCCAATCCGATATTCAGGGTTCTTCACTTGAGCGTAACCGTTCTATACAATCAGATTTAATTGAGCAATTATCCCTCGCAAAAAATGTATTAAGCCTTTCTGTAAAAAAGTTCAGAATGCCTGTTTATAAAGATTTGAGATACCGAGTTGATAATTATATTCAGCAACTGCAAAAGGAATTATCTGCCGGCGATGAAAATGTGGTGCAGGAATTTTTAAGAGAAGAAATCTATCCGGTTTTTAGCCACCTTCACAGCATGAACGACGAAATACACCAGGCATTGCTGCATTATGAAAATCAGATCGACCCGTCTATTAGTATGTTATATAAAAAAAGAAAAGATTATGAATTAACCGTGAAACTTATTAACGATACTATTTCAGATTATTTTGATAAAGCGCAAGTGGCAGCGCAAAATATGTTTCCTCATTATTTTGAAAAATATAAATCTGATGGAGTAGAACACAATTTATACATTGGCCAGTCGATGGTCAACAATAAAAACTTTCACCAGCTTTATCTCCAAAATCTTCGTTTATGGCAGTTAATGGTAACCTGCGAAATAGAGAATGAAATCCGCCGGTTAAAGCCTGTGATGAAATGTAAAATGGAGATATGTTCTCTTATTCTGGTTCACAGTCAACCCCTCAGCATCAGGTTTAGAATGGAAGAAAAAAGGTTTGATGTGGACGGAGCTTATAATGCACGCTATGAAATTATTAAGAAGAGAATTGATAAGGCAATTGTAAAAGAAACGGGCGAAAGGCTTACCCAACCCGGAAAAATAGCTATTATTTACTCACACGAAAAAGAGGCCAAGGAATATATTAATTATATTCATTACCTGCAGTTCATCAACTTTATCAGTTCCGATATAGAGTGGCTCACCTTGAAAGACCTGCAAGGTATCACAGGTCTTAAGGCACTAAGAGTTTCAATATTATATAATAAAGCCAGCGATGGAATAAACGATAGTAAAGCAATTGAATTGCTAAAAGAAATAAGCCAGAATTAATAATTAAAAGAATTTAAAATAAACACATTATTACATCCGCACATTTACAATCTGTTTCGTTCTTTTTATGAGATTGTATTTTATTATTTGGTTATTATTAGTGTCAGTAATCCACAACTCATTTCCAAGTACTAATATTCCATTCGGTTCATCCAGTCCGCTTACTAAAGTGGTTACTGTATTTGTCTTTTGATCAAGCACTTTTACTTTTCCATTGTAAGTATCTGCAATATAAACATTGCCGCTACTGGCTGTAAGGCCCGCGCAATGCTGCAGCAACGCATTTTTCGCTTTGCCATCTTTATCGCCAAAGTCAAATAAACCTTTGCCAACGATTGTCTTTACTGTTTTTCTTTCAATATCCAATTGTCTTATAGCACTCGCCTCGGGATCGGCGACATAAACAAAGTTAGCATCCCGTGTTATACCGCTTGGCTGGCTGAATGAGCATTGCTTCAGATTCCCATCTTGTATGCCTTCCCGGCCACTGCCCGCAAATCTAAACACGTTATTATCATTCAAATTCATTCTTAATATTTGATGGTTTCCAGCATCGGCTATATAGAGATAGTCGCTATCGATAAGTAAATCCCACGGGCTGTTTGGCAATATTGGTACGTCCCATTTAGCATCATCAAAATAATAACCCATTTGCCCATTGCCTGCTATAGTTGTTACTGTTTTTGCTGAAAGGTTTGCGGCTCTTATTGCATTATTTTTAGAATCAGCAATAAACAATATATTATTTTTTATCGCCATCCCCTCCGGCTCATTGAACGTAGCTTCAGCAAAGGTTCCGTTGGTAAAGCCGCGACCGCCTTTTCCAATTACCTGCAATATTTTACCTGTTTCATCAATATTAACGATCCTGTTATTCCCATTATCAGAAATCCATATCGTGTTATTGCCTCCTGCAATTATTTTGGATGGAAATTTAAGCACGGAGGCAGCTTGCTGAATATTTCTCTGTTTGAATATAAAAGGAATAGTATCTATTTCGCCGGCGTATTCATTTATTAGTTTTTGTATCTGGCCATCAAAGATGTTGTAAACATCTTCGCCACTTTGCGTCATCACAATCTTTCCATCTGGAGAAATTAAAACAAGTGTAGGCCAGGCCTGTACACCATAGCTGTCCCACACTTTATAATCAGCATCATTAACCACGGGATGGTCAATACCAAATTTTGCTATGGCATCCCTGATGCGCTGGGTTTGTTTTTCGGAAGTAAATTTTGCAGAATGTACGCCAATTTCAACCAGTTCATTTGGATACTTTTCCTGCAACTTGTGTAAGCCAGGAATTACATGCTGGCAATTAATGCAACCCAGCGTCCAGAAATCAAGCAGCACAATCTTGCCGCGAAAATCTTTTAAAGTATAGGCGCTGTCAGTATTTACCCATCCATACGAAGTATTAATCTCAGAAGCTACAGGTCCCTTTATCGTAAATGAATTTTTCTTTTTAGGAGCCTGGCTGCAAGAGACTATAACAGAAAGTGTAAAGACGGATAATAAGATTGAAATCTTTTTCAATGTGGTAATTTTTTCAAATGAAAAATTTAAATGAACTACACCAACATACGTAAAATGTTTAAGAGGAGTATTAAGAAACTGCAACTTGCCTGTTAAACGCTGATATGTTTAACAAAAGCTTTAAGAGTTGGTCGGCTATCAAACAAAAATTAGCAATAGCAAATTTAAAATTGCATCCATGCAACAAATCGAAGTTTAAAAAGAAGTACTTTTATTTTTCATTTTTTAAATCTTACGAATATGTTTGATGAAATTTTAAATTTGGTAAAAGAGCACTTAGGCAATAACCCTGAAATATCTTCAGCAATACCAGCAGGACAGGAAGATGCCGTGCATAATGAAATTGCTACTCATGTAGCTAATAATTTAAGTGCCAATCAGCCGGCAGAAGAAAGCGGTGGCTTTGGAGGCATACTGTCGAAATTAGAAAGTAGTGTTGCCTCAGGAGGTACTGCAGCCAGCGCAATCGAAGGAGGTCTTGTTAGCAGCCTTGCTTCCAGGTTTGGCCTTCCGCCATCTGTTACTGGAGCAATAGCAGGAGCGCTTCCTGGTTTATTACAAAAATACATGGCTAATAAAGTGCAGAATAAATAGCCCGCAGATATATATTTTTATAAATAAATTCATCTTCGCATACAGTATTGTTTGCTGGTAATTAACAATTGAGACCCATCTGACTTTTGAGTATTTTGGATTTTTTTAAATAATTTTCCAGGCCCTGGTATGTGCATATTATTCTAACCGCTTTCTCATGAACTAACAGCAATATACGCCTCATTAACAGACAAACCCTTTACCATGAAAAAAGTAGGTTTTCCATTATTTATCTTCCTTGTTTTTTGTTCTGTAAATTCCTTCTGCCAGGATACTGTTTATTTTAAAAAGGGGCTGATGGTAAATGTCCCTGCGCAATACGGCCGGGAAGCTATTTCTACAGATATTCTCGCTTACCAGCTTTATACTAATACTTTGCAGCAACCTCTTGCAGGCAAATCTTTCGGCAAGGATGAAGATGGCGAAGAACTCACCTGGCAAGCTCTTGTTGCAGACAGCCTTAACAGGCTAAGGCCTGAAACAAGACCCGAACGGGGATCCGGCAGGAGATTTCGCGGAAGCTATGTTTATCTTACTTATAATTCAGGAAAAAAGCAAAATGCATTATTAAATATTAAAGGCAACAATTTTCTATTTTTCAACGGGCAGCTTCATACAGGTGATCCTTACGCATCAGGCTGGTTGTACGTTCCGGTGCAATTAAAAAAAGGCCTGAATGAATTATACATCCGCGGCGGTTTTCAAACTACAGCCTGCCTCATCTTTCCGGCAAAGCCAATAAGTATTAATACAGAAGACCCCACACTTCCCTCTGTTGTTCTTACCAAAAAAAATAACAGCCTGCATGGTGCAATAGTTATTTTAAATACATCTGATAAAGAAATAAAGAATGCAGAAATAAAAAGCAGCATTGAAGGAAAAGAAATGATAACACTTCTTCCACCCATACCTGCCTTATCTCTAAGAAAAGTGGCTTTTGATTTTAATGTAGAAAACATTACAAAAAAAGATAAATATCAATGCCATCTCACGCTTCTTCAAAAAGAAAAAACAATAGATGAAAATATGGTAACTGTTGAAGCGGTAGAACCTTCAGATCATTACAGTGAAACCTTTACAAGCGATATAGATGGCAGCCTGCAATATTATGCTGTTACGCCGCAAACGCCATCGCCTAAGCCAGAACAAGCTTTGTTTTTATCCGTTCATGGGGCAGGTGTTGAAGCCATTGGTCAGGCGCGGGCTTATCATTCCAAAGACTGGGGAACATTAGTAGCGGCAACAAACAGGCGGCCCCGTGGCTTCAATTGGGAAGATTGGGGAAGGCTGGATGCATTGGAAGTATTGAATATTGCTAAAAGGGAATTTAATCCCGATCCACAACACATTTATCTTACAGGCCATTCTATGGGTGGCCATGGTACATGGTTTTTGGGCGCAACTTATCCTGATAAATGGGCAGCCATCGGCGCCTGCTCAGGCTATCCTACCTTAAAAGGATATGGCTCTGCCGATGGCGCTATACCAGATAGTAGCCGGTCAGCAATGGAGCAAATATTATTGCGTGCAAGCAACCAGAGCGATGTTATTGAGCTTGCTCATAATTACAAAGCATTTGGCGTATATATTTTACATGGCGATTCTGATAAAGTAGTGCCTGTGGGGTTTGCAAGGCAAATGAAAAATGTGCTCGCAGGTTTCCAGGCAGATTATAGCTATTATGAATATCCCGGTGGTGAGCACTGGTTTGGCGACCAAAGCGTGGATTGGAAACCGCTGTTCGATTTTTTTAAATGGCATACACTACCCCCGGATAGTACGGTGAATAGTATAGATTTCTCCACCGCAAGCCCCGGTATCTCCGATAAATTTCATTGGATATCCATTCAGCAGCAAATTCATCCCTTGGAGTACAGCCGCATTTTACTAAAAAGAGATAAGGCAAAAAAAAGTATTACAGGAACTACTCAAAATATACGTTTGCTCAAGTTAGCACTCAGCGATTTTGATGCTGACACTAACGTGCAAATTGACCTTGATGGTAATACCATTTCTTATGCGACTAAAACCGGCAGTGATAGTATTTTTCTTGCAAAAGAAAACCAGTCATGGGCTATTACTTCGCAGCCCGGTGCAGATGAAAAAAATCCCAACCGCTATGGCACTTTTAAAGAAGCATTCAACCATAGAATGATATTTGTGTATGGCACTACCGGCAATAAAGAAGAAAATGAATGGAGCCTTAATAAAGCAAAATACGATGCGGAAACATGGTACTATCGCGGCAACGGAGCAATAGATATTATTGCTGATAAAGAATATTCGCCTGCTAAATTCCCTGATAGAAATGTAATTATTTACGGAAATGCAAACACCAATATCGCATGGAATCTATTATTGGCCGGATGTCCTATACAAGTAATGAGGAACAGCATTAAAGCAGGTGATAATAATTTCAGTGGTGATGATCTTGCAACTTATTTTGTATGGCCAATGAAAAACGCTCCACTGAACTCAGTTGGCGTTATTGCTGGCACTGGTATTAAAGGTATGAATGCCGCCAATGCCAATCAATATTTTGCAGGCGCAAGCGGCTTTCCTGATTTCATGATCTTTAAACTGGATATGCTTAAAGACGGTGCCAGCGGCGTTAAACTCGCCGGGTATTTTGGCAATGACTGGAAGTTTACCAATGCTGATTTGGAAAAATAGGAGTTTGCAATTACAAGACTTTCCGCCTGCCAGTTTCATAAATGTTATTCTGAAAAAAGAATGCGGCAACGAAAAGGATAGATCTCATAGGCTATAAGCCAGTTTTGGATTTATAAACTTTGTAGTTCAATATCCTCATTACTCTGGCAGTGTGTGGAAAGAATTGCTGGTTGCAGAATTACAACGTTTATACAAGTAAGGCGGATAGCCATGGCATAAAAGTTGGTTTTATTTCTAAAAATTAAAATAACTTTTTATGGAAAATAATACAAATGAACAATACCAGGAAGGACCTATTGCAAAAAAGATTGAAGAACATACCGCTAAAATTCCTTCTGATGTATTTTTATGGAGTTCTATAGCCGCAATGGGAGTATCATTAGCTCTGCAAATAGCAGGACAGAAGCATAGAAGTTTATTTATCGGCCAGTGGGCAGCTCCATTTTTATTATTGGGAATTTATAATAAATTAGTAAAACAGGGAGGGCACGATTAACAGATAATATTTAATTATTTCTGGTTGGTAGCTTGTCTCCGTCCAAGTTAAGTAACAACTGATTTACCTTCTGCATACAAAGGAATAAATCTGCCGTCCACTCGTCTGCCTGTTTAGAAAGAATCTTTTCAGAGTTATAAATCGTTACAGAAAGGCGTAATATTATTAAATTATTAACAGCCAGTGCAGCCGTTAATGACTCGACAACAAATGGGATATTCCGAACCTTAGAAATTTTCTCCGCTTCATAAAAATGTAATTGCAGGTTAATTTTAATTTTAAACAATATAGCATTTTGTAGGACGAAGCGGGGATGCATTTCAAATCTTCGAACGGACAGGGGCATCTGCATGTAGCATGCATTTTAATCAAAAAAAGTAATTGGTCATTGGTAGCATTCATCTAAATAATTATCTCTTCTTTCTTGCGATATACCTTTCAAGCAGTCAAGCTAAAATTCCTTCAATATTGTCTTGTGACGCTTTAAGATTAGAAAAGCACACCCGAGCTGCCAAAAATGGTAAAATCAAAATAATACACTGCAGGTACTAAATGATCACATTGATTCGTTATTCTATAATTATATTAAGAGGTAAGTAACCTTTTATTTCAATTAGAATTTTTAAAAATCCTATATAAATGAAAATACCGCAAAACGAATACTCCCGCATTTCCGGTTCGGAAACATTAAATACAAGGTCTTATTCACACGCTTGTAATGAACTAAAGGACGCCGGCAGCGAAACTTGCAATCATCATGAAAAGGGCGGAAACCAGATTCAATCTTCAATTGAGCTCAGTTCATTAGAAATGATAAAACTGAATGCTGAACTCAGGAAAGAAAACGAAGACCTGAAAAAGGCATATAAAGAACTGAAGGCATTTTTTGAAAATATAGATGAGGTGCTATTTTCGGTTGATATGGTTTCTTACAAGCTTACACAGATATCGGCAGCGTGCCAAAAAGTGTATGGCTATACCCAGGCCGAATTTTTTATAGATGGAGAGCTTTGGCAAAAAGTAATTCACGCTGAAGACAGGGATAAAGCTACGGAACAGTTGGAAGCGCTTAACAAGGGAGAACGGATTGTAAACCAATACAGGATTATTAATAAAGACAAAAGTATAAGATGGGTTGAAAATAATATTGTTCCCACCCTTGATGAATCTGGCCGGTTAATCCGCATGGACGGCATAACTAATGATATTACCAATCGTAAATTGGCAGAGCTGGAACTTGAAAAGTCATTTTCAATTATTGAGGCAACCTTAGAATCAACTGCCGATGGCATAATAGTACTGGATAGCAATAACAAAATAATCAGATTTAATAAAAAGTTTCTGGAATTATGGCAATTGCCGCCGGAAATGCTTGAGTGTGGGGAAGTGGAAAAATCTATTGAATTTGTGCTCAACCAACTAGTAGACCCAGACGCATTTGTTGCAAGGTTAAAGCACGTTTTGAATAGCGAGGAAGAAGGTGCTTTTGAACTGGTCTATTTCAAAGACGGTCGGGTTCTCGAGCGTTATTCACATCGACAATTTATAAACAACAAATATGCAGGCCGGGTGTGGAGTTATCGTGATGTGACCGAGCGTAAAAGAGCTGAAGAAAATATCAGGATAAGCGAGGAAAAGCGGTCCCTGATCATGAATTCAGCTTTGGACGCCATTATCTGTTTCGATTTAAGAGGAAATATCAGTTTCTGGAATCAGCAGGCCGAAGCTATTTTTGGCTGGAACGAAAATGAAGTAATGGGAAAAGAGCTCTCAGAGTTTATAATTCCACATGAGTATAGAGAAAAGCATCGTAAATCGGTATCCCGTTATTTAAAAACCGGTGAAGCTCCGCTTATGAACACACTCTTAGAACTTAGTGCTCTTAAAAAAAGTGGTGAAGAATTCCCGATTGAACTGGCCAAATGCTCAATAAAGCAGGCTGATGAAGAATTTTTCTGTGTCTTTATCCGGGATATTTCGGAACGAAAAA
>Ga0207698_10001935_pt1 | contig 12149 bp, 9 predicted proteins | sample KBSCornC22_FD_184298 | JGI IMG/M metagenome (GOLD analysis project Ga0207698, IMG submission 184298) | Corn rhizosphere microbial communities from Kellogg Biological Station, Michigan, USA - KBS Corn C2-2 (SPAdes) (version 2) | ecosystem: Host-associated > Plants > Roots > Rhizosphere > Soil ...
TCCCCTGCCGGCACGAGCTACGGCGCCCGTCACCATTTCGGTCACTGCGTCCGGCCAGTTCGCGGGGCAGCCGTTCACGCTGACCGGCCGGGCGACGGACGCCGACGGCGACTTGAGCTCGTTGAATTTCTACATCAATGGCCCGAACCTGCCGGGCTGGAACTATGTGGGCAGCGCCGTCCTTTCGGGACCGGATTCGACGGCGTCGCTCAGCTACACGCCGCCCGTTGCCGGCGCGTACGCGGTGCACGTGCGGGCGTTCGACCAAACCGGCGCGGTGGACTCGAACGCGAACGTGCTCGCCGGATTCAGCGTCGTGAACAATACGCCTCCCACCACCATCTCCGTCACTCCCAGCGGGCAGTACATCGGGCAGCCCGTCACGTTCACCGGTCGTGCGACCGATCCGGACGCCAACCTGACGAGCATGAATTTCTACCTCAACGGGCCGAACCTGCCGAGCTGGAATTACATCGGCACCGCGACGGTGTCGGGCGCCGATGCGACGGCCTCGTTCAGCTACACGCTCAATACGCCCGGCGCTTATGCCGTGCATATCCGCGCATTCGACAGCGCGGGCGCGGTGGATTCGAATGCCAACGTGCTGGCGGGATTCACGCTGGCCGATCCGCCGCCGACCACGGTCTCCGCCACCGCGAGCGGACAGTTTGTCGGGCAGCCGATCGTCTTGACGGGACGGGCGACGGACCCCAACGGCAACCTCGCGTCCATGGATTTCTACCTCAACGGCCCGAACCTGCCCGGCTGGAACTACATCGGCAGCGCGGGCCTCGCCGGAGCCGACGGCACGGCAGCCGTGAGCCATACGTTCGATGTGCCGGGCACGTATGCGGTGCACGTTCGCGCGCACGATGCGGCGGGCAATGTCGACGGGAACGCGAACGTGGTGACGTCGTTCGCGGTGAAGGCGAGGGCGCACATCCTCGTCGACGTGAACCAGCTGAACGCGTGCGAAGCCGGGTTCGCCGCGACGTTCGCGGCCGACGGGGTGTGGACGATCCCTTACAACAGTCCCGACATGTCGACGGCTTCGTGGACTTCGACGCTCGGCGCACTCAACGCAGGAAGCATGACGATCACCGAGGATATCCAGGAGCCGACCAACGTCGAGAACCACTTCAAGAGCGTCGACACGGTCGCGGCAATGCTGGGCCGGATTCCGGATGCGGTCATGATCTATCACGAAACGAATCCGCCGTTCGACTTCCAGGCGATGCCGACGCTCTCCTACGACGAGATCAGCGCGGAGGCCGCCCACGTCGTCCAGGGGTACGGGCCCATCGGTGCTCGCGTGGTCGTCCTCACCCGGATGTACGCCCTCAATTACCCGCCGCGGGATTGGGTCAACGCGGCGTTGCTCAACCCGAACACCTACGGCGTCGTGTTCGAGTCCACGCCCGACACTTCGAACTGGGCATTCCTGGACATGGCCGGCGGGCTGCGCGCCTGCCTTTCGGCGGGCCGGAAGTGCTTCATGCTGCTGCCGCCCCCGGACGCGGCGCCCGGCGTGGACTATCTCGCGATGTTCCAGGACACGATGAAGTTCTTCGAGCAGAACAAGCTTCTCGACAACCCGAACCTGTATCTCGTCCCGGCCGCATACAGGCGGGAGCTTACCGGCATCGGTTTCGTGCCCGGCCAGTGCGGGAACTCCGGCAGGAGCGTGAGCGATGTCGTCCACTGGCTGCAAAGCTACGTGAACGGCACGGCGCAGTAGCAGGCCGCCGCATCCGAGAGGAAACCGGGGTACCTCCCGGTTTCCTTTTTTTTGGGGAGGTGCATAGGGTCCCCCCTTCCCGCGAAACTGTATACAAGTTCGCCCGCGACTTGACGCAGGGCAAACCGCGCGTGGCAGCGCCCGTGCAGCATCCGCTCATCGACTGGCGGAGGCGAAGCGCGTGAAGCTGCAGAATTCCTTCATCCTGCGCGAATACCTCCGTCCGCAGAACCTCCCGACCACGTGGTGCCCGGGCTGCGGCCTGGGCGCGATCATGAGCGCGATCGTGCAGGCGGTGCACTTCCGCGGCGTCGACAGGCGCGACGTCGCCATGGTCTCGGGCATCGGCTGCACCGGCCGCATGTCCGGCTACGTGGATTTCAACACCCTGCACACCACGCACGGCCGTGCGCCGGCCTTCGCGACGGGGCTCAAGCTCGCGCGCCCGGAGATGACGGTGCTGGTCGTCATGGGCGACGGCGACTCGATGTCCATCGGCGGCAACCACCTCATCCATGCGATGCGGCGCAACATCGGCCTGAAGGCCATCGTCGTCAACAATGCGGTCTACGGCCTCACGGGCGGGCAGGCCTCGCCCACCACGCCCGTCGGCGGCCGCACCACGACGAGCGAGCCGGGTGCCTTCGAGAGGCCGATGTCGCTCGAGACCCTCGCCCGCGCCGCCGGCGCGCAGTTCTATGCGCGCAGCAGCGTCGCGCACGTCGCCTCGCTCGTGAAGCTCATCGAGCGCTCGCTCGCGACGCCCGGCTTCTCGATGGTGGAGGTGGTGAGCAACTGCCATGTCCTCTACGGCCGCATGAACGGCCTCGGCGACGCGGCGCAGATGACGCATGCGATGGACGCTTCGATGCGGCGCACGAATCCGCTGCTGGCGAAGCGCGCGGCACTGCCGCTGCGCCTCGATGCGGGCGGCGTGGGCCATCCCGCGGCCAGCGTGCAGGACGCGGCCATCCACCGCGACACCCGCCTCGAACGGGGCGTCATCTTCGAGCGCGCGCCCGTGGCCGACCTGAGCGCGCGCTACCGTGCGCCGCGCTACGAGCGCGAGGAGCAGTAGGCATGGACATCGTCGCGCGCGGCGTCTACGAGATCCGCCTCTACCGCGGGCTCTGCAAGGCCTGCGGGCTGTGCGTCGCGTGGTGCCCGCAGCAGGTCCTCCAGAACGACGCGGAGATGTATCCCGTCGCCGCGCATGCCGACCGGTGCGTGAACTGCAAGGCGTGCGAGCGCCATTGTCCCGACTTCGCCATCGAAGTCGTCCCTCCCCATCCCGATAGCGAGATCGCCGATGTCGAACGTCTCATTCATGCACGGTAACGAGGCCGCGGCCGAAGGCGCCATCGCGGCGGGCTGCCGTTTCTACGCCGGCTACCCGATCACGCCTTCCACGGAGATCGCCGAGATCCTCTCGACGCGGCTGCCGGAGGTGGGCGGCGTCTTCGTGCAGATGGAAGACGAGATCGCCAGCATGGCCGCGATCATCGGCGCTTCGCTGGGCGGCGTGAAGAGCGCCACCGCCACCAGCGGGCCGGGCTTCTCGCTCATGCAGGAGAACCTGGGATTCGCGGTGGCGAGCGAGATCCCGTGCGTCATCATCAACGTGCAGCGCGTGGGCCCGAGCACGGGACTCCCCACCAAGGCCGCGCAGGGCGATGTCATGCAGGCCCGGTGGGGCACGCATGGCGACCATCCGATCATCGTGCTCACGCCGTCCACGGTGCAGGAGGCCTTCGCGCTCACGGTGCGCGCATTCAACTTGGCCGAGCGTTTCCGCACGCCTGTCATCGTGCTGATGGATGCGATCGTGGCGCAGTTGAAGGAGAAGGTGCTGCTGCCCGGGAGGGTCGATATGGAGTGCCGCACGCTGCCGCGGGAGGGCGCGAGCTACAAGCCGTTCGCGTTCGGCGAGGGAAGCGTTGCCCCGTTGGCACCCTTCGGCGGCGAGCACCGCTACCACGTCACGGGGCTGCTGCACGACGAGCACGGCTTCCCGACGGAAGACCCCGAGGTGGTCGCACGCTGGTGGCGGCACATGAACACCAAGCTCGCGGCGCACCTGGACGAGATCCTCGACTGGGAGGAGGAGGCGCTCGACGACGCCGACGTGGCGATCGTGGCCTATGGCGGCACGGCGAGGGCGGCGGCGCACGCCGTTTCCCTCGCGCGAGCGCGTGGGGTGAGGGCGGGCCTCTTCAAGCCGCGCACCCTGTGGCCGTTTCCGGAGGAGGCGGTGCGTGCCTTGTCGCGCCGCGTCCAGCGCATCGTCGTGGCCGAGATGAACATGGGACAGATACGCCTCGAGGTCGAGCGCCTCGCCGCGGGCCGGGTGCCCGTCCAGGGCGTGCATCGCGCCGATGGCCTCGGTATCCTGCCCGCGCAGATCGTGGAGGCGGCGATGGCGCCCCTCGGGCGCGCCGCGTGAGCGGGGACCGGCTCGCCATCTCGCACTGGGAGCGATTGCTCGCGACCCTCGAGCTCGTGACGCATGCGCTTCCGCGAGGCGATACTCCGATCATCCTTTCCAGCCTCGCCGATGCCGGCCCTTCCCCGCAGTGGGGCTCGGGCTTCAGCTTCGTGCACGGGCCCGCGGGACGCAACATCGCGCTCGCCGTCGGCTTGCGGGCGGCCCTCCCGCACGTGCCCCTCATCCTCGCCATGAACGCGGACAGCGTGACTCTGGGCACCAACCACCTCATCCATGCCGCACGCCGCAACGTCGGCATGACGCTCCTGCTGCTGCGCTCCGAGCTCACGCGCTCGGATGCGGCGAGCGGCCAGGACCGCACCGCCTGGGAGCTCCGTGGCCCGCAGTGCGGCCTGGAGGCGCCGGCACGACCGCTGGAATGGGCGAGCGCACTCGATGCCGCGCTGGTCGGCCGTGCCTGCCTCGAAGATCCCGCCGAGCTGGCGGCGTTGCTGTTGCGCGCGTTGCGCAAGCCGGGCTTCAGCGTCCTCGGCGTGACCACCGATCGCTCGCTTGCGACCGGGGTGCTGAGCGAGTGCGACTGGCCCGAATATTTCGACCGCTACCGCGACTGGGCGCGGCCCCTGCGCGAGAACGCCCGGGCGCGCGATGCGGCCGTGGCGGCGCCCGCGACGGCGCGCAGCGTGCCGCGCTACGAAGTGCGCATCGCCGGGCTCGGCGGCCACGGCGTGAAGCTCGCCGGCACGGTGTTGAGCGAAGCCGCCGGTTTCCACGAGGGGTTGTGGGCGACGCAGCGCGGCGACTATGGCTCCGCCACGCGAGGCGGACCCAGCTCCGTCGACGTCGTGATCGGCAGCGAGCGCATCACCTATCCGTGCGCGGACGAGCCGGACGCGCTGGTGGTCCTGAGCCAGGCCGCCGCGGACCGGCATGCGGCCGCGCTCAAGCCGGGTGCCCGGCTGGTCGCGGACCTCGGGGAAGTGACGCGATTGCCGCCCAACGCGCTCGCGGTACCGATCGCCGCGATCGCGCGTGCACACACCGGCAAGCCGATCGCGGCAGGCGTGGTGGCCCTCGGCTGCATCGCCGCGCTCACGGATGCCGTCCGTCCCGAGTCGCTCAAGCGCAGCCTCGCCGCGAACCTGCCGCGTGCGAGCCTCGATTCGAACATGGCCGCGTGCGCGGCCGGATTCGCCGCCACGCGCGCGGCACTGGAAGGAGTGCTGCATGGCTAGGATCGTGGTGGTGGGCGGGGGCTGGGCCGGATGCGCGGCCGCGCTCGCGGCGCGCCAGGCGGGAGCGGAGGTGGTGCTCCTCGAGCGCAGCGACAGCCTGCTCGGGACGGGACTCGTCGGCGGCATCATGCGCAACAACGGACGCCACACCGCCGCGGAGGAGATGATCGCGCTGGGCGGCGGCGACCTCTTCCAGGTCTGCGATCGCACCGCGCGCCACCGCAACCTCGATTTTCCCGGCCACCGGCATGCCACCCTCTACGACGTGGCCTGGATCGAGGGGAACGTGCGCCGCCACCTGCTCGATGCGGGCATCGAGATCTGGCTGCTCGCGCGCGTGAACGGACTCGAGCGCAGCGCCGATCGCATCGCGCAAGTGGTGCTCGAGAACGGCACCGCCATCGACGGCGACGTCTTCGTCGATGCGACGGGCTCGTTCGGACCGCAAAGCTTCTGCGCGGAATTCGGCAACGGCTGCGCGATGTGCATCATGCGCTGCCCCACTTTCGGCCCGCGCGTGAGCGTTGCCGGCCTCGCCGGCATCGCGGAGAAGCGCGGACGGCGCGGCGGCGGCAGCATCGGCGCCATGAGCGGCTCGTGCGAGTTCTCGAAGGACACGATGGATCCCACGCTCGTGCAGGCGCTCGAGCACCGGGGCGTGCTGGTGATCCCGCTCGACGAGGAGCTCGTGGACGAGGACAAGCTCAAGGGCAAGGCGTGCCAGCAATACGCTTCCGTCGACTATGCGCGCAACGTCGTCCTGCTGGACACCGGGCGCGTGAAGCTGATGACGTCGCACATGCCGCTCGACCAGCTGCGGCGCGTGCCGGGCCTCGCGAACGTGCGCTACGACGATCCGTACGCGGGCACCATCGGCAACTCGATGCGCTACGCCGCGCTCTCGCCGCGCGACGACGCGATGCGCGTGCAGGGCGTGGCGAACCTCTTTTGCGGCGGCGAGAAGGCGGGGCTGCTGGTGGGGCACACGGAGGCGATCGTCACCGGCTCGCTCGCGGGACACAATGCGGTGCGCCATGCCGCCGGGCGGGAGCTGCTGCAGCTGCCCGAATCGCTCGCGGTGGGCGATGCCATCGCGCACGTGCGCCGGCGCATGCAGACCGAAGCCGGCATGTGCGAGAAGTACACCTTCTCGGGCGCGGGCTACTTCAGGCGCATGCAGGAACGCGGGCTCTATTCCACGGACGACGACGCCATTCGCGCACGCGTGGCGGCCACGGGCCTCGCCGGCGTGCTCGCGCGGCCGGTCGAGGAGCGCAAGGCCGCATGAGCTACATGATCTCGATGGAGTGCATCAATTGCGGCGCGTGCGAATACGAATGCCCCACGCGCGCCATCTCGCCCGCGCCGAGCCAGTTCGTGATCGACGCGGCGGCGTGCGTGGAGTGCGACGGCCACTTCGACGTGCCGCGCTGCAAGTCCGCCTGCCCTGTGGGCGCCTGCGGCCCGCTCAATGCGCACTACCTCGAGCGGATGCGGTCAATTGCCGCACGCGGTATCAACCCGGTGGTGCTGAAGGCCGCGGCAAGCTAACGTGCGTAGGTGATGGTAGATCGCGCGCCGGCCATGTCGTCCGAGACGAGCAGCGCGCCGTCGGGCATCACCTGCAGGTCGACCGGGCGGCCCCACGCCTTGTCGCTATTCGTGTCGAGGAAGCCTTCGGCGAAGACGCTGTAATCGACCACCTTGCCGCCCTCGATGCGCGCCTGCATCACGCGATAGCCGCTCTTCTTCGAGCGATTCCACGAGCCATGCTCGGCGATGAAGAGGCGGTTGCGGTACTCGGGCGGGAACATCGTGCCGGTATAGAAGCGCACCCCGAGCGAAGCCACGTGCGCGCCGAGCTTCCGGGCGGGCGGCGTGAACTCGCTGCAGTCGCGGCGCTTGCCGAACTTGGGATCGGGCAGGTCGCCCTGGTGGCAGTAGGGAAACCCGAAATTCATGCCCGCCTTCGGCGCGTGGTCGAGCTCGTCCGAGGGCATGTCGTCGCCGAGCATGTCGCGGCCGTTGTCGGTGAACCAGAGCTCCCTGGTGCGCGGGTCCCAGTCGAAGCCCACGCTGTTGCGGATGCCGCGCGCGAAGACCTCGAAGCCCTTCATGTCCGCATTCATCCTGGTTATCGATCCATAAGGATCGCGGCGCTCGCAGACGTTGCACGGCGCGCCGACGGGCACGTAGAGGCGCCCGTCGGGACCGAAGCGGATGAATTTCCAGCCGTGCTCGTGCTCCCCGGGAAAGCCGGCGAAGACCACCTCCGCGCTGGGCGGCGCCGTCAGGCGCGATTCGATAGCGTCGAAGCGCGAGATGCGGCTCACCTCCGCGACATACAGCGCGCCGTCGCGCACGGCGACGCCGTTGGGCATGGTGAGGCCGCTCGCGATCGTCAGCACCTCGCGGGCGCGGCCGCCCTCGTGGCGGATGGCGTAGACCTTCCCCGCGCCCAGCGTGCCCACGAAGAGCGTGCCCTGCTCGCCGAGCGCCATGGAGCGGGCATCGGCAACGCCGGTGGCGAAGGCCTCGATATGGAAGCCCGGTGGCAGCTTGATGCGCTCGAGCTGGGGCGCGGCCGCGGCCGCGAGCGGCACGAGCAGGGCGACGAGCAGCAGCAAGCTTTTTGAAAGATGGAACAAATTATGCAACCCAACTGTTTGCATTTTCGAATCCGTCCGTGGTGTGGAAACGCCGAAACATAGTCTATCGCTCGGGCCCGACTGTATTCCGCGCCCGGGTACGGGCGTAGCGTACAGGCAGGCGAAACGCGCAGGTGCTATTTTTCGCGTAGCAAGCGTCCGCGGGCATTGAGAACCATAACGTCGCTCGCATGAAGACCGCCGACCCGACCCTGAGCCTGGCTGCCGAAGTCCCCGACGATCCCGCGCGCCAGCGCGCGCTCCTCAACGCCCTTTCCGTGCCCGTGTGGTGCGCCGATCGCGATGGCGCCTGCAGCTTCGTGAATCGCGCGTGGGAGCAATGCACCGGCCGTCTCGCCGACCAGGCGCGTGGCGCGAGCTGGCTCGAGGCGGTCCACGAAGCCGATCGCGAGCGTGTCGCCGCCGCGTGGGCGGAAGCCCATTCGCTGGGCCGGCGCTTCGAGCACGAGTACCGGCTCCTGCGCGCCGATGCCAGCTTCGCGCCCGTGCAGCACGTCGCCATGCCCGTCTACGACTCCGAGGGCGTGCTCGCGGGTTTTGTCGGCACGTGCCAGGACCTCGGCGTCCAGCGCACGGCCGAGCAGTCCGTGCGCGAGAGCGAGTCGCGGCTGCAGAAATTCGCCGAGGCCACGCATGCGGGGATCGTCTTCCACGAAGACGGCGTGATCACCGATTGCAACGAAGCCATCCTCCGGCTCACCGGGTTCACCCGCACCGAGTTCCTCGGCACGCACGTGCTGGCGCATGTGGCACCCGAGCGCCGCGAGGAGGTCGCCGACAACATGCGCAGCGGCAGCGAGCGGCCCTACGAGTCCGAGCTGCTGGTGAAGGGCGGCCGGCGCATACCGGTCGAGTTCGAAGGACGCACCCTGCCGCACCACGGCCAGCTCTATCGCCTCTCGGTCATCCGCGACATCCGCCGGCGCAAGGCGGCACGCGAGCGCATGGACTACCTCGCGCACCACGACCTGCTGACGGGCCTGCCAAACCGCGCGCTGCTGCAGGAGCGGCTGGAGTTCGTGCTGCGCGCCGCACGCCGCAACGCGCGCCAGGTGGCGCTGCTGTTCATCGACCTCGACAACTTCAAGATCGTCAACGACTCGCTCGGCCACGGGGCAGGCGACCAGCTCCTGAAGATCGTCGCGCGGCGCATCTCGCGGGTGCTGCGCGGCATCGACGTGGTGTCGCGGCATGGCGGCGACGAGTTCATCGTCGTGCTCCCCGAGCTCGCGACCGACGAGGGCTCGGTGCCGGTCGCGGAGAAGCTCATCGCGGCGGTGAGCGAGCCGGTGGAGCTCGAGGGACAGACCCTCACCGTCACGCCCTCGATCGGCATCAGCATCTTCCCGCGCGACGGCGACACCGCCGAGGTCCTCATCCGCAACGCCGACTCCGCCATGTACCTCGCCAAGGAGCGCGGCCGCAGCAACTTCCAGTTCTTCAACGAGCACCTGGCAGCGAGCGCATTCCGCACGCTCGCGCTGGAGATGATGCTGCGCGACGGCATGCGCGACGGCAGCTTCGAGCTGCACTACCAGCCGCAGCTGCGCGTGGATACGGGCAAGGTGATCGGCATGGAGGCGCTGCTGCGCTGGCCGCAGGCCGACGGCGGCTTCATCGAGCCCGACGAGTTCATCCCCGTGGCCGAGCAGCGCGGGCTCATGCGCGCCATCGGCACGTGGGTGCTGCGCGAGGCGTGCCGCCAGAACCGCGCGTGGCAGCGCGCCGGCCTGCCGCCGATGACCGTCTCGGTGAACCTCTCGCCGGGGCAATTCCGCCAGCGCGACCTGGTGGAGCAGGTGCGGGCGGTGCTGCGCCAGAGCGGGCTCGACGGCCGCTACCTCGCGTTCGAGCTGAGCGAGAGCCTGCTCATGGGCGAGATCGCCGAGATGGCGCGCACGCTCGAGGCCCTGAAGGAGCTCGGCGTGCAGATCGTGATCGACGACTTCGGCACCGGCTGCTCGTCCCTCGTGCACCTGAAGCGCCTGCCCATCGACAAGATCAAGGTGGACCGCGGCTTCGTGCGCGAGATGCCCGGCAGCGCCGACGACGTGGCGATCGTGGCCGGCATCGTGGACCTGGCACGCAACCTGGGCATCGTGACCGTGGCCGAAGGCGTCGAGCGGCCCGAGCAGCTGGAGCTCTTGCGCGAGCGCGGCTGCGACGAGATGCAGGGCCAGCTCGTCTCGTACGCGCTGCCGGCGAGCGAAGTGCAGCGCTGGCTCGCCGGGCGCCTAGCGTAGCGACCGGTTGGCGAGCACGACGGCGGAGAGCGCCGCGAAGGCCGCCCCCGCGAGGAACGTGGCGGCGGCGCCCACGTACTCCCACAGCGCACCCGCGATCACGCTTGCCAGCAGCATGGCGATGCCGCTCGCCAGGTTGAAGGCGCCGAACGCCGTGCCGCGCAGGTGGGCGGGCGCCGTGTGCGCGACCATCGCCGCGAGCAGGCCCTGCGTGAGCCCCATGTGCAGGCCCCACAGCAGCACGCCCGCGGCGAGCGCGGCGAGGCTTGTCGCGGAGGCGAGAACGAGGTCGGCGGCGACCAGCACCGCGATGCCGAAGGCGAGCAGCGCGCGATGCGACATGCGGTCCGCGAGGCGTCCCGCGGGATACGCCGAGAGCGCATAGACCGCGCTCATGCCGGCCAGCACCAGCGGCGCGTACGCGATGCCGAGGCCGAGATCGCGCGCCCGCAGCACGAGGAACGCCTCGCTGAAGCGCGCCAGGGTGAGCGCCGCGCCCGCGATGGCCACGAATGCGAAGGGCCGGCCCAGCGCGCGCAGCGTGCCTGCATGGAGGGCCAGTTTCGCGGCGCCGGTCGCCGTTCGCGGCGGCTCCCTCACCGCCAGTGCGATGAGCGCGAACGAAAGCGCGCCCGGGATCACGGCCACCCAGAAGACGGCGCGGAAGTCGTCGTGCCAGGCGAGCATGAGCGCCATGGCGAGGAGGGGCCCCGCGAAGGCGCCGACCGTGTCGAGCGACTGGCGCAACCCGAACGCGGCGCCGCGGATGGCGGCGGGCGTGAGGTCGGCCACCAGCGCATCGCGCGGCGCGCCGCGAATCCCCTTGCCGATGCGATCGAGGAAGCGCGCCCCGAAGACCATCGCGGGCCCCGTCGCCAGCGCGAAGAGGGGCTTCGACAAGGCGCCCAGTCCGTATCCCGCGGCGGCGAGCGACTTGCGGTTGCGCCAGCGATCGGAGAGCACGCCGGAGAAGATGCGCACGATGAGCGCGGTCGCTTCCGCCGCGCCCTCGATCAGCCCCACGGCCATGGCGCTCGCGCCCAGCGTCACCGTGAGATAGAGCGGCAGCAGGCTGTGGATCATCTCGGACGAGACGTCCATCAGCAGGCTCACGAAGCCGAGCACCCAGACGCCGCGCGGGATGGCGGGACGCGGCGGGGTCCCGGGCTGCAGCGTGGGCCTCATGCGCCGTGGCGGGCCAGGGCCCAGGCCACGTGCTCGCGCACGAGCGGCGATGGATCCCCGGCACGCGCGCGCAGTGCCGCGATCACCGCGTCGCTCGTGGGTGCGTTGCCGAGCGCCACGGCGATGTTGCGCAGCCATTGCGCGTGGCCGATGCGCCGGATCGCGGAGCCTTCGAGCCGGCGGTTGAACTCGTCCCCGGTCCACGCGAAGAGGTCGACGAGGCGCGCGGCGTCGAGCGCGTTGCGCACCGCGAAGTCCGCCTCGCGCGTCGTGCGTGCGTACTTGTTCCACGGGCACACGAGCTGGCAATCGTCGCAGCCGTAGATGCGGTTGCCCATCAGCGGGCGCAGCTCTTCCGGGATGCTGCCGCCATGCTCGATGGTGAGATAGGAGATGCAGCGCCGCGCATCGAGCTGGTAGGGCGCCACGATGGCGTTCGTCGGGCACACGTCGATGCAACGTTCGCAAGTGCCGCAATGGGCGGTCGTGGCCGCATCCTTCGCGAGGTCGAGCGCGACGAAGAGCTCGCCGAGGAAGAAGAGCGATCCCGCATCGCGTGAAAGCAGCAGCGTGTGCTTGCCGCGCCAGCCGAGGCCGCTGCGAGTGGCGAGGGAAACTTCCATCACGGGGGCG
>Ga0207698_10001955_pt1 | contig 12102 bp, 10 predicted proteins | sample KBSCornC22_FD_184298 | JGI IMG/M metagenome (GOLD analysis project Ga0207698, IMG submission 184298) | Corn rhizosphere microbial communities from Kellogg Biological Station, Michigan, USA - KBS Corn C2-2 (SPAdes) (version 2) | ecosystem: Host-associated > Plants > Roots > Rhizosphere > Soil ...
AAGCCGCATACCATCGTCATTCTCGTCTTTCTGACGATGTGCGCGCTGTTCTTCTGCGTGCCGCTCTATGTGATCGTCGTCACCTCCCTCAAGAGCATGGACCAGATCCGGCTTGGCGAGATTTTCTCGCTGCCATGGTCGCTCGACTTTTCCGGCTGGATCGAGGCCTGGCCGAGCGCGCTGGCGTGCGTGCGGGTGAGCAGGTGCGGCGCGTGTCACGCGATGGTGCGCAGTGGCAAGACATCCGCTCGGCGTCGGACCTGAACTGGGAGCTTGCGCAGGCCGTGTCGCGCGGCGAGCCGCTGACGCTCGCGCTGGGCACCGAGGCGAGCCGCGGCGAGCGCACGGTCACGCTGCCCATCGAAGAGCTGAAGAGCCGCGAGCTCGACGCCGCGGCCATGCGGGCCATCGGCCTCGGCCGCGGCTTCAACGAACCGGTTGTCGGCGCTCCCAAGGCCGGTGGCCCGGCAGCCAAGGCCGGCCTGCAGGCGGGCGACCGCGTGCTCAGCGTCGACGGCAGGCCCATCGCCGATGCAGCCGGCCTCATCGACCTGATCCGCGCGAGTGCTGCGGCCGGCGACCCGCCGCCGATGGCATGGCGTGTGGAGCGCGCCGGCCAGGTGGTGCAACTGGAGGTGCAACCCGCCGTGCGCCTCGAAGGCGAGGCACGCATCGCCTATGTTGACGTGGCCGTCGGCAAGAAGGCGCCCACGGTGCTCGTGCGCTATGGTTTCGTCGAAGGCATCGAGGCCGGCTTCACCCGCACCTGGGAGATGTCGGTCATGACCTTCAAGCTCCTGGCCAAGATGCTGGTCGGCCAGGCGTCGCTCAAGAACCTGAGCGGGCCGCTGACCATCGCCGAATACGCCGGCGAAACAGCGCAGATGGGCCTGGCGGTGTTCATCGGTTTCCTGGCCATCGTCAGCACGAGCATCGGCGTGCTGAACCTGCTCCCGCTGCCGGTCTTGGACGGCGGACACCTGATGTATTATCTTTTCGAAGCAGTGACGGGGCGTCCGTTGTCCGAGCAGTGGCTCGGCCGCCTGCAAAGAGCCGGTCTGGTTCTTGTGCTGTTGATGATGTCACTCGCTCTCTACAACGACGTGGCCCGCCATCTGGGCCCGCACTGACTGTCTTCCCGCATGCGACCTTCCCATCGCCGTAGTTCGTTTCGTCCTACCGTTTTGTGCCTTGCGCTGGCCGCTGCCCTGCAGGCCGGCTCTGCCTGGGCGGTCGAGCCCTTCCAGCTGAAGGACATCCGGGTCGAAGGCCTGCAGCGGTCGGACGCCGGCACCGTGTTCGCATCGCTGCCCTTTCGCATCGGCGACACCTACACCGACGAGAAGGGCAGCGCGGCGCTGCGCGCGCTGTTCGCCACCGGTCTCTTCAAGGACGTGCGCATCGAGGTCGAGGATGGCGTGGTCGTCGTCATCGTCGAGGAGCGTCCGGTCATTGCGAACATCGACTTCCGCGGCCTGAAGGAATTCGACAAGGACACGCTGATCAAGTCGCTGAAGGACTTCGGCATCGGTGAGGGCCTGCCCTTCGACAAGGCGCTGGCCGACCGCGCCGAGCAGGAACTCAAGCGCCAGTACCTCACGCGCAGCCTGTACGGCGCCGAGGTGGTGACCACGGTGACACCGCAAGAGCGCAACCGCGTCAACGTCACCTTCACCATCACTGAAGGCACGGCCGCTCGCATCAGCGAGATCCGCATCGTCGGCAACAAGGTGTTCTCCGAGAGCACGCTCAAGGGCCTGTTCGACCTGAACGACGGCGGCTGGCTCAACTGGTACACCAAGGCCGACCGCTACTCGCGCGCCAAGCTCAACGCCGACCTGGAAACGCTGCGCGCCTACTACCTGAACCGCGGCTACCTCGAGTTCAACGTCGAGTCCACGCAGGTCGCCATCTCGCCCGACAAGCAGGACATCACCGTCACCATCAACATCAAGGAAGGCCAGCCTTACACCGTCACCGCTGTGAAGCTCGAAGGCGACTACCTTGGCAAGGAAGAAGACTTCAAGACGCTGGTGACGGTCAAGCCGGGCCAGCCCTACCGCGCCGAGTCGGTGGCGGACACGACCAAGGCCTTCGTCGATCGCTTCGGCACCTTCGGCTACGCCTTCGCCAAGATCGACCCGCGCACCGACATCGACCGCGCGACGGGGCAGGTGGTGCTCACGCTGTTCGCCGATCCGCAGCGCCGCGTGTACGTGCACCGCATCAACGTGGCCGGCAACACCCGCACGCGCGACGAAGTCGTGCGCCGCGAATTCCGCCAGTTCGAGTCGTCGTGGTACGACGGCCGCAAGATCAAGCTCTCGCGCGACCGCGTGGACCGCCTGGGCTACTTCAGCGAGGTGAACGTCGACACGGCCGAAGTGCCCGGCACCACCGACCAGGTCGACCTCACCGTCACCATCAAGGAAAAGCCCACCGGCAACCTGCTGCTGGGCGCGGGCTTCTCGTCGGCCGACAAGCTGTCGCTGAGCGCATCGATCAAGCAGGAAAACGTGTTCGGCTCGGGCAACTATCTCGGCGTCGAGCTCAACACCAGCAAGTCGCAGCGCACCTTGGTGCTCAGCACGGTCGACCCGTACTTCACCATCGACGGCATCTCACGCGCGATCGACGTCTATTACCGCACCGTCAAGCCGCTGAACAGCCAGGGCGAGGAATACGAGCTCGTGACGCCGGGTGCGTCCATCCGCTTCGGCGTGCCCTTCAGCGAACTCGACACGGTGTTCTTCGGCATCGGCATCGAGCGCACGCAGATCAAGGGCGACGTGGCCCTGCCGCAGAACTACTTCAACTACCGCGAGATCTTCGGCAAGAGCAGCACCACCGTGCCGCTGACCATCGGCTGGACGCGCGACGGCCGCGACAGCGCGCTCGTGCCCAACGAGGGCACCTACGAGCGGCTGAATCTGGAAGCGGGAGTATTCGGCGACGCCCGCTACCTGCGCGCCAACGCCCAGTACCAGCAGTACATTCCGCTGGGCCGTCGCTTCACCATCGGCTTCAACGCCGAAGGCGGCTGGGGCAAGGGCCTGGGCGGCAAGCCCTACCCAATCTTCAAGAACTTCTACGGCGGCGGCCTGGGCACGGTGCGCGGCTTCGACCAGGGCTCGCTCGGCCCGGTGGACGTGATCGGCGCCTACATCGGCGGCAACCGCCGCCTGAATGCCCAGACGCAGCTGTACCTGCCCGTGCCCGGCACCGGCAACGACCGCACGCTGCGCTGGTTTGCCTACCTGGACGCCGGCAACGTGTGGGGCGAGAACCAGAAGATCACCGCCGGCAGCATCCGCGCCTCCGTCGGCCTGGGCCTGAGCTGGGTGTCGCCGGTGGGCCCGCTGCAGATCAGCTATGGCAAGCCGATCCGCAAAGAGCCGGGCGATAGAATCCAGCCACTTCAATTCCAGATCGGGACAGCGTTCTGATGAAACTCTCTTTCGTGATCATGACCGCGGCGATGGCTGTTGCGGCCGCCGCTTCGTCAGCCGCCAGCGCACAGGAACTGAAGATCGGCTACGTGAACAGCGACCGCGTGCTGCGCGAGGCCGCACCTGCCAAGGCCGCGCAAGCCAAGCTCGAAGCCGAGGTGCGCAAGCGCGAGAAGGAACTGAGCGACATGGATGCGCGCCTGAAGGCCGCCGCCGACAAGCTCGAGAAGGATGTTCCAACGCTCGCCGAATCCGAGCGCACCCGCCGCCAGCGCGACCTCGTCGACCAGGACCGCGAGATCCAGCGCAAGAAGCGCGAGTTCCAGGAAGACATCAACCAGCGCAAGAACGAAGAGCTGGGCCAGGTGGTGGAACGCGCCAACCGCGTCATCAAGCAGATCTTCGAGACCGAGAAGTACGACCTGATCCTGCAGGAAGCGGTGTTCGCCGGCCCGCGCGCCGACATCACCGACAAGGTCATCAAGGCACTCAACGCGCAAGGCGGCAAGTGATTGGCCATTGAGTTCTCGCTGGGTGAACTCGCCGCCCACCTCGGCGGCGAGCTGATCGGCGACGCCGCCGTCCGCATCACCCGCATCGGCCCGCTGGAGGGCGCCACGCCCTCCACCATCTCCTTTCTCTCCAACCCCAGGTACCAGCCGCAGCTCGTGTCCTCGCAAGCAGGCTGCGTGCTCGTGTCGCCGGCCATGCGCGAGGTGGCTGCCCAGCGCGGCGCGGCCATCGTTCTGGACGACCCGTACTTCGGCTTTGCCCGGCTGACGCGACTGTGGGCGCAGCGCATGCGGCAGCAGCCGGCAGCGGGCGTGCATCCGAGCGCCGTGGTCGACCCGACGGCGCGCATCGGCGAGGGCGCATCGGTCGGGCCGCTCGCGGTGATCGAGGCCGGCGCGTCCATCTGCGCCGGCGCGGTCATCGGCTCGCATGCCGTCGTCGGCGCGGGCGCATCGGTGGGCGAAGGCACGCGGCTTGCGCCTCGCGTCACGCTGGGTTTCGGCTGCAGTATCGGCGCGCGCGGCATCGTGCATTCGGGCGCGGTCATCGGCGCTGACGGCTTCGGCTTCGCGCCGGTGCAAGGCCGCTGGGAAAAGATCGAGCAGCTGGGCAACGTGCGCATCGGCGACGACGTCGAGATCGGCGCCAACACCTGCATCGACCGCGGCGCGCTCGACGACACCGTGATCGAGGATGGCGTGAAGCTGGACAACCTCATCCAGATCGGCCACAACGTGCGCATCGGCGCGCACACGGCGATGGCCGGCTGCGCGGGCGTGGCCGGCAGCGCCACCATTGGCGCGCACTGCACGATCGGCGGCGGAGCCATCGTGCTCGGCCACCTCACGCTGGCCGACAACGTGCACATCTCCGCTGCATCGGTGGTGATGCGATCGATCAGCAAGCCCGGTCAATACAGCGGCGTGTTTCCCATCGACGACAATGCGGCCTGGGAAAAGAATGCCGCCACGCTGCGCCAGCTGCATGGCCTGCGCGAGCGGCTTCGAGCCCTCGAAAAAAAGACACCATGATGGACATCCACCAGATTCTCAAGAAGCTGCCGCACCGCTATCCCATCCTGCTCGTGGATCGCGTGCTCGAGCTTGAAACCGGCAAGCGCATCAAGGCGCTGAAGAACGTCACGATCAACGAGCCTTTCTTCGAGGGCCACTTCCCGCATCGCCCGGTGATGCCGGGTGTACTGATGCTCGAAGCGCTGGCCCAGGCCGCGGCCATCCTCTCGTTCGAGACGCTGGGCAAGACGCCCGACGACAAGACGGTCTACTACTTCGCGGGCATCGACGGCGCGCGCTTCAAGCGGCCGGTGGAACCCGGCGACCAGCTCACGCTGGACGTGACGCTGGAGCGCGCCAAGGCCGGCATCTTCAAGTTCAAGGCGCGCGCGCTGGTGGGCGAGGAGCTCGCGGTCGAGGCCGAGCTGATGTGCACGATGCGCAGCATCGCCTGAGCGGCCAAGCCTCAGCAACACGCAAGCCATGGCCAGCATCCATCCCACCGCCATCATCGAGCCGGGCGCGCAGCTCGGCGAGAACGTCAGCATCGGGCCCTACACCATCATCCGCGCCCATGTGAGCATCGGCGAGGGCACGACGGTGGGCCCGCATTGCGTGATCGAAGGCCACACGACGATCGGCCGCGACAACCGCATCTACCAGTTCGCCTCGCTCGGCGGACACCCGCAGGACAAGAAGTACGCCGGCGAGCCCACGCGGCTAGTCATCGGCGACCGCAACACCATCCGCGAGTTCTGCACCTTCAACACCGGCACGGTGCAAGACGAGGGCGTCACCACGCTCGGCGACGACAACTGGATGATGGCCTACACCCACCTCGCGCACGACTGCCGCGTGGGCAACAAGACCATCTTCGCCAACAACGCGCAGATCGCGGGCCACGTGGTGGTGGGTGACTGGGCCATCCTCGGCGCGTACACCAACGTGCACCAGTTCGTGAAGATCGGCGCGCACGCCATGACCGGCATGGGCACCAGCCTGCAGCAGGACGTGCCGCCCTTCGCGATGGTGCAGGGCAGCCCGCCAGCGGCGCGCAGCTTCAACCTCGAAGGCCTCAAGCGCCGCGGTTTCTCGGCCGAGCGCATCGGTGCGGTCAAGCAGATGCACAAGCTGCTCTACCGCCAGGGCCTCACGCTGGACGACGCCCGCCAGGCCATCGAGGCGCTGGCGCAGTCGACGCCCGAAGCCGCCGAAGACGTGGCGCTGATGTCGGGCTTCCTCGCGCAATCGACACGCGGCATCGTCCGCTGACACCCGCATGAGCGCAGTCGGATCACCTCGGTTCGCGATGGTGGCAGGCGAAGCCTCGGGCGACCTGCTGGCAAGCCTGCTGCTCGGCGGCATGAATGCGCGCTGGCCCGGGCTGAAGGCCGCGGGCATCGGCGGGCCGAAGATGGCCAAGCAGGGCTTCGACGCCTGGTGGCCGCACGAGAAGCTGGCCGTGCGAGGTTATGTGGAAGTGCTGCGCCACTACCGCGAGATCGTCGGCATCCGCGACCAGCTCGCCGAGCGCCTGCTGGCCGACAAGCCCGATGCTTTCATCGGCGTGGACGCGCCAGATTTCAACCTCGACCTCGAAGCGCGCCTGAAGGCCAACGGCATCAAGGCCATCCACTTCGTGAGCCCCTCGATCTGGGCATGGCGAGGCAAGCGCGTCGAGAAGATGCACCGCGCGGTGGACCACGTGCTGTGCCTCTTTCCCTTCGAGCCCGAGATCTACGCGCGACACGGCATCGGGGCCACCTACGTGGGCCATCCGCTGGCCGATGCGATCCCGCTGGGAGTGCCGCGCGCTGCGAGCCGGCAGGCGCTGGGCATCGGCGCCGATGACACCGTCGTTGCACTGCTGCCCGGTAGCCGCCGCTCCGAGATCCAATACATCGGCGAGCGGCTCGTCGCCGCCGCAGCCGAGATGAATCGCCGCCGCCCCGGCCTGCACTACATCCTGCCCGTCGCGCCGGGCCTGCGCCCGCTCATCGAGCCGCTGCTCGCGCCGCATGCCGGCCAGGTCAGGATCGAGCTGCTCGACGGACGCTCCCACGAGGCGCTCGCCGCCTGCGACGTGACGCTCGTCGCCAGCGGCACCGCCACGCTCGAAGCCGCGCTCTTCAAGCGGCCCATGGTCATCGCCTACAACATGCACTGGCTGAGCTGGCAGCTCATGAAGCGCATGAAGTACCAGCCGTGGGTCGGCCTGCCCAACATCCTTCTCAGGGATTTCGCGGTGCCCGAGCTGTTGCAAGGCGACGCCACTCCCGCGAAACTCGCCGAAGCCGCGCTCGCGTGGCTGGCCGATCCGGCGCGCTGCGACGCGCTCGTCCACCGATTCGAGGCGCTGCACCGCGAGCTGCGCCGAAACACCGCCCAGGCTGCCACCGATGCCATCCAGAAGATCCTCCAAGCCTGAACAGCTCGGACTGAGCTTCCCGGTCGAAGGCCTGATCGCGGGCGTCGACGAGGCCGGACGCGGCCCGCTGGCCGGCCCGGTGGTGGCGGCGGCCGTCATCCTCGACGACACCAAGCGCATCCGCGGGCTCAACGATTCCAAGCAGCTCACGCCGCTCGCGCGCGACCGGCTCTACGACCAGATCCGCGACAAGGCGCTGTGCTGTGCCGTCGGCGAGGCGAGTGTCGAAGAGATCGACACGATGAACATCCTGCAGGCCACTTTGCTCGCCATGCGCCGTGCCGTCGAAGGCCTGCGCCTGAAGCCGGCCAAGGTGCTGGTGGACGGCAACCAGCTGCCGCGCCTCAAGGTGCATGCCGAGGCCATCATCGGCGGCGATGCGAGCGTGAAGTGCATCAGCGCCGCGTCCATCCTCGCCAAGGTGCACCGCGACCGCATGCTGCTGCAACTGCACGAGCTGCATCCGCAGTACGGCTTCGATGCGCACAAGGGCTATTCGACGCCGCAGCACCTCGCGGCCTTGAAGCAGCACGGCGCCTGTGCCATCCATCGCCGGTCCTTCGCGCCGGTGCGCGAGGCGCTCGGCATCATCGACCTCGCCGGATGACGCAGGTCAAGGCCGTCAGCTCGCGCGACAACCCGCTGCTCGTGCGGCTGCGCAAGCTCGCTGGCGACCCGGCGGCCTACCGCAAGCTGGGCGAGGTGTGGATCGAAGGCGAGCACCTGTGCTCGGCCTTCGTCGAGCGGGGCGGGCGGCCGGCGCAGGCGGTGATCACCGAGCTGGCGTGGGAGCAGCCGGCGCGGCGCGAGCTGGCATCGCAGGCGAGTTCGGTCGTCATCATTCCTGCAACCTTGATGGACGGTTTGAGCACGCTCGAATCCGCCGCGCCGCTGGGTTTCGTCGTGCCCTGGCAAGGCTCCGGCGCGCTGCAGCCCGATGCGCCGAGCATCGTGCTCGACCGCCTGCAGGACGCGGGCAACGTCGGTACCATCCTGCGCAGCGCTTCGGCCTTCGGTTTCACGCAGGTCGTGGCGCTGAAGGGCACGGCGGCGCTGTGGTCGCCCAAGGTGCTGCGTGCGGGCATGGGCGCGCATTTCGGCTTGAGCCTGGTAGAAGGTCTCGAGGCGATCGATGCGCTCAAGGTGCCCCTCCTGGCCGCAAGCTCGCATGCCGAGCAGGCCATCCACCAGGCGCCGTTGCCCTGGCCTTGCGGCTGGGTGATGGGCCACGAAGGGCAGGGCGTGTCGCAGGCGCTGATGGCCCGGTGCGCCCAGACCTTGCGCATTCCGCAGCCCGGCGGCGAGGAGTCTCTCAACGTCTCGGTGGCGGCCGCCGTTTGCATGTACGAGTCGTCACGCCGGCGGCTGTAGAGCACGAGAGCACATCGGGGACATTGTCGATTTCGACATTGCCTGATCGTCGTAGAGTCAGAGGGCCTTCCTCTTCTTCAAGCGACGAAACACCATGGCAACCAGCAACACCGTGCGACTCCACCGCGTGCTCCGCGCAACGCCCGACCGCATCTACCGCGCCTTCCTCGATGCCGACGCGATGGCCAAGTGGCTGCCGCCCTACGGCTTCACCTGCAAGGTCCACCACATGGAGCCTCACGTGGGCGGCACCTTCAAGATGTCCTTCACCAACTTCTCCAGCGGCAACGGCCACTCCTTCGGTGGCGAGTACCGCGAGCTCGTGCCCAACGAGCGCATCCGCTACTCCGACAAGTTCGATGACCCGAACATGCCCGGCGAAATGGAGACGACGGTCGTGCTGCGCGCGGTGTCCTGCGGCACGGACGTGAGCATCACGCAGGAAGGCATCCCGTCGATGATTCCGGTCGAGATGTGCTATCTCGGCTGGCAGGAGTCGCTGGCGCAGCTCGCCACGCTGGTGGAGCCGGTGATTCCGGACTGAGCAGCGCAGGGGGCCGAGCCGCACCCCTAGCTTCCGCTTTCTCGCAAAAACTGTGGATGCCCGCCTGGCGGGCAGCGCCTAGCGTTGTGCACCCGGGTCAGCACAACGCGAGCGAGCGCCATGTCCGACAGTGCCAGCAGCAACATTCCCTGGGCCAGCGTGGCGGTGCTGGCCGCCTTTGTCTCGAGCACCTTGCTCGTGCCGCACAGCTTCGAGCGCATGCGTCCGCCGGAGAAGGAGCGCGCCCAGCCGGCCGTGGCCAATGAGCTGGAAATCGACGCGCGCCTGTGGGAAGACCCGTTCATGGCTTTCCGCCGGCACGAGGCGGAACGGGTGCAGCGCTGCAACAAGATCAAGCTGGGCCGCGATGCGATGCCGACGGATTGCGACGCCGCCATCCTCGCGAAGAACCGCGCGCCGCAGATGCTCATCACGCAGATGCTGGCCGCCGCGCCCGTGGGCGACAAGGAGCCGCTGGACGAGCACCTCGTGATGGCGGTGCTGGTGCCGGGCAACCCGTTCGTCGGCGCCGAGGAAAGCCGGCGCCGGGCCCGCTATGCCGTGCTGTCGGCGCTGCATGCGAAGGACCTGGTTCCGGTGAACGGCGAGCGCATGGGCGTGCTCGCGTTTCGCTGGGCCGACGAGCATTCGGCCGCTGCTGCTGCTGCTGCTGCTGCGTCATCGGTGCCGGCGACATCAGCAGCATCGGCAGCATCAGCAGCGACGCCCGCGGCATCGGCTGCGAGCGCGGCGAGCGACAGCGTCCAGACCGTGCTTGCGCCCTACGAGATCTTCATCCCCCGCAGCACCGAGCCGTCGCGCGAGTCCTCGCAGACACGCGAGCGCATCGCGCGCAGCGTCGCGGTGGTGTGGATCAACGAGTCCGCATTGCCCGCCCCGAAGATCGATGCCTTCGCGCGCATGCTGGATGGCATCTTCTGCGCGCCGATGGACCGGCCCACGCAGCCGGCACTGGCCATCATCGGCCCTTCTTCGTCGGATCACCTGCGCCTGGCGTTGCGCGAGCTCGACCAGGCGGCGCTCGGCAAGGCCGACAAGCTGCGCCCGGGCTATGAGCACCTCGCCCGCGCCCGCATCTTCAGCCCCTGGGCAACGGCGCCTGACCTGGCGCTGCTCGACGGCCTGGACGGGCACGATGCCGCCGGCCATCCGAGGGTCTGGGGCAAGGGCGACATCGAGGAGTTCCTGCAGCAGCGGCTCAAGACGATCGGGCAGGACAGTGCTGACGCCGTGCCGCACTTCACGCGCACCATCGCCAACGACAACAAGCTGCTCAAGAGCCTGATTGCCGAGCTGCACATCCGCATGCCGCCGCGCGCCCGGCGGCGCATCGTGATCTTTGCCGAGCGTGATTCGCTCTACGCGCAGACGCTGGTGTCGGAGTTCAAGGCGCAGTTGTCGAAGAACCGCTGGCCCGGCGCCGTGGCTTGCGGAACGAACGATCCGATCGGTGTGGAAGATCAACTGGGCACGGAAGAAGCGCCCGAGGTCGAGGTCGTCTACTTCTACCGCGGGCTGGATGGCGTGACCATGCGCGAAGGCGCCGACGACAAGCCTGTCGCGGAGAAGCCGGACAAGGACCATGGCCTGATCGAGTGGCCCGAGTCGCGCGACCAGCTCGACTACTTGCGCCGCCACGCCACCGCATTGAAGGCCAGCGAGACGCGCGCGCGCTTCGACGATACCGGCGCCGCGAACAGTGCGCAGCGGCCGCACCAGGCCGCGCCCATCGGCGCCATCGGCGTGCTGGCGTTCGACGTGCACGACAAGCTGCTGGTGCTGCAGGCGATGCGCGACATCTTTCCCGACAAGATCTTCTTCACGACCGACATGGATGCGCGCTTCCTGCATCCGGATGTCGTGAGCTTCACCCGCAACCTCGTGGTGGCCACGAGCCTGCCGTTGTCCTTCGCGCCGGCACGCGCGCAGGACGGCATCGCACCGTTTCGCGACGTCTACCAATCGTCGGCGTTCATCGCGACGCGCCGGGCGGTGTGCCTGAATGCGCTGTGCCGCGAGCACGAGACGGCCTTGTTCAGCCCGGCGCTCGCCTGTCCTTCGATCTACGAGGTGGGGCGCAGCGGCGCCGTCGAGGTGGATGGCTACGACTTCACCTCCCGGCCTGGCGCCTCGAAAGGGCCGCGCGCCGTGGTTGCGGCCTTGCTGCTCGCCGTCATCGCCGGAGCCTTGTTCCTGTGGCCGTCCACGCCCTCCATCCGTTCGGCGCGGTCCTTCCTGCTGCCGGGTGCCGCTGCTGATCCGAACCGGGCGCTGAGCATGGTGAACGCGATGATCGTCGCCTGCCACGTCGGCCTCATGGTGTTCATCCTCGGTTCGGCCTATGAGTTCGTGATCCAGCAAGGACTGGGCTTGACGCGGATCGGCCTGTCGGCGCTCGCGTCCGGCGTGTTCGTCTACCTGCTGCTTGCATCGCAGCGGCCCGAATGTTCGGCCGCGAAGTCGTGGTGGTCACCGCTGGTGGTTGCGCCGAGCCATCGCTGGATGCTGGCGGCGACAGCCGTGCTGGCAGTGGGTGCCGTCACGGTGGCGATGGTGTGGCACGAGGGACTGCGCACGCGCTGCCATGACTGCGAGCCTGCGCTGTGGATCGAAGGCATCAGCGCATGGCCGTCGCACCTGCTGCATGTCACCGCGATGTTCGTCATCCTGTGGGCACTAGACGACCTGTGGTGGCATGTGCGGCGTGCTCGCACGCGCGACAGCGAGTGGCTGGCCGTGAGCGGCGAGCCCTGCCCATGCGCG
>Ga0207698_10001956_pt1 | contig 12101 bp, 6 predicted proteins | sample KBSCornC22_FD_184298 | JGI IMG/M metagenome (GOLD analysis project Ga0207698, IMG submission 184298) | Corn rhizosphere microbial communities from Kellogg Biological Station, Michigan, USA - KBS Corn C2-2 (SPAdes) (version 2) | ecosystem: Host-associated > Plants > Roots > Rhizosphere > Soil ...
CGCGAGGGCCCGGGCGCGCGTCGGCTCTTTCGCGAAACTCGGCATCTCTCATCTGTATCTCTCGCCAGTCTTTACGGCGCGACGCGGTAGCATGCACGGCTATGACGTCGTCGACCCGACGCGCATCAATCCAGAAGTCGGCGGCGAAGCGGAATTGCTCGCGCTCGCAGGCGATCTGCATTCGCGCGACATGGGCATTTTGCTCGACATCGTGCCGAACCACATGGGAATCGGTGCAGAGAATCCCTACTGGGACGATGTTCTTGCCCACGGTGAGCGGTCGCGATACGCACGGTGGTTCGATATCGACTGGACTCGCGGGAACGGGCCCGCGCACAAGGTGGTTCTCCCGATACTCGGCGACGAGCTCGATCGCGTCATCGAGCGTGGAGAGATCGACGTGTCGATCGGAGATGCGCGTACACCGCGCCTCGTCATCGGCAACACGAGTCTGCCGATCGACCCAGCGTCGCTGCCCGAAGAGCTCCAGCTCGCGCAGTTCGATCCGGAGGAAGCGCGCGAGCTTGCGGCGGCGTACTCCCAATCTGCCGGTCGCAATCGTCTTCGCGCGTTGCTTGATGCGCAGCACTATCGACTGGTGTTCTGGCGACGCGGGTCACGCGAGATCAACTACCGCCGGTTCTTCGATGTGAACGATCTCGTCGCGCTTCGCGTCGAAGATCCGGCGGTTTTCGCGGAGACGCATGCGCTGGTGGTCCGGCTCGTCCGCGATGGCGTGATCGACGCGCTGCGAGTCGACCACATCGACGGCTTGCTCGATCCGGCGACATACCTCTCGCGCCTCCGCGCATCGGTCGGTGATGACGTTCCGATCTTCGTCGAGAAAATCTTGGCGCTCGACGAGGACATTCCGTCGACCTGGCCCGTGCAGGGAACGACGGGATATGAGTTCTTGAATGCGGTCGACGACCTGTTCGTCGACCCAAGCGGGTTCGCGGAGATCGAGCGGCGCTATCGCAAGCTGCGGCGCCTTGGCGACACGACGTTCAAAGACATCGCCCGCGCGGGGAAAGTTGCGGCGCTCGGTGGTCCGTTGCGCCCGGACGTCGAACGAATCACGGCGATTTTTCAGGAGATCACTCGCGCAGCGGGACGGCGCTGGACCCGCGCTGACCTGTCGACAGCGCTCGTCGAATTCATGTCGGCGCTGCCGGTCTACCGGACCGACGTTACGCCGCGCGCCGAGATTCGCGAAGGCGATCGCGAGGTGATCGAGCAGACGTCGAGGGAAGGACCGCCGCCCGATTCGCCAGGCTGGATCAACGCGTTCATCGCGAAAGTTCTGCTGTCCGCGGAGAGCGCCCCTGAATCGGATCCATCACTTCAGTTCGCGCAGCGGTTGCAGCAGGTCAGCGGTCCCGCGACCGCGAAAGGCGTCGAAGACACCGCGTTCTATGTCTATCTCCCGCTCGCTTCGAGAAATGAAGTTGGCGGAGCGCCGGATCGTCCGCTCGAGAACGCCGTTGCGCGATTCCACGGGGAGAATGCACGACGCGCGTCGACGCATCCATACAGTCTCATCACGACGAACACGCATGACGCGAAGCGAAGCGCGGACGCGCGCTCGCGCATCGAAGCGCTCTCGGAGATCGCGCACGAGTGGGAGCGCAGTCTGCACCGATGGCGCCGGCTGACGGGAAAACACCGCGAAACGGTTCGGGGACGTCTCGCGCCGGACACCAATACCGAATACCTGTTTTATCAAACACTCATCGCGCTTTGGCCGTCGTCGCGCCCCGGACGTCGCAGCGATGATCTCCCCGACCGCGCATGGCGCGAGTCGGCACGTGACCGACTCGTCGAATATCTACGAAAGGCGGCGCGCGAAGCGAAGACCCGCACGAGTTGGCTCGAACCAGATCCCGCGTTCGAGCTCGCACTTTCGAGTTTCGTAAAGGCGAACCTCGAGCCGTCAGACGAAGCGCCGTTCCTCTTGGACGTTGCGCGGCTCGTCTCGCGCGTTGCGCCGATTGGAGCCGCGAACGCCATCGCGCGACTTGTGCTCCAGATCACGTCCCCGGGAACGCCGGACACATATCAGGGCGACGAATTCTGGAATTTCGCGCTGGTCGATCCGGACAACCGCCGCGCGGTCGACTACGACGCCCGAGAGACTGCTCTCGGCGATCTCGATTCGATTGCCGCGCGCCTGCGCGGTCCGGCATCGCTCGATATCTTCGACAATCGCGTCAAGCTATTCGTTACTCAACGACTTCTGTCTCTTCGGAAGTCGCGCGCGGATCTGTTCACACGCGGCTCGTATCGCCGGCTCGACGTCCGAGGAAACCGTGCGAATCACGTCGTCGCGTTCGCGCGCGAACTGGACGATGGCTTCAGCGTGACGATCGCGGCTCGATTGGCGAGTGACATCGTGAGCTCGAAGCCGAGTGAGTGGTGGGCGGACACGTCAGTCGTGCTCCCGCCGACCACCGTGTCATCGACGATCAGCGCCGCAATCACCGGCGAGGAGGCGCAGGTCACCGATGGAACAATTCGTGTCGCGGCTGTTCTCTCGAAGCTTCCAGCCGCCGTCCTCACAAACTAGGTTGAGCGTGCCGGACTGATCGGCGAGTTCGTGGCATGATTCCCTCAGCGACTCGTAGTTTTATTTCCAGTGCATACCGCCGTTCGATAGCGAGTTGCCTCGCTCCGGCGTTCCTGCGCATTCAACTCCCGCTGGGGGCGGGTGAGATCGATGAGTTCTACTCCGTCCAACAGCACGGTTGCGTATTTCTCGATGGAGATCGCGCTCGACAAGGCGATGCCGACCTACAGCGGCGGCCTTGGCGTGCTTGCGGGCGACACACTGCGATCTGCGGCCGACCTCTCGGTTCCGATGGTCGGTGTCACGCTGCTTCATCGCAAAGGATATTTCGAGCAGCATCTCGACCGCGAAGGTCATCAGTCGGAACAGGCGGCGTCGTGGAATCCCGAGACCCAACTCGAGCGCGTCGATGCACGCACCAGCGTCCAAATCGAAGGACGCACCGTCCACATTCGCGCGTGGAAGTATCCCGTGCGCGGCGTCGCCGGGCACGAGGTTCCGGTCTATCTGCTCGACACGCATCTCGACGAAAATGAGGCGTGGGATCGCACGCTCACCGACACACTCTACGGCGGCGATACCCACTACCGGCTGTGTCAGGAAGTCGTGCTTGGAATGGGCGGGGCATCACTGCTTCGGTCGTTGGGCTGTACCGCGGACATCTACCATCTCAACGAAGGACACTCCGCGCTGTTGACGCTGTGTCTTCTCGATTGGCAGCTCGAGGGCCGCAAGCCGTTCGAGCTCGACGAGTCCGACATCGAGCAAGTTCGCCGGCACTGCGTCTTCACGACGCACACTCCGGTTCCTGCGGGCCACGACAAGTTCGCCATCGACGTCGTCACCAACGTCCTCGGCGCCGAGCAGGTCGAGCTGTTGAGCGCGGCGCATTGCGTCGATGACGGAACGCTCAACATGACGCACCTCGCGCTCCGACTCGCGCGCTTCGTGAACGGCGTCGCGATGAAGCATCGCGAAGTATCGCAGACGATGTTTCCGAACTTCCCGATCGACGCGATCACGAATGGCGTTCACGCGGGAACGTGGACCTCGCCGGCGTTCCAAAAGCTCTTCGATCGCCGAGTGCCCGAGTGGCGCATCGACAACTTCTATCTGAGATACGCGGTTGGCATTCCGCTCTCGGAAATCCGCTCGGCTCACGCTGAAGCGAAGCAGGGAATGATCGAAGCGCTCGCGGCGCGCGGACTTCCGCGTCTCGATCCCAAAGTCTTCACGATCGGCTTTGCTCGTCGTGCGACGCCGTACAAACGCGCGGACCTCATGTTCACGAACGCCGAGCGACTCGCGGAGATCGCCGCGAACGTCGGCCCGATTCAAGTGGTGTTCGGCGGCAAGGCGCACCCGAACGACTCGGGCGGCAAGGAGCTCATTCGCCGCATTCACGAGGCGGCCGCGTCGCTCGCCGATCGTATCACGATCGTCTACGTCGAGAACTACGAGATGGAGATCGCCGGAACGATCGTCGCGGGCGTCGATCTCTGGCTCAACAATCCGATGAAGCCGCTCGAGGCGAGCGGCACGAGCGGCATGAAGGCCGCGCTGAACGGCGTGCCGAGCCTCAGTGTGCTCGACGGCTGGTGGATCGAAGGCCACGTCGAAGGCGTCACCGGTTGGTCGATCGGCGACTCGGAGCTCGAGGGCGATCAATCAAAGGATGCGAATGAGATTTATATAAAGCTCGAGCGCGTCATCCTCCCGCTCTACTACGGTCTTCCCTTCGCCTACGCAGAAGTCATGCGCTCGGCCATTTCGCTGAACGGCTCGTTCTTCAATACACAGCGCATGGTGGGGCAGTATGTGCGAAATGCCTATTTCCCGGATGACGCCGGAGTGCTCTCGAGCGTTGCTTCCGGCTGACCGGCGACGGCCGGTTCGCTAGAACGCTCGTCAGCCCGTCACGATCTCCGCCTCCAACTCATTCGTCTTTCGCACCGCGCGCAGCACGGAGCCACCTGCGACGAGCGCGCCGAGCAGGATGTAGATGTAGAACGTGTAGAATCGCCACCAGAGCAACGCCGCGGCGAAGAGCGACGGACCAATCACCGGCGCGAGCGCTGCGCGGAACGCGATTTCCACCGCGCCTCCGCCGCCGGGCGCCGGAACTACCGCGGCGCCGTACAACAATCCCAGCGGCCACAGGGCGAGCGGTGCCAGCGGCGCATCGGCGCCCGCGCCGTACACGAGCGCCGGCAATACACAGAGTCGCATCGCGACGTGAATCACTGACATCGTGTACGACGCCGCGGCCCATCGCATGTCGATGTGGCGAACACTGTCGACCGTCGATCGCACCTGCGCGAACCATCGCTGAATCGTCTCCCAGCGCCGACCGCCCAGCCCCAGACGACGCGCCCAACGAGGCGCTGCGTTGTCGACATTGCGCTGCGATAACACGACGGCGGCGACCGCGATGCCGATCACGAATCCGGAATACGCTCCGACGACGCCCACCAGCGCGCCCAGCACGATGCCGGCGTGGCGAAACACGAACGCGACAACGATGACCACCGTCGCCAGCGACAACGCCTCCAAAAACAACTCCGCGAAGAGGACGACGAGCGCGCTCGGCGTCGGAACTCCGGCTTCGGCGAGTACGAGGAAGCGTGCCGGCTCAGCTCCGGATCGCGCGGGCGTAATCGACGCGCCGAAATCGCCGGCGAGTGTGGTTCGCAATGCGGTGAAGAATCGAAGGTCGATCTGCGCCGCCTTCGCGCTCCACGTAATCTTGAGCGATCGCGTGAGGATCTCGACCAAGACGGCAGTGATCGCGAAGAGATGCGACGGCGGCGGAAGGATCACCGCGCTACCGGCACGCCACCACTTCCAGATGAACCAGGTGGAGATGGTCAAAACCGCCGCGAACGACACGGCGGTAAATAGCCAGCGCTTCCACGTCATGCGCGTCGCATCGGCGCGAGTTGCTGCTCGGTCAGGCGGAACTCCGTTTGTCAGTCACCGATGCGAATCTCCCTGGTGGGCGAATCTGCGTCAACGCCTAGCCCGAGTGCGCGGAGGACGCCGCGGGTCGATCCAACACTCGCGTGCCAACCCACGCTCCAATCGCAGCAGTCACGACAATCGCAATTGCCGCACCGGGGTCGTCGATCTTGAGCTGTAACAAATCGAGACCGATCGCGCTCGCCGCCGCGGCAATGATCCCGAATGGCGCGCCTTTCGTGATGTCCCACCCGAGCGCGCGCGCCTTTTTCCGACGCTTCGCCGAGACGAATCGCGCGCTCCCGCCGAGCAGGAGCCCGAAGATCGTCGCGCCGAGGAACGTCCACGGGGCGTCGAATTCGACCGACGTCTCACCGACCTGAACTCCGTCGAGGAACGCGCGAATCGAATCCGTTCCCGGAAGTCCCGATCGCAAATTGACGGTCGCCGCCTCTCCACCTGACAACCGAACCGACGCCGGACGCACCGGGGCCTTCGTCGCCGAGAAAGTGACGACCGCCGTATCGCTGCGCGCGACGCCGCGCGGAAGGGAGATCGAGATGTTGGTCGTGCCGAGGCCAAAGGCCTGCAATGCCGTCTGCTGCGGGATCATCGCGACGGCGAGCGATCGTACGGGAATTCTAATGAGAATTCCCGCCGGGTCCGCGCCGGTGCGAACGCGGATGTTCGTCGAATCCGTCGACTCGATGCGCACGGAGTCGTACTCGAGACTCGTGTGCGCGATCGCAAGCTGGGTCGGCGTCACAGTGCCGCCACTGGTCGTCGTGATTTGGAGCTTGAGCGGTTTCGCCAGCACGACCGCGGATTCGGTAAGATGCAATGTGTCCTCGACGCCGACGAGCGCGGTACCGCGATACGTGCGTGACTGCACGTCGTACGACAGCCCGCCGCCGAGGAGCACGAAGAAGGGCGCGAGAATTCGCTCCGTGCCTGACGAATCGACCGTCAGCCAGCGATATGGCATCGCGAACGTCGCGCCCTTCTTCGTCGTGAGCTCGTTCGGTTGCAGAATCGGCGGGGGATTGCCGCCCTTCATCACCGGCGGTCGTCGCCACGTCACTTGGCGCGCGGTATCGGCCGTCTTTCGAAAGACGAACTCTCCGGGCGCGATCTTCACCGTGTCCGGTACGCGCGTCAGGTCGGACGGGCCGTTTGCCGTGACCACTCGAAGGCCCGGCTGCGAGCCAAGCACTCGATCGAGATGCTCACGCTTGATCGCGGTGACGCGCGGATTTTGGCATTCCGCGCGATGCGCGACCGCGAAACCAACAGCTAGTAGCGCGACGAGTCTCATTCGTCTCATCGGAACCCTCGATCAAATTGGCGACGGGCGTCCGCGCGCCGTTGCGCCTGAGCCGGCCCAGTCGAGACAATCTTACTATCACTCCTTTTCCCCCGTCATCCCGACGAGACTCCCGAGGTCCGCGGGGCAGCTCCGCCGAAATGTCTACGATCAAAGTCAAACGACAGTCGTTCACGATCTCGGTCGACAGGGACTCGGTTCCCGTGATCCTTCAGTGTCCGGAGAGCGATCAACCATCGCCCGCCGTTTTACTGCTCCACGGCTTCAGCTCGCGAAAAGAGCGCATGGCCGACTCGATTGGCCGAGCACTCGCTTCGAAACGCGTCGCGAGTCTGGCGATCGATCTTCCGCTACACGGCGAACGCGACGCCGGGTTCGAAGGGATCTCGTTTCAGAACCCCGCCGCGGTGATCGACAAATGGCGGCGGGCGGTTCGCGAGGCTCATGCGTGCCTTGCATACCTTGCAGCTCACGACGCGATCGACCGCAATCGAATCGGCATCGCCGGCTACTCACTCGGCGCGTATCTCGCGACTGTCGTTGCCTCTGACGACGCGCTCGCGAAGGCGGTTGCTCTCGCGGCAGGGGGCGATCTGCCACCTCAGACGCCCTTTATCTCTCTCGTGCGCACCGTCATGGATCCGCTGCGATCCATTCGACGTCTCAACGGCCGCCCTCTGCTGATGGTCAATGGTCGGTTGGATCGGACGATTCGCCCCGAAGAGGCACGCTCGCTGTTCGACGCCGCGAGCGAACCGAAAGAGATTCGTTGGTACGACGGAAGTCATTGGCCGCCGCGGTCCGCGATCGACGCGGTCGCCGAGTGGCTCGCTAAAGTGCTTGCATCTCCGTCACCCTGATGCGAGCACAGCGAGCGGAACGACGTCGTCTACCGCCGTTTCCCGTAGACCTCGAACCAAGGCGCATCCGCCTCGTTCTTCGCCGCCACTTCAGCGAGTGGTTCTTTGATGAGCGTTTCCTCAACCCGCGCCCACCCCTTGGTCCATTCGTCAGAGATCCGCACGAGCACGTCGCCGCGAAAATGATCGACGTCGAATCCGAACTCCGCTATCAACCGCGAGATCGAACCCGGTGTGAATCCCCAACGATACGGAAAGGTGAGAAGATTGTTCTGCGCGAGGATCGCGCGGGCGTCCTGCTGCGCTTCCGCTGATCCATTGAGCATCTGCTCGCGACGGCGAACATAGAAGTCGCCGTTTGGAATGCGCAGCGCGAGAATCCCGCCAACGGGTAGCAGCTCCCGCGCGGCGTGAACGGCCGCCCGTGGATCCGCGAGTTGATCGAACGTATTCCAGATCGCCACCGCGTCGAAAATGCGATCGGGTTTGAACGTCGCAAGCTCTCCGTCATGCACGGCAAACCCGAGCGACCGCGTGAACTCGTTCACCTCGGCGTTGATGTCGAGTCCCTCGGCGTTCAACCCTTCATCGCGCGCCGCGTCGAGAAACGCGCCGACATAGCTCCCGACCTCGAGCACCGAACCGCCGCGACCGAGTGTATCGCGAAGTTCACACGCCTGCGCGCGAACCGCCGGCAGCTGAGTCTCGTGCAGTGACCGGAGCACGTCGGGCGCGGACGTCGATCGCGCATAGATCTCGGTCAACTCCTCGATCCGCTCGACCGGATTTCGATAGAGCAACCCGCATTCGACGCATTGCACCAACCGTAGCGGCGGCGGCTCCGAGAACGCGACCCGATCCATCAGGCGCTCCGCTGGCGTCTCGGGCCTCAACCGCTTCTCGTGATATTCCCACAACAGTTCGACTTCGGCACGCATCGCTTCGGCGTCGGCGATGACGCGAGCCTCCGCGTGTCCGCATACGACGCAATGTGCCGGTTGGTACGATGTCATCGCTCGCGAACGCTCTCGAGCAGAGTGATAGCGATTGTGATCGCGGCGAAGCTCATAGGATCAAGGGCCAGGGTTCAAGGACAGGAATGACGCACGTTCCGATCCCTGGTCCTCGACCTCTGGCCGCGGTCCCAGCAGTGCCAGTCGGCACGAGCAGTCGCCATTATTCCGGTCCACCAGTCAGCGCTTCCAATCATGCGACCCTCTCTCCTCGCCCTTGCCGTCGCCGTCGCACCACTCGGTGCACAGCGAGACTCGACCACCTTCGCCGGACTCCACTGGCGCGAAGTCGGCCCGTACCGCGGCGGCCGTTCTGTCGCCGCAACCGGAAATCCTTCTCGTCCAGACGAATTCTGGATGGGCACGGTCGGCGGCGGCGTCTTCAAGTCGATCAACGCCGGCCAATCGTGGGCGCCTGTCACCGACAGGTATTTCGGCGGAACGATCGGCGCGATCGCCGTCTCGGCATCGGCGCCTGACGTCGTCTATGTCGGCGGCGGCGAGTATCCGATCCGCGGCAACGTCTCCCACGGCGACGGCGTCTGGAAAACCACGGACGGCGGGAAGACCTGGTCGTTCATGGGTCTCGGTCAAACTCGGCAGATAGCCGATATCGTCGTCAACCCGGCCAATCCCGATCTGGTCTACGTCGGCGCGCTGGGCCACGTGTGGGCGCCGAATCCCGAGCGAGGTGTCTTCCGCTCGAAGGACGGCGGCAAGACGTGGGAGAAAATCCTCTTTAGAAATGACTCAACGGGCGTTGTCGATCTGATCATGGATCCGAACAACCCGAATGTGTTGTACGCCGGCCTCTGGCAAGCGGGGCGCACACCGTGGTTGCTGTCGTCAGGCGGCAAGGGCAGCGGGTTGTTCAAGACGACCGACGGCGGCGATCACTGGACGGAGATCACACGCAATCCTGGGTTGCCCGCCGGCATCTGGGGCAACATCGGCATCACTATCTCTGGCGCGAAGTCCGATCGCATCTGGGCAAATATCGAAGCCGATTCCGGCGGCGTGTTCCGCTCCGACGACGGCGGCAAGACGTGGATTCAGACGAACAGCGATCGCAACCTCCGCCAGCGCGCCTGGTACTACACGAAGATCCACGCCGATCCAAAAGACACGAACGTCGTCTACGACAACAACGTGTCGTTCATGAAATCAGTGGACGGCGGAAAAACGTTCCGCCCGGTGCGCGGCCTCGGTCACGGCGACTCGCATGATCTCTGGATCGATCCGAAGAACTCGAATCGCATGATCGAGTCGGACGACGGCGGTGCCGAGGTGAGCGTCGACGGCGGAAAGAATTGGTCGGATGAAGATTTCGCGACCGCGCAGTTCTATCACGTCATCGCGACGACGCATTTCCCGTATCGCATCTGCGGCGCGCAGCAGGACAACTCCACATTGTGTGGTCCGAGTAGGGGCTCTGACATATCGGACTGGATCGACGCCGGCGGCGGCGAGTCGGGATTCATCGCGGCGCGCTATGACGATCCAGACATCGTCTATGCCGGCAGCTACGGCAATCTGCTCACGCGAAAGGACATGCGGACCGGCATCACGGTGAACGTGAATCCATGGCCGGACAATCCGATGGGCCATCCGGCGATGGATCCGAAGTACCGCTTCCAGTGGACCTTCCCGATCGTCGTCTCGAAGCACAACTCGAACGTCGTGTACGCGGGCTCGAACGTCGTTCATAAAACTATAAACGGCGGTAAGAGCTGGACCGTCATCTCGCCGGATCTCACCTATCACGATCCAGCCACGCTCGGCAACTCGGGCGGTCCGCTGACGAAAGACCAGACGTCGGTCGAGTACTATGCGACGGTGTTCATCATCGAAGAGTCGCCGCTGACCGCGAAGACGATTTGGACCGGCTCGGATGACGGCAAGGTCTACATCACGAAGGACGGCGGCGTGAAGTGGATCGACGTCACACCAAAAGACATGGCGAAGTTCACGCGCATCTCCAGCATCGACGCCTCGAAGTTCGGCGAATGCAGCGCGTACGTCGCCGCGAATCGCTACCAGCTCGACGACGACAAACCGTACCTCTGGAAGACGGCGAACTGCGGCGCGAGCTGGACGCGCATCGACAAGACGCTTCCCGATTCGGAATTCACCCGTGTTGTGCGCGAAGATCCCGAGAAGAAAGGATTGCTCGTCGCGGGAACGGAGCGCGGCGTCTACTTCTCGTCGAACGACGGCTCGAGTTGGCAGTCGCTGCGGCTCGGACTCCCATACGTACCCGTGCACGACCTCACGTTCAAGCAAGGCGACCTGATCATCGCGACGCACGGCCGTGGTTTCTACGTCATGGACGACATCACGACGCTCGAGCAGATGACCGACGCGATCGCGGCCAGTCCAGCGCATCTGTTCAAGCCGCGGGATCAGTATCGTCTCGCGACAGGCGGCGGATTTGGTGGCGGACGTGGAGGCGCGGCGCCGGGTCCGGTGACTCCGGAGAACGCGCCATTCCATCCGACGGGCGCGAATCCGCCGTCGGGCGCCGTCGTTCAGTATTGGTTGAAGACCGGCAATGAGCTCGTGACCCTCGACTTCCTCGACGCCGCCGGAAAAGTCATCAAGTCGTACTCGAGCAAAGCTGATTCGACGGCCGTCGCTCCGAATCCGGAAGACTTCTTCGCCGCGCCGGCGGCGCCGCGCGTTCCGAACAAGCAGGGCGTGAACACGTTCCTCTGGAATCTTCGCTATCCCGACGCGTCGACGTTCCCGGGAATGATTCTCTGGGCCGCGAGCACGACGGGGCCGCTCGTGCCGCCGGGTACGTACAAGGTTCGTATGAGCGTCAGCGGAAATCCCGTCGCGACGGAATCGTTCAAGGTTCTCGCCGATCCGCGCATCAAGGCGTCGCTCGCCGAGTGGCAGGAGCAGGCGCGCGTCGCCCTGCAGATTCGCGACCGATTCTCGGAAGCGAACGATGCGGTGAAAGAGATCCGTCGCGTGAAAGCCGAGTTGGCCGACCGCGCGTCGAAGATGCCGGCTGCGCAGCAGAGCGCCTACGCGGCGATGCAGCAGGCGTTCGGCACGGCGCTGTCGGAAGTTGAGGATTCTCTATATCAGACGAAGAACCGCAGCGGCCAGGATCCGCTGAACTATCCGATTCGCCTCAACAACCGCATCGGCGCGCTGATGGGCGTTGTCGCGAGCTCCGATGGTCGTCCAACGCAGCAGAGCTATGACGTATACAAGGTCCTTCAGGTGGAGCTGACGCGCGAATTGACGAAGATGCGGAAGGTGTTGTCCGACAACCTGCCAAAAATCAATTCTCTTTTGCGCGCGAACGGTCTCAAACCCATTGATAGCGGGCCGATCTCATAACGCAGGTCGCAGGTCTCAGGCAGTTC
>Ga0207698_10001961_pt1 | contig 12094 bp, 15 predicted proteins | sample KBSCornC22_FD_184298 | JGI IMG/M metagenome (GOLD analysis project Ga0207698, IMG submission 184298) | Corn rhizosphere microbial communities from Kellogg Biological Station, Michigan, USA - KBS Corn C2-2 (SPAdes) (version 2) | ecosystem: Host-associated > Plants > Roots > Rhizosphere > Soil ...
CCGGGAATGCAGTGCACCCCCCCCCCGCGGTGCGCGCCCGCGCTTCGCGCGCTTTCGCCTCGCCCCGCCCTTCGTTCCGAAGGGGGTGAGGAGCAGCAATGGTGCTTTTCTTCCCCCTTCGCTCGCGAAGGGAGATCGAGGGGGATGATCTTTGTTTCAGGAGCAGAGTCAGCCCGGCGAGCTCAATCCGTCTTGCGAATCCACGTCTGCGTGCGCCCGAGCATCGGCATGCCGATATAGCCGCGCACGTCGAGCTTCTGGCCGTTGTCGGAAAGCGACAGCTTGACCTTGTAGGTCTTGCCGTTGTTCGGGTCGAGGATATGGCCGCCGTCCCACTGGTCGCCATCCTTCTTCACGTTCCACATGATGACCATGCCGTCGACCGGCTTGTTGTGTCGATCGCCCTCGCACTTGTCGCAGATCGGGTGCGTGCCTTGGTCGGAGAACAATACCTCCTTTACCACGCCTTGCAGCGCGCCATCGGGTTGCTCGGTGATTTCGATGATGGATTTCGGCTTGCCGGTGGCATCGTCCACCTGGGTCCAAGTGCCGACCGGGGTGTCGTTGGCGGCGTACGCCACGGTGGCCAGCAGCAACGTGAATGCGATCAGGGCGGAACGAAGGGGGATGCGCATGGCGGCGAGTCCGGAACGGGCGGGTGGGGCTAGCGTGCGCGATGCCGCGGTAAGCGTCAACTGCATCGTGCCGTGCGGCGCGCGTGACCCGCATCAAGGGCAATGCGGATCCCTCTGGCATAATCGAAGGCTGTCTTTGCTCCGTGGCGCATCATGGCATTTCTCAGCGAAACCCGCGTCCGCGAAATCCTCGGCGAAATCGCCGATCCGCATACCGGTGCCCCGCTCACCGCAGGCGATGCGATCCACGCGGTGGGCGTCGACGGCGATCGCGTCGCGGTGGAAATCACGCTCGGTTATCCCGCGCAGGATTGGCGCACCACCCTGGCGGCGCAAATCAAGGCGGCACTGGAAAATGATCCGGCGATCGCGCAGGCGGTGGTATCGGTGACTTCGCGCATCGCGACGCACAAGGTGCAGGGCAATTTGATGCCATTGCCGGGCGTCAAGAACATCATCGCGGTTGCATCGGGCAAGGGCGGCGTCGGCAAGTCGACCGTCGCGGTGAACCTGGCGCTCGCGCTGGCCGCGGAAGGCGCGAATGCCGGCGTGCTGGACGCCGACATCTACGGCCCCAGCCAGCCGCTGATGCTCGGCATCGAGGGCCGGCCGGAATCGCCGGACGGCAAGACCATCATCCCGATGACCAACCACGGCCTGCAGGTGATGTCGATCGGGTTCCTGGTCGGCGAAGACACGCCGATGGTGTGGCGCGGGCCGATGGTGACGCAGGCGTTGACGCAATTGTTGCAGTCGACTCGCTGGCGCGATCTGGATTACCTGGTCGTGGACATGCCGCCCGGCACCGGCGATATCCAGTTGACGCTTACGCAGCGCGTGCCGGTCGCAGGTGCGGTGATCGTGACCACGCCGCAGGACATCGCGTTGCTGGACGCGAAAAAGGGCTTGAAGGCGTTCGAGAAAGTGCAGGTGCCGGTGCTCGGCATCATCGAGAACATGGCGACCCACGTTTGCTCGAACTGCGGCCACGAGGAACACGTGTTCGGCGCAGGCGGCGGCGCGCGCATGGCCGAACAATACGGCGTGCCGCTGCTGGGTTCGTTGCCGCTGGACATCCGCATCCGCGAGCAAGCCGACAGTGGCAATCCCACGGTTTCCGCGATGCCGGAATCCGACCTCGCGCTGCGCTACCGCGAGATCGCGCGCAACACGGCGGCGCGCCTGTCGCTGCAGGCCGAACGCGACATGACCGGGGTGCCGAACATCCGCGTGCTCGATGATTGACGCTGCTGCATCGCCCAAGCGCGTGTTGTGCCTGTGTGGAAGCCTGCGGCGCGTATCGGCGAATCTTGCGGCGCTGGAAGCCGCGCGTAAGTTGGCGCCGGCCTCGTTGCGGCTCGAAATTTATCCGGGCATGGGCGCATTGCCTTGGTTCAGTCCCGACGCCGAGGTCGATCCGCTCCCGCAAACGGTGCTCGATTTGCGCGCTGCGATCGGGCGTGCCGATGCACTTCTGATCGCCTGTCCCGAATACGCGCATGGCATTCCGGGCGCCTTCAAGAACCTACTGGATTGGCTGGTCGGTGCACTCGAATTTCCCGGCAAGCCGGTGCTGTTGCTGAATGCCTCGGCGCAGGGAGCGCATCATGCGCAGGACGCCTTGATGGAAGTGCTGGAGACGATGTCCGCGCGCTTGCTGTCGTCCGGTCCGCCGCCGGTGCGGTTGCCTGGCGCGGGCTGCACCATGGATGCGGTGCTGGCCAGCGGGGACCGCCGTTGCGAATTGCAGGCCGCGCTCGGTGTACTTGCTGCAGGGCTTGCGTGATGCTGGCGCCTGTCCGGCAATCCGGTTATTTTGGCGGCTTTGGCCGGGGCTTCCGGCATCAATGTGGAGCGTCCGTGAGCATCAAGAGCGACAACTGGATCCGCCGCATGGCCGAGCAACACGGCATGATCGAGCCGTTCGAGCCGGGCCAGGTCAAGCAGAACGGCGGTGGACGGATCGTGTCCTATGGTACGTCCAGCTACGGCTACGACGTGCGCTGCGCGGGCGAGTTCAAGATCTTCACCAACATCAATTCGACCATCGTCGATCCCAAGGATTTCGATTCGCGCAACTTCGTGGATTTCTCGGGCGACTGCTGCATCATCCCGCCCAATTCATTCGCGCTGGCGCGCACCGTCGAATATTTCCGCATTCCGCGCAACGTACTGACCATCTGCCTCGGCAAAAGCACCTACGCGCGCTGCGGCATCATCGTCAACGTCACGCCGCTGGAGCCCGAATGGGAAGGCCACGTGACGCTGGAGTTTTCCAACACCACGCCGCTGCCCGCCAAGATCTACGCCAACGAGGGCGTGGCGCAGATGCTGTTCCTGGAATCGGACGAGGTGTGTTCGACCAGCTACAAGGATCGTGGCGGCAAGTACCAGGGGCAGAAGGGCGTCACCCTGCCCAAGACGTGATTCACCTCGTTCAGCACGCTTGTGGCAAACTCCCCCAGCTGCGGCCCCCGGGCCTGCATCCGCGATCAGCAACGGAGACCGATTCCATGACCCTGCGTTCGTTTGTTGTGCGCCTCGGCGGCGCGGCCCTGTTGGCGACGATGGTCACACTGGCGGGGTGCAACGCCAAAGTCCGTCGTGGCGGCGAAACCACGGTGAATGTGCCGCACCAGTACGACATGACCATCGGAGCCTACAAGGACAACCAGTTCACGGTGGATGGCGCGGTGCTGAGCGCGCCGGACCTTGAGGCGCATTTCCGCTACCTGCAGGACCAGAAGCAGTTGCCTAAGACCGTGCTGCTGGAAGACACCGATGACGCCAAGGTCAACAACGCCGACCTGGAAGAATTCGCCAACCTGCAGTTGAGCTTCAAGTTCACCGGCTACGTGATGCACAAGGGCAAGCTGACCCTCATGAGCGCGGTGGAATCGGCCAAGGACAAGGACAAGAAGTAAGGCTTCAGGATTCCGCACCGGCGGCGACGCGCCTGTCGCTGCTGGCGGTCAGCGCCGTGCGCACGATGATTTCGAGCGCCATCGTCATCTGTTCCAGCGGCATGCCCGGTTGCCCGTGCGCGGCCGCCTGTTCCGGCAACCACGGCACATGCACGAAGCCCGCGCGGGTGTTGCGCTGCCGCCGCAGGGCGTGCATCAGCGCGTAGAAAACCTGGTTGCAGACATAGGTGCCCGCCGTTTGCGAAACGTGCGCAGGGATGCCGGCGCGCTGCAATTCCAGCAGTGCCGCCTTGATGGGCAAGGTCGAGAAGAATGCCGCGGCGCCGCTGCCCAGCACCGGCACGTCCACCGGTTGCGCGCCGGCGTTGTCCGGAATGCGCGCGTCGATCACGTTGATCGCCACGCGCTCCAGCGAAATGCCGTCGCGCCCACCGGCAAGGCCCACCGCGATCGCCACGTGCGGCTCGTGCCTGCGTACCGCGCGCCACAGGGCCGGCAGCGAAGCATCGAACTCGCAGGGAAGCTCCGCGACCACCACGCGATGGTCTTCGATGGTGGCGCCGCCGAGCGCGCGCACGGCTTGCCACGACGGGTTGACCGATTCGCCGCCGAACGGCGTAAAGCCGGTCAGCAACACGGTGCGTTCGTGCTGGCGTGCAATGCGGTTCAAAAGCGGAAGATCAGCAGATACATCAGGATCAAGTTTACGACGAGCAGCAGCGCACCAGTTTTCCATTGTGCGCGGATCACGTCGTTCTGGTTCGGGAGCTCCAGCAGGGCCACCGGCACGATGTTGAAGTTGGCGGCCATCGGCGTGAACAGTGTGCCGCAATAGCCGGTCACCATGCCGAGTGCGCCCAGGATCGCAGGATTCGCGCCGTGCTGGTGGATCAGCAACGGAATGCCGATGCCTGCCATCAGCACCGGGAAGGCCGCGAAAGCGTTGCCCATGATGACGGTGAACAGCACCATGCCCAGCCCGAACGCGACCACGCAGGCCAGTGCACTGTTGACGGGAATCAGCAGGCGCACCAGATCCGCGACGGCCGTGCCGACGCCGGTCGCGGCGAACACGCCGCCGAGTGCCGCCAGCGTCAACGGCAGCAGCGCCGCCCAGCCCAGCGTGTCCAGCAGCCGGCGGCCTTCGGATAAACCTGCAAGTGGCCGCGCGCGTGTCACCCACAGCGCCGCGATCAGCGCAGCCACGCAGGCGAGCGCCAGCCCGGTCAGGGTCATGCGCGTCGGGTCGAACAGGTGCACGCCGCCGACAACGATGTACGCGCCGAACAAGGCGACCAGCAGCGTCACCAGCGGGATCAGCAAGGCGGGGCCGAACAGCTTGTGGCGCAAGCGCAACGCGTCGGCTTCGCGCTCCGCCGTATCGCGCTCGCTCAGGTTTCCGCGTGTCATGCGCGGCGACAAGGCAGCCAGGGCGATCACGCAGACGCCGGCCAGCTGCGCGGGCAGCGCGTTGTGCGCGGCGGATGCGGCCAGCACGAACTTGCCGCCTGCGATCAGGACCGCCAGTACGCCCCAGAACGCGGCGTGCGACCAGCGCCGCCCGCGCAGGTTGAGGATCGCGGTGCCGGCGAGGAACAACGCGATCAGCCAATAGGCCTGTTCGATCGTCAGCATGTCAATCGGCAGCCTGTTCCACGCGGGCCGCCTGCGGGCCGGGACGCGCGATGCGACGGCCGAACAGCACCGTGCGGATGGCGTGGATGATGAACGCGGCGATTGCGGTCGGCAGCGCCCACAGCGCGATGTGCAGTGGCTGCAATTCGATGCCGTGCTGGGCGTAGAAACCCTGGATCAGCAGTACCGCGCCCAGCGCGATGAACACGTCCTCGCCGAAGAACAGCCCGATGTTGTCGGTGGCGGCGCTGAACGCGCGCACGTCATTGCGTTCCTCCGGCGAGAGCGGCGCTCCGCGCTTTTCCGCCGCGGCTTCCGCCATCGGTGCCAGCAGCGGACGCACGGTTTGCGCCTGGCCGGCGACGCTGGTGAGGCCCAGCATCGACAGGATCTGGCGCAGGCCGAGGTACGCGATCAACAAGCGCGGAAAAGTCAGGCTGCGCAGCGAAGCGATCCAGTTGCGCGCGTGTTCGCGCAGCCCCGCGCGCTCCAGTACGCCGATCGCCGGAAGCGTCAGCACGAACAGCAACAGGGCGCGTTCCGACACGAAGCTGGTGCCGATCAGGGCCAGGATGTCGCCGATGGATTTGCCTGCGGCGAGGCCGCTGACGATGCCGGCCACCACCACTACGGGCACCGGGTTGAAGCGCAATGCGAAACCCGCGACGACGACGAGCACGCCGAGCAGCGGCAGGTAGTGGAGCAGGGTCGTCATCCCGGGCAGGTCATGCCGGGCGGGTTGCCGCGGCGATCCGCGTGCCCGCATCCGCCAGCGCCTGATGCAGGCGTTCCGCGAACGCCGCGGCATTCGCGCGATCGCCGTGGACGCACAGGCTGTCGGCTTCGATCTGCACGTTGGCGCCGTCGCCGGCGGTGGCTTCGCCCGCGGTCGCGATGGATACGGCTTGTGCCACGGCGGCATCGATGTCCTCGATGACGGCGCCCGCTTCCGAACGCGGCGTCAGCGAACCGTCCGCGCGATAGCGGCGGTCGCAGAACCCTTCACGCTGTACACGCAGGCCCGCCGCGCGGCCAGCATCCACCAGAGCGCCGCCGGCGAGTCCCATCAGGATCAGCGTCGGATTGAAGTCGCGGACTGCGGCGGCGATGGCGTAGGCCAGCGCGCGGTCGCGCGCGGCCATGTTGTACAGCGCGCCGTGCGGCTTGACGTGATGCAGGTGCGTGCCGGCCGCGCGCACGAACGCGTGCAACGCGCCGAGCTGGTACAGCGTCTGCGCATAAGCATCGTTGGGCAGGATCTTCATTTCGCGCCGTCCGAAACCCTGCAGATCCGGCAACGAGACATGCGCGCCGATCGCGACGCCATGTTCCATGCACAGCGCGACCGTGGCGCGCATGATCGTGGGATCACCCGCATGGAATCCGCAGGCGACGTTGGCCGAGGTGATCCACGGCATCACGCCCGCGTCGTCGCCCATGCGCCAGGCGCCGAAGGATTCGCCGAGGTCGGCGTTGAGGTCGATGGTGGTCATGCGGTCAGGCGTGCGGCGATTCCGGTTTCCAGTCGGGCCAGAGCGCGTTCGCGTTCCCGTAGCGCGCGCAAGGCGTCGTCGAACGTGCAGGGCGTGAAGCGTAGCGCATCGCCCGGCCGCCGTTGCGCGAGGCGCGGCATGTCCACTGCCGCGACCTGGCCGATGCGTGGGTATCCGCCGCTGACCGGACACTCCGGTCCGAAGGCGATCGGCTGCCCGGACGGCGGCAATTGCAGGATGCCGGGCACGCAACCTTCGCTGACCATCTCGACCATTCGGTCGAATTCCAGGACTGGGCCCGACAAACGCAGACCTACGCGATTGGAGTCAATGTGTACTGCGAAAGTATCAGAAAACAGATATTTGCGTGATGTTTCTTTCAGCTTGTCGAAATGACTTCCCGGCAGCAATCGCAGGGGTTCGAGCGTGCCTTCCGGGAACCATGGCCGCGGGTCGAGCCGCCAGTTTGAAACGGGGTCAGGTTCATTTTTCTTTGCGTTGTCGCGGTTACGCGGGTTCCTGTCGGGAAAAAATGAACCTGACCCCGTTTCCGTTTCAAGCACATCGCCCGCGCGCAATGGCCGGCCTGCGAACGGCCCGAGGCATGCGCTGACATCCGTGCTGCGGCTGCCGAGTACCGGCGTGACATCGAATCCGCCGCGAACCGCGAGATAACCGCGGCAACCGGAGCGCATCGCGCCCAGTTCGATCATTGATCCAGCCGCCACGAACACCGGCGCCCACGTCGATTGATCAGTGCCATCGATGCGGAACGGAATCGGTGCGCCGGTGATGGCGATCCATGCATCGGCGGACAAGCGCAAGGTTGGCCCGAGCAGGGTGATTTCGAGCGCGCAGGCATCGGATTGGTTGCCGCACAGCGCGTTGGCGATCCGCAACGCGGGCGCATCGAAAGCACCGGCGCGACCGATACCGAGATGCGCGAAACCCGGGCGCCCGGCGTCCTGTAGCGTCGTCAGCAGACCGGGCTTCAGGACCTCGATCGTCATGCGCCGTGCTCCGCGAGGCGCGCAAATTCATCCGCTTCGATCGCGTGAAAACGCACGCGGTCGCCGGGTGCCAGCAGGCAAGGCAGCTCGCGTTGCGGATCGAACAACACGAGCGGTGTGCGGCCGATCAGGTGCCAGCCGCCAGGAAGTTCGCGCGGATAGATGCCGGTCTGTGCGCCGCCGATGGCCACCGAACCCGCCGGCACGCGTGTGCGCGGAGTGGCGCGACGCGGCATCTGCAGCGAGGGGTCGAGGCCGAGCAGGTAAGGGAAGCCCGGTGCGAAACCGAGCATCGCCACGGTGTATTCCGCCGCCGTGTGGCGCGCGATGACTGCGTCGCGCAACAGTCCTGCGTGTTCCGCGACGGCAGCGATATCCGGGCCGCATTCGCCGCCGTAGCACACCGGGATTTCCACGACGCGCGCGGTTTCAGGCAAGGCGACCGCATTCTTTTGCTCGTCATCCCGGCGCAGGCCGGGATTCAGTGTCTTTGCAACGGTTTCGAGAAGTGCGCCGTTGTCCCATATAGACGGATCGAACCGCACCAGCAGCGTCGCATAGGCCGGAGCGACATCGGTGATGCCCGGCAAGCCGGCGTCCCGCAGCGTGCTTGCCGCCTCATGCACGCGCGCGTTCGTCGCAACGTCGATACCGTCGCCAAAGCGCAGCAGCAACGCGTCTTCGGCCAATGGTTCGACGCGGAAATCAGCCATTGCGTTTGCGTCGCCCGGTAGTCTCCGTTCCGCTTTCCCGGCGCAAGTCCGCGAGCAACTTGTCGCGCGCTTCCGGCAGGTAATGATGCGCGGGTCCATGTCCCCACACCGGGCCGGGCCACGCGGCATCGCCCTCGCGGCGGGCGACCACGTGCACGTGCAACTGGCGCACGATGTTGCCGAGCGCACCTACGTTGAGCTTGTCGCATTCCACGGCGCCACGCAGCAGCTTCATCGCGCGCGTGATTTCGCGCATCAGCCACGCGCGATCGCGCTCGGCCAAGCCGTCAAGTTCGACGAGACCCTCGCGCCGCGGGACCAGCACCAGCCACGGGAACTGCGCGTCGTCCATCAGCAGCACGCGGCAGAGTTGCCACTCGGCCACGAATGCCGTATCCGCGGCGAGCCGCGCGTCAAGCTGGAATCCGACGTCGGGCGCGGCTTTCATGGCTGGCCCGCGAGCTCCTTGCCGAAGAACGCAAGCGTGCGCTCCAGCGCCAGTCCTGCTGCATCTTTGTTGTAGACGTTCTTGTCCACGTCGCGGTTGAACGCGTGCCCGCAGTGTTCGTAGACGTACACCGGAGCATCGGGCCACGCCCTGCGATGTTTTTCCACCGCTTCGGCGGTGATCGAACGATCGTTGGCGCCAAAGTGGAAGATCACCGGCGCGCGCAAAGGTTGATCCAGATAGGCGACATTACGCGCGCCGTAGTAGCTCACCGCGGGCAGGCCCAGGCGCTGCGCCGCGAGCAGCGCGACGGTGCCGCCCCAGCAGTAGCCGACCACGCCGATTTTCCCGGACGACTTGATGGAATCCGCCGCGCTGGCGACGGCTTCCACCGCGCGGTCCAGCCCGACTTCCATCGCCAAATCCTTGCCGCGCGCCGTGCCGGTCTTGTCGTAGGTGAGCTCGACGTCGTTCTCGACGAAGTCGAAGAACGCCGGCGCGATCACGGTGTAGCCCGCAGCGGCGAAACGGTCCGCGACGTCGCGAATATGCGCCGTGACGCCGAAGATTTCCTGCACCACCACGATGCCGCCTTTTGGTTTCCCGTCCGGTTTGGCGAGATACGCGCCGATGCAATGCGTGCCGGCTGTGTTGAGATTGATGCGATCGCCCATTCTGGGTTCTCCGGGTTGCGATCCCGACAGCGTACTACCAGTGTCTTCGCCTGACTTGCGCGCCTGTAAGATGGCGCGCTTTCCGCAGCCTGCCGCGCCATGTCCGCTTCCAATCCGAAAGTCGGTTTCGTCAGCCTTGGCTGCCCCAAGGCGCTGGTCGATTCCGAGCGCATCCTCACCCAGTTGAAGGCCGAGGGTTACGAGATCGTGCCGCGCTACGACAAGGCCAATGCTGTGATCGTCAACACCTGCGGTTTCATCGATGCGGCAGTGCAGGAATCGCTGGACGCGATCGGCGAGGCGCTGCACGAGAACGGCAAGGTGATCGTCACCGGCTGCCTCGGCAAGCGCGACGCGCTGATCCGCGAGGCCTATCCCGACGTGCTGGCGATCACCGGCCCGCAGGATTACGCCAACGTGATGGGCGCGGTGCACGCGGCGCTGCCGAAGCCGCACGATCCGTTCGTGGACCTCGTTCCCGACACGGGCGTCAAGCTGACGCCGAAGCACTACGCGTACCTGAAGATTTCCGAAGGCTGCAACCACCGCTGCACGTTCTGCATCATTCCGTCGATGCGCGGGAACCTCGTTTCGCGGCCGATCGACGAAGTGCTGGTCGAGGCCGAGAAACTGGTGCGATCAGGCGTCAAGGAATTGCTGGTGATTTCGCAGGACACCAGCGCCTACGGCGTGGACGTGCGTTACGCCGAACGCGCGTGGCGCGGCAGCCCGTACGCAACACGCATGACCGACCTTTGCCGCGGGCTGGGCGAGCTCGGCGCGTGGGTGCGGCTGCACTACGTGTACCCGTATCCGCACGTCGACGACGTGATCCCGCTGATGGCGGAAGAGAAAATCCTTCCCTACCTCGACATCCCGTTCCAGCACGCGTCGCCGCGCATCCTCAAGTTGATGAAGCGTCCCGGCAACATCGAAAAGACGCTGGAACGCGTTCGTGCGTGGCGCAAGGCTTGCCCCGATCTCACGATTCGCAGCACCTTCATCGTCGGCTTCCCCGGCGAAACCGATGCCGAATTCGAGGAGCTGCTGGATTTCCTACGCGAAGCGCAGCTTGACCGCGTGGGTGCGTTTGCGTATTCGCCGGTGGGCGGTGCCAAGGCCAACGGACTGCCCGACCCGGTGCCGGAAGAATTGAAGGAGGATCGCCTCGAACGCTTCATGGAAGTGCAGGCGGGAATTTCCGCCGCGAAATTGCAAAAGAAGATCGGCCGCACGCTCACGGTGCTGGTGGACGAAGCGAACGCCGACGGCGCCGTCGCGCGCTCAATGGCCGACGCGCCGGAGATCGACGGCGTGGTGCGGATCGCCAATGCCGAGTCGCTGAAGCCGGGACAGTTCGCCGAAGTGCGCGTGACCGGTGCGGGCGCACACGACCTGGAAGCCAGCTGTTTGCATCCACCCGATGCCGCGCATCGATCCCCTTCCAGTGGAAGGGGGTAAACGAAGGGCGAAGCGATGTCTCGCTTGTCTTCCCCCTTCCGGAGGAAGGGGGATCGAGGGGGATGGCTTCAGTCGTTCAACGGTATGCGACAGTCACCACCGCGAACCGCGCCTTGCCGCCCGGCAATTCCGCCTCGAACTCCTCGTCCACCCGTTTCTTCAGCGCGGCGCGCGCAAGCGGCGAGTCCACGCTGATCCAGCCCTTCTTCGCGTCGGTTTCGTCGGGGCCGACGATCCGATACGTGTGCGTCTCGCCGCTGTCGATGGTTTCGATTTCGATCGTTGCGCCAAAGAACACCGCGCCGCGATCGGCAGGCGTGCCTTCCGCTACCTTCAGCAACGGAATGCGCTTGGACAGGTACCGCACGCGCCGGTCGATCTCGCCGAGCTGCTTTTTGCGATACGTGTACTCGGCATTTTCGGAGCGGTCGCCTTCCGCGGCGGCGGCGGCCAGCGCCTTGACCACCTCGGGGCGCAGCTCACGCCACAAGTGGTCGAGTTCAGCCTTCAATGCATCGAAGCCCGCCCGCGTGATGATCGCGGTGGAGCGGGGCGGTGGAGGGCGCCAGCGTGACATCAGGCTCCAAAGGTAATGGATTACGCGCGGCTCCTGCTGCGCGTGTCGCTGTTTTCGTCGATTCGGGATTGTACGGTGCGTTTCCGCTTGAGTCGTCCGCCGCTTCGCGTTAGGGTGCCTGCGTTGTCTTGCGTTCGGGTGGGCGTTACATGATGCGGCGGTTGGGATGGATGGCGTGCGTCGGCGCACTGGGGTTGTTGGCGGGCTGTGCACAGACGCCGACCAAGGGCACTTCTTCGGGGTTGAACGGGTTGTACGCGCAGCTGAGCCAGGCCAGCGCACAGTACGACCAGGCGCTGGAGCAGGCGCGGCACGGCGACGCCGCGCAATCGCAGAAGACGCTGGAAGCTGCGTTGGATGCATTGCGCAGCGCCTCCGACCGCTGCGTGAACACATCCGGTTGCGACACCGCGCGTTTTCTTTCGGCCTACGACCGCGCGTTGCGCCTGAAGGACGGCAGCTTCCTCGGCACCGAGGGCGACGAGCAGTCGCTCGATACCGACGATCAGAATGCGGCCGGCAAC
>Ga0207698_10001963_pt1 | contig 12089 bp, 11 predicted proteins | sample KBSCornC22_FD_184298 | JGI IMG/M metagenome (GOLD analysis project Ga0207698, IMG submission 184298) | Corn rhizosphere microbial communities from Kellogg Biological Station, Michigan, USA - KBS Corn C2-2 (SPAdes) (version 2) | ecosystem: Host-associated > Plants > Roots > Rhizosphere > Soil ...
GAATGGCAACCGCCGCCGTCGTCCTCGGGGCGATCGCGGTGCTGGCCTCGTTCGTGGTTCTGCTGATCGGCTGAGCAGGGCATTCATGCGGCGGCGCGTCCCCATAAGGGCGCGCCGCCGTATCCTTTTCGGCTGTGAGTGCGGATGGCGTGCGGGTCGCCTTCCAGCTCGATCGCTTCGAGCAGACCGGCGACGACCGCCTGGAGATAGCGGGGCGCTGGTACGGCGTCCGCGGACTGCGCTTCGTCCGCCCGTCGCTCACGGTGCAGACGAAGGACGGCGAGCGCAACCTCCTCGCGCTGCTCGAGCACAAGCCTTGGGCGGTCGAGGAGGGCGAGTCGTGGATCGCGGCTTTCCCGTGGGAGGGCGAGTCGCCCGATCCGGGGATGACGGAGCTCGCCGTGGCGCCGAGCGTGGTGGTGGCGCTGGCGCGCGAGCTGGGGGCCGAGGCCACAGCGCCGACGAGGCCGAACCTGCGCGCGCAGATGCAGGAGGCCGAGGTGCGAGCGCGTCGCGCCGAGAGCGAGATCGCATGGCTGCGCGAAGAACGCGAGGCGCTGATCGCGGACAAGCGCGCCGCCGAGGAGGAGGCGGCCGAGCTTCGCGGCGACCTGCGCGAGGCGCGCAGCGCCATCGAGGCCGCCACCGCCGAGCGCGACGCGGCGGTGCAGGAGCGCGCCGATGCGATGTCGCGTCATGAGAGCGCGGCCCGCGAGCGTGACGAGGCCGTGGCCGCGCGCGAGGAGCTCGAGGCCGCACGCGACCGGGCGGTTACCGAGCGCGATACGGCGCTGGCCGCTCGCGACGCCGCCCTGAGCGAGATCGAGACCGCCCAGCGCGCACGCGCGGAGGCCGTGGCCGAGGGCGACGCGCTGGTCGCCGCGCGCGACGAGGCACTCGTGCGGGCGAGCCGCGCCCTTGCGGAGCGCGACGCCGCGCTCGGACGCGGCTCGGGCTTCCCCGCCGTGTCGGCGGCGGACCTGGCGCGCCAGCCGCACGCACCGGCTCCGGACCCGGAGTCGCACGACTGGACCCCGCGGGCCATCGCGGCGACCGCGCTGGTCGTGCTGCTCATCGTCGTGATCCTGCTGCTGAGGTTCCTCTAAGTCTCATTGACAGCTCGCCGCGCCGGGCGTCTAATGGACCGCGGTGGCAGGCGCATACGTCAGACACGCGAGCAGCGGCCGCAGGCGGCGCATAGGCACGCTCCGGCTAGTCGCGGCGGCGGCAGTTGCCTCGGTGCTCGTCGGGGGTTACCAGGAACACTGGTCCTGGACAGGCATCAGCGGCAAGACCGCGACGCTCTGGGACTGGATCAGCCTGCTGCTTCTGCCGATCACCGTCGCAACGCTGCCGATCTGGCTCAGCCGCCGGCACGCGCTCGACACGCGGCGCAAGGCCGCCGGCGTCGCATGCCTCGCTGTGTTCGCGGGGATCGTGCTCGCCGGCTATCTCGTTCCGTGGAACTGGACCGGCTTCGAAGGCAACGCGCTCTGGGACTGGATCAACCTGCTGCTGCTGCCGCTCGTGATCGCCACGTTCCCCGTCTGGCCGGAGATCCGCGAGGAGCTGCGGCTGCATCACCACCTGGTGCTGACCGTCGTTGCGGTCGGTTTCGCTGTCTGCGTGTTTGGCGGCTACGTGTGGGGCTGGGCCTGGACGGGCTTCCAGGGCAACACGCTCTGGGACTGGCTGCACCTGCTGATCCTGCCGCTGGTGTTCCCGACGCTGCTGCTGCCGGCCGCACTGGCGATCACCGCGGGTGAGCTGATGCGAGATGAGTCCCAGGCGCCGGATTCCGCATCCATCGCTCCCTAGCCCTGTTACAACCTGGGCGTGAGGCGTCTGGGGATCATCTGTTTTCTGCTGCTCGTCTTTGCTGCCACCCCTGCCGAGGCCGCAAAGAAGAAGCGGACCGACCCCGTGCTCAGCACGCTGTCCGCTCTGCAGGCCCGCGGCGGCCAGACCGCTACCGACGCCACCAACTGGCGCCGGCTCTACAACAGGGGCAAGATCGCGGCGCGCCACCTGCGCGGCGCTCCGCGGGACAACATGAAGGGCGTCCTCGCCAACCTCACCTCGCTGGCCAGGCGACACTGGCTCGGCGGTCGCGCGTACCCGGCGTTCCTCGTGCTGCAGCGCAACGTCGACTGGTTCTGGACCCGCAAGAAGGGTCCCGCCGCATACGGCGCTCGTACGACCTTCCCGGGCTCGGAGATCATCTACGAGTTCTATCCCGGCTCCGGCTGGCAGCTCCAGCCGCTCGCCAACTTCGGCCACCTGAACGGGCTGCTCAAGCTCAAGCGCCCGAAGGCCGGCCTGCTCGAGAGCTACGCAGACGAGCTGCTCAGGACCGCGGTCACCCGGCACGGCTTCATGGCGTTCGAGTACTACTTCCCCTGGTCGGGCGGTGCTCCCGGGTGGGTCTCCGGCATGGCCACCGCCACGGGCATGCAGGCGTTCTCCACCTTGGCGAAGCGTGACGGCCAGACCAAGTACGCCGACGCCGCCCACTCGATGCTTGGCGTATTCAGACATCGCCCGCCATGGGGCATCAGGATCAAGCGGCCGCAGGGGACGTTCTTCCTGCAGTACTCACAGGACAGGTCGCTGCTCGTGGGCAATGCCTACGCACAGTCGATCCTCGGCCTCGACGTGTACGCGAAGAACAGCGGCGACACCACCGCGGCGTCCCTCGTGAGCCAGGGTGTGGACGCAGCGAAGAAGATCCTGCCGCTCTACGACACCGGTGCGTGGTCGCTTTACTACCGCACCCCGCGCGGGCCGGGCCGCGAGTCGGATCTGAGCTACCACCAGCTGTTCGAGTCCTTCCTCGACGAGATGTGCGACCGCTGGCAGGAGCCCTTCTGCGGCGAGGCCGCCAACTTCGCCCGTTACGAGGAGGAGCCCGTCAAGCTCAGCTCCCTACGCGCGCGCGTGGACAGGAAGCGCAAGCAGCTGCGGGTGGGCTTCACGATCTCGAAGCGCTCGGGCATCACGATGGCCATCACGCGTGGCGGGAAGACCGTGTACCGCTGGCTCTCCCCGCTCGAGCGCGGGCCGCACAAGATCAGCTGGCCGCTGCCGCGGAAGGGCAAGTACGAGATCACGCTGAGCGCGAAGAGCCTGAACGGCCTGACGAGCGACCGGACGCTCGACCTGTCGATCTAGTTCAGCCGGCTGGCCGGATGCGCCGCTCGTACAGCTCGTCGTAGATCGGGCGGCACGCCTCCGCCACCGCGGCGTCGTGCTCCGAGAGGTCGATCTCGCGCGGACGCCACGGCTCGAAGCCGGTGGACTTCTCCACGGCTGCGTACCAGTGCGGTGCCCAGACACCGTCCGAGTCGCGCGGGCCGGCGGGCCACCTGAGCATCCGCTCCATGTATGGGATGCCGAGCCAGTCGCATAGCCAGCGCAGATGCGCCTCGGGGGCGAGCAGGAACTCCTTGGAGTCGATGATCGGCACCTCCACTCCGGCCGAGTCCCACAGCTCGAGCAGCCAGCCCTGCTGCGGCAGCCCAATGTCCTCCGGCTCGCAGCTCTCGCGCGCGCGCACGTATGAGGCCACCACCTCTGCCGGGTCGCGGATGAGGAGGACGTTGCGGAAGCCGAGCGTCCAGTCGAGATCCATATCGCGCGACACGTGGTGCGCCATGTGCTTCGCGTAGTGGACATCGCAGCCCTCGGGCAGCGGGGTGGACAGCGAAGCGATGGCCTCATCCAGGTCATTCGGCTGGGAGGCGATCACCTCGTCGCGCGCCGGATGGTCGAGACCGCTGCGTACCAGGTAGGCCGCGTACAGCGGCTCGTCGACCACGACCGTGTCGGGCCGGTTCTCCCACGCCCGCATCATCGCCGTGGAGATATTCCGCGGTCCGGACCACACGCCGATGCGCACGGCATCGGCGCTCACGGCGCCACGCGATCCGCCACGTCGGCATCCACGAGCTCGCGGTACAGCCCCTGCAGGCGCTCCACCATCGGTCCGCGCCGCCCGTCGCCGATCGTCCGCCCATCCACCGAACGGACGGGCACCACGCCGGCGAAGGTCCCGGTCACGAACGCCTCGCGCGCCGAGTACACGTCCGTGAGGCTGAACGTGGTTTCGAGCGCCGGAATGCCGTTCGCATCGCAGATCTCCAGCACGTTCGAGCGGGTGATGCCGGCGAGGCAATAGCGGCCGTCGGAGGTGATCACCTCGCCGGAGCCGAGCACGATGAAGAAGTGCGTGGAGTTGCACGTGGCCACGAACCCGTGCGGGTCGAGCATCAACGCCTCGTCGGCGCCCGCGGTGTAGGCCTGGATGCACGCGCTGATGTCGTTCAGCTTCGAGTGCGAGTTGAGCTTCGGGTCGAGCGTGTCCGGCGAGGCCCGGCGTACGTGCGTCGTGAAGAGCGTGATGCCCTCGGTGACCGTCGCGGGCAACGCCTCCTTGTGCTCGGCGATGATCACCACGGTGGCGGGCCCGACCGTCACTCGCGGGTCCTGGTACGGAGTGCGCTTCAACCCGCGGGTGACCATCAGGCGCACGTGCACCCCGTCGGTCATCTCGTTGGCGCGCAGCGTCGAGTAGACGGCCTCGGTCAGCTCAGCGCGACTCAGCCCTATGTCGAGCATGATCGCGCGGGCGCCCTCGAACAGCCGGTCGAGATGCCGCTCCAGGAAAGCCGGGTGCCCGGATCGCACCCGCAGCCCTTCCCACACGCCGTCACCCAGCACGAAGCCGGCATCGAACACCGAGACGACCGCCTGATCGCGAGGCACGAGCGACCCGTTGACCCAGATCAGGATGCGCTCGTTACGCGGGTCGTCCTCGAAGTCGTGCGTGCCGTGGGCCATCGGGCCGAGAACCTATCGCGGCGCCGAGATCGCAGACCGGCGCAGCCCGCGCGCTCAGACCACCGGAGGCGGCTCGCCGTCGATGGTGGCGCCCAGCTCCGGGTTCCAATCGCACACGAGACAGGCGTGGCGGAACGCCGACAGGGCGAACGTGAGCGCGTAGGCGTGGGGGTCGTCGGCGGCGAGCACGTCGTCCCAGTCGAGCACGAACTCCCCGAGGTCCTCCCAGCGCGCGGCGGCCGGCTCGATCTGGCCGCCCGCGAAACTCTCGGGCGCGGGGTGCGCGTACGCGTAGAAGGCGGCCTTGCCGTAACGGGCGTCGCCCGGCCACCAGCCCACGGCCACCTCCTGCGAGTCCATCGCGTTGCGCATGATGAAGTCGTCGGATGGCGGTTCGGCGGACTCGCCGCTGAAAAGGTTGACCGCCAGATCGAACGAGCCCCACCAGGCGTTCACCGGCGTCGAGCGCCCGCGGTACGGCGCGCGGAACGCGGCGAGAACGCCCGCCGCCAGCGTGGCCGCCGCGAAGTACGCCTCCACCTGCGCCGGGTCGTAGCTCGCGTGCTCGGTGTCCTCGTCGAACGGGACGGTCCAGGGCACCTCCTGTGGAGTCATGTTGATCTCCACGTCGCCGGCCAGCGACCTCACCCGCTCGAGCAGCTCGCGCGTGACATCGGCCACGGCGCGGTCCGGGCCGAGGGCGATGCGCTCCTCACCGCCGGCGCTGTGCTCCACGAGCGCCTCGTGCCTGCGCAGGTCCAGCGCCGCCACGAACGCACCGGAGCCGTCCGGAGCCGGCAGCGGCGCCGTCTCCCAGCCGCGCGCGGTCAGCCGAAGCGCCGCGTGCTGCAACTGCGGCTCGGGCGGTGCGAGCGCCACGGCCAGCTTGCCGAGCACCTGCGTGTGCGCGTGAAGCGTGTCGCAGGTGGGCTGCCAGGCGGCATAGGGCGGGAGCTGCGCCACAGGGCAAATGAAACTAGAAAGACCCCGCCAACGCGAGGCCGCTACCTATCGGCCGGCTGACGGGCGCGCCACGGTCTTCACGTGCCGGAGCTCGCCGGTCTGCACGTCGAAGACGAAGGCGCCGATCGTCGTCTCCGGCAGGACCAGCGGATGGGCGGCCAGCCAGTCCGCGTCGTCCGCGGCAGCCTGCTCTGGCGTGTCGAACGTGTCGAAGTCAATGCCGTCGGCCGCCGGTCCCAGCTCACCCCGCAAGTCGCCGCCGCGGAAGCTCGACATGCCGCAGGTCGTATGCGTGATCAGGACGATCTGGCGAGTGCCGAGCTGGCGCTGGGACACCACCAGCGATCGCAGCGCGTCCCGGGCACGGCCGCCGGCGTTGCGGATCACATGGGCTTCACCGGCTCTGAGGCCGAGCGCGCTGTAGGCGTCGATGCGGCAATCCATGCAGGTGACCACGGCGGTCTTCAACGCCGGGACAGGCGGAATGTCGCCGCCGGGATGGCCCTTGGCGTAGTCGCGGTTTCGCGCGAGGAGCTCGTTGAACGGTTCTGTATGCAAGGAGGGTCTGCCTCGTGGGTCGGCCAGGCTCATTTACTACCCAAAGGTTCGGGAAATCCTGCACCTTTGAGAGTGAGCTTGAGGCCTCTACTTCGGAAAGCTGTGCTCATGGGGAAAGTGGCGCTGACTGAGCATGCCCGCTTTGAGGTTCTGCCACTCGCGCGGAGCGTCGACGAGGCCGAGCGACTGCCCGGTCCGGTGCGCCTGACGGTGACGTGCTCGCCCAAGCATGGGCCGGACGAGTCGGTGGCGATCGCGGCGCGCCTCCACGCTCTCGGGCACGCGGTGACCGTGCACGTGGCCGCGCGCATGGTGCGCGACCGTGAGCACCTCGAGTCGCTGCTCGCCGCCATGAACGAGGCGGGCGCCGACGACCTCTTCCTGATCGGCGGCGACGCCGACCCACCGCACGGCGAGTTCGCGTCGGCGGTGGACCTGCTGCCCGTCGTGGCCGAGCATCCGGCGCGGCCGCGGACGATCGGCATCGCCGGCTACCCGGAGGGCCACCCGCTGATCTCGGATCAGCAGCTCGAGCTGGCACTGCACGACAAGGCCCAGTTCGCGGACTACGTGACCACGCAGATGTGCTTCGACCCCAAGGCGGTGCATCGCTGGATCCGGCTGGAGCGCAAGAACGGGCTGACGATCCCCGTCTTGATCGGCCTGCCCGGCAAGGTGGCAACTCGGCGGCTGCTCGAGATGTCCGCTCGGATCGGCGTGGGCCCGTCGCTCGCGTTCCTGCGCAAGCAGCGCGGGATCCGGCGCCTGCTATTCGGCGGCTCTACGGCCGACAAGCTCTACGACGGCGTCGTCCCCATTCTGAGCGACCCGGCGTTGAACGTCGCCGGCTTCCACTTCTTCACCTTCAACCAGCTCGTCGACACGTGGGAATGGGAACAGGAGAAGCAGCCCAGCCAACCGGAATCGAAACTTGACGTACCCCGAAGAGGAGAGACCAATGACACCGAGCAACCTGCAGGAGCTGCTGGACCAGTCGGGCAACACGGTTGAGCTGCTGCGCAACTCGCAGATCGGCGCGTACATCTACCCGGTCGTTCCGTACGAGTTCAGCAACTGGCGGCGCGAGCAGCGCCTCTGGCGTGAGTCGGCCGTTCTGTTCGACCAGACCCACCACATGGCCAACCTCTTCCTCCGCGGCCCCGGCGCGATCAAGCTGATCGCGGAAACGGGCATCAACAGCGTCGAGAACTTCCCGGTCAACATGGCCAAGCAGTTCGTGCCGACCACCCCCGCCGGCCACGTGATCGGTGACGGCATCCTCTTCCACCTGGACGACGAGGAGTACGTCTGGGTCGGCCGCGCGCCGGTGGCCAACTGGCTCGAGTTCAAGGCGCAGTCGGGCGACTACGACCTGGAGGTCGAGAAGGACGACCGCTCGCCGTCGCGCCCGTACGGCAAGGCAGTCACGCGCAAGTACTGGCGCTTCCAGATTCAGGGGCCGAACGCCTGGCAGGTGATCGAGAAGGTGAACGGCGGGCCGGTCGAGCAGCTCAAGTTCTTCCGCATGGCCGAGATGAACGTGGGCGGCGAGCGCGTGCGCACGCTGCGCCACGGCATGGCCGGCGAGCCGGGCCTCGAGCTGTGGGGACCGTACGAGTCCTACGAGAAGATCCGCGAGACGCTCCTCGAGGCCGGCCAGGAGTTCGGCATGGAACCGTGCGGCGCGCGCGCCTACGCGTCGAACACGCTCGAGTCGGGCTGGATCCCGTCGCCGCTGCCCGCCATCTACACGGGCGAGGAGCTGCGCGACTACCGCGAGTGGCTGCCCGCTCAGGGCTACGAGGGCACCAACGCGCTGGCCGGGAGCTTCGTCTCCGAGAACATCGAGGACTACTACCTCAACCCGTACGAGCTGGGCTACGGGCACATGGTCAAGTTCGACCACGATTTCATCGGCCGCGAGGCGCTCGAGCAGATCGACCCGGAGTCGCAGCGCAAGAAGGTCACGCTCGCGTGGGAGGCCGACGACGTGTCGAAGATCTACGACGCGCTCTTCGAGCCCGACGCCGCGGGCTACCAGTTCTTCGACCTGCCGGTGGCGAACTACGGCTCGTCCAACTTCGACTCGGTCGTGGACGCCGACGGCAACCTGCTCGGCTACTCGATGTTCAGCGGCTACAGCGCCAACGAGAAGCGCGCGCTGTCGCTCGCCACGGTGGATCCGCACGTTGAGATCGGCCAGGAGGTCCAGGTGATCTGGGGTGAGCCCGATGGCGGCACGCGCAAGACCACCGTCGATGCCGGCCAGGAGACGCTCAATGTGCGCGCGATCGTGAGCCCGGTGCCGTACTCGGTCACCGCGAGAACGACCTACGCAGAGGGCTGGCGCACGGCGGGCGCGAGGTAGCGGCATGCACGAGCTCGAGAGCCATCCGTTCATTGAGCGCTGGTTCGCCGGCGAAGTGCGCGCGGCGGACCTCCAGGCGTTCGCGTCCGAGCACTACCACGTGATCGGCGCGCTCGACCGCGCGGCGCGGCTCGCTGCGGAGCAGGTGGACGGCCTGCTGGCGGCGTCCCTGCTCCGCTACGCGGACGAGTGCCGCGAGTCCGTCGGGCCGTGGTGCGAGTTCGCCGCGGCCACCGGCTGGGGCGCCGCCTGGTACTTCGGCGAGGATCCGCTGCCGCGGACGGTCGCGTGCGCGGACGCGCTGGTCGGCGAGGACCGCTCGCCGGCGCTCCACCTGGCCACGATCCAGGCGCTCGAGTCGGCGTTCGCCGAGCTGGCTCCGCGTCAGCTCGATGCGCTCTCCGACCGCTACGGCTTCGACGAGGTGGCCACGCACTACTTCGCGATGCGGGCCGAGCGGGGGGAGGCCGCCGCCGCGACCGCCGAGGCGGCGCTCACCGGCATGTCGGTTCGGCCCGACCCGGCACACGCGGAGCGGATGCGGCGCTCATATGTGGGGCTGCTCGACGGAATCGAGCAGCTGCGCCTCCACCGCCCGGTGGACGTTGCCGTGGATGTGGTCGGCCGAGATCAGCTCGACCAGGCCGTCGGCCTGTAGGACCGCGAGCACATGAGGCTTCACGCGCGCCAGCCGCAGCGTGACGCCCTCGGACTGCGCGAGCTGATGCAGCTCGCCGAGCTTGGCGGCTCCCTGCGAGTCCACGAAGTTCACGCCCTCGAGGTCGAGCACGAGCGCCCGCGGCCTGTCGCCGTCGGCTGACAGCGCGCGCACCCGGTTCTCGAGCGCTTCCGAGGTGGCGAAGAAGAGGCCGCCGTCAAGGCGCAGCACGGTGATGCCTGGGAAGGTCTCGTCGTCCGGGTTGTCGTCGAGCGCACGGAACACCTGGGTGCCGGGCTCGCGGCCGAGCAGCGGCATCGGCGGGCGGGTGGCCACGTACACGAGCCAGCCGAGTGACAGCACCACGCCGATCACGACGCCCGCGAGCACCCCGGCGGACAGCACGCCGATCACGGCTGCGATCGCGATCCAGAAGTCGAAGCGCGCGACCCGGAATAGTCGCCGGAACTCCGTCAGGTCGATCATCCCGAACACCACGGCGTCGATGATCACCGCGCCAAGCACCGCCTTGGGCAGGTGCGAGAACACTGGCGCGAGGATCACCAGCGTGGCGAGCACGAGCCCGCCGGTGACGAGCGACGAGACCTGGCTGCGCGCTCCCGCCGACTCGTTCAGCGAGCTGGCGGACAGGCTGGTGGACACCGGCATGCCCTGGAAGAAGCCGGCGCCCACATTGGCCATGCCCTGGGCGACGGATTCCTGATCCACGTCGATGCGGTAGTGGTGGCGGGCGGCGAACGCGCGTGCGTCGCCGGCGGTCTGCGAGAAGCCGATGAGCAGCAGCGCGAGCGCCGCGATCAGGATCGTGGCGTAGTGGTCCCGGACGATGTCGAGATCGGGCAGCTCGGGCGTGGGCAGACCGCGCGGAACGTCACCCACCAGCGCGACACCGTGGGAGCCCAGGTCGAACAATCCGGACGCGACCAGCCCGGCGGCCACCAGCACGAGTGCCCCTGGGACCTTCGGTGCCTTGAAGCGCAGCGCGAGGATCAGCCCGAGCCCGCCGAGGCCGACGAGGAGCGTGGTGCCGTGGATGTCGCCCAGCCCGGAGATCCAGGTGCCGAACTCGCGCCAGGCGTTGTCTCCCTCCGACGAGGTGCCGGTGAGCTTGGGCAGCTCGCCGATCACGACGTCGATCGCCGCGCCCGCGAGGAACCCGGTCACCACGGCCTTCGACAGGAAGTGCGCGATCCAGCCGAGCTTGAAGATCGCGAGCAGCAGGAACAGCAGACCGGTGACGAGCGTGATGGCGGCGACGAGCTGCGCCGCGTCGTTTCCCCCGAGGTTGGTGGCGAGCACGGCGCCTCCGGCCACCGCCGCGAGCGACGAGCTCGGCCCCGTTGAGATCTGCCGCGACGTGCAGAAGAGCGCGTAGACGATCCCGCCGGCCGCCGCCGCGTAGAGGCCGTTCTGCAGCGGCACGCCCGCGATGCCCGCGTAGCCCAGGTTCTTCGGCACGATCAGCGCGGTGACCGCGATGCCCGCCGCCAGGTCGCCGCGAATCAGCCGCCGGTCGTACCGCGGCAGCCACTGCAGCACTGGAAGGAACCTCGTCAACACTCCCCGCGCGAGTCTCGATGCTGAGCGGCGCGCTCGCCCTCACCCCAACGGGATGAGAAGCGGGAAGCTGCTCAGCCCGAACCGGAAGATGAAGCCGAGCCCGCGGGCGCACGTGCCTTCGGTGCGATAGCCAGGCCCACGAGGCCGAACGGCAGCGGCAGCCAATAGGAGAAAAGGCGGTAGGCGAACGTGGCGAGCACGGCATCGCCGGGGTGGACGCCCGCCAGCGCGAGCAGCGCGGTGAGGCCGGCCTCCACGAAGCCCAGGCCGCCCGGCGTGATGGGGATGTTGGCCAGCGCCCGCGCCCCGCAGTACGCGAGCAGCACAAGGCTCGGGCGCGGGTGAGAGCCGATCGCCGCGAGCGCGGCGAGCAGCGTCATGTAGTCGAGCACCCAGCGCCCCACGGCGTCGAGCAGCGCGTGCTTCCAGCGCGGGCCGAGGGTCTTGAGGATGCGGTCGCGCTCACGCAGCAGGCGCTCGGGCAAGGTGGTGACCGGCTTGCGCTTGCGACGCAGCCGGTTGCGCACACGCTGCACCACGCGGCCTATCCAGGCGAGTGGGCGGTTGGTCGTGAGGAACAGCGCGCCCATCCCGGCGAGCACCGCGAACGCGACGATCGCGATGATGCCCGCCTCGAGCAGGCTGCGGTTCACGCCGTTCTTGACCAGGCCGGGTAGCGCGAGCACCGGCAATGCGAGCACGACCGCGAACACGAGAACGTTGACCGCGGTGAGTGCGGCCGCGGTCTGCGGCCCGGGGAGCCCGGACTGCACGAGCATGCGGTACTGAAGGGCGGCGCCCACGGGGCCGCCCCCGGGCGCGACGTTCGACAGCGCGTTGCTCGCCAACTGGGAGGCGATCACGGGGCGCCAGCGCGGCGCCCTCAGCGCCACGCGCTGGAGGTCCCAAAGGCAGGCGTTCGTGCCCACCTGAAGCAGCAGCATCACGCCGAGCCAGCCGAGCGAGAAGCGCGTGATCTGCTTCCAGGAGCTGAACACGTCGACGATCTCCGGGAACACGACGTACAGCGACACGGCCGTGATGCCGAGCCAGATGATGTTGCGTTTCAGCCGGCGCGGCTTGGGCGTCTCGCGCTCGCCGCGCTCGATCTCACCGACCGTG
>Ga0207698_10001970_pt1 | contig 12076 bp, 11 predicted proteins | sample KBSCornC22_FD_184298 | JGI IMG/M metagenome (GOLD analysis project Ga0207698, IMG submission 184298) | Corn rhizosphere microbial communities from Kellogg Biological Station, Michigan, USA - KBS Corn C2-2 (SPAdes) (version 2) | ecosystem: Host-associated > Plants > Roots > Rhizosphere > Soil ...
TCGGCTCGGCCGCTTCATGACCGCGCTCAGCGACGATCCGGTCGGCGCCTCGAGCCGCGGCATCGACGTCGTGCGCACCAAGTCGATCGCATTCTGCGTCTCCTGCGCGCTCTGCGGCCTCGCCGGCTCGCTCTACGGCACCTTCAGCCAGCTCGTCAGCCCGGAGCTCGGTCTGCTGCAGCAGACCGGGCTGGTGCTGGCGATGGTCGTCATCGGCGGCATGAGCTCGCTCACCGGCGCGGTCGCGGGCGCGATCCTGGTCTATCTCAGCTCCGAGTGGATGCGCGGCTTCGGCAACGTGCAGATCATCGTCTTCGCGTTGCTCGTGATCGTGTTCGCGCGTTACCTGCCCGGCGGCCTCTGGGGGCTCGTCGCCGGCAGGCTGCAGCGGGGACGGCCGTGAGCCTGCTGTCGGTCGAGCACCTGTCGGTGCATTTCGGCGGGGTTGCGGCGGTCGACGACGTCAGCTTCGACCTCCGCGCCGGCGAGATCCTCGGCCTGATCGGGCCGAACGGCTCGGGCAAGACCACGGTGCTCAACCTGCTGTCGGGGTTTCTCGCGCCGCGCTCGGGGCGCGTGCGGATGGAAGGCATCGACATCACCGGCCTGCCGGCGAACCGGCTGGCGCAGCGGGGCGTCCTGCGGATGTTCCAGATGACGCGCGTCTTCTCGCGCATGTCGGCGTTCGACAACCTGCTGACGGCCGGCCTCGCGCGCGGCATCGACGAGACCGAGTCGAAGCGGCGCGCCCAGGCGCTGATCGAGGAGCTGACGCTCGGGCCGGTGCAGTTCCTCGACGCCGGCCAGCTCTCGGGCGGGCAGAGAAAGCTCCTCGAGTTCGGCATGTGCTTCATCGAGCCGCCGCGCGTGGCGATGCTCGACGAGCCGTTCGCCGCCGTGCACCCGGTAATGCGCGATGTCATGGCCGCGTTCATCCGCACGCGCCACGCGCAGGGCGCGACGTTCCTCCTGGTCAGCCACGACATGCCGATCGTCGTCGACCTGTGCCAGCGGGCGGTGTGCATGAACGCGGGCAAGGTGATCGCGGCCGGCGACGTCCACGCGGTTCTCAAGGACCACGAGGTGATCGAGGCCTACCTCGGCGAGCCGGCGGAGGGCGACTCCGCCACAGGGCTTGAAGTGGCGGCCGACGACGGGGGATCGCGATGAGCGAAGCTGCCCCGCTCCTCGAGCTTCGCAGCGTGACGGCGGGCTACGCCCAGGACATCGACGTGCTGCGCGAGATCGACCTGCGCGTCGATGCCGGCCGGATCACCGGACTGATCGGCCTGAACGGCGCGGGCAAGTCGACGCTCGTCAAGACGATCTGCGGCTTCCTGCCGCCCAAGAGCGGCAGCGTCCATTTCCATGGCGAAGACATCTCGGGGATCGAGCCGCACCGGCTGATCGATCGCGGCATCTGCTGCATCCCGCAGGAGTCGAGCCTGTTCGGGTACCTGTCGGTGCAGCAGAACCTGATGCTGCCGCTGCTCGGGCGGCCGAAGCGCTACGACACGGCGATGCGGTCGCGGCTGCAGGAGGTGTACGAGCTCTTCCCGTCGCTGCACGCGAAGCGCTCGAATCCGGCGGGAAGCCTGTCGGGCGGCCAGCAGAAGCAGCTCGAGTTCGCGAAGGCCTGGCTGCAGCAGCCGAGCCTGTGCCTGATCGACGAGCCGAGCATCGGGCTCGCACCGCGGATCGCCGAGGAAGTGTTCGTCTGGATCGAGAAGTTCACGGACGCGAAGATGGGCATCCTGCTGATCGATCACAACGTGCGTCGGGTCGTGCGGATGTCGGATCGGGTGTGCGTGCTGAGCCTCGGCCGCATCACGGCGCAGGGTGCTGCGGCGGAGTTCCAGGGCAACCTGCACCAGCAGGTGCAGGAGTGGCTCGGGTTGCATTTCTGAGGGAGGCGCGCATGGCGGCCCTGTAGGATCGCTCTCAGCGGTCGCGCCAAGAGGGGGCGCTGGTGCATCGAACGTCGACAAAAATGGGCGGAGGGCGGATGGCGGTCGACTCACTCAGCTTCACGCTGCGGCTCGTCGAGACTCACGAGGACATGGCGAAGGTCTGCCGCCTTCGTGCGATGGGCTACGGTCATCACGCACCTGCGCTGCGCGAGCACATGGCGCTGCCCGACGCCATCGACCAGTCGCCGTGGACCGGCGTGTTCCTGTGCGAGGACAAGGCCTCGGGCGCGCCGGTCGGAACCATGCGCGTGCAGGACAACATGCGCGGAGGGGTGCAGGTCGAGGTGGAGAAGTACCTGTCGCTTCCGGACTGGCTCACCGAAAGCGGCGGTCGATGCGAGATGAGTCGTCTCGTGATCGCAGCGGGTGCCGATCCGCTGGTCAAGGCGGCGCTCTGGAAAGCGGGCTACCTGCGCTGTCTGTCGCTACAGGTGAAATGGATGATCGTCGGCGCCCGCAAGCCGGGGCTGATGAAGCAGTACGAGTACCTCGGCGCCTTCGACATGTACGACGACCAGCGCCTGGTGCCCCTGGGGCACGGCTGGAACCTGCCTCACCGCATCCTCGTCATGAACATCGCCGACGCGGCGGCCGACTGGTACGAGAAGCGGCATCGCCTGCTCCGCTTCATGGTCGAGACCGAGCATCCCGACATCAGCATCGGCTCAGTGAACGGTGCCGCTGCGGCCCACCAGCGGCGGCTGAGCCTCGTAGCCACCGCTGCCTAGGTCGTCGTTCTCGTCGGCGAGCGTCGGGATGCCCGGCCCGAGGTGGTCGGCCAGGATGCGCGCCAGCTCGGCGTCGCTGAACGGCTTGCTCAGGAAACCGTTCATGCCGGCGGCTTCGCACATCGCCATGTCTTCGCGGCTCGAGTTGGCGGTCATGGCCACGATGGGCACCTGGGAAACACACGCCGCCTTCTCCTGGCGACGAATCTCGACAGTCGCGGCCAGGCCATCGAGCTGCGGCATCTGGAGGTCCATGAGGACGAGGTGGGGGCGTTGCTTGTCCATCGCGGCCTTCACCGCCTCGACGCCGCTCGTCGCGCGGATGACCTCGACGCCGCCGTTGCGCAGGAGCGCCTCGGCGATGAACGCGTTGACGTCGTTGTCTTCGGCGATCAACACCCGGTAGCCGGCAAAGTGTCGGCCTGGGCGGTCGGCGACCGTTGCGTTCGACTCCTCGACGAGCGGCGCGTCCGCGGCAGGCAGCGAAGTCGTGAACTCGAACTTGGAGCCGACGCCGACGACGCTTTCGAGCGTCACGTCACCGCCCATCGCGCGGGCAAGCTCGCGCGCGATGGTCAGACCCAGCCCCGTTCCCGCTTCGCGTTGGGCCGCCTCACCCGCCTGACGGAATGCCTCGAACACCGCAGAGTGCTCCAAGGCGGGGATCCCCAAGCCGGTGTCAGCAACCGTGAAGACGGTCTCGCCCGCCTCGCCGCGGCTGATGCTGAACTTGATCCAGCCGCGCTTGGTGAACTTGACGGCGTTGCCGAGAAGGTTGTGCAGGACCTGGCGAACCCGGGCCGGGTCGCCGACGACCCAGCAATGCTTTGGAATGCGCGCATCGAGAACGAAGGCGATCGCCGTCGCCGAGGTTCGCTCGGTGTAGAGGTCTGACAGCTGGCGGATCTCCTCGGCGAGATCGAACGTGCCGGGATGAAGCTCGAGGCGACCCGTCTCGATGCGTGACACGTCGAGCAGCGCACTGATGAGGCCGAGCAGGTGCTCGCCTTGCGCCTGGATGATTCCGAGGCGGTAGGCCGAGTCCGCGTCGCCGTGGTCGCGCCGCATCATCGAGGTGATGCCGAGGATGCCGTGGAGGGGGGTCCGAAGCTCGTGGCTCATGGTGCCGAGGAACATCGACTTGACGGCGCTCTGGCGGCGGAGCTGATCGCTCGTTTCTTCGAGGCGCCTGGCAGTCTCCGACTGGATCTGCAAGGACTTCGAGAGCTGCTCGCGAGAGAGGAACTCGCGGGTCAGTCGTTTCTCCGTGGCGAAGCCCGAGACCCACAGCTGCACGATCAGCAGCGCCAGCCCTGCCGATGCGAATGCACCGAGACCGTCGAAGCGAAGAAGAAGCCCCACCACCGAAAGTGCGAGGAGCGGCGTGACGAAGATCGCCGTGGCGAGAAGTCGCACCTGCAGGCCGAGCGTTGCCACCGTCGCCACCACGGCAAGGCACGCGACGAGCATGGACGCTGCATCCGCCGGAGCTCGGGCGCTGGCCAGCCCTGCCATCCCCCAGATGATCCCGTCGAGCGCAAGCGTCCAGTACAGGAGCGACGCCCTTCTCTGGATCGTCGCGCGCGCGCGCGGATTCTTGTAGGCAACCGCCAGCGCGAACCGCGGCGCGGCGCTGAGGACCTTGGCCGCGAACCACGCGTGGACCAAAAGCGCCCCGAACACCGGCTCGAGGAAGACCGCGATCAGCCATGCGAAGGCGGTGGCGAGAACGGCGGCCACCGCCGAATGCGCGAGGATCCGGTCGAGTTGCTTGGTGCGGAAGCGGGCCGTCCCGTCATCGTCCAGAACGGTGGGCAACTCGCCTGCCGCGGCATTTGCAGCTTCCACTTTGCGGGGCACTCGGTCGCGGCCCTCGCAAGCGCGGCGCGCTGCATCGGGTCATTCGAGAGCGAGGCAATCTACCCGCAGTGACGGGTGGCGCAGATGACAGGCCGGACCCTATGCGGCCTTATTACCGCTTTTCGCGCGACTGCGCACCGTCGGCAGCCGCGATGGTTCTCCCCCCGGGATGACATCACATCGGCTGGTGCACGAAGTGTTCAAGCCCAGCGAACGGTGCGTCCTGGGCGGGCGCGCGCATTGCGATGACCGGCGTCACCGCGCCGCGCCGCGCGCGCAGCGAAACCCGACATCCTCGGCACGGTTGTCCGGTGCCGCATAGAAGCGCTTGGCAGCCGGGAGCCGCTCTGCCGGCTCCTGCCAGCCGCCGCCCCGGATGCCCCGGCCCGGCCCGCTCTCGGGACCCTTGGGGTTGCGGACGTCGCCGGTCGCGAAGCTGGGCGAGTACCAGTCGGCCACCCACTCGCTGGCGTTGCCCGCGAGATCCTGGATCCCCTCGCTGCTCTGCCCGCCGGGATGGCTCCCCACCGGTGCCAGCCCGCCCCGGTACGGGCCGGATGCGCTGGTCGCGAACCTGGCACGCTCGGCGCTCGGCGCGTCGTTGCCCCACGGGTAGATCCGCGCGTCGGTGCCGCGCGCGGCGCGCTCCCACTCTGCTTCGGTCGGCAGGCGCTTGCCGGCCCACCGGCAGTACGCCTCGGCATCGCGCCAATCGACGCCGACAACCGGCAGCTGCCGCGCCGCGGCCGTCTTGGCGTCGTCCCACCCTTCGGGTTGGCTGACTCCGCCCGTCGCCTCGAGAAACTTGCCGAAGCGCTCGGTCGTGACCTCGAATCGATCGAGGTAGAACGCATCGACATGGACGCTTCGCAACGGCGACTCCTCGCCGTCGCCCATCGTGAAGGTCGCTGCCGGAACGAGCACCGAAGGCGCGCCGTCCGCGCCGGTTACGACGGTCCTCTGCCGACCGGCCGAGATGAAGAACCAGCCCGCGATCGCGAGGGCGACGATCGCAGCGGCGGAAGCGGCCCAAGCGATTCGCCGCGGCCATCGCCTCGCCGTCTCGAGGCGGCGCACGGCATCCACGACGGCCGCCGCGAGGTTGCCGGTCGGCTCGAGGATCGTGACCGACTTGTACGCAGGAATCCGATCGAACGGTACGGGCTCGACGGCGACCGGCAGCACCCGCCCCGACGGATGGGCCCACTTCTTCTGCGCCAGGGTCAGCTCGCTGAGCGTGTAGCCGCCGGGCCTGATCGCGGCCGGGCTCAGCATGAAGACGAACAGGTCGGCGTCCTCGACCGCCTCGATGATCCGCTCGTCGTAGGCGGTTCCGGCGGGCAGGTCGTCGCGATCGAAGAAGACGTCGTGGCCCTGCGCGAGAAGCGCGAAGTTGACCGGCTCCACGGCGGCGCGGTTCTGCGACGAGTAGCTGAGGAAGATCTTCATGCGGCAGCGGGCTGCTTGCAGCGCATGCTAAGTCGATCCCCCGAGCCGGTCCGCCGCGCGAGGCGGCCGAGACTGCGCGAGCCTTCCTTCAGCGCGCCTGCAGCCAGGAGATCGCTTGCGTTTCGCTCGCGGTCGTGATGCCCGAGGACATCGCGCCGACGAGCGCGTCGCGCAGGGCCGCATTTGCCTTGACCGCCTGCGCCAGCGCCGGACGCGTCTTGACGCGCATGACGTACTCGTAGGCGATGTCGTCGGAGTCCGTGGTGTAGTCGGCATCGAGCGCCTGGATCACCTGGTAGACGAAGTCCAGGCGATTGGGGTGCTCGTTCACGAGCGCCTCGGCCATGCCCGATTCGTCGACGCCGGTCCAGAAGCTCGTGAACCCATGATGTAGAGGATGACCTGGTCGAGCTCGAGCCCCGACCGCTTCAGGCTTCGTGCGTAGGCGCGACCGAAGTCGAGGTCGTTGTTCCGCGCCATCTCGAGAATCGTGTTGCGCGCTTCATTGGCCGCCTTCGCGGCGTTCGCAGCCGAGAGCTCGCCCGCCTTGTACGCGCCCCAGAGGGCGTCCGACATCTCCCTGACTTCGACGATGTAGCGCGCGCGAACGGAGGCTGACGTCACCAGGCGCACGGCCACGTTGTTCGCGGCCGCCTGCATCTGCTGAATTGCTGCCTGAACCTCGAAATCCGATTGCTGGGTGTCGGGCATCGTGTCGTCCCCCTAGAGTGCGATGACGAACAGGATGTGGCGCGCAAGCGCGGACTTGTAGCGAAAGCCCGTCGGAAGGCCCAGCGAGAGGCCAAGCTTCGGCGTGTCGCCGACGGTCAGTCGATAGGTCTTGTCGTTGCGGAAGAAGCAGAAATCGACGACGCCATCGCGCGCTTGCCGGATTTCGAGGATGCCGGGGGTCATCGGCGCGCTCGCCTCGACCGCGTCGATCACCTCGCCGTTCGCCCCCAGCACGTACACGTGAAGACCGTTGTCGTAAGGCGAGCCCTCGTCGCGCCAGACGAGCGCTCGGCCCTCCGCCAGCGGGTGCCGGGCAACTTCGTTCTCTCCGTCGAGCTTCATGCAACCTCGGTCGCGCAGTCGAGGACAAGCGAACGAAAATTATCCACGCGGGCAAGTCGCGAAGAATGCCGGCTTCCTACATATTGTGGAACTTCGAAGTTCGCGTCGCCGCTCGGCGAGCGCGGTCGCGACAGCGGTATCGATTTCATCTGACGGCGGCAAGAAATGAGCCACATTACGCTCGGGAGCGGCTTGGACGGAGGGACTGACCATGAATTCGAACGCCTCGGGCGGCCTGTGAGCGCGATCCGCGCGAGCGGCGCGACCCTGCCTGGCGCCGAGCGCGCCACGACGCACGACGTCAGCGGCGCCATCGCTGCCGTGCTGCCGTCGCTCGAACGCTTCGTTCGCTTCGAGGGGCCCGATCCCGCGCGCTTGCGGTCGCACTGGCAGGCGGGGATCGACGCCGCGCTGCCGCTTGCCGGTGTCGGGCGGGATGCCGTGCTCGCCGAACTCGCGGGGCTGGTGGTCGCCAACGGCCTGCGAACCGGCCATCCCGGCTTCTCGGGATGGGTGACGACGATGCCGACCGACGTCGCAGTCGCCGCCCATCTGGCCCAGGCCGTCGCGGTGCCGCAGCGGTGGTGGGCGACCGCCGGCAACTTCGTCGACGACCTCGCGATGCGCTGGCTGATCGCCCTGCTCGGCTTTCCGGCCCACTGCGCCGGCACGTTCACGGCCGGCGGATCGACTGCGAACCTGCTCGGCCTCGGCGCGGCGCGCCAGCACGCCGGCGAGCGGCTCGGCCTGCACCCTTCGCGCGACGGCAACGACGGCCTGGTGGAGCCGCGCGTCTACTGCTCGACCGAGACGCATCACGTCGTCGGCCGGGCGCTCGGCGTGCTCGGCCTGGGCCGGCGCAACCTGCGCGAGATCGCGCTCGATCGCCACGGCACCCTCGACCTCGATCTGCTGCAAGCGGCGCTCGACGAAGACGCCGCCGCCGGGCGCACGCAGGTCGCCGTCGTCGCCTGCGCCGGCGACGTCAACCTCGGGCGCGTCGATCCGATCGCCGAGCTGGCGCGAATCGCCCGCGAGCGCGGCATCTGGCTGCACGTCGACGGCGCCTACGGCGGCTGGGGCGTGCTCGACGAGCGCGTCCGCGACCGCTTCGGCGACGTCGCCACCTACGATTCGTTCGCCATCGACCCGCACAAGTGGCTCGCGGCGCCGGTGGGAACGGGAGCGACGATCGTGCGCGACGCCGGCGTGCTGGCGCGCGCGTTCGAGATCGAGACCGGCGCCTACGACCGCGAGCGCCAGGTGCCGGTCGGCAGCGACGACACCGGCTCGCCGTTCGACGAGCTCGGCCTCGGCACGCCGGATTTCGGCGTCGACTTCTCGGCGCCCGCGCGCGGGCTCGCGGTCTGGGCGATCCTGCGCGAGATCGGCGCGAGCGGCGTGCGCGAGCGCATCGTTCGCCACAACGACTGCGCGCGCCGCGTCGCCGATCGCGCCCGCGCCTCCGAGACGCTCGAGCTGCTCGCCGAGCCGGTGCTCAGCATCTGCTGCTTTCGCTACCGGCCCGCCGGCTGGACCGACGAGGCCCGCCTCGACGCGCTCAACGACGCCGTGCTGCACGCCGTCCGTGCGCGCGGCAGGACGGTGACGTCGTCGACGCGGGTGGCGGCCGGTTCGGCGATCCGGCCCTGCTTCATCAACCCGCGCAGCACCCTGGCCGATGCCGATGCGCTCGTCGACGAGGTGCTCGCCGTGGGCAAGGACCTGGCCGGCGCGGGTTGAGATTCGGTACGGTTCAACAACAGCGCATGCCGCCCTTGCCGTACTTGCGCTCGATCGCCTGCGCGAAGTAGTCACCCCGCGCCAGCACGGGCGCACCGGGATGGCGCTGTGCGGCGTGGGCCAGGTAGCGCTCGTAGTCCGGCATGCCGAACACCTGGCGGCATGCCGAGCAAAGATGGCGAGCGCGCTCGCGCAGCCCGACCGAGGTGTCGCCCTCTGCGGGTGCCGCGCTCATGCGGGTGCGCCCGGTGCGCCGGCGAGCGGCGGAATCTCGTGCGCGGTCGGATACGCCTGCTTCAGCGCCTTCAGGCAGATCTTCACCGCGAAGATGCACATGGCAACGACCAGGACGACGAAAAAGGCGCAAACGACCGCGTCGAGGTAGTTGTTGAACGCGACGCGCTGCATTTCCGCGATCGACTTGGCCGGTGCGAGCACGGTCCCTTGCGCAGCGGCGTCGCTGAACTTGCGCGCCAGCGACAGGAAGCCGATCTTCGGGTCGGGATCGAAGATCTTCTGCACGCCTGCGGTCAACGTGGTGATCAGCAGCCACGCCGTGGGCACCAGCGTGACCCAGACGTAGCGTTCGCGCTTCATCTTCACGAGCACGCTCGTGCAGAGGAGCAAGGCGATGCCGGCGAGCATCTGGTTGCCGACGCCGAAGAGTTGCCACAGCGTGTTGATGCCGCCCAGCGGATCGACCACGCCTTGATAGAGGAAGTAGCCCCAGAGCCCCACGCACAGCCCCGTGGCGAGGATGTTGGCGGGCAGGTACTCGGTGTTGCCGAGTGGCTTGTACACATGGCCGAGCATGTCCTGGATCATGAATCGGCCGACCCGGGTACCGGCGTCCACGGCGGTCAGGATGAACAGCGCCTCGAACAGGATCGCGAAGTGGTACCAGAACGCCTCCATCGACTTGCCGCCCAGGGCCTGGCCGAGGATCTGCGCCATGCCGACCGCCAGCGTCGGCGCGCCGCCGGCGCGCGACAGGATGCTGGTCTCGCCGATGTCTTTGGCGGTCTGGGTAATCATGTCCGGCGTGATGGTGAAGCCCCAGCTCGAGATGACCTGGGCCGCGTTGGCGGCGGTCGAGCCGATGACCGCGGCGGGCGCGTTCATCGCGAAGTAGATGCCCGGATCGAGGACGCACGCCGCCGTGAGGGCCATCACCGCGACGAACGATTCGGCCAGCATGCCGCCGAAGCCGATCAGGCGCATGTGGGATTCGTTCTCGATCATCTTCGGCGTCGTGCCCGAAGAGATCAGCGCATGAAAGCCCGAGACCGCGCCGCACGCGATGGTGATGAAGAGAAACGGGAACAGCTTGCCGGAGAACACCGGCCCAGTGCCGTCGAGGAAGCGGGTGGTGGCAGGCATGGCCAGCTTCGGCGCGACGTAGTAGATGCCGATCGCCAGCGCGACGATCGTGCCGATCTTGAGGAAGGTGCTCAGATAGTCGCGCGGCGCGAGCATCAGCCACACCGGCAGGCTGGCCGCGATGGCGCCGTAGATGATCAATGCCCAGGCCAGCTGCTCGCCGGTGAGCGTGAACAGCGGCGCCCACGTGGGACTCTCGGCGACGGCGCGCCCCATCATGATCGACAGGAGCAGCAGCACCACGCCGAACGCCGAGGCTTCGCCCACGCGTCCGGGCCGCATGAAGCGCATGTAGCAGCCCATCAGCAGCGCAATCGGAATGGTCGCGAAGATCGTGAAGAGGCCCCAGGGGCTTGCGGTCAGCGCCTTCACCACCACCAGCGCGAGCACCGCGAGGATGATGATCATGATCGCCAGCACGCCGACCAGGGCGAGCGAGCCGGGGATGGGACCGAGCTCCATCTTGATCATCTCGCCCAGCGACTTGCCGTCGCGTCGGACGGACACGAACAGGACGATGAAGTCCTGCACCGCACCGGCGGTCACGACACCGGCGAGGATCCAGAGCGTGCCGGGAAGAAAGCCCATCTGCGCGGCGAGGACCGGCCCGACCAGCGGGCCGGCACCGGCGATCGCGGCGAAGTGGTGGCCGTACAGGACCCACTTGTTGGTCGGCACGTAGTCGAGGCCGTCGTTGTGGCGGACCGCGGGCGTCGGACGCGACGGGTCCACCTGGAGCACCTTCTCGGCGATGAACTTGCTGTAGAAGCGGTAGGCGATGAGATAGACGCTGAGCGCTGCCGTGACAAGCCACACCGCGTTGACGCTTTCCCCGCGGCCGAGCGCGAGCGCGGCGAACGAGAACGCACCGATGACGGCGATGGCGGGCCAGACCAGAACGGACACGAGCTTGTTCACGACACCGCTCCTTGCAGTTGCTTGCGCTCAGGATCGAACGACAGGTTCCTTCCCAAGACTTCGTTCCCCTTCGAACTTCATCATGTTCTCGAGGTTTCCAGGCGTCAAGGTGTGCGGCTGTCGAGCCGGACCCGCACCCAGCGGAAGCAGCTGGGCGTCGAGCGGCCGCCCGTGAATCCTGCGCCCGGCCGCCGAAGAACCGGCACCCGGTCGGTCACATCGCCGGGCCGGACAGGTTGACAGCCGCCGCCGCGGCCGCCGCCTCGGCGCGTTGCGCATCCGGTCGCGCCTGGTGGTGCGAGACCAAGATCTGGCCGAGGAAGTTGCGCGTCTTCTCGTTCTTCGGATGGGCGAAGAACTCCTCGGGCGGCGCCTCCTCGACGATGCGGCCCTCGGCCATGAAGACGACGCGGTCGGCGACGCTGCGCGCGAAGCCCATCTCGTGCGTCACGCAGAGCATCGTCATGCCGTCTTCGGCGAGGCCGATCATCGTGTCGAGCACTTCCTTGACCATCTCGGGGTCGAGCGCCGAGGTCGGCTCGTCGAACAGCATGATCTTCGGGTTCATGCACAGCGCGCGCGCGATCGCGACGCGCTGCTGCTGGCCGCCCGAGAGCTGGCTCGGGTACTTGCCCGCCTGCTCGGGAATGCGGACGCGCGTCAGGTACTTCATCGCCGTCGCTTCCGCCTCGGCCTTGCTCATGCCGCGCGAGCGCATCGGCGCGAGGGTGCAGTTCTGCAGCGCCGTCAGGTGCGGGAACAGGTTGAACTGCTGGAACACCATGCCGACCTCGCGCCGCACCGCGTCGACGTTCTTGCGGCCGGCGCCGAGGTCGACGCCGTCGACGACGATGTGACCCTTCTGCGCCGTCTCGAGCCGGTTGATGCAGCGGATCAGCGTCGACTTGCCCGAGCCCGACGGGCCGCAGATGACGATCCGCTCGCCCGCCCGCA
>Ga0207698_10001971_pt1 | contig 12075 bp, 7 predicted proteins | sample KBSCornC22_FD_184298 | JGI IMG/M metagenome (GOLD analysis project Ga0207698, IMG submission 184298) | Corn rhizosphere microbial communities from Kellogg Biological Station, Michigan, USA - KBS Corn C2-2 (SPAdes) (version 2) | ecosystem: Host-associated > Plants > Roots > Rhizosphere > Soil ...
TCGGCAACGACGACCGCCAGTTGTATGGCAGTTCGTACTACACCGGCATCTCCGACATCTATCGCTACGACATTGCCACCGGCAAGATGGATGCCTTGAGCAACATCGACACCGGCCTGTTCCGCCCGATGCAGTTGCCAGACGGCAAGCTCGCGGTGCTGGAGTACACCGGACAGGGATTCCTGCCGGTCGAATTCAACCCGGTCCCGCTCGACGACCTGAGTTCCATCGACTTCCTCGGCACGCTGGTGGCCGAGCGCCACCCGATCGTGAAGACCTGGGGCGTCGGCTCGCCTTCCAGGATCAACCTCGATTCACTGATCACGCACAAGGGTGTTTACAAGCCCAGTCACGAGATGCGCCTGCAGGCGCATTATCCGGTGGCCGAAGGCTATCGCGGCGGCGCGGCGCTGGGCTGGCACACCGAACTCGGCGACACCCTGAGCCTGTACACGTTGGGGATCGACGCAGCGGTATCCGTGGGCGGCCCAACCGACCGCGGCCAGCGCCTGCACCTCGACGTCGACTACAAGGCCATGAACTGGGAGGTGCGTTATTGGCACAACCACGCCGATTTCTATGACCTATTCGGCCCGGTCCGGACCAGCCTGAAAGGCGATTCGTTGCTGGTCGGCTACAAGCGCACGCTGATCCTCGACACCCCGCGCAAGCTCGATTTCAGCGCCAGCGGCGCGTACTACACCGGGCTCAGCACCCTGCCCGGTTTTCAGAACATCAATGCCCAGGTCAACAACATTTTCGTCGCCCGCGCCGGGTTGAAGTACACCGACCTCAAGGAATCGGGAGGCGCCGTGGACCGCGAGCAGGGCATCGGCTGGAACGTTGACACCACGACCTACGTCGCCAACGGCCGGACCATCCCGCAGTTGCGCGCCGGATTCGACTTCGGTTTCATGCTGCCGGTGCCGCACATGTCGCTGTGGCTGTACAACAGCGCGGGCGTATCCGGCGGATCGCGCGACAACAACCTTGCCAATTTCTACTTCGGCGGGTTCCAGAACAATTACGTGGACAACCAGGATCCCAAGCACTACCGGGAATTCGACAGTTTCCCCGGCTTCAAGATCGACGAACTGGCGGGGCATACCTTCGCGAAATCGACACTGGAACTCAACCTGCCGCCGTGGCGCTTCGAGAACGTGGGCAGCCCCGGGTTCTTTCTCAAGTGGATCCGCCCGGCGCTGTTCACGGGCGTACTGGTGACCGATCCCAACCGTGCCGCGCTGCGCAGCACCGCGCGCGACGCCGGCCTGCAGCTCGACCTCGAATTTTCCGTGATGAATCACTTGCCGATGACGCTGTCGGCAGGCTATGCACGGGGGTTCGGGGGCACGGGTGGCGGCCGGGATGAATGGATGCTCTCGTTGAAGATCCTCTGACGATGAAAAGTCTCCACCACGCGTTGGCGCTGCTTACCGTCATTCCGGTGGGCCTGTTGCCGGTCATCATGTTCCTGCTGCTGCTGATTTATCTCGACACCTACCGGATGGTGCGGATGCGCCTGGTGCTCGCGATGCTGGCCGCCGGCGGCGTGGTGGCGGTGGCGTGCTACATCCTCAACGGCGAACTGATGGACCTGCTCGGCATGAACCTCACGCATTATTCGCGTTGGGTGGCGCCGATCGTGGAGGAGACGTTGAAGGCGCTGGTGGTGTTGTGGTTGTTCGGCACCCACCGCGTCGGTTTCCTGGTCGATTCCGTGATCCTGGGTTTCGCGGTGGGCGCGGGCTTCGCGGTGGTCGAGAACTTCTACTACCTGTACCTCGACCACAACACCACGCTGACACTCTGGATCGTGCGCGGCTTCGGCACCGCGGTGATGCACGGCGGCGTGGTGGCGATCTTCGCGGTGATCACGCAGACGCTGGCCGAGCGCAGCGTGGACGTGCGTCCCATCCATTGCGTGCCGGGCCTGCTGGCGGCCGTGGCCGTGCATTCCATCTTCAACCACTTCTACGTCTCGCCCGTGTTGTCCACCGTGGGCGTCCTGCTGATCCTGCCGCCGCTCTTGTATCTGCTGCTCCACATCAGCGAGAACCGCACCCACAACTGGCTGGAAGTGGATTTCGACGAGGATGCCGAGCTGATGAGGATGATCGATTCGGGCAAATTCGATCGCACGCCCGCGGGCGTCTTCCTGAGCGGCCTGCGCGACAAACTGGATGGCACGCTGGTGGCGGACATGCTCTGCTACCTGCGCGTGTACACCGAACTGGCGTTGCGCGCCAAAGGCCTGCTGCTGGCGCGCGAGAACGGCCTCGACGTGGAATTGGATAGCGAAACCCGCGAAAAATTCGAGGAACTGCGCTATCTCGAGCGCAGCATCGGCGTCGCCGGTCGCGTGACGATGCGGCCGTTCCTGCAGATGACCACCAAGGATCTGTGGCAGTTGTACGTCCTGGGCAAGTGACGGCGGCCAGGCTTGCTTCGCATGCGAACGCCGCGCTCGGCCTGAGCGTAGCCGGCTTTGACTCAGGCAGTTTGATTCGCCGGCTCGACCGTGCTTTCTGCCGCTGCGAGCCGCGCCTCGGCGGCGGCGACCATGGCTTTATAGCGGGGGTCGTCGTGTAGCGACTCGAAGTCCGGGTCCGCTTGCATGTAACGCAGGAGATCGGCGGTGATCCGCGCGAACACAGGCTCCAGCATGTCCAGCGCCGCATTCTTGTCGTGTTGATACACACACAAGCCGCACGCGAAGTTGTAGCGCATGCTGAAGTTGTCGGGGTCGATCAACAGCGCGCGGTTCATGCGCACCTTGGCGCGCTCGGCTTCCCCGGCCGCACTGAGGGCGTTGGCGCTGAAGGCAATGACCGCCACGTTGTTCTGGTCGTGCGCCAATACCGTATCCGCCCGCTGCACCGCCACCGCGGCAGTGCGAAGCCTTCCGGCGGCATCACCGAGCGCGCGGTATGAACTGACCAACATCATCGCCGAGTTGACATCGGAATCCATCAAGCCGATCGTCTTCTCGTAATAGGTGACCGCATCCTTGAAGCGGTGCTGCAGGTACGCGATTCGGCCTGCCACTCGGTTGGCCTCGTAAGATTCCGGGTCAAGCCTGAGCGCAGTCGCGGCCTCGCTCAATGCTGCATCCATCTGACCGCGGGTGCGCAGAATGTCCGCCTTGACCGCATGCGCTTCCGCAAGTTCGGGATTCAATGCCAAGGCTCGATCCACAGCAGCCATCCCATCGTCTGGCTGGGCGCCGAACCCGCTCAGGCTCCGTTGGCCCCAGGCCAGCAGGGCCCAGGCCTGCGCGTAGTGCGGATCGACTTCGGTGGCGCGCCGGCAGGCGCGGATGATGGCTTGCGAACCCCGTTCGTCTTCCTGCGTGGAGACGTAAATCTGGCGTGCTACCAGATAGAGGTCATGGGCCTCGACGCTGTCGGTACCGCGGCGGCGGATCTCACGGCGTTCCTCCGGCAACAATTGCAACCGTAGCGCCTTCACGATCGCGTGCGAGATTTCGTCCTGCAATGCGAAGATGTCATCCGTGTCGCGGTCGAACCGTTCGGCCCACACCTGCCGGTCGTTGGTCGCGTCGGTCAACTGCGCCGTAATCCGTACGCGCCCACCCGCGCGGCGGACGCTGCCTTCCAGCACATGCGTAACCTTGAGCTTGCGCGCGATCTCCGAGGCATCCATCTGCTTGCCCTTGTAGGCAAATGCGGTGTTGCGCGACACCACTTCGAGGGCCGACACCTTGTTGAGGTCGGTGATGATGTCTTCGCTGATGCCGTCGCTGAAATATTCCTGTTCGGGATCGCCGCTCATGTTGAGAAACGGCAGCACGCACACCGAGTAATGAGGTGCTTCCTTTTTCGCTGGCGCCGCCTGGGCCTTCGCCTCGGCCGCCTGCGTGGCGCTGGAATGCGCGATCATCGCAGCCAGCGCGAGCAGGCACGCCTGCGCCGGCGCGCTCGCCGGGTCCTCGCGCCAGTCATCCAGATCGGTGGTGTGGATCGCGCGCACGTCGAGCGGCAGCCGCGCCTGCTCGAAACGCACCGGCACCAGCACGCCGCGATCAGCGGCATCACGCGCCTCGCCGCGCACCCAGCGCGACACCACCGAAGTCGGCGTCCACACCACCACCACCGCCTTCGCCGACATCAGCTCGGCATCGATCTGGTCGTCGAATTCCTGGCCGGGACTCATCTCCGGATCCCACCATACCGACCAACCCTTGGCCTCGATCGCCGCGACCAGCGGCGCGACGCGTGCCTTGTCGGCACGGGCGTAGGAAATGAAGACGTCAGCCATGTGCGTCAGCCCCCCGCAACCGGCGCCGGCTTCGCCGTAGCGAGGCGCGCCTCGGCGGCGGCCACCATGGCCTGGTAGCGCGGGTTGTCGTGCAACGCATCCAAATCGGGATCCACCTTTGCATAAGAGAGGAACGATTCCGTGATCGTCGCGAATACAGGGTCGAGCATCTCCAGTGCCGCACCCTTGTCGTGCAAATACACGCAAAGGGTGCACGCAAAGTTGTAGCGCATCTTCCAGTCGTCAGGGTCGATGAGCAACGCCCGGTTCATGCGCGCTTTGGCGCGTTCGCCCTCGCCGAGCGCTGCAAGTGCATGCGCGCTGTAGGCCATGACACCCGAATTTCCTTGGTCACGTCCGAGTACCGCGTCCGCGCGTTTGAGCGCCACTTCGGCAGCGTGTCGCGTGCCACCCGGATTTTCCAATGCGCGATAGGCGCTGATCAGCATCATCGCCGAGTTGACATCCGATTCCATCAGGGCGATCGCCTTTTCATAACGACCCACGGCGTCGTCAAACCGATGCTGCTGGTAGGCGAGCCGTCCCGCCGTACGGTTGGCCTCGTAGGACTCTGGATCCAGCGCAAGCGCGGTCTCGACCTCGCGTACCGCCTCATCCATGGCCCCCCGCAGCTGCAGGATGTAAGCCTTGACCGCGTGGGCTTCCACCAAGTCTGGATCCAGCGCCAACGCACGTTCCGCCGCCACCATCCCGTCGTCCGCACCAGCCCCCATCTCGCGCAGGTTCCTATGGCCTATGGCCATCAAGGCCCAAGCCTGGGCATAGCCCGGATCCATGCCGGTAGCACGTTCGCAAGTGCGCACGATTGCCTGCGACGGACGGACGCCTTCGAGGTTGGTTATGTAGATTTGCCGCGCCATCAAATACAGATCGTGAGCTTCGGCGCTGTCGGTGCCGCGCCGCTCGATCGCCTTCTTCTCTTCCGGCAACAAGCGCAGCCGCAGCGCCTTGACGATGGCTTTCGAAATCTCGTCTTGAATGGCGAAGATGTCGCTGGCGTCGCGGTCGTAGCGTTCGGCCCAGACATGCTGGCCGGTGGTGCCGTCGATGAGCTGGGCGGTGATCCGCAGGCGGCCGCCGGCGCGGCGCACGCTGCCTTCCATGACGTGCGTGACCTTGAGCTCGTGCGCCAGCTTGTGCATCTCGATCTGTTTCCCCTTGTACAGAAACGAATCGTTGCGCGACACGACGCCAAGCGCCGACACCTTGCTCAGGTCGGTGATGACGTCCTCGGTGATGCCGTCGCTGAAGTACTCCTGCTCGGGATCGCCGCTCATGTTGGCGAATGGCAGCACGCAGACCGCGAAGCGCTTGGCCTGGGCAGCGGGCGGTGCGGTGCCGCCCTTTGCAACCTGCGCGTCCTGGGTGCGGGCGATCAACATGCCCAGCGCGTTCAGGAATTCCTGCGCCTTGGGCCCGGCGGGGTTCTCGCCCCAGCCGTCGAGGTCGGTGGTGTGGATGGCGCGTACATCCATCGGCAGGTGCGCGTTGTCGAAGCGCACCGGAACCAGCACGTTGCGGTCCGCCGCATCGCGCGCCTCGCCGCGCACCCAGCGCGAAGCCACCGAGGTTGGTGTCCATATCACCAACACGGCCTTGGCCGCATTGATCTCGGCTTCAATCTCGTCGTCGAATTCCCGGCCGGGGATGATTTCCGGATCCCACCACACCGACCAGCCCTTGGCCTCGATCGCGGCCACCAGCGGTGCGACGCGCGCCTTGTCGGCTCGGGCGTAGGAAACGAAAACGTCAGCCATGACGGTGACCCCGGATGCCGTTGGACATCTCCGCGCCCCGCTGCAGAACGCGCGTTGAAGCCGTCAATCGCAAATTCGCGATACCCACGCGCATCATGCGACCTCCGGCGTGGGTGGCACCGCTGACTTCGCCGCCGCGAGGCGGGCCTCGGCGGCGAGCACCATGGCCTGGTAGCGCGGATCGTCGTGCAGGGAGTCGAAATCCGGGTCGGCTCTCAGGTAGCGCAACAGATAGGCCGTGATCCCGGCGAATAGCGGCTCGAGCATGTCCAATGCCGCTTGCCTGTCATTTAAATACGCGTTCAGAGCGCATGCAAAGTTGTAGCGCATGTCCAAGTTGTCGGGATCAATCAGCAACGCACGATTCATGCGGGCCTTGGCTCTTTCTGCCTCACCCAATGCCCCGAGCGCGTTGGCGCTGTATGCCATTACCGTGGCGTTGTTCCGATCGAGAGCCAGAACGGCGTCTGCGCGCCTTGACGCCATTTCGGCAGCGCGACGCATCCCGACTTTATCGCCGATCACTCTGTACGTGCTGACCAGTGTCATCGCCGTGTTGACGTCCGATTCCATCAAACCCAAAGCCTTTTCGAAAAACTTGGCCGCTTCTTCGAACCGGTGCAACTGGTAATTCAGGCGTCCGGCAGTACGGTTGGCTTCATAGGACTCGGGGTCCAGTTTCAGCGCTGTGTCGACCTCTGCCAATGCTTCGTCCATTGCGCCTTTCATTTGCACGATGTACGCCTTGACGGCGTGCGCCTCCGCCAAGCCCGGATCCAATGCCAGCGCCTTTTCCGCGGCTGCCATGCCGTCATCGGTTTCCACGCCTATCTCGCGCAGGTTGCGATAGCCCACCGCCATCAAGGCCCAAGCTTGCGCGTAATGCGGATCGATTTCGGTGGCACGCGCGCACGCGCGCACAATCGCCTTCGCGGCGCTCTCGCCCAATTGGTCGGTAACGTAGAGCTGGCGCCCCATCAAATAGAGATCATGGGCTTCGACGCTGTCGGTACCGCGCCGCTCGATGGCTTTCTTCTCTTCGGGCAGCAGCCGCAATTTGAGCGCCCCGACGATGGCCTGCGAGATTTCATCCTGGATCGCAAAGATGTCGCTGGCGTCGCGGTCGTAGCGTTCGGCCCAGACGTGCTTGCCGCTGGCGCCATCGATCAACTGTGCGTTGATTCGCAGCCGCCCGCCGGCCCTGCGCACGCTGCCCTCCAGCACGTGGGTTACCTTGACCTCACGCGCGACCTTGAGCACCTCGACCTGCTTGCCCTTGTACAGGAATGAATCATTGCGCGAAACAACTTCCAGCGCCGACACCTTGCTGAGATCGGTGATGATGTCCTCGGTGATGCCGTCGCTGAAGTATTCCTGTTCCGAGTCGTCGCTCATGTTGACGAACGGCAACACGCAGATCGAGAACGTCGGCTTCGGCTTTTCCGGAGTCACCGCCGGCGCGGCAGCGTCGATCTTTGCGGCTTGCGCCTGAGAACGCGCGATCATCGCCTCCAGCGCGCGCAGACATTCCTGCACCGCAGGGTGAGCCGCGTCCTCGCGCCAGCCGTCCAGATCGGTGGTGTGGATGGCCCGCACGTCCATCGGCAGGCGCGCCTGCTCGAACCGCACGGGAACCAGGATGCCGCGCTCGGCGGCTTCGCGCGCTTCGCCACGCACCCAACGTGACGCGACCGAAGTTGGCGTCCAGATCACCACCACCGCCTTGGCGGCATCGATCTCCGCGTCGATCTGGTCGTCGAATTCCTGGCCCGGCGTGATCTCCGGATCCCACCACACCGTCCAGCCCTTGGCCTCGATCGCGGCAACCAGCGGCGCAACGCGCGCCTTGTCGGCGCGGGCGTAGGAGACGAAAACGTCAGCCATGACGGCCAGCCTTGCCAACGATCACACAGATCATGCAGCCTCCGGTGTGGGCGGTGCTGCCGACTTGGCGGCTTCGAGGCGCGCTTCGGCAGCGGCGACCATGGCCTGCCAACGCGGGTCGTCGTGCAGCAAGGCCAAGTCAGGGTCGGCCTTGGCAAACGGCAGAAAAGCCTCCGTAATCGTTGCGAACACCGGGCGGAGCATGTCCAACGCCGCGTCCGTGTCCTTGAGGTGCACGTTCAGGGCACAAGCAAAGTTGTAGCGCATGTTGAAATTATCGGGGTCGATCAGCAGCGCATGGTCCATGCGCTGCTTCGCACGTTCGCTCTCGCCGAGTGCCGACAGCGCGTAAGCGCTGTATAGCATGACCCCGGCATTGTTCTGATCCCGCGCCAGAATGGCATCAGCGCGGTTGACCGCCATTTCCGCTGCGCGACGCACACCGGCCCGATTCCCCAGTGCGGTGTAGCAACTAATGAGCATGGAAACCGAATTGATGTCGGTTTCCATCAGATCTGCAGATTTCTCGTAGAACCGGACGGCATCTTCATAACGAAGCAACAAATAGTTGAGGCGTCCGGCCGCACGATTGACCTCGTAGGAATCCGGGTCCAACTCAAGCGCGGTTGCAACCTCCTTCGCCGCCGCGTCGGCAGCACCGTCCGCTTGGAGGATCTGCGCCTTGATTGCATGGGCCTCGCCCAATTTGGGGTCCAGCTCCAACGCCCTGTCCGCAGCGCGCATCCCATCGTCGGAATGCCCGCCTTCCGCTTCGCGCAGGACCCTATAGCCGATCGCCATCAATGCCCAAGCCTGCGCGTAGCGAGGATCGCTCCCAGTGACCCGGGTACACAGGCGGATGATGGTTTTCGCGTTGCGCGCATCGGACTCCTGACTGCCAACGTAGGCCTGCCGCGCCATCAAGTACAGGTTGTAAGCCTCGACATTCTCCGTGCCGCGGCGCAGGATGGCCCGCTTTTCGCTGGGCAGCAGTTTCAACTTCAGCGCCTTGACGATCGCTTGCGAGATTTCGTCCTGGATCGCGAAAATGTCGCTGGCGTCGCGATCGTAGCGCTCGGCCCAGACGTGGTTGTCGCTGGTGCCGTCGATCAACTGTGCATTGATTCGTATGCGGCCACCCGCTTTGCGGACGCTGCCCTCCAGCACGTGCGTGACCTTGAGTTCGCGCGCGACCTTTGCAATCTCGACGTGCTGGCCCTTGTAGCGGAAAGCGGTATTGCTCGAAGTCACCGCCAGCGCCGAAACCTTGCTGAGGTCGGTGATGATGTCTTCGGTGATGCCGTCGCTGAAATATTCCTGTTCCGAATCGCCGCTCATGTTGGCGAACGGCAGCACGCAGACCGAGAAACGCTTGGATTCGCTGGCCGAGGGCGAGGATGTCGAGGCGCTTCCGGCCTTGGTGGATTGCGCCGCCTGTGAACGCGCAATCATCGCGGCCAACGCGCGCAGGAATTCCTGCGCCTGCACGCTGGCGGGATCTTCGTGCCAATCGTCGAGATCGGTGGTGTGGATCGCGCGCACGTCCATCGGCAGGCGCGCCTGCTCGAAACGCACCGGAACCAGGATTCCGCGCTCGGCCGCCTCGCGCGCCTCGCCGCGCACCCATCGCGACGCCACCGAAGTCGGCGTCCAGATCACCAGCACTACCTTGGCGGCGCCGATCTCGGCTTCGATCTGATCGTCGAACTCCTGGCCCGGCGTGATCTCCGGGTCCCACCACACCGACCAGCCCTTCGCCTCGATCGCGGCGACCAGCGGCGCGACGCGCGCCTTGTCGGCGCGAGCGTAGGAAACGAAAACGTCAGCCATGCCTGTCAACCCCTCTCGGGCAGGATGCCGCGAACCATCCGTTTTCCAAGCATAACGTGATACAGGTCCGCGGGTAACCGATGGCGCCGGGCGGGGGGATTGCCGCTAACGCCCGTTTGGCGATTTGTTCTATGCTGCGCGGGCCATGGACTCGCACACAGCCAGTTCCATCGATCATCCGGCCTGCACCGTCGCGGACCTGCATACCACCCGCGTGCTGTCGCTCGACGCGGGCGGACGCATCCTCGACTGGATCAGCTGGCAGGATGCGGCTTGCCTGTACGTGCGCGAAGCGGTCGCCTGGACGCTGGGTGACCCCTGTCTCACCCTGCACGGGGGCTTCCACCGCGACAGCGGCGACCAGAGCATCCTGCGCCTGCATCCGATCGTGGCGAGCCGCGGCCGCTGCCACAGCGGCGCCGTCGATCCTTCGCCCGCGCTCAGCAACGCCGCCTTGTTCGCGCGCGATCGCTATATCTGCCTGTACTGCGGTCGTCACTGCACCCGGGGGGAACTCACCCGCGATCACGTGATGCCGCTGTCGCGCGGCGGTCAGGACATCTGGGAGAACGTGGTTTCGGCGTGCCTCGCGTGCAATCTGAAGAAAGGCGGGCGCTCGCCGCAGCAGGCCGCGATGCCTTTGCTCGCCATTCCCTACAAGCCGAGCTGGGTGGAACACCTGATCCTGTCCAACCGCAACATCCTGGCCGACCAGATGGAATTTCTGGTCCACCACCTGCCGAGGGATCGCCGGCCGTCGGCATGACCTGCGCTGTATTTCCGCTTGCTGCAAACCGGGCAGCAAGCGCGACTGCCCTTGGGCACCGGCGGCGCGCCCGCTATGATGCACCGCAGCAGTCCTTGCTTCGTTGCCGCCCATGACCCCACAAGACCCGACTTCCGCAACGCCGGATCGCGATCCGGTGCGTGCCGAAAAAAACCAGCCCGGTGACCGCGAAAGCGTGCGCACCGCCGGCAGCACCGAGGGCATGCCGGTCGCCCCGGCGTTGGGCGCATCACTCGATCAGGCGAAGATGCCCCTGAAATCGACGCTGGTCGATCGCCGCATCCTCTTGATCTCGGCGCTTGCGATCGCGCTCGGCGCCGCGGCGGCCGGCGTCGCGCAACTACTGATGCTGATGATCAATCTGATCACGGACCTGGTCTTCTACGGGCGCATCTCCGACGTGATCGGGCCGAACGCACAGCACGGCTCGTTCGTATTGTCGCCTGCAGGCAACCATCTCGGCGCGCTCGTGATCCTGATGCCCGTGATCGGCGGCCTGGCCGCCGGGGTCATGGCGCGTTGGGGTTCGCGCGCGATCCAGGGCCACGGCATCCCCGAGGCGATGGAACGCATCCTGGAACACGAATCCAATATTCCCGCACGCGTGACCTGGCTGAAGCCACTGTCCTCGGCGTTCGCGATCGGCACCGGCGGTCCGTTCGGTGCCGAAGGGCCGATCATCTCGACCGGCGGCGCGATGGGCTCGCTGATCGGCCAGTTGCTGAGTGTGACCGCGCAGGAACGCAAGGTGCTGCTTGCGGCGGGCGCGGCGGCCGGCATGGCGGCGGTGTTCGGCGCGCCCATCGCATCGGTGGTGATGGCGATCGAACTGCTGCTGTTCGAATTGCGCCCGCGCTCGCTGATCCCGGTGGCGCTGGCGGCCGGCATCGCGGTGGGCGTGCGCTACATGACGTACGGTGCTGGCGCGGTGTTCGCAATGCCGAACGTGAACGAACCCGGCGGCTGGGCGCTCGGCACCTACATGATGCTGGGCCTGATCGTCGGGTATGCCAGCGTGTGGGTGACCCGCGCCGTGTATGGCGTGGAAGACCTGTTCGCGAAATTGCCGATCCACTGGATGTGGTGGCCGGCGCTGGGTGCGGTGGTGGCTGGCGTGGTCGGCTGGATTTCGCCGCATACCCTCGGCGTCGGCTACGACAACATCGACGCGCTGGTGTCCGGCAACTTCGCGAACTTCCGCAACTTCGGCGTCATGGGGCAGGTCAACGACAACGGCACGATCCACGTCGCGCTGCTGGTCGTCGCCGGTTTCGGGTTGCTGAAGTTCCTGTCCTGGGTGATCTCGCTGGGCAGCGGCACCTCGGGCGGTACGCTGGCGCCGCTGTTCATGATCGGCGGTTCGATGGGCGCACTCATCGGGCTCGGCGCCGACTACGTGTGGCCGTGGTTCCACGTCGACCCGCGCATCGCCGCGCTGGTCGGCATGGGCGCGATCTTCGCCGGCTCGTCGCGTGCGCTGCTGACGGCCATCATCTTCTGCTACGAAACCACCCG
>Ga0207698_10001988_pt1 | contig 12027 bp, 12 predicted proteins | sample KBSCornC22_FD_184298 | JGI IMG/M metagenome (GOLD analysis project Ga0207698, IMG submission 184298) | Corn rhizosphere microbial communities from Kellogg Biological Station, Michigan, USA - KBS Corn C2-2 (SPAdes) (version 2) | ecosystem: Host-associated > Plants > Roots > Rhizosphere > Soil ...
TGCTGGGCACCGACTACGTCTACCCGCGCACGACCAACAAGATCCTGCGCGCGTTCCTGCACTCGAAGGGCGTCCAGGACAAGGACATCGACGAGAAGTACACGCCGTTCGGCCACAGCGATTACCAGACCATCGTCGCCGACATCAAGAAATTCTCCGCGGGCGGCAAGACGGCGGTCATCTCGACCATCAACGGCGACTCGAACGTGCCGTTCTACAAGGAGCTCGGCAACCAGGGCCTGAAGGCCACGGACGTGCCCGTGGTCGCGTTCTCCGTGGGTGAGGAGGAGCTGCGCGGCGTCGACACCAAGCCCCTCGTGGGCCACCTCGCCGCGTGGAACTACTTCATGTCGGTGAAGAATCCCGAGAACGACGCGTTCAAGAAGAAGTGGGCGGCCTACGCGAAGGCGAAGAACCTGCCCGGCGCGGACAAGCCGCTCACGAATGACCCGATGGAAGCGACGTACATCGGCGTCTACATGTGGAAGCAGGCGGTCGAGAAGGCGAAGAGCTTCGATACCGACAAGGTCGTGGCCGCGATGGCCGGGCAGACCTTCAAGGCGCCCGATGGCTTCATCGTGAAGATGGACGAGAAGAACCACCACCTGCACAAGCCGGTGATGGTGGGCGAGGTCAAGTCGGACGGCCAGTTCAACATCGTGTGGAAGACGGCGGGCCCGATCAAGGCGCAGCCCTGGAGCCCGTTCATCCCCGGCAACGACAAGAAGAAGGACGAGCCCGATGTGGGCGTGAAGCCGGACGCCATGAAGAAGTCCTGATGGCGATGGCATGACGGCCGGCGGTGGCGCTTCCAGGTGCCGCCGCCGAAAGCGGGCGGCGGCGTCATTCCCGCAAAAGCGTCATTCCCGCGAAGGCGGGAATCAATCACCCACCAACAATGCTCCGTTATCTCCTCCTCCTCGCCTTCCTGCTGGTTGCCGGCGATGCCGCCGCGGCGCTCGACGCTGGCCTGGTGTCGAAGCTGGCCCACGGCGACGGCGACGGGAAGTCCGCGGCCATCGGCGCGCTCGTGGCCAGCGGTGACCCGCAAGCCGCGGTGCTGCTCAAGGCGCTGGCGGACGGCGAGCTGCAAACGGCCGGTCCGCGCGTGCTCATCGTGAAAGGAGAATCGGCCACCGACGCAGCGACCGGCGAAGCGGTGACGCCCCTGCCCGATGCGCGCGAGGACGTGGTCGCCAACAACCGCCTGCGCCGCGAGCTCGACAGCGCGATGGCGGGGCTCAGGATCTTCGCGCCCGAGCGTGCCGTGCGTGCCGCTTCCATCAAGGAGCTTTCCGGCAACGCGGACGATTCGATGCGGCCGCTGGTGAAGAAGGCGCTTGCCCAGGAGAAGGATCCGGACCTGCGCGCGGAGCTCGCCATGATCGCGGCGAGCCTGGACCTGAAAAGCGCCGATCGCGCCGAACGCCTGGCCGCCGTGAAATTGCTCGGCGCCTCGGGCAACCCCAACAGCAAGTCATTGCTCCTCGGCCTCGTCGACAAGGCCGCCGAGCCGGACGAAGAGATCCGCGGCGCGGCGCAGGCGAGCCTGCACACGGTGGAGGCGCGGCTCGCGCGCGCGCAGTTCGCGGGCCTCGTCTTCTCGGGCGTGAGCCTCGGCTCGATCCTGCTGCTCGCGGCGCTCGGCCTCGCGATCACGTACGGGCTCATGGGCGTCATCAACATGGCGCACGGCGAGCTCATCATGATCGGCGCCTACACGACCTACGTCGTGCAGAATTTCTTTCGCGCCCACCTGCCCGGCGCCTTCGATGCCTACCTCGCGGTGGCCGTGCCGGCGGCGTTCGCGATGGCGGCACTCGTCGGCATGGCACTCGAGCGCAGCGTCATCCGCTGGCTTTATGGGCGGCCGCTGGAAACCCTGCTCGCGACCTGGGGCATCAGCCTCATGCTGATCCAGGGCGTGCGCACGCTCTTCGGCGCGCAGAACGTGCAGGTGGAAAATCCGTCCTTCATGTCCGGCGGCGTCGAGATGTTCCCGGGCGTGGTGCTTCCGTTCAGCCGCATCGTCATCATCGGCTTCGCGTTCGCCGTGGTGGCGGGCGTGGCCCTGCTCCTCACGCGCACGCGATTGGGCCTCTTCGTGAGGGGCGTCACGCAGAACCGCGCCATGGCCGCGTGCGTCGGCATTCGCACCGCCCACGTGGATACGTGGGCGTTCGGGCTCGGCTCGGGCCTCGCAGGCCTCGCCGGGTGCGCGCTCTCGCAGATCGGCAACGTGGGACCGGACCTCGGGCAGTCGTACATCGTCGACTCGTTCATGGTCGTGGTGCTGGGCGGCGTGGGACAGCTCGCGGGGACCATCTATGCCGCGCTCGGCCTCGGATTCGCCAACAAGCTGCTCGAGTCGTGGTCGGGCGCCGTGATCGCGAAGATCGTCGTGCTGGTGTTCATCATCGTGTTCATCCAGAAGCGCCCGCAGGGACTCTTCGCCCTCAAGGGCCGCGCGGTGGAAGCGTGATCTCGCGTCTGTACGGCGCGAAAGGCTGGAGCGCGATCGTGGCCGCGGCGCTCTTCGTGTTCGCGGTCTTCCCGATCCTCAACCTGGTCCTTCCGCCGGAGCACCCGCTGCACGTCTCGGCCTTCGGCGTGACGCTCGGCGGCAAGATCATGTGCTACATGATCGTCGCGCTCGCGATGGACCTCGTCTGGGGCTACGCGGGCATCCTCTCGCTGGGCCACGGCCTCTTCTTCGCGCTCGGCGGCTACGCGATGGGCATGTACCTCATGCGGCAGATCGGCCGCGAGGGCGTGTACCACAGCGACCTGCCGGATTTCATGGTCTTCCTCGACTGGAAGGCGTTCCCGTGGCAGTGGTGGAACTCCGGCTCGTTCGCCTGGGCGCTCTTTCTCGTGGTGGCCGTGCCGGGGCTGCTCGCCTTCGTCTTCGGCTACTTCGCCTTCCGCTCGCGCGTGAAGGGCGTCTACTTCTCGATCATCACGCAGGCGCTCACCTACGCGGCGATGCTGCTCTTCTTCCGCAACGACACCGGCTTCGGCGGCAACAACGGCTTCACGGATTTCAAGCGCATCGCGGGTTTTCCCATCGCGACCGCCGAGACGCGTATGGCCCTTTTCGCGCTGACGGGCGCCACGCTGATCGCGACACTGCTCTTCGGCCGCTTCCTCGTGACGTCCCGATTCGGGCGCGTGCTCGCCGCCATCCGCGACGCCGAGGCGCGCGTCATGTTCTGCGGCTACGACACGCTCTGGTACAAGCTCTTCGTGTGGACCGCATCCGCCGTGCTGTGCGGCATCGCGGGTGCGCTGTACGTGCCCCAGGTGGGCATCATCAACCCGAGCGAGATGTCGCCCGCGAACTCGATCGAGATCGCGATCTGGACGGCGGTGGGCGGGCGCGGGACGCTCATCGGACCCATCCTCGGAGCGGGCCTCGTGAACGGCGCGAAGAGCGTCTTCACCAATGCGTTCCCGGAGTTCTGGCTCTACGTGCTGGGGCTGCTCTTCATCCTCGTGACCCTTTTCATGCCGCAGGGCGTGGTGGGCCTGGTACGCCAATGGAAGTCGCGCGCATGAAGATGGAGGACCCGGTCGCCGCACCCGTGACGGGCAGGCGTCCCGATCCCGACCATCGCCCTTGGCCCTGGTGGCCGCCGGCCCAGCCGCGGCCGCCGCTCGTGGAAGCGAAGCCTGGCAATTCGAGCGATGCCACGTTCGGCCGCCATGTCGACGCCGACGCGCTCGACCTCGCGCACGGCGTGGTCCTCTATCTCGAGGACATCAGCGTCTCGTTCGACGGCTTCAAGGCGCTCGACAATCTCTCGCTCGCGATCGACGCGGGGGAGCTGCGCTGCGTGATCGGCCCCAACGGTGCGGGCAAGACCACGATGATGGACGTGATCACCGGCAAGACGCGCCCGGATGCCGGGCGCGCCTTCTTCGGCCAGACGATCGACCTCACGCGGCTGACCGAAGCGCAGATCGCGCACGCGGGCATCGGGCGCAAGTTCCAGAAGCCCACGATCTTCGAGCGCCACAGCGCGTTCGAGAACCTCGAGCTCGCCATGAAGGCGGACAAGCGCGTGCGCCGGTCGCTCTTCGCGCGGCTCTCGGAGGAGGAGGGCGATCGCATCGCCGCCACGCTCGAGCGCATTCGCCTCGCGGCCGAGTCCGACCGCCCGGCGGGACTGCTCTCGCACGGGCAGAAGCAGTGGCTCGAGATCGGAATGCTGCTCATGCAGGAGCCGCGGCTGCTGCTGCTGGACGAGCCTGTCGCAGGGATGAGCGACGAGGAGACCGAGCGCACCGCGGAGCTCTTCCTCTCGCTCGCGGGCGAGCATTCGCTGGTGGTGGTCGAGCACGACATGGCGTTCATCGCCTCCATCGCGCGCAAGGTCACGGTGCTCCACGAGGGCAGCGTGCTCGCCGAGGGCACGCTGGACGTCGTACAAAACGATCCACGGGTGATCGAGGTTTATCTGGGCAGATGACGTCGTGCACGTGGATGCATCATGGCACGTGATGCAGGGGATCCGGGCACATGGACCCATTCCGGCCCGTGCTCGAAGTTCGGGCCATGCGTGAGGTGAAACGGATGCTAACGGTATCGAATCTGAACCAGTACTACGGCGGCAGCCACATCCTGCGCGACGTGGATTTTTCATTGCCTGCGGGCAAGGTCAGCGTCCTCCTCGGGCGCAATGGCGTCGGGAAGACCACGCTCCTGCGCACGCTGATGGGCCTCGTCCCCGCGAAGAGCGGCAGCATCCGTTTCGGCGCGGCGGATTTGACGCACGCGAAGACCGAGGAACGCGCGCGGGCCGGCATCGGTTACGTGCCGCAGGGGCGTGAGATCTTCGGGCGCCTCACCGTCGAGGAAAACCTCGAGATGGGCCTCGCGACGCAAACCCGCGGTGCGGCCGTGCCGGCGCGCATCTTCGAGATGTTCCCGGTGCTCAAGCAGATGCTGCGGCGCCGCGGCGGGGATCTGTCGGGCGGCCAGCAGCAACAGCTCGCCATCGGCCGCGCGCTCGCGATGGGCCCGAAGCTGCTCATCCTCGACGAGCCGACCGAGGGCATCCAGCCCTCCATCATCAAGGACATCGAGCGCGCCATCCGCACGCTCGCCTCCACCGGCGAGCTCGCCATCCTGCTCGTGGAGCAGTACTACGATTTCGCGCGCTCGCTCGCGGACCAGTATCTCGTCATGGAGCGCGGCGTCATCATCGCGCGCGGCGCGGGCGCCGACATGGACCGCGACGACGTCCGCGGGATGCTCGCAGTATGATCGGCCCATGCCTCCCGACGACGTTTCCCGCGCAGCGATCGGCTGGCGCGCGCGGCTCGAGCTTGCGTTCGAGCGTCGCGGCGCGCGCAGCGTGCTCGCCCATCGGCGCCACGATGGGCCGCTCGTCGTGCAGAAGCCCCTCTATCCCGAAGGGGAAGGCGCCTGCCATGCGATCGTCGTCCATCCGCCCGCGGGCATCGCCGGGGGCGACGACATCGCACTTTCCGTCGACGTCGCCCAGGCTGCCCACGCGCTGATCACCACACCCGGCGCCGGCAAGTGGTACCGGTCGTCGGGCGCGTGGGCCCGGCAGCGCAGCGAGCTGCGCGTCTCGGATGGCGCCTGCCTCGAATGGCTGCCGCAGGAAACGATCCTCTACGACGCGAGCCGCGCGCAAATTTCCTGGCAGGCGGACCTCGGCGCCAGCGCTCACCTCATCGCGTGGGACATCTTCTGCCTGGGCCGCACCGCTTCGGGCGAGAGTTACGAGCATGGAGAGGCGCGCATCGAGGCGCGCGTGCGTCGCGGCGGGCGACTCTGCTGGGTCGAACGTGCGCATCTCGACACCGGCATGCAGCGTTCGGCGGCGGGCCTCGCAGCACAGCCCGTGTTCGGCACGATGCTCGCGAGCGCGCCCTCGATCGAGCCGGCGTGGATCGCGGCTTGCCGCGAAGAACGTCCCGCCTCCGGCGAGTGCGCGATCACCGCCGTGCCGTCCGTGCTCATCGCGCGCTATCGCGGCGACTCGAGCGAGGCCGCGCGCCGCTACTTCGCCGCACTCTGGCGCCGCCTTCGCGAGCCACTCCTGGGACGCGCGCCGTGCGAGCCGCGCATCTGGCGCACATGACCGGCGTCGAGACCATGGTGCAGGCGTTGTGCGCGGCCCACGGCGGCGCGCCGCTGCGCGTGGGTCCCAATGGCGGGCCGCGCAACGTGATGGAGGCCTATCGCGTGCAGGAGGGCGTGCTGCGCCAGCTTTCGCAGGGACAGCGGCCGACGGCGTGGAAGGTGAGCCCGGTGCGCGACGGTTCGGACCCACTCGCCTCTCCGGTGCCGGCGCAATGCGTGCATGCGAGCCCGGCGAGGATCGCCACCGGCGAGCGCATCGTGCTCGGCGTGGAGTGCGAGATCGCCTTCCGCTTTGCCTCGACGCCCCACGCCGAGGTGGGGAGTGGCGAGGATGTGCTCGAAAGCGTCGGCGAGGCGATCGTGCTGATGGAGCTGTGCGAGTCGCGCCTCGACGACTGGGCGGAAGCCTCGCCGCTGTGGCGGCTGGCGGATTTCCAGTCGCACGGCGCCTTCGTGCTCGGCAGCGGCACCACCGGATGGCGCGCGATCGACTTCGCACGGCAGGAGGCGCAGCTCCTCATCAACGGCCGGCCTGCCGTGCGTTCGGCCGGCAGCCATCCCACGCGCGACCTTCCCGGGATGGTCGCGTGGGCAGTGCGGCACTGCGCGCGGCGCGGCATGCCGCTCGCGGCGGGCGACGTCGTGACGACGGGCTCGTGGACCGGCCTCACTGCCGTGCGCGGCGGCGAGCACTTGCGCGCGGTCTTCCCGGGATTGGGCGATGCCACCCTTTCCCTCGCGTAGCGCATGACGCACTCGCGCGGTGCTCGCGGCAGGCTCGATCACGCAATTGGTGCAGAATCGTCGCGCCGCGACACTCCGATGCCGTGCGCGCATCGCGGGCATCCCTCTTGCATCTGCAGGCTTCGATGGAACTGACCCCACGCGAAAAGGACAAGCTGCTGATCTTCACGGCGGCGTTGCTCGCAGAGCGGCGCAAGGCACGCGGCTTGAAGCTCAACTACCCCGAGGCCGTGGCCTTCATCACCGCGGCGATCCTCGAAGGCGCCCGCGACGGGCGCAGCGTCCCGGACCTGATGGGGTTCGGCGCGACATTGCTTGCGCGGGACGAGGTGATGGAAGGTGTTCCCGAAATGATCCCGGAAATCCAGGTCGAGGCTACGTTCCCTGACGGGACAAAGCTCGTCACCGTTCACAACCCGATCGTTTGAAACGGTGTCCTCACCACGAGAGCGACTGTGTTCGTTGTCAAGCGGAAGATCCCCTGCCCAATGATCCCCGGTCAGTATCACGTGCAAAGTGGAAACATCGCCCTCAACGAAGGCCGCGAAACCGTGACGCTGGAAGTCGCCAACACGGGCGACCGCCCGATCCAGGTCGGCTCGCACTACCACTTCTTCGAGACCAACGACGCGTTGCGCTTCGATCGGCGCAAGGCTTACGGTTTTCGCCTCGACATCGCGGCCGGCACGGCGGTGCGCTTCGAGCCGGGACAGACGCGCACCGTGCAGCTCGTGGCGCTCGCCGGCGATCGCCGCGTGTTCGGTTTCCAGGGCAAGGTCATGGGCAAGCTCGAATGACGAAGATCTCGCGCCAGGCCTATGCGGAGATGTTCGGCCCCACGACCGGCGATCGCGTGCGCCTCGCGGACACGGAGCTGTGGATCGAGGTCGAGCGCGACTTCACCACCTACGGCGAGGAGGTCAAGTTCGGCGGCGGCAAGGTGATCCGCGACGGCATGGGCCAGTCGCAGCGCCTTTCCGCGGACGTGGCCGACACGGTCATCACCAACGCGCTCATCGTCGACCACTGGGGCATCGTGAAGGCCGATGTCGGCTTGAAGGGCGGGCGCATCTGGAGGATCGGCAAGGCCGGCAATCCGGATATCCAGCCCAAGGTCACGATCCCCATCGGCGCGGGCACCGAGATCGTCGCGGGCGAGGGCATGATCCTCACCCCCGGCGGCATCGACAGCCACATCCACTTCATCTGTCCGCAGCAGATCGACGAAGCGCTCATGTCGGGCGTGACCACGATGATCGGCGGCGGCACCGGGCCCGCGACCGGCACCTTCGCCACGACGTGCACGCCGGGCCCGTGGCACATCCATTCCATGCTCGCCGCGGCGGAGGCGTTCCCGATGAACCTGGGCTTCCTCGGCAAGGGCAACGCGAGCCAGCCCGGGGCGCTGCGCGAGCAGGTCGAGGCCGGCGCCATGGGGCTCAAGCTGCACGAGGACTGGGGCACCACGCCTGCCGCGATCGACTGCTGTCTTGGCGTGGCCGACGAGATGGACGTGCAGGTGGCGATCCACACCGACACGCTCAACGAATCCGGCTTCGTCGAGGCGACCGTGGCGGCGTTCAAGGGGCGCGCTATCCACACGTACCACACCGAGGGCGCGGGCGGCGGCCATGCGCCCGACATCATCAAGGTCGCCGCGCTGCCGAACGTGCTGCCCTCGTCGACGAATCCCACGCGCCCCTACACCGTGAACACCATCGCCGAGCACCTCGACATGCTGATGGTGTGCCACCACCTCGATCCCGCGATCGCCGAGGACGTGGCCTTCGCCGAATCGCGCATCCGCCGTGAGACCATCGCCGCCGAGGACATCCTGCACGACCTCGGCGCCTTCTCCATGATGTCGTCGGACTCGCAGGCCATGGGGCGCGTGGGCGAGGTGATCATCCGCACGTGGCAGACGGCGCACAAGATGAAGGTTCAGAGAGGTTCGCTCAGGGACGATCCGGCGCATCACGACAATGCGCGGATCAAGCGCTACATCGCGAAGTACACGATCAACCCCGCCATCGCGCACGGCATCTCGCATGCCGTCGGCTCCATCGAGGTTGGCAAGGTCGCGGACCTCGTGTTGTGGAAGCCTGCGTTCTTCGGCGTGAAGCCCTCGCTCATCATCAAGGGCGGCATGATCGCGGCCGCCGCCATGGGCGATCCGAACGCATCGATCCCCACGCCGCAGCCGGTGCATTACCGGCCGATGTTCGGTTCGTTCGGCGGCGGCCTGCGCACGTCGGTCACGTTCGTTTCGCAGGCGGCGCTCGCGAATCCCGAGGTTACGGGACTGGGCTTGCGCCGACCGCTCGAAGCCGTCCGCAACACGCGCCGCATCGGCAAGGCCGACATGGTGCACAACGCGTGGCTGCCGAAGCTCGAGGTCGATCCGGAGACGTACGAGGTGCGCGCGGATGGCGAGCTCCTCGCGTGCGAGCCCGCGACCGAGCTGCCCATGGCGCAGCGCTACTTCCTCTTCTGACAATGCTCGAGGCCCGCGAGCGCTACGGAGGATTCGCGCAGGATGCCGCCGCGCGCGAGCAGCTTCGGCTGCCCTTCGAGCGGCGGCAGAAGAGCCGCCAGCGAGCGATGCTCGCCTCGGGCGAGGAGATCGCGATCGACCTGCCGCGCGGCCAGGTGCTGCGCGATGGCGACCTCCTCGTGGCGTCCGACCGTCGCGTGATCCAGGTCGTGGCCGAGCCCGAGCGCGTCGTGCAGGTCGAGGCGAACGACGCGCACGACCTCGCACGCGCGGCCTACCACCTCGGCAACCGCCATGTCGCGGTCCAGGTCGGTCCAGATTGGCTGCGCATCGCGGCCGACGCCGTCATCGAGCGCATGCTCGTGGGCCTCGGCATGCGGCTCGCGTCGCTGGAAGCCGCGTTCGAGCCGGAGGCCGGCGCCTACGCTCCCCACCACCGCCACGACAACGAGTCCGGGCACGGCGGCCGCATCCACGAATTCGGGAGCAAGCCATGACAAACCCGGTCGCACTCGTGCGCCTGCTGCAGCTCTCGAGCCCGTCGCTGCCGGTCGGGGCGTACAGCTATTCGCAGGGCCTGGAAGCGGCGGTGGAGGCGCGCATCGTGGTCGACGAGCTTTCCGCCCGCGACTGGATCCGCGATGTCCTCGCCCTGTCGCTGCAGGCCATGGAGGCGCCGGTCTTCCTGCGGCTCGCGGCGGCGTGGCGCGAGCAGGACCCGGCGCGCGCGGTCCTCTGGAACGAGGAATTCCTCGCCTCGCGCGAGACCGCGGAGCTGCGCGCGGAGACGCTGCAGATGGGCTACTCGCTGCGCGAGCTGCTGCGCAGCCTCGATGTCGCGCACGTGGACGCGCTCGACGTGCTGGACGAGCTCGCGTATCCCACCGCGTTCGCGTTCGCCGCGGCTGCATGGAACATCGAGCCCGGCGATGCGCTCTCGGGCTATCTCTTCGCCTGGATCGAGAACCAGGTGCTCGCGGCCGTGAAGGCCGTGCCGCTGGGACAGGCCGCGGGCCAGCGCATGCTCTTCACGCTGGCCGCATGCGTGCCGCCGGTCGTGGAAGCGGCGGCCGCGATGAGCGACGCGGACCTGCACAACTTCGCGCCCGGCCTGGCCCTCCTCTCGTCGCTCCACGAGACGCAATACAGCCGCCTTTTCCGCTCGTGAAGGCGCCCTCGGCATTGCGTGTGGGCATCGGCGGGCCGGTGGGCTCGGGCAAGACCGCGCTTACGCTGGCGCTTTGCCGCGCGCTGCGCGAGCGCTACGAGATCGCCGCCGTCACCAACGACATCTACACCGAGGAGGACGCGCAGTTCCTGGTGCGCAACGAGGCATTGCCGCCCGAACGCATCATCGGCGTGGAGACCGGGGGCTGCCCGCACACCGCCATCCGCGAGGATGCTTCCATCAACCTCGAGGCGGTCGCGCGGCTGAACGCGCGCTTTCCGGCGCTCGAGGTGATCTTCATCGAGTCCGGCGGCGACAACCTCGCGGCGACCTTCAGCCCCGAGCTTTCCGACCTCACGCTCTACGTGATCGACGTGGCCGCCGGCGACAAGATCCCGCGCAAGGGCGGGCCCGGGATCACCAAGTCGGACCTGCTCGTCATCAACAAGATCGACCTCGCACCCATGGTGGGGGCATCGCTGGAAGTGATGGAGCGCGATGCGAAGAAGATGCGCGGCCAGCGGCCGTTCGTGTTCAGCAACCTCAAGACAGGGCAGGGACTGCCTGACATCGTCGCGTTCATCGAACGGGAGGGGCTATTGAGGGGAAGAGCATTAAACACAGATGAACACAGATGAACACAGATAAGGCACTGCGTCGGGTTCGCGTCCACGCTGGCTGAGTCGCGAATCTCTTGAGGTTTTATCCGTGTTCATCTGTGTTCATCTGTGTCCATTCCCTTCTTGATGCAAAATTCCCGTCATGAAAATCGTCATGATGGGTTCAGGCGGCGTGGGCGGCTTCTTCGGCGGCCGGCTCGCGAAGGCAGGCTACGACGTGACCTTCATCGCCCGCGGCTCGCATCTCGCCGCGATGCGCGAGAAGGGCCTCACGATCGAGAGCGAGGCGCAGGGAAACCTCCACGTCCCGGATGTGAAGGCGACCGACGATCCGGCTAGCGTCGGCATCGCGGACCTCGTCATCCTCTCGGTGAAGCTCTGGGACACGGAATCGGCCGCGCGTGCGATTGCGCCGATGGTGGGACCCCATACGGGCGTGATCTCGCTGCAGAACGGCGTCGTGAAGGACGACATCCTGCGAAGCGTCCTTGACGAGAAGAACGTGATGGGCGGCGTGGGCTACGTCGCGACGCACATCTCGCGGCCGGGCGTGATCCACCAGGTCGGCACCATGCAACGCATCATCGTGGGCGAATACGACGGCCGCGAATCGGAGCGCGCGCGCTTCCTGCACAAGGCGCTGCTCGATGCGGGCGTCACGGCCGAGCTCTCGCACGACATTCGCCGCGCCATCTGGGAGAAGTACGTGTTCCTCGTGGCCTTGTCCGGCACCACGACCACCATGCGCAAGACGCTCGGCCCCATCCGCTCGAACCCGCAGACGCGCGCCTTCCTGCTCGACGTGATGCGCGAAGTGGTGGCGGTCGGACGCGCGCTCGGAGTGGCACTCGATGCGGACTTCGCCGACAAGCGCCTCGCCTTC
>Ga0207698_10001998_pt1 | contig 12014 bp, 14 predicted proteins | sample KBSCornC22_FD_184298 | JGI IMG/M metagenome (GOLD analysis project Ga0207698, IMG submission 184298) | Corn rhizosphere microbial communities from Kellogg Biological Station, Michigan, USA - KBS Corn C2-2 (SPAdes) (version 2) | ecosystem: Host-associated > Plants > Roots > Rhizosphere > Soil ...
TGTGCGTTACTTGCGTTTTTTGAAGCGTCCTAATAATGTGTTCAGCGAGGCATTCACCCCTGATAACATGCCGTTATTTTGGTCGATAAAGCTGACTTCGGCAGCCGGGCCCAGGAACATATCCAGCAGCATCAGCCCGACAGCCGGCGCGAATTCCGGCTCGTCCATGCCATCGACTACCCGCTTGATGTGCTTATAAGTGCTGACCCGGGCCGGCAGTTCCAGCACTTCTTTGGCGAAGTCGGCCAGTCCCGGCAGTTTGGATGAACCGCCGGTCAGTACGATGCCGCCAGGCAGCTTGCGTGAACGGTGGATTCTCTTTAATTCCCTATCGGCAAACTCGAATATCTCCTCGACACGGGCCTCTACGATCATCTTCATCATATCCCGCTCGAACCTGATTTCTTCGCCGCGGACCACGAAACTGGTCTCGCCGGCCACATTCTTAAGTGAAGCATGCTTGATTTTGGCCAGTTCGGCGATATCCAGATCGGTTTTAAGGCCGATGGCCAGGTCGTTGGTGATATGGTTGCCGCCCATCGGGATGACGGCGATATGCTCGACTTCCCCATCCTCGATAACCACCATGTTCGTGGTTGCCGCGCCGATATCCAGCACGGCTACGCCCGATTCCTTTTGCTGGCGGTTTAATAATGTTTCGGCGGCGGCCAAAGAGGTTACAGTCCGGTGCGAGGCGACCAGCTCAGCCCGCTGCAGGGCATGCTCCAAGCTTTTTAAGGCCGGCGTACTGGCTACTAATATATGGGTATCGACCTCTAGGCGGACACCGTTCATGCCGACCGGGTCTTTGATATTCTCCTGCCCGTCCAGGCGATAGTTCTTGGCAAAAACCTGGATTATCTCCTTATTAGCCGGCAGCTGTACTACCGTTGCGGCTTCTTCGACCCGCATCCTATCTTCTACACCGATCTGGCGGTCCGGGCTGCTGATAGCCACCACGCCCTTGGAATTAACCCCTTCGACATGCGAGCCGTTGACATTGACGGTGGCGTATTTGATATCCCGGCCGCTCATCCGTTCGGCCTCCTGGACGGCTTTTATGACCGCTTCGGCGACTTCTTCTATATGGGCGACGTTGCCTTTGCGCATACCGGTGTTCTCGACCCGCGAGAAGCCGATGATGCTAGGTGCCGGGCTGTCCGGTGTCAGCTCGCCGACGACGCAGCGGACAGCGGTCGTACCGATATCCAGCCCGACATAGTATTGGTGTGGTTGTTCTGACATGTTTTTGATGTTTTTATTATAGTCTATCCACCGTTAACTATAACGCTAGAGGTAAAAACACGCAATAAAAAAGCCGCCCTTGCGAGGCGGCGGCTTTTATAGTTAAGAGTCGGCTTATTTCTTCTCAGACAAGGTTATCGGGTCGACTTCTACGTAGTGGTCACCCTGCTTTTCGGCCGCCACAGCCGTACCTATTCCATGGACCTCAAACTTACCGTTCTCCATATGGATAGCGCCGTTGCCGGGTTTAGTGGCGGGCGCCAGGCCGTGATGATCGCCGTGCTTTTCAATAGGCGCTGGACTATGGCTGTGTTGATAATGTCCGTAAACCTTATTTCCAACACCGACAGCGGCGATTACGGACATGCTTACTGCAAGCGCTTTCATCGTTTCCGAATCACGCTTAACTTTATCGGTTCGAGCCAGGTCCTGCTGCTCTTTAAAATAGGCTTGATCAGCGGCTTCTTTTCCGTAAATAGATTGGATTTGGTGATAATCTTTATTCATTTTTTGTTTTTGTTGAACTTAAATAACAATATATCACACTTATGCTAAAAAGTCAACAACCTACGGCCAAGCCTGCACAGCTGGATGCAATACAAGGAAGAATCGAGCAACGGACTGAGCCGTATATGAAATACGGTGATGGAGTAGCGCAGATTCTGACGCAGTAATGCGCCGGCAGTGCCAGCGGATTCCGGCTGTGCCGGAAACAGGCTGGCGCGGTGTGTCAGGCTTGGGTGAAGATTTCGCAGGAGTCTTCGGTAATGAGCACGGTGTGTTCGAAGTGGGCGCCGAGGCTGCCGTCTTTCATAATTATGGTGTTTTTGTCTTTGGCGAAGGCGATATGCCAATCGCCGAGGGCAGCCATCGGTTCGATGGCGATAGTCATTCCCTGGTGCAGCACCGGTCCGGTGCCGGAGACACCGTAGTTGGGCACGTTAGGGCTTTCGTGGATTTCGTAGCCGACGCCGTGGCCGACCAGCTCGCGCAGAACCCCCAGATGGTATTTTTTCTCTAATACTTCCTGTACGGCGGCGGCGATATCGCCGACCCGGGTGCCCTCGCCTTTGATGGCGGCGATACCGGCATCCAGCGCCTTTTTAGTGCCCTCCACCAGCCGCTTGGCATCGGCGTCAGTACTTTGGCCGGCAATCACCGTAACGGCAGAATCGTTAATCATGCCCTTGTAGCCCAGGGTCAGGTCGAGTTTGACGACATCGCCGTCTTTTATAACCTCGTTTGTCGGGATGCCGTGGACGATGGCGTTATTGACTGAGATACAGATGACATCCGGGAAGCCGTCGTAGCCCAGCACTACCGGCTGCATCTTGTGCTTTTTGATCTGTTCGGCGGCATCGGCGGATAGATCCTTGGGCGTGATGCCGGGAGCGACTTTGCCGGCTAAATCATTAAGTATACCGGCCAGCAGCCGGCCGCCGGCCCGCATATTGTCTAAATCGGCAGGTGTCTTGGCTCTCATATGTCTAGGGCTTCGCGGATTAGTTCGAACTCTTCTTCTATGGTGCCGTTGGCGTCGACTTCATGGATTATAACGCCGTGCTGCTTAAGATAGGTTAAGGTGGGCGCTATGGATTTGTGATATTCGGCGAAGCGGGTATCGACGACGTTATCGTCATGATCGTCCAGCCGGCCGCGGTTGACTAACCGCTTTTCTGCGACCCTGGGATCGGCCGTCAGGTGTACGACCCCTTTGATTGTGAAACGGCCGTCTTTGACCTGTTTGAGCCACCATTCGGCCTGCGGGATGCTGCGCGGATTGCCTTCGAATACGCATTCCTGTTTATTAAGATCGATATCGTCGAGTGTTTTGTCGATGATGCCGAGCGTGACCTTATCATCTATGATCTTGCCGGCCAGCATGGCCTTGCGGTCCTGGCCGGTGACCTGGCTGCGGATAAGATCGCCCATCGAGAACCACTTGCAGCCGAGGTATTCGGCCAACAGGCGCGCCTGGGTAGTCTTACCGGCTCCCGGAGTACCTAGAATGATTATCATTAACTGAGTCTTTCCTTTACGAGTCTGGCGATGAGCCCTCCGTCGGCCTGGCCGCCGGTTTTGGCTTTGACGGCGCCGATGAGGCGGCCCATGTCCTGCATACCGGGCGAGCCGGCATCAGCGATCTCTTCGTCGACGATTTTGGCGACTTCTTCTTGGCTCATCTGCTCCGGCAGGTAGGCATCGATAATGGCTTTCTCGGCCAGTTCGGCGCCGGCCCGCTCGGCTGAGCCGCCCTGTTGGTATAAGTCAGCGGCTTCCTGGCGTTTTTTGGACTCTTTGGCTAGGATTTTTTGGATCTGCTCATCTGATAAACCGGTTTCCCGGGCGTTTTGGGCGATGGCTTCGTTCAGCAGCGCGCTTTTGATGCCGCGCAGAGTCTCGGCCTTGGGCTTGTCGCCGCTAAGCAGGGCCTGCTTGAGGTCCTTATCGATCTGCTCCTGCATTTGAGCTATCTTCCTAATTTCAGCTTTTTAATCTTATCGGCTTTGCGGGCGCGGCGGACTATGGCTTTGGAGCGGCGGTCGCGCTTGGACAGCGGCTTTTCGAAATATTGGCCGGATTTGGCGGTCGCTAAGACGCCTGACTGCTGGACTTTGCGATTAAAGCGGCGCAGTAAGTTCTCGACGGACTCTTTGGAATCTTTCTTGGTAACTTGTATCATCGGGGTTTAATTCTAATCTAACAGAGGTAAATTTTCAAGTCTTTAAGTCTGAGGCGGGCGCGGCGGCAAATTCTGGTTGCGCCGATTGGCCGCTACTCTTTGCGATTTCATAACTATGCTCTGTAATTCTTTAAAGATCGGGAACTGCTTGTTGGTGTAATAAATCTTAGTGTTGCTTTGGCGCTCACTGATTAGAAAACCGATTTTCTCCAAGCGTTTAAGCTCGCGCTGGATATTGCCGGCGTCTTCTTTGATAAGCTTGGCCAGACCCCGGACGTGGGTTTTGAAATCAGGATACTTAGCATAGACCACTATGATTTTACGGCGAACCCGGCTTGTTATGAACGTATCAAGCATAAGCGCGTATATTGTTTCCCTTACAACGAATAGTATATAGCATCCGACACAACGCATGCAACCCGAGGTGTGTCTAATCAGCTACAATGAAAGTATGTTTTATTACGAGGTACTGCTGGCTGATAGCAAGTATCGGGCCGGCGCGCCGCTGACCTATTCTTCGGAGCAGCCGCTGCGGCTGATGAGCGTGGTTACGGTACCGCTGCGGGCCAGGCTGGCTACCGGTTTCGTTATCAACGAGACCGGCCGGCCCGGCTTTGCTGTCAAACCTGTCAAATCGCTGCTGAGCGATAAACCCCTGCCCGGCTACTGCCTGGAGCTGGCCCAGTGGGTCAGCAGCTATTATGCCAGCAGCCTGGGCGAGGCCTTGCGCCAATACGCGCCCAGCAAACCAGCCGTGCGCCAGATAAAGACCGCTAGTCTAGCGGCTTTGGATGATGTCGGCGTGGTGCAGCTGGAGATACAGGCGCCGCTGACCGACGAGCAGCGCCGGGCCATAGAAGAGATAAAAGCTAAGCCCAGTACGACGGTGCTGCTGCACGGCGAGACCGGCAGCGGAAAAACCCGGGTCTATCTGGAGCTGGCCCGCGAGACGCTAGCGGCCGGCAAATCAGTGATAATGCTGACACCGGAAATCTCGCTGACTACCCAGCTGGCTGCTGCCGCCAAAACCTATTTGGATAAACAGCCGCTGGTTATCCATTCCGGCTTGAGCGCCGCCAAACGCAAGCAGATCTGGCTGAAGATCCTGGAGTCAGACCAGCCGCAGGTGATTATCGGGCCGCGCAGCGCGCTGTTCGCTCCACTGCCCGGTATCGGATTAATCGTTGTGGATGAAGCCCACGAGCCGGCTTACAAACAGGAGCAGTCGCCGCGCTACAGCGCGCTGCGGGTCGCCAGCCAGCTGGGCGCGCTAACCGGCGCCAAGGTAGTTTATGGCACGGCCACGCCGCTTATCGGTGATTATTATCTGGCTGATGAGCGCCAAGCCGTCGTCCGGATGACCCAGCAGGCCTTGGGCGGCCACCCCGAGGATGTCCGCATCGAAGTCATCGACTTAAAGGACCGGTCTAACTTCGGCTCCAATTACTACTTGTCCAAAAAGCTAATCGAAGATGTTAATTCCAACTTAACAGCTAACAGACAGGTGATGCTCTATTTGAACCGCCGCGGTTCGGCCCGGGTGATCTTATGTACCAAATGCGGCTGGCAGGACCTGTGCCCCAACTGCGACGTGTCGCTGGTTTATCACGCCGATGAGCACCTGGCACGCTGTCACATCTGCGGTTTTTCGCACGTACCGCCGGCAAGCTGTCCTAACTGCGGCAATCCGGACATCGTATATAAGAGTATCGGCACCAAAGCCCTGGCCGATCAGGTCGAAAAATTATTTCCCGATAGAGTAGTGAAGCGCTTTGATAGTGATAATATCGCCGGTGAGAATCTTAACGAGGTTTATGGGGACTTGCTATCCGGCAAGGTCGACATCTTGGTCGGTACCCAACTGCTGGCCAAGGGCCTGGACCTGCCTCGACTGGGATTAGTCGGCATAATTTCGGCCGAATCCAGCCTAACACTGCCGGACTACACTGCCGAGGAGAGGACTTTCCAGCTGCTTTATCAGGTCATCGGCCGAGTCGGCCGGGGCCACGCCAAAGGCGAGGTGGTGGTCCAGACTTACGAGCCGGATAGCATCGTTATTCAGACAGCCGTGAAGCGTGATTACGCCAAGTTCTATGAACACAGTTTGCTGGAGCGCCAGGCTTTCCGGTTTCCACCCTTCAGTTATCTGATGAAGCTAGTCATCCGGCGAGCCACCGTCAAAGGCGCCCAGACAGCCTCGGAAAGATTAAGGGATGAGTTAGCTGCCGCCGGGCTGCCAGTCGAAATCATCGGTCCGACTCCAGCTTTTTACGCCCGCCGCGGCCGCAATTTCTACTATCAGCTGGTAGCCAAAAGCAAGGACCGCGACCACCTTTTGGAATTGAGCAAAATCGTCCCCTCTGATTGGCAGATAGATCTCGACCCGGCCGACCTGCTCTAGGCTAAATAACAGGGGTAAGGTATACTTATTTAAATGTCCGTGACCAAAGACGATATTATAGTTCTGCCCAATCCCCACCTGCGCCAGAAATCCAAGCGGGTGGCTATCGTCACCGACGAGGTACGCCAGGTCATCCAAGACATGGTCGATGCTACCGTAGATTGGGAAACTACCCGTGAGCACGAAGTCGGCGTAGCCCTGGCGGCCGTGCAGATCGATAAGCTCTACAAGATAATCGTTATCCGGGAAGATTTTGAAAACAAAGAAAATAAGGTGTTCAAGGTCTTTATCAACCCGGAAATAACCAAACAGGAAGGCGAGCTTAAAGAAGATTACGAGGGCTGCCTGAGCGTTACTGATATCTATGGCAAAGTGCCGCGCTATGATAAGGTGCGGGTGCGGGCCATGAACGAGGCCGGACAGATATTCCGGGTCAAAGCCGAAGGGTTCTTAGCCCGGGTATTCCAGCACGAAATCGACCACATTAACGGCAAGATGTTCGTGGACCACCTGGAGGGCCGCAAGGACGCGTTTTATAAACTGACGGATGAGGGCAAATTGGAGCCAGTAGCTTATGAGCAGATCCAAAAAAATCATCTTCTTCGGTAACGAGCGGTTAGCCACGGGCGTTTCTACCGACGCACCGGCGCTTACAGGTTTGGTCAAGGCCGGCTATGACATTGCCGCCGTGGTGGCCAGCCACACCGAAGGTATCTCACGCCAGCGCCGCGGTCTTGAGATAGTGGAAATCGCCCATGCTTACCATATCCCGGTGGTAATACCGGAAAAATTAACGGATATAGAGGAGCGGCTGGCCGGCTATGGCGCGGCGGCCGGAGTTCTGATTGCTTTTGGCAAGATAATCCCGCAGTCTGCCATCGACTTATTTCCCAAAGGTATAATCAACATCCATCCTTCCCTGCTGCCTAAGCTGCGCGGCCCGACGCCGGTAGAAACGGCGATCTTGGAAGACTTAAGCGAAACCGGCGTGAGCTTGATGGGCCTGAGCGCCAAGATGGATGCCGGGCCGGTGTATCTTCAGTCTAGAGTCGGGCTGGATGGCAGCCAGACAAAGCCGGAACTGGCCAGAAAGCTGCTCAGTGAGGGTACTAAGCTGCTGCTGGACAACTTGGAATATATCCTTGACGGCACGCTGGAGCCGATACCGCAGGACGCGGCTGAAGCGACTTATACCAAATTGCTGGCCAAGCAGGACGGCTGGATAGATTTTGATGAGCCAGCTGAGATAATCGAGCGCAAGGTCCGGGCATTTTTGGGCTTTCCGCGGACCCGCGCAAAGGTATTCGGCCAGGAGATCGTCATTACCAAAAGCCGGGTCGCCAAAAGTCAACACGACGGGAAATTGATCATGGAATGCCAGCCTGGCCATCTGGAAATCGAAGAGCTGATAGCGCCCAGCGGCCGCAGCATGAGCGGCGCTGACTTCATCCGCGGCTACAAAAAATAGGTCAAAGATATCTGGATGGGTCAGCGGCGGCTTCTTGCTTTATCTGGCCAAAGACTTCTTCAGTCAGCTGTTCATAACCCGGCGCGTTAGCTTGCAGCCAGGTGTCCAAGTCGTCAGTTCCTCTGTCTATAAGTGATTCAAACTCTTCAAACTGCTCCGCGCTGAGCTGGGATCCCAGTTTTTCGCCGACCCGCTCTTCCAGTTGGCTGTACATTTTCCGGGCCATCGACTGTTTTTGGTCTTCGCTGAGTTCGCGGCCCAGACTGGCGTAAAAAGCATCATCGAGCTGCATGATCTTAAGGTTCTTCCTTAGCGGGCTTAGTGGCGAATAAGCCGCCGGATTTGGCCTTTTGGGCGGCCTTGGCGGCAATACGTTTTGCCAAAACCGTTCCGACAGCGGCCTTGCCGGCCATTTTTTTGCGGAGCTCACGTTTTTTTTCTTCTTCTGAAAGTCTGTCCCAATAATCTGACAAGCTGTTATAAGCGCCGACGGTTATGGCGTTGAACCAAAGGGCACCTTTCATGAAATTACCCTGGTGGCGGCTGTAATTGCGGGCGGTTTCCAACTGGCCTAAGATACCGCTTTTATAAACTTTGGCGTCCTCGGCGCTCAGGCTATCCTGGCCGCGCAGGGCTCTGGCACCGTTCTTTTCGCCTATAAGATTAGGGTCGAGCACAGCTTTAACGGTCGCTGAAGCGCTGAATTCGGGCGCGAAGCTTTCCGGCTGGCGGCTCATCAGATTACGTACCGAGCGCATCATGATGACCGGTGCCAGATATTCAGCGGCCTGGCGGCGGCGTTTATCCCAGTTCTCAAAGGCCCGTTCCTTGTTCTTGTATGAAGCAAGCTCGGCCAGCGGATCGCCGCCGTTCTCAGCTATAGCCGCCAGCCAGTCTTCGATGTATGGAGCGGCCTGCTCGCCTTTGGCTTTGATCTGCTCATCTGTTAATCGGCTGCCGGCAGTGGCCGATTGCTGCGCCCAAAGCTCGCCTAAGCGCCATTTGAAATCATTCAAAGCCTGCAAGCTGTCGGCGTCCAGTAAATCCTCATCTTCCTGATGGCGGCGGGCTTTCTCTTGGAAGGTCTCAAGCACTTCGGCAGTACGCTCATCGCCTTCGATCGGCAGATCGGCTACAAACTCCAAGACACCGCCGTTTTTGTCGTCCAGTTCGGCCATTTCTGACTTTATCCGGGCCCGTTCATGCCCGGCTTTGAGTCCTTTATCATCTTTGAGGGCTTCACCATGCAATCTATCTAGCTCGGCGGTATGCCGGACATCCTCATACAGCGACCATTCAGCCTGCATAGTGGCGAAGTCATCCGGACTCTTGGTGAGCATGGCCGATAGGTTCGCGCGCTTCTTGTTTATCTTCCTGATGTCCCGGCGTTTGGGGTTCTCCGGATATGGCAGCGCCCGTTCGATGAGGCCGATCCTGGACTCTTCGACAGTTTGAGCCGTCTTGTCTTTGATAAGCTTTTCAAAAGCCTCGCCGCTATAGCCTTCGGCCTCATATTTGGCCCTTAGCTCGGTCTCACGGCCGGTGCCAAGCTCCTGAAGTTTAGAATATGTGGCTTCGACACTTTTGCGGTCGACATCATCAAAACCGTAGCGCTCAGCCGCTGCTTGGATGTGGACGATATCTTCCGGCCCCAAGTTGAGCCATTCTGACCCACGGTAAGACGTACCGGGATTGGCCTCTGTCCACTGGTCACGCTGCTGCTGAATAGCCTGCTGTTCGGTGGTGAGCGGCTGGGCCGTTTCGGCTGACGGTGCTTCGGCTGCTGTTTCTGGCATTGTTTTTATTTTGTTTTTTCTAATTAGAAAGTAGCACTATTTACAGATTAGCACAAGCGTTCCCGCGGGTTTATTTAAGCGGCGTAGCCATCAGCTGGCTGGTCTGGAGCCGGCGGAGCGGCCGGCGGCTCCTGCTGATCAGCCGCTGTGGCCTCCATGATGGCCGGGGCCTGCTGCTTTATCTCGGCTTTGAGCTTCTCGAGCTCGTCAGCCACCACCTGTTTGTAATCAGGGAAGTTGGTTTCCAGCCACTTTAAGGCGCCAGCCTCATCATTCCGGTCGATGAAGCCTTCGAACTCATCCAGCTGGGCATCGCTCATCTGCTCGGCCAGCTTCATGCCGACGCGCAGCTCCAGGGTCTCATAGATATGGGCCAGCATCTTGTTCTTTTCGGCTGCCGGCAGATCGCCTAACCCCAGTTCTCGAAGCAGATTATCGTCTAATTGGAACATATCATTACTCTTATGCCTTTAGTTTAGCACGTAAATATTTATCGTTTTATGACAATTGTCTTGAAACGATTTATGCCGCGAAGTTTGTCCTGAAGCTTGCCCCAGCCGATGTCATAGCCTTCTTTCCTTAACTTCATCCTGTCCCATACGCTCAGCTTGCCCTGGCTGTCCCACTCGACTTTATGGCCGCCCAGCAACACCTTGTGGCCATCAACTAAATGCTCATTGCCGGGGCGGCCGACCAAGTTTATAGTGCTGGTCGACTCTACACCTGTACGGCGGTGGCCGAGGGCCGGGTTATAGAAATCTGTGTGTGTGCCATTAGGCAGATTTCCCGCGCCGTGACGATGCAGATGCCCGAATCCAAAATGGCCGCCGTGCTTATGCGGGAAGAATGGGTATACACCGTTGTGCCGGGCTTCGTGAGTGGGGCTGTGGCCCATAGTCTTATGTTCAAGCAGGTAAATGGCCAAAGCGCCAACGCCTATCAGCGCGGCCGCGCCGAGAGCCCTAGCTGTGCCATCGCCGCCGCGGTCGACTTCTCCTGGCGCTACATACTCCACCTCTTCATCGACTACCCGATAGTAGCGCCCGCTGTCGTCTACGTAGTACTGGGTAGGCTGGCGGCCTCTGATCCGATCCCAGCGCTGTGATATCCACGAGCGGCGGCGGTGGACTGGCTGTCCGTCAGGATTCTGCGTAGCGGTTTCGACGGCTGGTGTGATCGGCGGTTCCTGAGCGTCGCGCAGCTCCAGCCAGGCCATCAGATCCCTGACGGCATCGGCCGGCAAGGCATTGCGCTGCTGTTCATTCATCGAATCGATATAATTGCGGATTTCTTCACTGCGGATCTCAGCAATCACCGCGGCGCGGGTGGCGTTGTTAGCGAAGGCCTCGCGTTCGTCAGTATTAGCCTCGTGCTGGAGATGCTGGCGGTATGTCTGGTACAAGTTGTCTAGGTTGACACCTTCGTAGTCGGAAATGCGGGTTTCCAGCTCTTCCCTTTGCTGCTGGCGCTGGGCAGCTTCGTCTGCCGGCGGCGGAGTTTCCGGCACGCGGATTAAGCTGGCGAGCTCGGCTTCTTCTTCATTATTGTCTTTCTTGATCCGTGTGTACCACTTGCCGTCTTTCTCATAAGGCTGGCTGGCGGTCGTCCAGCCGTCTTCCGTGAAGCCGTCGCTGCCGCGCCGGGCAACGGCGATACCTTCATCGCGCGGTACCCAGTTATCACCGAATGCCTCATCCAGCCGCTCGTGCAGCGGCTTCTGCAGCCGCTCGATTTCTTGGCGGAGCTGGTTGATTTCTTCTTGAAGATGCTGTTCGCGCGCCTGCGCTCCGGCCAGAACCTGCTCGATTGCCTGCTCGACTGCTCGCTGAATCCGAACTTCGATATCATTCCCGCTTTGGTTCCGCTCGCGTCTGCTTGGAGGTCCAGCTGGAGCCAACCGTTCGACTTCGGCGTCCGCCGCTTTTGCCAACGCTTCCAGGGCGATATGCCCAAGATTAGTCACTGGTGTACGCTTATCACCTTCGAAGCCATAGAGCCGGTTCGTATCAGTCACGACCAGTCTATCGAACCCGGAAACCTCATCAATAAGGTTGTTTTTATCAACATTACTTAAATCAAGTTGCTCGACATCTTGGGCCATAACTCACCTCTTTTACCATTAGCGATATAAACTATTTGCTAATTTGAAAATAATATACCATAAAACTGCTGTAAACGGTGTGGTTTTTTAGGGCTTTGTTATTTGGGCTGCTTGAAATAGTTTTGGAGAAAACTATGGACATGGGCGCCCCAGCGGGCTTTTCCGGCGTGGCTTAAGCCTAAGCTGCCGTCGCTCATTTTATATTTTCGGATACCTTCGATTATGTGGGAGGCACCGACTTTGGTGGACAGCTTGTTATAAGCATCGGCGTACTGGCTGGCGCTTTTACCGGGGTAATAATCCCTTATGGTCTGAGTGAT
>Ga0207698_10002000_pt1 | contig 12012 bp, 8 predicted proteins | sample KBSCornC22_FD_184298 | JGI IMG/M metagenome (GOLD analysis project Ga0207698, IMG submission 184298) | Corn rhizosphere microbial communities from Kellogg Biological Station, Michigan, USA - KBS Corn C2-2 (SPAdes) (version 2) | ecosystem: Host-associated > Plants > Roots > Rhizosphere > Soil ...
GAAAGGACCGCGCGGGACGCGCATGGTCAGGCGCCGAAGGTCCGCTGCCACCAACCCCGACGGGGCGATCCGCCCTCGCCTTCGTCCGCTCCCTCGGTCTCGACCTCGGCCACCGGCTCGCCGCCATCGGCCGTCACCGGCTCGGGAGCGATCGGAGCGACCGCCTTGGCCGAGCGGCGGCGCCGCGTGGGTGCCGGAACGGCCTCGGATGGGCTCGGCGCCTCCGCGACCGGCGCCGGTTCGGCCGGCACGGGCTCCGGAGCGGATTCGGTCGCCTTCTTGCGCGACCTTTTGGGCTTGGCCGGGGCCTCCGCCACCGGCTCGGGGGCGGCTTCCGCCGGGACGTCGACCGATTCGGCGGCCACCGGCTCGGCAGCCTTGCGGCTACGGCGGCGGCGCGGCTTTTCCTCAGGGGCCGGCTCGACCTCGGCCGCGGGCTCTTGAACGGGCGCGAGTTCCGGTTGCGCCTCGGTCTCGCCGGCTTCGTTTGCCTCGGTCAACGGAGCCTCGCCATTGCCCCCGCGATTGCGACGGCGGCCGCCACGACGGCCGCGGCGGCCGCGGCGCCGTTCCTCGCCACCATCGTCAGCCGAGGCTTCCTCGGCCGGCGCAGCCTCGGCTTCGTCGGATTCCTCGCCCTCGCCTTCGGCCGAAACCTCGCCAGCGTCATCGCGCCGACCGCCGCGGCGACGGCGGCGGCGACGGCGACGGCGTTCGCCGCCTTCACCTTCGCCGCGTTCGCTCGCCTCGGCGGCCTCGATCTCCTCTTCCTCCTCGATCTCGTCGACAATGTCGTCGTCGGGCTCGGGCTGGATCTGCGCGGGCAGGCGCGGCGCATGCGAGGGCGGCGGGCCCGACGCTTCGACCGTCATGCGCGCGCCCTCGGGCTGGCCGTCGCTCAGCACCTCGATCACCACGCCGTAGCGATCCTCGATGTCGGCGAGCTCGGCGCGCTTGCGGTTGAGCACGTAGAGCGCGGCTTCCTGGCTCGCGCGCAGGATCAGGCGCGACCCGCGGCCGCGCGCCGCCTCTTCCTCGAGCAGGCGCAAGGCCTGCAACCCGGACGAGGAGGCGGTACGGATGAAGCCCGAGCCTTCGCAATGCGGACACATGCGGGTCGAGGCTTCGAGCACGCCGGTGCGCAGGCGCTGGCGGCTCATCTCAAACAGGCCGAAGCCCGAGATACGGCCGACCTGGATGCGGGCGCGATCGTTCTTGAGCGCCTCCTTCATCGCCTTCTCGACCTTACGATTGTTGGAGTGGTTCTCCATGTCGATGAAGTCGATGACGATCAGCCCGGCCATGTCGCGCAGGCGCAATTGGCGCGCGATTTCCTGCGCGGCTTCGAGGTTGGTCGAAAGCGCGGTCTGCTCGATATTATGCTCGCGCGTCGAGCGGCCCGAGTTGATGTCGATCGAGACCAAAGCCTCGGTCGGGTTGATGACGATATAGCCGCCCGACTTCAGCTGCACGACCGGCTGGTACATGGCCGCCAGCTGATCCTCGACGCCGAAGCGCTGGAACAAGGGGACGGCGTCCGAATAAGGCTGAATCTTCTTGGCGTGGCTCGGCATGAGCAGCTTCATGATGCTGCGCGCGGCGCGATAGCCATCCTCGCCCTCGACGATGATCTCGTCGATATCCTTGTTGTAGATGTCACGGATCGCGCGCTTCACCAGATCGCTGTCGCGATAGATTTCGGCGGGCGCGGAAGAGGACAAAGTCTTTTCGCGTATCTCGTCCCAGAGGCGCGCGAGATAGTCGAAATCGCGCCTGATCTCGGGCTTGGTGCGCTGCAGGCCGGCGGTGCGCACGATGCATCCCATCGTGCGCGGCAGGTTGAGTTCGGCCAGGATCGACTTCAGCCGCTTGCGGTCGGCGGCATTGCTGATCTTGCGCGAGATGCCGCCGCCATGGCTGGTATTGGGCATCAGCACGCAATAGCGGCCGGCGAGGCTCAGATAGGTGGTGAGCGCCGCGCCCTTGTTGCCGCGCTCTTCCTTGACGACCTGGACGAGCAGCACCTGGCGGCGGCGGATCACGTCCTGGATCTTGTAGCGGCGGCGCAGGTTCATCCGCTTCTGGCGGAGCGTCTCGACCGGATTGTCGTCGGCCCCGGCCGAGGTCGGCCTGGGTGCCGGCGCGCCGCCATCGTCGTCGTCATGATCGACATGATCCTCGGCGCTATCCAGATTTTCGGGCGCGCCGTCGTCGTCGAGGCGCTCATTGGCCTCGACATCCTCTTCCTCTTCCTCGCGGGCCCGCAGCGCCTCTTCCTCGGCGGCATGCTCCGCCTCTTCGCGGAGCAAAGCCTCGCGATCCTCTTTCGGGATCTGGTAATAATCGGGATGGATTTCCGAGAAAGCGAGGAAGCCGTGGCGATTTCCGCCATAGTCGACGAACGCCGCCTGCAGCGACGGTTCGACCCTGGTCACCTTGGCGAGATAGATATTCCCCTTGAGCTGCTTATGCTCTTCGGACTCGAAATCAAACTCCTCGATGCGGTTTCCCTTGACGACGGCCACGCGGGTTTCCTCCCGGTGGCGCGCGTCGATCAACATGCGCATGGACATCAATGAATCTCCGGGCGCCCGGTCCTGCCGTCAGGCGGCGGGCGCGATTAAGGTAGGGCCTGGGACCAGCGCGGAACCGCGCCTCGCCCATCCCGACGATGCTGTAGAAAAATGCCTCTGCCGCAGACCCATCCGGACCGCAGTCGCGTCCGGCCAAGCCCCAGCCGCGCACGCCGGAAGCCGCTTGGGCTCGACGGGCGGAAGGGGAAAAATGGTGCATACGGCTTCAACCTGGCTCACCGGCCGCGACAAATGCGCCGGAGCGGACCGGCGGACGGTACGCAACGCGCCGAGCCGGACGGATCAGTGCGTAGCATCCGGGCCGCGGCGCGGCAACCGAAAGGTCCGCAAGAGTCTGGACCAAAGTGGTGACGCCGTCGTCGAATCGCAATGCAAGAGCAGGGATTCACACGGACTCTCCACTTTGGTACTTTGGGCCCCATGCGGGTCTGGCCGATCATCCTGCCTTGTCTTGTCCTCGGCGCGCCGGCTTTGGCTGCGCGCGCGCCCAACAGCGCGTCGGCGCTGATCCCGCCGCGTCCGTCGCGCCTGTCGCTGCCGGCGGTACAGGGGCCGCGACGGGCCGACGCACCTTTGGTCGTGATCGATGCGGGCCACGGCGGCCATGACCCGGGCTCCTCCTCCACCGGCGGCGACGAGCAGGAAAAGGATGTCGCGCTGCGCATCGCCAAAGCGATCCGCGACGAACTGCTCGACAGCGGCAAGGTGCGCGTCGCGCTCACCCGATCGGACGATCGCTTCCTGGTGTTGCAGGAACGGCGCGAGATTGCGCGGCGTCTTCACGCCGATCTGTTCATTTCGGTCCATTGCGACAGCGCACCCAATCCGGGCGCGCGCGGCGCCAGCATCTACACCCTGTCGGAAACCTCGTCGGACCGCGTGGCCGCCGCGCTCGCCGCGCGCGAGAACAAGGCTGACGTCATCAACGGCATCGATCTGTCGCGCGAAAGCAATGATGTCTCGACGATCCTGATCGATCTCGCCCAGCGCGAAACGCTCAACACGTCATCGGTGTTCGCGTCCGAATTGCAGCGCGAATTGTCGCCGCTGATCGGGCTCAAATCGACGTTCCATAAATTTGCGGGACTGATGGTGCTGAAGGCGCCCGACGTGCCGTCGGTGCTGCTCGAGACGGGCTATATCTCGAACGACGACGATTTGGCGCTGCTCACGTCGGAGGAGTATCGCCACAAGATCGCGATCGGTGTACGCCGCGCGGTCGAAGCGCATTTCGCGCGACAGCTGGTCGGGAAGACCAGGGACCGGGAGGAACTGCCATGATCCGCGCTGCCGTCTCCAGCCTCGCCTTGATTCTCGCAGCGGGGTCGATCCATGCGGCCCCCCCTTCCCCGGCTATCGCTGCCGCGGTGGCGGATCCGACCCGCCCCGCCGCCGATCGCGACCGCGATGCGGCGCGCAAGCCCGCCGAAATGCTCGCCTTCGCCGGCGTCAAGCCCGGCATGGTGGTTGTCGATATGCTGCCTGGCGGCGGCTATTTCACCCGCCTCTTCTCCGATATGGTCGGCCCCACCGGCAAGGTGGTCGCTTATGTCCCGGACGAGACGCTTGCCCGCTTCCCCAAGGCGCTCGACGGCCTCAACGCGATCGCGGCCGAGCCTGCCCACAAGAATGTCCAGGTCGAACACAATCCCGTGATGGCGCCCGGCCCGGACAATGTCGCGGACGTCGTGTGGACGTCGCAAAATTATCACGACCTCCACAATATGGCGGGTGTCGATCTGGTCGCCTTCAACAAGCTGGTCTTCCGGTCGTTGCGGCCGGGCGGTGTCTATGTCGTGCTCGACCATGCGGCTGCGGCTGGATCGGGCGCCAGCGCGACGAAGACGTTGCACCGCATCGATGCCGCGACCGTCCGTCAGGAGGCGGAAGCCGCCGGCTTCGTGTTCGACGGCGAGAGCAATGCGCTTGCCAACCCGGCGGACCCCCGCACCGCCGCGGTGTTCGACCCGTCGATCCGCGGCCACACCGACCAGTTCGTGCTGCGCTTCCGCAAGCCGGGCGGGAAGTAAGCTGGCCGTCGTGCCAGCGACCCCCGGCATGACCATCTGCGCCTGAAGGATTCGATGAGGCTTTCGCCAAGCCCGATGAGGCTTTAGACGCTGGCGCCGTGAAGCTCGCTTTCCCCGCAATCCACCTGCCGCAGTTCGTCCACAATATGTGGGCGAAGCGCCGCGTGCGCGGGCTGGCTTATGCGGTGGGTGTGCTGGTGATCGCCTATGCGATCTTCTGGGTGCTGTTCCTGCGCGGCCTGCCCTCGACCGACAAGTTGCTGAGCTATGAGCCGCCGCTTCCCACCAATGTCCGCGCGCTCGACGGCACGCCGGTCTACAGCTTCGCGCGCGAGCGCCGGGTCGAGCTGGCCTATGACGAATTCCCGCCCCAGCTGGTCCACGCCTTCATCTCGGCCGAGGACAAGACCTTCTTCACGCACCATGGCGTCGACCCGTCGAGCTTCCTGTTCGCCGTGTTCGACTATGTGCGCAAGAGCGGGACGGGCAAGCGCGCGCATGGCGGCTCGACCATCACCCAGCAGGTCGCCAAGAATCTGCTGATCGGCAACGAATATTCGCCCACGCGCAAGATCCGCGAGGCCGCACTCGCGATCCGCATCGAAAATGCGATGCCGAAGCAGCAGATATTGGAGCTCTATCTCAATCAGATCTTCCTCGGCCGGAACGCTTATGGCGTCGAGGCGGCCGCGCGCGCCTATTTCGGCAAGGACGTGACCGAGCTTACCCTGCCCGAGCTCGCTTATCTCGCGACGCTGCCGCGCGCGCCTGCCAATTATGATCCCGACCGCCATCCGGAGCGTGCGATCGAGCGGCGCGCTTATGTGCTGCGCGAAATGCGGCTCAACAACTATATCACGCCCGAGCAGGAGAAGGCGGCGAACGCGGCGCCGCTGGGCACCATCGAGCGGTCCGATGCGCGGCGCGATGCCGAGCGCGCCTATGACGGCTATTTCATGGAAGAGGTGCGGCGCGAGCTGATCGCCAAATATGGCACCGACATCAATGACGGGCAGAACAGCGTCTATGCCGGCGGACTTTGGGTGCGGACCTCGCTCGACCCCGTCACGCAAAAGGCCGCCGAACAGGCACTGCGCGACGGGCTGGTCCGGTTCGAGGCGGCCGCCGGATGGCGCGGCCGATCGGGCCATATCGAGATCGACGGGAACTGGCCGGCCAAGCTGATCGCCGCCCGGGTCGAGACGGGCTACGCCAATTGGCGCGATGCGGTGATCCTGGAGAAGGACAGCGCCAGTGCCACCCTGGGCTTCGAGGATGGCAGCAAGGCCCAGCTTTTCCCCGGCGGAGCCGCGGCGCCCAAGCGTGGCATTGGCGGGCGCGCTTTCGACTTCCTGAAACGGGGCGACATCGTGATCGTCGCTCCCGTCGGCGCAGGATGGGCGCTGCGCTCGACCCCCGAAATTTCGGGCGCGTTCGTCGCCGAGAATCCGCATACCGGCCAGGTTGTTGCGATGCAGGGCGGGTTCAGCGCCAACCACCCGTTCAATCGCGCGACGCAGGCGCTGCGGCAGCCCGGATCGGCGTTCAAGCCGTTCGTTTACTCGGCAGCGCTCGACAGCGGCATGACGCCGGCCTCGATCATCGTCGACGGGCCTTTTTGCGTGTTCCAGACCGCGCAGCTCGGCACCAAATGTTTCCGCAATTTCAGCGGAGGCTATGCCGGGCCGCAGACGATGCGCTGGGGCGTCGAGCAATCGCGCAACCTGATGACGGTCCGCGCCGCCACCCAGGCGGGCATGGACAAGATCGTCGATCTCGCCAAGCGAATGGGGGTGGGCGATTACCCGCCCTATATCGCTTATTCGCTGGGTGCCGGCGAGACGACCGTGCTGCGCATGGTCAATGCCTATTCGATGCTCGACAATCAGGGCCGCAAGGTCAACCCGACTTTGATCGACTATGTCCAGGACCGGCACGGCAAGGTCATCTGGCGCGCGGACAATCGCCCGTGCGAAGGCTGCAACGCCAAGGATTGGAACGGCCAGCCGATGCCGCGTCCCCGCCAGCGTTCGGCCCAGATACTCGACCCGCAGACCGCCTATCAGATGGTCCATATCATGGAGGGCGTGACCCAGCGCGGCACCGCGGCCGCGCTGCGCGATCTCGGCCGGCCCTTGTTCGGCAAGACCGGCACCAACACCGGCCCGACCAATGTGTGGTTCGTCGGCGGATCGCCCGACTTGGTCGGCGGCGTCTATATCGGCTACGATCGGCCGCGGCCCATGGGCGGCTATGCGCAGGGCAGCACGATCGCGGTCCCGGTTTTCCACCAGTTCGCGCAGGTGGCGATGAAGAACATGCCGATCGTGCCCTTCAAGGCGCCGCCCGGCATCCGCATGGTCCGGATCGACCGCCATTCGGGCAAGAAGGTGTTCGACGGCTGGCCCAACGACAACGACCCCCTGAGCCCGATCATCTGGGAAGCGTTCAAGCCCGAGAGCGAACCGCGCCGCCAGGCGACGCGCCAGGAACTTGTCGCCGCGCAATCGGCCAAGCCCAAGGCGCCGGTGGTGCACAATGACAGCGACTTCTTGCAGCAGCAGGGGGGTATTTACTAGGTAGGGGCAACCGTCGCCGTTCGCCCCGAGCGCAGTCGAGGGGCGCTGCCGAGCGAAGTCGAGGCTTCTCACTACGCTCGAAGAGGTGTCTCGACTTCGCTCGACACGAACGGCCCTGATTCAATTTGAAGGATTTCCCATGCGCGCCGAAGCGCAAGCCCATATCGACCAGATCGACGCCGCGATGGCGCTGGTCCGCCGCTTCCTCGATTGGGACCGCGCGGTGCGCCGCCTCGACGAGCTCAACAATCGCGTCGAGGATCCCAAGCTGTGGGACGATCCCAAGCAGGCGCAGAGCGTGATGCGCGAACGCCGCCGGCTCGAGGAGGGCATCGCCGCGGTGCGCTCGATCGAGCAGGAGAAGAACGACACGGTCGAGCTGATGGAAATGGCCGAGGCGGAGGGCGACGAGGCGCTGGTCGACGACGCCGTCAAGACGCTGGACGAGCTGGCGGAGCGTGCCGAGCAGGACAAGGTCAAGGCCTTGCTCGCCGGCGAAGCCGACGCCAACGACACCTATCTCGAGATCAATGCCGGCGCGGGCGGCACGGAAAGCCAGGACTGGGCCGAAATGCTGCAGCGCATGTATACGCGCTGGGCCGAGCGCCATGGCTACAAGGTCGAGCTGATCGACCATCATGCGGGCGAGCAAGCGGGAATCAAGTCCGCCACCATCCTGATCAAGGGCGAGAATGCCTATGGCTTCGCCAAGACCGAAAGCGGCGTGCATCGCCTGGTCCGCATCAGCCCTTATGACAGCTCGGCGCGGCGCCACACCAGCTTCTCGTCGGTCTGGGTCTATCCGGTGGTCGACGACAATATCCAGATCGACATTAACGAGAGCGAGCTGCGCATCGATACCTATCGGTCGTCGGGCGCGGGCGGACAGCATATCAACACCACCGATTCGGCGGTGCGCATCACCCATTTGCCGACCGGCATCGTCGTCGCCTGCCAGAACCAAAGATCGCAGCACAAGAACAAGGCGGAAGCATTCAACCAATTGCGCGCGCGTCTGTATGAGCATGAGCTGCGCAAGCGTGAGGAGGAGGCCAACGCGATCAATGCCGCCAAGACCGATATCGGCTGGGGCCACCAGATCCGATCCTACGTTCTTCAGCCCTACCAGCTGGTGAAGGACCTGCGTACCGGCGTCACGTCGACCGCACCGTCGGATGTGCTCGACGGCGATCTCGACAAGTTCATGGCCGCGGCCCTGTCGCAACGCGTCACCGGCGAAACGGTCGAGGTGGAGGACGTGGATTGAAGCTGAGGCGCGTCGCGCTGCTGCTCCTGCTCGCCGGCTGTCACAGACCGGCGCCTGAAGAATCGCGCACCGCCAACGGCTTCCCGCAAGCGGCGCGGCCCGTTGCCAAGACCGTATCGGGCAGCTGGTCGAACGAACCGGACCGCGACCGCAAGGGTGAAGCCGATACGGTGATGCGGGTGGCCGGCGTGAAGCCCGGCATGACGGTCGCCGACATCGGCGCCGGCGAAGGCTATTATACGATCCGCCTGTCCGCCAAGGTCGGGCCAAAGGGCCGCGTGCTGGCCGAGGATATCGTCCAGCTGTTCCATGACCGGCTGGCGGATCGCGTCTATCGCGATGGGCTCGACAATGTGTCGGTCAAGCTCGGCAAGCCGACCGACCCCGGCCTGCCGCCGGGCAGCTTCGACCGCATCTTCATGGTCCACATGTATCATGAGATCGACGAGCCCTATGAGTTCCTGTGGAACCTGCGCCCCGCGCTGGCGCCGAACGGGCTTGCGGTGGTGGTCGATGCGGACCGCCGGACGGAGGAGCACGGTACGCCGCCCGCCCTGCTCGACTGCGAATTCGGCCAGGTCGGCTATAAACTGGTCGCGCGCAAACGCATGCCGCAAGCGGGCGGCTATCTGGCCCTGTTCAAGGCCGAGGGGCCGCGCCCCGATCCGCATTCGATGCACGCCTGCAAGGAGTGACAGCGACCGTCTCCCGTCCGTGCGGGCAAGTCGGTTGCAAGACCCTTCTCAACCCCCTCTTCCCTCGAGGGAAGAGGGGGCTGAGTTTTCAGGATCTTATTTCCCGGTCAGGTCGACACCGAGATAGGTGGCGGGGCGATTGCCGCGCTGAACCAGCAGCAGAACCGTCTTGAAGCCGGCCTTCTTGGCGGCATCGACCGCGGCGGCGGCATCGGCGACATTGTTCACCGGACGCTGGCCGATCGACAGGATCAGATCGCGCGGCTGCAGGCCCTTGGCAGCCGCATCGCTGGTGTCATCGACTCCCGTGACGACCACGCCATGCGTCCCTGCCGGCAGCCCGAGCTGCTGGGCGACTTGCGGCGTCAAGGTCTGGAGTGTCAGGCCGAGCGCGTTGCGCAGGCTGCTCGGCGCGGTCTGGCCGCCATTATTGGGCGTGCCATCGTCGCCATCGTCATTGTCGTTGCCCGCAAGCTGATCCTCGGGCGGGCGCTCGGCCAGCTGCGCGTTCAGCGTCAGCGGCTTGCCGTTGCGGATCACCTCCAGCGTCACGCGCGAGCCGACCGGCAGCCCGGCGATGATGTAGGACAAGGTGTTGTCGGGCGTGACCTCCTGCCCGTTGACGCGCACGATCACATCGCGCTGCTGGACGCCCGCGCGCGCGGCCGGCTGGCCGGGCTCGACGCGCGAGACGATCTCACCGCGATCCTTGGGCAATTGCAGCCCTTGCGCGATGTCGTCGGTCATCGGCTGGATGCCGACCCCCAGATAGCCGCGATGGATACGCTCGCCCTTCATCAGCTGCATCACCACCGGCTTGGCCTGCTCGGCGGGAATCGCGAAGCCGATGCCGACATTGCCGCCCGACGGCGAGAAGATGGCCGTGTTGATGCCGACCACATTGCCGTTCAGGTCGAACATCGGGCCGCCCGAATTGCCCTGGTTGATCGCCGCATCGGTCTGAATGTAGCGATCGAAGGGGCCCGAGCCGATCGCACGGTGAATCGCCGAGACGATACCCGCCGTGACCGTGCCGCCCAGCGCGAACGGATTGCCGATCGCGATCACCCAATCGCCGACGCGCGTCTTGGTCGAATCGCCGAACTGGACGAACGGCAGATTGTGCGCCTCGATCTTGAGCACGGCGAGGTCGGAGGCGGCATCCTTGCCGACCACCGTCGCTTTATATTCCTTGCGGTCGGGCAAAGTGACCGTGATCGACGAGATGGTGACCTTGCCCTGCTCGGTCGGCACGCCCGAAATCACGTGATTGTTGGTGACGATATAGCCGTCGGGCGAGATGATGAAGCCCGACCCCAGCGACATGGCCTGGCGGGTTTCCGGCTGGCCGCTGCCGCCATTGTCGCCGCCCTGCCCGCCACGGAACTGGCGGAAGAAATCCTCGAACGGCGTGCCCGCGAATGGATTCTGCTGACGATTGACCTGCACCTTCTGCGTGGTCGAGATGTTGACCACTGCCGGCGCCAGCTTCGCGGTCAGGTCGGCAAAGCTCATCGGCGCGCCGCGCGGCGCCACGGCCGCCATTTGCGACGGCGCATTCTGTGCGACCTGAGCCCCCAGCGGCGATTGCGTCACCACGGTCGCGGCGGCACCACCCAGAAGCATCGCGGCGGTTACGGCATAAGCATAGCGCACTGTATAGCTCTCCTGAGGCTTTCGGGCGCGTAAGGACTCGGCGCGCCCCGCTATCCGGAACGGATTACAAACTGTGTCGATCCCCGGCTGAATGCAATTTGAATGGCGTGAACGGCATCGTCTCTACGGCTTCCGGCCAAGGAACTGCCGCAGATAATCATTGTCCGGCGACAGCAGGATCGTGGCCGATCCGCGCGGGCTGGTATCGTCCGTGCCGAAGGTCACGCGATAGGACTGCATGGCGCGATAGAAATCGTAGAAAGCGGGATCCTTGCCGAAGCTGGCCGAATAGATTTCGGCGGCACGGGCATCCGCCCCGCCGGTCACGATCTGCGCCTGCTTGCGCCCTTCGGCGAGGATCGACAGCGCCTGCTGCTGGCGCGTGTTGCGCATCCGCTCGAACGCGCTCTCGAGCGGCGACCCTTCGGGCAGATCGGCGCGCTTGATGCGGACATCGACGATCTGCGCGCCATATTGGGCCGCGGACCGCGCAAGCGCATTCTTGATGTTGGTCATGACCACGTCGCGCTCGGGCGTCAGCATGACCGCGAAGCGGCGCTTGCCGAGCTCGTCGCGCAGCGCCGCCCCCAGGATCGGCTTCAACGCATCGCCGACGCGCATCTCATTGCCCGCCACGGCATACATGCGGACCGGATTGACGATGCGATAACGCGCGAACGCATTGACCTCGAGCCGATATTGATCGGTCGAAAGCACGCCCTGGCGCGGCAGGTCGAGATTGAGCACGCGCTTGTCGACCCAGACCAATTGATCGAGGAAGGGGATCTTGAAGCCCAGCCCCGCCCCGCTATTGCCGTAGCCCTCGCGCGGGTCATAGGCATTCACGATCAAGCGCGGCTGGCGGAAGCGCAGGATCAGGACCTGTTTGGTTTCGGGCACGACGAACATGCTGCTGAGCGCGATCGCGGCCAGGATCAAAGCTGCCCCCAACCACAGCAACGGATTGCGGCGGAATGCGTCGAACAGGCTCACTTGGCCGGCTCCTGCAGCTTGGCCGCGCCCGGCGCCGCCAGATAGGGAACGACGTTGCGCGGTTCGACCACCACCTTGTCGGTCTTGGCGAGCACCCGCTCCATCGTCTCATAATACATGCGCCGCCGCGTCACGTCGGGGGCCAGTTTATATTGCGCATAGACCGCATCGAATTGCGCCGCCTCGCCCTGCGCGCGC